>ERZ1370068.7962-contig-6849_pt1 | contig 30255 bp, 49 predicted proteins | sample MGYA00561227_ERZ1370068 | MGnify/ENA primary metagenome ERZ1370068 (study PRJEB38410, sample SAMEA6850437) | metagenome | study: Metagenomic assessment of the ecological functions of the soil: analysis of the soil microbiota associated with the...
TCGCCCCACGGTTATTCAATTTCATCCTTTCAGGATGAAAACTTATCCACGGTCTTCTACTCAGAGAAGAGATTCGAGAACGAGGCTGCATTGACCGGCTCGACTTCAGTCAGCTTGAGATTTTCCTCGACGTGTTCGACGCGACTCATGCCAACCAACGCGGTCGTGACGCCGGGAGTTGAGCGCACAAATTGAATCGCTGTTTGTGCGTCGGTGGCCAGCGAGCCAAGTGGATCGCGAAGCAGCTGAGGGTAGTCCCTGGGCCACTCGCCCCTGCAGCATCGAAGCACTGGCGACCACTGTCACACCTAACCTCTCCGCCGCTGCCAGTAACGTCAACCTGTTCGTTCCCGACGTCCTGGTTCACGAGTGTTAGAGCTTCGGGCATGGCAAGGTTGAATGGTAACTGGATGAAATGAAATCCGTGCGCTTGTCCCCCACGGTTCGTGCCACTTCAAACATTCTCGACAACGAATGATACTCCCGCGACTCACGTCCAACACGAAAGCCGTTCCACGTAGCGACACCCATAAGCTCCGAGCTTTCCTGTTTGCGGTTTTCTTCAGAGACGTTCAAATGCCGCTGTGATTCGGTAATAAAACTCGTCCTCGGAAACGTGCCCCAGTTGCGATTCCGGATTGTGAATATAGTAGACATCGACTGACTCGATATTCATATTGCGGAGCGACTGGTCGATCTGGTTCTGGAGGTAACCTGGTGTCATACAGTGGCTACCGCCGACGAAATCATCAAACGATGCAATACCCGGTTTGATGAATGTTTCCTCAAGATAATCCCTAACGTTACGCGTCGGCGCTCCATCGAACGGGAGGTAGCCGCCCTTCGTGCAGATGACCAGCTCCTCACGTGAGTAGCCAAACTCATTGATGAGATCGTTCAAGGCTTTTCCGATAGCTCGTTCGCTTCTCTGAAAGCGGTAGTTTGCGGCGGAGTCGATTACGTTTGTGCCGAGCTGAACGGCTCGCGCTATGGAATCTCTGTAGGTTTGATCGGTGGCGTCGTCTGCGTTGCCGAGAGATAAGTGCCAATTCCGATCGAGGAGAGTTGTAGATTTTGCTGTTGTCGAAAGTGGTGAGCGACGGCGTTTTGAAAACGACTAACGTACGCTTCGGTTCCTTCCACGAGTAGCTCGTCCGGGAATAGTCATGGTTGGGACGGATGTTAGCATGAATCCATCCGCAGATTACGCAGATTACGCAGCGCGGCTCAGGCCGCAACCAAATAATACTTTTGACGTCACGATCCGATACAGAACCAGGAGCGAAGCGACTGCACGCCAGGGAGTAGTCGCTTGATTCCCATAGTGTTCTTCTCTCTGGCGTGCAGTCGCTTCGCTCCTGGTTCTGTAATAGTTCTTGCTACAAAAACAAGAAGTTGGTGATTTGCTACACAGATTAACTTTAGAACACTTAGTTAACTCCATGTCGAAAATGGAAATCTGCGTAATCTGCGGATAGTCTTTCTTATCGGCAATCGCACTTGTCTGTGTTAGTTTGAATGTCAAACCACTTTCAGGAAAACTGCAATGTCCAACTTTCTAAACTGGCGAGACTTTGAAGGTTCAAATCCGGAAAAGTTTTTCAAAGCAACACTGTGGCAGGAGTGAACACGTGATGGTTGGTCTCAACTGTCTCGAGCCTAACCAGAGGCAATCCATTCACGCTCACGACGGCGCCGACAAGTTCTACTTTGTGCTAGCGGGTCAGGGAAGTTTCACAGTCGGCGAGGAAGAAAGAAACGTCGATGCCGGCGCAGTTGTCATCGCGCCCGCCGGAGTGCCCCATGGCGTTGTGAATAGTGGCGCTGAACGACTTCGATCCTGGTCGCCATCGCTCCGGGCATCAAATGAACGAAACCACCAAAAGCTCACTGCGAACGCAAGTCAGCGCTCGATATTTCGCCCGCAGAGTTGAACGAGATTTCCGAGCAGGCAACGAAACTTGTGTTCGAGTATTTCCAGAGACCGTTTCTCAGCGAGACGTCGTTGCGAAAAACTATGCTGGAAAACAACCGCTGAAGTAAATGCCGAGCTGTCAGTGGAACCTGTACCGCTTGAAAGACTGCTCGATGAATGCCAGCAAAATTTTCGACCTCAGTCGTCACAATGGTCATCCTCGATTCTTTGGTTACGTAGCCTCACCTTCAACACCAATCGGTGCATATGCCGACCTGATTGCTTCAGCGCTCAACGCCAACATCACTTGTTGGCGCTCAGGCCGGCAGGCACTGAGATTGAAAAGATGGTCGTCGCGTGGCTCGGCGCATTGATCGGTTATCGACAAACAGGCACACGGCTTACTCACCAGCGGCGGGTCGATGGCCAACTTGATTGCATTGCTGGTAGCCAGTCGCCGAAAACCGGACCTGACAGCCGCGCGAAAGGGTTTGTGGAATTCAGGCCAACCACCGTTTACGCTTCCGAAGAGGTTCACATGTCGATTGCGAAAGCGGCAGACATCCTGGGCTTCGGTCGCGATCAAGTGCGAACTGTCGCGTGCGATGATCGCTTGCGGATGGAAGTGCGTGCACTTCGCAAACGCATCGAGAGCGATGTCAAAGAAGGCTTTCGTCCATTTTGTGTGGTGGCGAGCGCAGGAACCACGTAACACCGGGGCAGTCGACCCGCTGGATAAAGTCGCTGACTATAGCTCGACGAAGTTTGATCTTTGGTTTCACGTCGACGGTGCATATGGAGCGCCAGGAATTTTAGATCCCGGAAAGACGCACTTGTTTGATGGGCTCAAGCGTGCTGACTCTGTTTCACTTGATCCACACAAGTGGCTTTACGTTCCCGTGGACGCACGGATGTTTGCTGTTTCGCGATGAGGCGACAGTTAAAGCGGCATTCAATACTGATGAAGCTGATTACATCAAAGTGCACTGGACTAACGGATGACGAAACGTTTGCTTATTGGGACTATGGAGTCGAATTGTCGAGAAGGTTTCGAGCGCTCAAGGTATGGTCTGACGTTGCGCTACTACGGAGTCAAAAGGATCGCAGCGGCAATCGCTGAAGATATAGCGCTCGCAGAATATTTGGGTGAGGTTGTTGCTGCGGCGGAAGACTTTGAAGTAATGGCGCCTCGTTGAGTTGAGCATCTGTTGTTTCCGATATGTGCCGGCAACGATTAAGAAGCGCATGACCACGGCTCCCGCGGATGAGCTAATTGAGATCAACCGAAACCTTGATGCGCTAAACGAACAGATTCTGGGCGTCGTTCAAAAGAGGTGGAAAAGCGTATGTTTCAAATGCCACAGTTAACGGGCGATTTGCTTTGCGTGCCTGTATAACGAACTTCAGAACGACGAAAAAGCGGATATCGATGAGACAGTGACCGTGGTGCGTGAAGCTGCGCGGGAGGCGATGGGCTGATCAAATTGTAGTGGCGTCAACTCGTGGGCGCACAGCAGCAGATACCGATCTGAATTTCTGACTTAATGCTCTTGATCTCGAGGTCGGGATACGCCCACGGAGTGACGCCAATACAGATACAATGCAAGCCAACGACAAGCTAAAGCATATCGGACATTATGAACGTGAGCTTCGTGTGGCTAGCGAACTCTCGAGGGAAGCAGGTGCGGCGATACTCGAGCACTATGAAGGGCCCCTCGATATCGAACAAAAGTTTTCGGCTGACGATCTGGAACCCGTCACGCAGGCAGACAGAGTTGCGAACCAGTTGATCGTCGAACGACTAGCACGTGAGTTCCCGAAGACGGAATCCTTGCCGAAGAGTCGATCGATACTGAGCACCGACTGGACAAGGCTCGCGTTTGATGGTCGATCCACTTTGACGGAACAAATGGCTTCATCGATGGCAACGGGGACTTCGCGGTCCAGATTGGTTTGGCGGAAGATGGTGTTTGCGTTGTCGGCGTGGTCTATCAACCTCTGACTGGTGTCATGTATCGTGCAGTTGTGGGTGAGGGTTCATGGGTGGAGCGCGCCGGTATGGACCCGGAACGAGCCAGTGTTTCCAGCAAAAGCGATCTGGCGCAGATGAGGCTCGCCGCAAGTAGATCGCATCGCAGTCCACGAATGAACAGGGTTGTCGCACGTTTCGGATTTCGTGAAGAAGTACAAAGAGGCTCGGTTGGTATAAAGATTGGACTGTTGGTGGAGCAACAGTGCGATGTTTACATTCACCTGTCGCCACGAACCAAACAATGGGACACGTGCGCGCCACAGTTGATATTGACAGAAGCGGGTGGAATGCTGACGGACCTGTTTGGTAGACCGTTGAACTACAACGTTCCTGACGTGCAAAATCGCAATGGACTGGTTGCAAGCAACGGCGTCGCTCACGATCGACTTATTGAGACGCTGTCGCCGCTACTCGAAGAATTCGGTCGGAAACCAGTCTGATGTCCGATAAACTTTAGTTTGTCGTCCTGCGATCGAAGAGACTTTGATGCGCCTTCATCTCAAGCACTCTCTGACATACTTACCTCACTGCCTCGTGCCGTTATTGTTACCTCGCCGCGCTCAACTACTGGAACGGACTCAAAACTGTCGATGCGACTTTAAGCACACAAGCCCAGAGTCATCTCAACTCTCGCCGCCGAAGTTGACAGAAGACTTCGGGACGAAGAAGTTGAACTCTCCCGCATTGCTTTGTCTCCACAACTTCGAGATCTTCTTAATTCGAAAAGAATACGACCGGTGTGGGTCTAAACAGCGCACCATTGCAACCACCGCAAGAGTTATTTCAAACCTGTCTTCTGCACTGCGCGGACGCGGGCACTGGCGTCGGATTGCTGCCTTCGATGATAAGCATCACGCGCAATTTCAGATTGAGAGAGATCGCAACTCCGGGGCCCTGACAGCGTCAAGTCCGTACCGATTGAGGGTGCAGGCGCTCCCGCCATAGTTGATCTTCTCAACAAGGACACTGCCGTCGAGTTGAATGGCTCGACTCTGCGATATTCGGTTCCCGTTCCAAACGGTTCAGCGGAACTCGCGGGAACCCTTACCGGCGAGCTAAATCTTTGAAGAACTTATTTCTGAGACAACCGCTATCATTAGGTCCGGCCCGGAGGGCAGGTCCTCAACACTCCTTCGTTGCTGCAATTGATCCATCCGCGAAGATCATTCACCACACAAACAATGATGTTGAAGGCAAAATGGTGAGTAGCGCTTTGCCGGAATTTCTTCCAATCGCGGAAAAGTTAACACGCGGCGTCTCTGGCATTGAACGCTTTCAATCGCCGAATGTCGGAGATTTTATTACCGCGTTTTCACCTCTTCCGAAGTGGAATGTTGGTCTCGCAGTCGGCTACGACAGATCGCAAGGGAGCTGCTGCGGCACATCGATGGGGCATATTGGGGATTGTTCTTGCATTGTTCGGAGGGACAGTCGCCGCGCTACTAATTTCTCATCAAGCCCAAAGGAAGTCTCAGGGAATGGAACGCGTTGAAGAAGGCCTCTCTGCTATTGCGAAGGGTGAACTCGATCGGCGAATCGAGCTTGGTTCGAGTGATGACGCACGAGCGATTGCCGACAACATCAATGTAATGACCGAAAGGATGCGCGCTCAGATTGCGCGGGAAGAGGAGACGCAAGCAGTTTCAGTCGTTCGTGCAGACTACTCGGCGATGCTTATTCCACGATCTCAAAAACTCCATCGAGGCATTGTCACTGATTGTTGGCAACATGGAACGTCACTTCGACAATGAACAGTTCCGCGCCGATGCGCTGACGCTCGCTGACGAGAGCGACCGACAAAGCTCAAAGGAATCGTTTCCAAGCTCAGCCGTCCATTGTCGAGCCTCAGTGGAGAACATGCTAAGCCAAAGAGTCTCGATCTGATTACCGGTGATTAAGGCGTGTCGAAAGGCTTGACTGCTGAACCGTTGAGTGAAAAACACGCCAATTGAGATGAAACTCCTCCGCCAGACCTCTTTGTCTATGCGGATCCGGAGAGAATCGAGAAAGTGATTGAGAATCTCATTCATCAACGCACTCGGAAGCGATGGCACATCAAAACGGAAGACTGACAATCGATGCAGGTCTGACTGCGAGGGTGCGGCGACCTTCTCGGTCACTGACACGGGACCCGGCATGAGTCGCGAATTTCATCGACCACCAGCTGTTCCGTCCGTTTTCAACTACCAAGAAACACGGGAGTCGGACTAGGCCTCTACACCTGCCGGGAAGTCCTGCAAGCCAGTGCGGGCTCGATCGAAGTGGAGTCAGTTGAAGGTGCTGGTACGACTTTTCGCGTCGTGCTACCATCGGCCTCACACGACTCGCGTTACTGAGAGAGAGGGGTGCGGCAAACCTTTCCTTCTGCTCTAGAAGTTACGCGAGTTCCCTCTTTGCAGTTCCTGCCCAGCATTAATTCCGCAAGCGGCTTTGCTCGTTCAGTTTCGGTAGTTGAATTGAGGTTATGAGCAGTCAAGCGCCAGCGAAGGGCACCGTTCTTGGTCGTCGATGACGACGACGCTGTGCGCAGTGGTCTCTACTGGGCACTCAATTCCGACTATCACGTTCTCCAGGCTTCCTCACGGTGAACAAGCCATATCGCTGATCATCGATGAAGACATCGGAGTTGTTGTGAGTGATCTTCACTTGCCCCCGCGCGTCGATGACATTGCTGAGGGCACTCGGCGCTTATCGACGTCAGCGCGGTCGCAGGATCCAGCCACTTGCAGGTAGTTGTGATTACCGGCAGCGACTCAAAGCGGGAGCACTCGAAGCAGTTAGGCGGGGTGCCTACGGTTCTTTGAGAAACCGCTTCGATGCAGCAGAGTTGTTGCATATCGTCAATCAGGCTTCACGTATGCGACAGCTTGAAATTGAGAATCGAAAGTTGCGAGCTGAGCTTCCGCGTCCACCCGGTTTTTACATCTGTTGGGAACGAGTCAAGTCTCTCGAAACGGTTTTGAAGCAGGCTCGTTCCGTCGCAGCAGCGACTAGTGCAACTGTTTTGCTGAGCGGCGAGAACGGTACCGGCAAGAGATGCTCGCGCGGGCCATCCACCAGGAGAGTCCTCGAGCAAGCGGACCATTTGTCGCTGTGAGCTGCGCAGCCGTTGCCAGAGACATTGATTGAGTCGGAGTTGTTTGGACATGAGAAGGGAGCCTTCACTTCGGCGACGCAAACTCGCAAAGGTCGGTTTGAGTTGGCCGACGGCGGCACGCTGCCTTCTGGACGAGGTAGGCGACTTGAGTCCCGGCGTGCAAGTGAAGCTTTTGCGAGGTGTTGCAGGAGCGGTCATTTGAACGAGTCGGTGGTAGCAAAACATTGAGTGTCGACATTCGACTGATTGCAGCAACGAATCGTGATCTTGAAAAGGAAGTAGAAGATGGCAGATTTCGGCAGGATTTGTTCTTCCGCTTGAATGTCGTACCGCTTGTCGTTGCCGCCTTTGCGCGAACGAGTCGACGACATTCCGATCCTGGCGGCCCATTTCGCTGCCAAGTCTGCACTGAAGTACGGCCATCCTGTACCTGAGTTGTCACCAAGATTGGTTGATGTTCTTCAGGAATACGACTGGCCAGGCAATGTCCGCGAGTTGGAGAACTTGATGGAGCGTCTGGTCGTGTTGAGTAATGGCGAACCCTCTTGGTCTTGAATTCGTTCCGGAGAAGATGTTGAAAATCCTGCCCGGCTTAAACGCACATGGATGAATCCACTTTGGAAGGCGCTGTGGAAGCCGTGAAGCGTAAGATGATTTTGAGTGCCCTTCAGGCTGAAGGTGGTAACAAGGTCGCGGCGGCCCGGAAGTTGGGAATTAGCAGATCGTACCTGCATCGCTTGATTAATGAGTTTGGGATTTAAGTGATAGTCTTGGGTCATAGGCCTTTGGTCTTTGCTCTGGGAATGTTTATTCTCTAAGTTCAAGGATCGAAGACGAAAGACCCAAGATTTTTAATGGCAAACCTCCAGCAACGCTTACCTGAGAATGTGCGCGGTGATTTCTTTGTGGATTCAACCTGCATTGATTGCGACACCTGCAGTCAACTTGCGCTGGCGATCTTCCGCGACCATGGCGAGCAGTGCAGCGTTCATCATCAGCCGCAGACAGATGATGAAACGAAAAGCGCATTAATGGCCCTGGTTGCTTGTCCTACGGGTTCAATCGGCTCCACTGAAAAACACGATCCGCATATTGGTATCGACGCGTTTTCCTCTTCACATCAGTGATGATGTCTATTTTTGTGGTTTTACATCGGAGGCCAGTTTTGGCGGCTGGAGTTATCTCATCAAGAGACCAACAGGAAATGTCCTGATCGATTCGCCGCGCTTTGCATCGCAGCTTGCAAAGCGCATTGAAGCGATGGGCGGCGTTGCAAAATGCTGCTAACTCACAAAGACGACATTGCGGCTCACGAATCTTTTCGCGCGCGGTTTGGCACTACAAGAACAATGCATCGAGCCGACGGAGCAGCGAGATTACAAATCGAACAGGTCATCGACGGCGAGGAGTCGATTGCACTCGACGAGGACTTGTTAGCAATACCGACCCTGGCCACACTCGCGGTCATGTGGTGTTTCTCTCACAAACAGAAGTTTCTGTTTACCGGTGATCACCTCGCATGGTCTCCAGTCCGAGAGACACTGACAGCCTTTCGCAGTGTTGCCTGGTATTCCTGGCCGGAACAGATTCGCTCTATGGAGAAACTGCTGGCCTATGAATTTGAGTGGGTGTTACCGGGCCACGGAGACATGCATCACGATAGCGCAGCCAATATGAAGTCCTATCTCGAGCGATGTATCGCCTGGATGAAAACTAGGAATTAAAAGCTCGTCGATCAAACTTCCAAGAGGTAACGATGACCAAAAATCAGAAGATCGCGCTGGGGTGTGGGGAGCCGGCTGTTTTGGATTGATCATTGTGGTGATTGTGGGCGTCGCTGTCTACTTTATATGGGTCCGACCAGCCGTGTCAGCTCGTAGTTACAATTTCAACGTCAGTACTCAACAGGAACGCGAACTCCGACTCCAACAGTAATAGCGCCTCCAACGACAATTCAAACTCCAACAGTGACAGTACTTCTAAGTCAACTTCCGCGAGTTCAATGTCGGATGACGACAAACACAAGCTGTACCAAGCCGCGACCATGACCGGCGATACAGAATTGCTGCGTCGCGTATCAGTGAAGCTTGGATTGATGAACGACGATTTTAGTCCCGGTGATGAGTATGCGGGTTTTCTCAAGGATCACGTCACGTGGGTCTTTCAAAACACCGATTTCATTCAGTCAATAAATTCCAAGGAAAAGGCAGTGGCGTACGTGAATGAGCATTTTCCAGATTAATCAACGAACCAGGAGCCAGGGACCTGAAACCGGGAAACAAAGATCAGCTGATGGATCCATCTCGCATTAGGAATTTTTTCGATCATTGCGCACATTGATCACGGCAAATCCACGATTGCAGATCGTTTGCTTGAACTCACCGGCGCGGTTACGGGTCGTGACATGGAAAGCCAGGTCCTCGACAACATGGACCTCGAGCGTGAGCGTGGCATAACTATCAAAAGTCATGCCGTCCGTCTCGACTACAAAGCGCACGACGGCAAGCAGCTATATTTTGAACTTGATCGATACCCCGGACACGTCGACTTCTCCTACGAAGTATCGCGCTCGTTGTCAGCCTGTGAGGGCGCGCTTTTGATTGTTGATGCCTCACAGGGTGTCGAGGCCCAAACACTCGCCAATACCTATCTGGCAATTGAAAACAACCTCGAGTTGATCCCGGTCATCAACAAGATCGATTTGCCCGGCGCCGAGCCGGAGAAGGCGATTGAACAGATCGAACACTTCGATCGGGCTCGAAACTCACAATGCGATCCTTACAAGTGCAAAGACTGGCGAGGGCGTTGGAGATGTCTTGGAAGCGATCGTTCGCGATGTGCCATCGCCAAAGGGCAATCCCTGATGCTCCCGCTGAAAGCTTTGATTTTTGATTCGTGGTACGACTCGTATCGAGGCGTAATTGTTTTGTTCCGTGTTATCGATGGTTCCATTCGCACGGGAATGAAGATCTCGCTTTTTTAATACTGGTCGCGACTACCAGGTCGAAACGCTTGGGGTTAACCGGCCGCGTCCGACGCCAATTGCACAACTGGGTGTCGGCGAGGTTGGATTCTTAACTGGCCTCGATCAAAGCAGTGGCTGATGTTCAGATTGGCGACACAATTACCGAAGCTGCACGACCCACAACAGGAACCATTTCCGGGTTTCCAGGAAATCAAGCCGATGGTGTTCGCAGGGCTTTATCCGGTTGACACCAATCAGTACGAGGAACTGCGAGACGCACTGGATAAGTTGCGACTAAACGATGCGTCGTTTTTCTACGAGCCGGAATCATCAACTGCGCCTTGGCTTTGGCTTTCGCTGCGGATTTCTCGGTTTGTTACACATGGAGATTGTTCAGGAGCGGCTGGAAAGAGAGTTCAATCTTGATCTTATTTCGACAGCTCCAAGTGTACGCTTACGTCAGTAACGACTACCGACGGCGTCGTTGCGGAGATCGATTCACCTGCGAAGATGCCTGATCCTGGCAGGATCGTAAAGATTGAAGAACCAGTTATCCGGGCTGTGATTCTGACGCCTGATGAGCATCTCGGCGGCATCCTTCCTTTGCTGGAAGAGAAGCGTGGTGTGCAGAAAGGTTTTGAATACATCACGTCGAATCGCGTGATGCTGACTTATGAATTGCCCCTCAATGAGATTGTCCTCGACTTCTACGATCGTCTGAAGTCAGTTTCACGTGGATATGCCTCACTTGATTACAACCTGGCCGGATACTGGGAAAGTGATCTCGTGAAGCTGGATGTGTTGGTGGCCGGAGAACCGGTGGATGCTCTTTCGCTGATTCTTCATCGCACCACTTCACAGTCAAAGAGGACGAGCGCTGACGGAAAAAATGAAGCAGTTGATTCCGCGTCAACTTTTTGAAGTCCCTATACAGGCCGCCATCGGCAATAAAGTGATTGCGCGTGAGACTGTCAAAGCACTCGGAAAGAATGTGATCGCCAAGTGCTATGGCGGCGACATTAGTCGGAAGCGGAAGCTGCTCGAGAAGCAAAGGAAGGCAAGAAGCGAATGAAGAAAGTCGGGCGCGTGGAGATACCGCAGGAAGCGTTTCTTGCCGTACTGAAGGTCAATGAGTAACGCTGATGTGGTACTGATTCTGACGTTGTTGAAACTTCTATTTGAGTGATTTCTCCTATTCCAGAAGCGAACGCAATCGCTCGTGCTGAACACGAACTGTTGCTGTGCCTGCGTTAGTCCGGGAATGAATCCTTCAATCACGATCGCGTCCGTGCGCTTTAGTCGCGACCGACATTGATTGAACTATCTCTTTCTACTCGCGCGACGGCACGCAGTGATCCCGCTCCTTTATTCCCAGTCTCAACAGAACAGCCGCTGATGTTGTTCCGAAGGCGAGAGTTCCAACGCCTACAAAAATATTTTCAGGAAAACTCAGCACGTAATGTTTCTGCTTGCTGCAGGAACTGTGTAGTTTGATTGAACGGCTCAGTCACCAACGGCATCGAGCGATTCCTTACAAGGGCCAATGCTCGCTTTGTTTGCTTACAACGATCTTTCTCTTCGTCGCTTTGTGGATCTCGACATCATGGTGCGAAAGGAAGACGTCGAGGGATCTGATCGATCTTTGCTTGCCGAGGGTTACGAATTGTCGAAGCCCCTCAACTACACCCAGCGTCAAGCGCTGCACAGCGAACTCAACACAATCTGCAGTTTCCGGCGTCACAAAGCGGGCAGCTGATCGTCGAACTGCACTGGGAAGTTGCTTCATACCTATCTTGCTTCGACTGTTCAGGCCGAAGATCTTTGGAAGAACCTTTCAAACACAGAGCTCAATTGCTCTGCGATGAAAACGCTGTCACCCGAAGACCTCATTTTCTCCTTACTCATCCACGGTTCACGTCATCTTTGGGAAAGACTACTTTGGATATGCGATGTGGGTTGGATTGTCTCCAAGTACGAATTGAACTGGCAGATATTGACTTGAACGCGCACGAAGTACAGAGACTGAACGCGTGTTCCTGCTCGGTATTTATCTTTCTAAGAAGCTCTTGAATGTTTCGTTACCGAGCGTTATAGAAAAGAGGATCGAGCAAGATCGCATGTTGGAAAAACTGGCGCGTCTCGTTATAAAAGGAATATTTAGCGGACTCCGAGAACCAACCGGTTCCTGTCTTCAAAATGTTTGAGTTCAGACCTGAAGGTTCGCAAGGCATGGTCATCGAGAGTTCGCTATTTCCGGCACGTGCTTGACCCTACAGATCGCGACTTGAGTGCAGTCAGGTTACCGAGAGCGCTCTTTTTGGTTACTACTTGATGCGACCAGTATGTTTATTATTTAAGGCTCGCGAAGGCGTTCGTGATGTCTAACAGACGAATTGACGCTAAGTCGAATGCAGTGGTAGGCTCCCGCCCTACCAGGGAATGGTTCCCTCTTTAAATCAAGTTTCGTCGAGCAGAAGTGAAAATTGACGTTGCCAGTTTTTGGCAATCACGATTAACTCATACAACAATCACCCGAGGCTTAACGCTTCCAGTACTTCTCATAGTCAAAACAAGGAATACTAAGCTTGAAAGAAAAACTACTTTGTCCTCGACGTATTCGGCTGATGGTAGGACTGATGCTGCTCTCGGCATTCAACGCCTTCGGACAGGAAGCGCCAAAGCCCGAGGCGGATGCCAAGGTACCCGTAAAAACTGAGCCGGCAAAACAACAGTCCGAGAAAGTAGCAAATAAGCCGCAGTTTTCGCTGTCGGTAAAAACAAAACCAATTCCTGAACTTCAGTTTGAAAGCCGAGAAGGTCAAACTCGTCGACATCGCGGCTGAAATGTCCAGGCGACTGAAGACGCCGGTGTTAGTTGGACCCACGCTACAGAACGAAGTGATTTCGATCGAGTTTTCGGATTTCGACACTCGAGCCGGCCATGCAGTTGATGGCGCCCGCTGTCTATATCGATTACGAGATCGAAACAGGATCTGGGATGCCGCCAAAACCTCTGGGCATATATTTTGAGCCACAACTGAGAACCGTCATTGTCAGCCGCAGTGGCCGGCTCTAATCAGTCGCTTCTCATCGAAGGGAGATACAGAGGAGGGCGTTGAACCGCAAACAGGATGAAGCGCGTAAGCGCTTGGAGGAACAACCGCCTGCGCGATTGAGTTTCAGAACAACATCCTGAGTGTGAAGGCTAAGAAACAGCCGCTGGTTGTCGTGCTGTTGAAGATAGGTGAAGAACTGGGAATACCGGTGGATATTCAGTACGAGACAAAAGATGTAATCGATACTGAAATATCAAAACTCTCAGTTGAGGACGCAGTTCGCAAGTTGTCCCCCAACATTCGACTCTTCATCCGTGCGTGATTTGTTGCACTCGGAGAGGCGGGCCCTACGCCTTGTCTCTGACTGATCCAACCAAGACAGCACAGCAAGGCTTTTGAGCCTTTGACGTCCGTTCCCTGGTCTAGATTTTAGTTGCCATGAAATCAGTCCAGACGTGATATAACTATCAACTATCTTAGGAGGCGGCTGACATTGGCTAAACAAAACAGTTCTTCGTTACAAGAAGATTCACTGATCCAGACTGACCCGTCAGTTAAACTGAACGGCAATTCAACCAGCAAAAGCGAATTTATCGAACCCGAGATTTCTAACGCGGTCGACGTCCTCGAGGCCACAACTTTCTTTCAGGCAGTTACAAACCGGAGCGACGAATTAGGCAAACCCGGGTCAAATTCCCTCTTTGTTGAGTCTGACTTGCTTTACACGACCGGCAGCTAAGATGTACTACTCAGTTGCCGGTCGAACTGTTCTTATCGAAGCTTTCGATGATTGGTCCTTCGAGTGCTGTCTCTCAACTCTTTGCCGGTTGGTTCCTGACTACCTGCTTCCGCAATCAACGACACATAAACCGGATCTCACATTGAGAATACGATGTGGACGGACTCCACCTTCGGTACCCACCGGTCTAACTGTTTTTGAGATCGATCTCGGTGGTAGATGTCACACTGACAATTCTTCCTTTTTACCTCAAGTTCGACAACTCACTGATAGTTTTTGGTAGTGATACTTCGGCTGATGTCGACCTATGGGTGGATCAACCTTACGATGTGTCGTCCGCAAAAGTGGCGCAGCTTATCTCCTCACGCGCGCTTTCGCCTGCGATGCGCCGGTGTGCGTTTTCGAAATTCACAGCGCTGGCGTAATTCCGCCGGATCGGACCAGGGCTACGTGATGATTCTGGGTCCGTCAGGGTCAGGAAGTCGACCCTTACATCGCGACTGGCGAAGTGTGGTTTGGCGTTATCTGTCCGACGTACGTATTGTTGCTTCAGGATTGCGGAAACAGTTTGAATGTAGGAGCTTTTCGGCGTTTTTGCCCTTACAGCCAGAAACACTCGCCGCTGTCGACTTGCCTCAAGGGGTCTTCAATGAACCATCAGGTACAGCGAAGGAGAGGATTACTCCCCAGGAGCATTTTGATTCTGATCCCATCGAACAGGCGACGCCGGGCTACATCATCTTTACGAACGTTACTCGTGAACCACAGAGTAGATTGGCATCACTAACTTCGGCAGAGGCGATGACCGGGCTGTTGCGTCTGTGTCCCTGGGCGACTTACGACAAGCCCACTTCATGAGGAGCATTTGCGAATTCTTGCTCGTTTGGCAAATTCCACGTCAGCTTTTGCACTCCACGCAGGAACAGATATTCTTAACGAGCCAACGCTCGCAGCACATTTGATTCAACAGAGCATCCGCTGAACCTGCCCTTGGTGGGACAGTTCTATGACGCATAGTGGTTTCGACTCCAAAAGAATAAGTGTCGAACTAACGAATATCTGCAATCTTCATTGCAGCTATTGCCTGCGTGATGAGGACGCGCTTTACCACACTCCTGCAAACTTTTTGTCACCCGAATTGTTGGATCGAATCTTGAACCAGGCGCGTCAAACCATGGGCATAACGTCCGTCGTCTTCACTGGCGGCGAACCTGACTCTACATCCTGAGTTCGCACGTATCCTCGAGGTATCTGAGGCAAATGGTTTGAAGAGCAGCTTTGTAACTAATGGATGGCACTTCGAAAAGATCCTGGCCGACAGTTCTCGCGTTTAGAGAGTCACTTAGTCATATCGGTTTTAGTTTGGATGGAGTAACTGCCGAAACACACGACGCGTGGCGTGGCGTTGGCTCATTCGTCAGGATCGTCCGAGCTTTCTCTCGTTGTTTTGCGTCCAACATTCCCTTTGCGGTTAAGGTAGGAATTCGACGAGACACAATTCAGAGCCTGGAACAGTTCGCACCTTTCTCCGCCCGCCTCGGCGCATCAGCTTTGAACTTTGCTCACATCATGCCGACTTCGAATGAAGTTGAGGATGTCTCTGCTTTAACTTATGCAGAGCGAGAGCGAGCCGATCAGGAAATCGCAAATCTGTCGAGAATCTTCAAAATGAAAATCGGCATCGATGTTGGAGTATCATAATCTCGATGTTTCAGCGCCCTGTTCTGCTGCTTGCTGGAAACAGTTGCAACGTCGACTATCGCGGGCGGCTCTCGTTGTAGCTGCAATCTGTCGGGGTTCCGTGGCGGGGCAGGCGAGTCGGATGTTATCTCCGATCTCTCGACGGAAGATTTTGGATCGGCATTGTCCAGACTGTCCGAGCTTGGTGCCAATCAATTACAGGCCAGACGCGATCGACTCGAAGCTATTGATAAGAGGGACGCCGTGAGATCCTACGTCAGTTCGCCTTGCCTCTTTTGTCTCGACAGCGTTTTGGCAAACTCCATGGCGCGAGCAGTTTTCTGACAAAGAGTCGCGGGCACTGCCGGTGTTACAGAGTCTCTAATTTCCCATCGATGAACTTCCACGACTAGTTTGATCTTGAGTCTGTTACCTCACCGTCTCTGGAATGCTTCATGAATCAGCGTCAGACTCCAATCTTAAAAGTTCAACCATCTCAAAGAGCAGTATTGAACCTGAGCAGCTTAAGTGGTGGTTCCCTGTTGATGCGGTCATCGATGGTGGCCGACCTGCCGTCGAATGGATGGATATGCGCGATGTGACGTTCAATGAACCGTTCTTCCATGAAACCATCGAACGGGTTAAAGGCAAACGGTGCAGCGAGTCAGTCGTTACGGACCTCGACTTCCTGTTACAGATGGAGAAGATCTGCGACAACGTAGAGCCTGCCGGTTTATCTTTTCATACGTCGCGCTGCGGGTCGACGCTGCTTGCGAACGCGTGTAGAGCGTTGCGCGGGTCCATCGTCATTTCAGAAGCACCAGTGCTGGACAAGCTTGCCAGTCGTTCTTTACTGACGCCGAGCCCAACTCAACAAAAGAACTGCTATACATGCTTTCTCCCTCAGAGCGGTTGTGACAGCACTTGGTCAACGTCCAACGGGAATCGAGAATAGATATTTCGTCAAGTTTGCATGTAGCACTACATTGCAAATGCACCGGATCCGTCGCGTGTGGCCTAACGTTCCCCTTGGTGTTCCTTTATCGCAATCCTGTTGAAGTCATCGTTTCAAACTTGCGATCGACCCCTGAATGGATGAAGCCGCAGTCAAATCCTAAGACAGCGGCGGCAATCGTCGGAGTTGAAGTCAGCGAAGTCGAGAATCTGAACCCCTGAAGAGTTCTGTGCACCTGGGCGGTGGGTAGATTTCTGGCGGCAAGCCCTGGCAAGTGTCGATGGCCAAACGAAACTTGTTAATTATGAAGAGTTAACTTCGCCGGATGGGTTGGTCGAAGTAGTAAGATTTTTGGCATTCAACCGGCGACTACAGAGATTGACGCGATTAGAGAAGTATCTCGTCTATACTCTAAAGACCTAACGCGCGGTTGGACTTTTCAATCCGATGGACAATCTAAACGAACTTCCGCGTCAGCATCCGTTCATCGATCTGTGCAGCGAAGTGGGCTCTACCTTTTTACGAACAACTCGATAATCGACCGTAAACTTATCTGGAAGGGAATTTATTTCATGCTTTCTTCAAAACTGGTGCCGGTGAAAGATATCGTCTATACAGATTTTCAAGGCACAGGCGGGATCCTTGTCGACCTGAATACAAAACAATACTACCAGCTGAATGAAACTGGTTCGTTGATTTGGCGTGCGTTGGAAAAGGGAGATTCCGTTGAAGACATCGTCTCAGAGATGCGAAGCGTTTATGAGGTAACAGAGGAGCGTGCCCATGCGAGTGTGGAAAAACTTTTGCTTCACCTCGAGTCATCCAATCTAGTGCGACGCACTTGATCGGTTCAACGACTTGTATCGTCCTCCAAAAATCTCGTTGACGCTTGCAATTTGACCGTGTAAGGTTTTGATCCCATATTCGTTTTTTCCGGGTGGCCCATCCATGAAGGAGAAAATACATGTCACAACCAGCTCGGCTCTTTGGGCCATTGCTGTATTTGGTTCTTTATTTCTCAGGTAGCCGTATTTGGAAGTAACGGAAGTTTTCAGGAACCGGCTGCTTGACAGTTCAGACAAAGCGAAGACTCATCAGACATCGAAATCTTCAAAGAAGCGAAAGAAGAAAAAGGCAGTAGCAACTGTCGCCTTATGTGGTTTTTAGTCCTTCGCCACAGACTCCGGTAACTGGCCGCCTCACCGATCACAATCAATTCAGGTGAGGCGCTACCGACAACACCACCTCCCGCCGCAAGAAATGTTTCCGGCGCTGAAAAGACTCCGGGTGTCCATGTTGCACCTATCAGGAATACCTGACAGAAACAACTATTGGGACCCGCAGCCTGGCACAGCCACGGCGGGCCAATTGGTTATTTCTGAGTTCCGACTTCGTGGTCCCAACGTGGCGAATCCGGCGACTGATGAGTTTATTGAGATCTATAACGCCAGCGGCGCCTCTCATACGGTCGCGGCCGCGAGTGGCACTGGGTTACGGCGTTGCCAGCTTCGGACGGCGTTACGAGATGCAGCCATACCCAATGGAACTGTTATTCCAAGCCAGGGGACATTACCTTTGTGCCAATAGTGTCGGGTTTACAGCTTGGGTGCATATCCCGCCGGACGTGGAACGATAGGCACCGGCGATGCAACTTACACGACAGATATACCGGCCAATGCAGGCATCGCCCTTTTCAATAACAACACTGGTGGCGGAAGTATATTCTCTGGCGAATCGGCTGGATGCTGTTGGCTCAACTCGAAGCGAACACGACTTATAAGGAAGGAACCGGCTATCCCCCTATAAACGACCGGCATTGAATATTGACGATCGCGTTCTACCGCGATAATTGTGGCAAAGGCGGAAGCATTACCGCCCTCGGCGGCGTCTGTCCATCCGGGGGTATTGCCGGTATCGACACCGATAACAACGCTGCCGACTTCGTCTTTGTGGATGCTAACGGCACATCTGCTGGTGCTGGTCAGCGGCTCGGTGCTCCGGGTCCGAGAGCCTCACCAGTCCAATCCAACCGCAACTGTCTTGTTTACGCGCATAACCTCGCTCGACGCAACCGTCTCCAATTCCAATCCTCCGAATCGTGTCTCGGGACTTTACTTCCGTTCCGGCGCAACAATTCGACTTTTGGAACACTGTCAATTCGACGACGGCTTGTGAACCAATTCCGGAGCGGGCTGTCACTCGTTTTGCGTTTCCGAGTACTTGATCAGACAACCTTCCCGGCGCCGCCGGGTTTCGCGGACTTACGCACACGCACATCCGGTCTCTAGTCGTAGTGGCTGGCATAAACGATGCTGCTGCCACCTGCGCCGCAACCGGGGCACCTGCTACTCCGCCGTGCAGCGCCACGGTACAAGGCACCACCACTGAAACAAGCAGCACCACCCGCTAGTCAGCCCAACGGTGGCGCATTCAACAGCTCATATTCTGGCAGGTACGGTTACGCTGGGGACGCCACTCGCCAATGGCGCATCTATCAACCTTCAGTTCCTGTTGGGTATTCAGCAAACCGGAACCTTCAGATTCTTCATTAACGTAGAAGCATTGCCGTAGCTCTCGGTTTACCAGCTTTCTTTAGCGAGGAGAGGTGCCATGCACCTCTCCTTTTTGTGATTCTCACAACAGCGGCGGGACAAGGCCGGGAGGGGTGACAAGCGACTGCATCCACAGACCTTGTTCTGACTGTTCTATTCGAAAGAAAGCGGGGCCAGTTGAGGCTCGCCACGTTGGTCCGAAGGAAATGTATATGTGACTACATATTCAGGCGGAGTGCTTTCGAGGATTGGCTGCCCGTTCGGCTTCGAGCCAGGCATGGCCTGTGACTGTGCCTTTGGATTCACTCTTAACGCCGAAGAGAATGCGAGTGGCGATTCCGTTTTGAGAGAGGTATCGCCGCAAGACCGCCGCACGCTTCCAACATATTGGCCTGAAGAAAAGAACGTTTGCCGAAAGCACTGAGTCGATTGAACGAGCCAGCCGTTTTGGTAGCTCAGCGGTCCTCGGTTGTGAGTTGGCGTGATTCACCTCCGGAAACTAACTCAGGGACGCGCGTGGTAGCGGAAAGCCATCGCGCTGACGCTGACAGAAAACCAACCCACCACGCCATTCGACAGAGAAGGCAGTGCCTCGCGAGGCTGAGTAATGACACTTTCGGCCGGCGACGAAAACGAGTCTTGGCATTTTTCTGAAAGCGTTTTGACCCATGATGGATGGATGCCGATTCTAACTGAGTTCGTGTTAGGGCTAGAAATCAGCAAAGAATAAATCCAGTGTCAGAAGTTATCGAAAATAAAACCCCGCTCAAAAAGATTCAGATTTACTGCGACGGATCCAGTTTGGGTAATGGACAGGTTGGCAGCCGCGCTGCTGGAGTTGCTCTGCTGGGTTACAAAGGAGTGTGGCGTGCTGTCGGCGAGTACCTTGGCGCCGCGACCAACCAACAGGCCGAAATTGCGGCCGCTGCAATCCGGATTGGAATCGTTGCGCGAACCTTGCCAGGTCGATCTCTTTACAGATTCGCGTTACGTCGTGGAGACAATGAGTGGTCGCTTTCGACGCAAGACAAATCTCGATTGGTGGCGACGGCTTGATCGAGCCGCAAATAGTCATCAGGTCAACTGGCAGTGGACCCGTGGACACGTCGGCCATCATTTGCAGGAAACCGGCGGATGCCACAGCCCGTCGAATAGCAGCTGAACAAAGAGTGACTGCGAGTGCACTTCGTGACGCGGTGGATCGGATTGGAACGTCCGATGTGGTTTGATGTCCGAGATGCTTTAGCTTGTCGGCTTCAAACAAACAAATCTGCAGCGTTTCATGAGTGTCCTCCAGGATTAACTCATCATCCATACCGACAAGCTAAAGCTTATCGGACACTCGGACAGTTCGCTTTCACGTGGTTTGGCGCATATAATTTTGCCTCCCCAAATCGAAACTTTTGGATCGGAATAGTGCCTCTCGGACTGTTTAGAACAAAGCACGGCCTCAACCGCTTCCATTCTGACAACGTCAGTCTGCTGTGCGCTACTGTTGTTCCTGGTGACAACTTCACGTGCCCAGGAGCCTTTCAAAGGCTGGCAATGGCAGAACCCTCTGCCGCAAGGCAATTCGATCAACTCAATCCAAATTCGCCAGCGATAAGAGACATGGCTGGGCTGTCGGTGGCGATGGCGTGATTCTGTCGACTAGTGATGGAGGATTTGAGTGGGATGAGGAAGAGTCAAGGGCCAACACCACGCTCTACAGCGTCTACCTCAAAGATCGGAACCATCTCGTTGTGTCCGGCGCGCGCGGTACGATCCTGACCACCAAAAATGGTGGAGACAAATGGGTGTCGAGGAAGACGGGAACGCGCGATCACTTATTCTCAGTGTCGTTCGCACCAGATAATCCTTTACGCGGGTGGGCGGTTGGAACATTTGGAGCAATCATTTTTCACGGTGGATGGTGGCGTCACCTGGAAACCGCAGACCAGCAACACAACAGCTCATCTCTTTTGCGTCGCTTTCACAAATGCGAAGACCGGAATTGCTGTGGGTCGCGCGGAACAGTTTTAGTTACCAACAACGGCGGTGCCGATTGGAAAGAGAAGAAGGACTATGCCTCTGTCGTGCTAACCGGGGTCACATTCACATCTGCGAAGCGCGCAGTGGTGGTCGGATATCGCGGGACAATTCTCCAAACAGACGACGCCGGGTGAAACCTGGCAAACAATCTCTTCACTGGTTACTACTGATCTTTACTCCGTTGCGTTTACAGACGACCTTCATGGATGGGCGTCAGGTGAAAGTGGCGTAGTCTTAACTACCGGAGACGGCGGACACATCTGGCTACCGGTGAATGTTAGGACGCAGTCCTCGTCTCGGCACACTCTTCTTCGCTGATGAGTCTTTAGGATGGGCTGCCGGCGCCGATGGTTTTGGTGTTGCGAACCGACGATGGTGGGCTCTCCTGGAGAAGACTGACCCATGGCGGACGTGAGGACCTCGCGAACATCTTTTTTATCGACAACTCGCACGGTTGGGCCGTCGGCGAGCATGGTCGGATCCTTTTACAAACACTGGCGGAAAGACGTGGACAGTTCGGCCTTCAAATTCGACTGAAAACCTAAATGCGATCACGTTTGTGAATGAGAAGAGCGGGTGGGTGGTCGGCGATAAAGGGAACGATTCTTCATTCAGTCACCAGCGGAGTTACCTGGAACGCCGTAGCCAGTCCGGCGACTGAAAGCCTCTTCGGTGTATCGTTCGTGAGTGAGGCAAAGGGTTGGGTCGTCGGAGCGCGCGGGGCGATCTGGTCTACTGACGACGGAGGAGCGACATGGCATTTCCAACAGACAAACACCATGAGTTGGTTGGAGGACGTGAAGTTTGTTGACGAACTTCACGGCGTTGCGGTCGGTTCAAACGGCACTATTCTTAGGACGGAAGACGGAGGACAGAATTGGAAGCGCGTCGACCGGAACCTGAGGGAGTGGTTGTATGCGCTTGAGTTTGTCGACACGTTGCGCGGCTACATCGTGGGTGCGCGCGGAATCATCCTGCGTACTGACGATGGTGGAGTTACGTGGAAGGATTTGGAGAGTGGAGTCACTGCGAACTCTGTTTGGAATAGCCGCCGCAAATCGTAACGATGTGTTAGCAGTCGGCGATCAGGGAAAGATTATTTACAGCAAAGATGGAGGCCAGAGCTGGGAGTTACAGGAGAGCATCACGAGTGCATCGTTGTTTTCGATAGCCTACCGAGGCGGAAACTAACATCTGGGTAGCAGGTCGCGGCGGAGCAATTCTGAGGCGAGTCGATCCGATTGCGACAGTAAGTTTGCCGGTTTCAAGACTGCCTCCGATGCTGAAAGGCGCCAGCTAAAATCCCGGATGCCTCTAGCTGAAGGTTTTGATGATGGTGATATTCCTCGCGCGCTGCCGCCCAAGAAACCAAACTAGTCCTTGCTCGATTGTCCTGATCTAACTCCTCGTAAACCGTGTTTATATGTCGAAGCATTGCCGTAAATCCGAGGTAGCGAAATGGAAAAGGCAGGGAGCAAATGTCCCTGCCTTTTATGTCCGAAGCAATCGGTTCAGTCCTTTGGCTCGCTCAGAGTTACCTGATTGGGTGTTCTTTCGCGTATGGAGTATGCGCAATAGGCTGCAACCAGGTGACAGATCCAACCGAGTGTACCGCCGGTACCAACCCAAAAGCCGGGAGTAAAGATGAGCCAAAGAATGCCGGCCAGAATTCTTCCGTTATAAAGCTGACCAACGCCAGGAATAATCAAACTCAAGACACCTGCTAAAACTGGATCACGCATTTCGTTTCGCACCTCCGCTAACTCAAACAAAATACGACAATCGCTGAAATTAGTTCACTGATTGAGTTGAGAGGCTTCAGCAGGAGAGTTGGCAGTGTTTGACCCGTTACTTTTCGATCCGCCGCACATCGACAATCTCACCACGAAACTTTTTCAGCATCTCTTGAACCATCGGGTTGCTTTCGGCGGCGGCGCGCGGAGGTCTTGTTTTGCTTGACGTTCCTCATCTTCGCGAGTGAGTGGTTGGTTTTGCGCTGCCGGATCTTTGACTGCGATACGCACGCCGGTTTCCCGGCCAGTGATCTCCTGACAGGCTTCTCGAAGGATCTTGATGTTCTCCGGTCTTGCCAACGTATCGCGGAAATGACGAGACCCCGGAGAGAACTCTACGTAGAAGCTCTCCTTCATCAAGCAGAAGCGACTGTGCGGAGTCGAGGACGGTAACCAGCAACATCTTTTTTGTCGCTCGATTACGGCTTTTATTCTTTCGATTGGAGTCGCATCAGCGGCGAGCTCAGTTCGAGGTTCTGCTTCCTGCAGCGTGGGACGTGTTTGCGCGTCACGAGGCGCAGCAGCGGGTGCGCTTTCAAAGCTGGAGCCGTCGCGGTCGCTCGCGAAAGACGAACCTGCCGAATTCGATCTTGGTCTGCTCGTTCCGCCTCCGCTCGACGAGCTTCCCGAACTCGATGGTGATTTGTCGGTTGCAGGCAACCCTTGTCCTGACTCTAACGCGGCCAAGCGTCCTGAATCTCGCCAATCGATTCCACACCGCGGAGTTCCATCAACTTAACGATTCCGATTTCTAATTGATAACGCGGTTGTGTCGCCGTTCGAAGTTTCGTCTCCGTCTCCGCCAGCGAATGAAAGAAACGAACAAGGTCTGACTCCGAAAACAGTACCGCCTGTCGTTTCAGTTCTTCAGGTGTGCAAACCGCCGACTCCAGTAGCTCTTCATTCGCAGAGACTTTTGTGAGCAACAAGTCACGGAAATGCGCTAACAAGTCGCGACAGAAATTTCTCGAGGTCGTGTCCACGCACGACGATGTCGTCAACAACCGTGATTGCATCGGCTGGCTTGTTGTTTGCGATTGCATCGATAACGCGAGAGAGGATGTCTGCGCCCGCAACTCCCAACGCCATCTCGACGTCTTCTTTCTTGATTTTGTCGCCGGCAAAGACCAATCACCTGATCGAGTGCCGGCCGACTGAGCATCGCGCATCGATCCCTGACCTGCTCGCGCAATTTCACGCAACGCGTCGTCGGGTATGGTGATCTTTTCCGGCATTTGCGATCAGCTTCAAACGCTCAAGAATTTTCACGGTAGCAATCGTGCGAAACTCAAATTGCTGACATCTTGAAAGGGATTGTCTCCGGAACTTTGTGCCGTTCAGTCGTCGCCATGATGAACACGACTCTCGGCGGCGGTTCTTCGAGCGTTTTCAAGAGTGCATTAAAAGCCTGAGTGCTGAGCATGTGTACTTCGTCAATGATGAAGGTCTTGTACGCGGTCTCGTGCCGGAGCAATGCCCACGCTGCGCGATGATGGCATCACGCACGTTATCGACGCCTGGTATTTGACGCCGCGTCGATCTCCTGCACATCGATCGACCGGCTCTCGCTGATTTCCCGACATGACGAACACTGAGTTGGATCGTCGGTTCGACATGGAGTAGGTGTGGGGGCAGTTGCCTTCATGACAGTTAGAGTGCTTTCGCCAATAGCCGCGCAGTCGTCGTTTTGCCCACTCCGCGTGCGCCTGAGAAAAGGTAAGCGTGATGAAGCCGCTGATGTTCGATCGCGTTGCGCAGCGTGCGCGTGATTGCTTCCTGGCCAGTAACTTCGTCGAAGGTTTGCGGGCGCCACTTACGCGCGATGACTTGATAGGACATGCAGTCTGGTTTGATTTCGCTTTCGGTTAATTGAATTTGAGTTCGCGTATTACTTCAAGAGTTTGCTTACAAATTGCTGATTGCTGATTGCTGATCCTGATTGCAGATCTAGCTTGCCTTAGACCTCTGTGAGATCTGCAATCTCGAGATCTGAGATCCGTTCTGGCCAGACCCCGGACTTTCCCGCAACACACGCTGCCGTTGCTACCGTTGCTCCGTTCCCGGCCTGGCGGAGTTCACAAGGCTAGCGTTGTGCGGGCCCGGATCTGATAAGTTGAATTTTCAAAAAATCGCGCCGATGAATTGCTGATTTCTGATACTGATTGGATCACGAACGCAACGTCAAATCAGGAATCAGCTAAGTAAACCATCGTTCTCAAATCTGAGTTTTGCGGTGTGCCAGCATCCGCAGCGAGTCCATTGATCAGCAAGTGCAGGATAACGTATGAGCACCATGGCGACGAGAACGGGCAATAGTAACGTATGGCCCTGATCTGTTCTCGGGCTTGCGACGATCCCTGAAACGGAGCGTAGAACGGATTACTAACCGCGACAATGAAGTCATACGAACCCGGCACTGCTTCGTGCGGCGAGTAATGCCAGGAGAAATCTCATTCCCAGCAGCGCGTAGAATCACGTAAAAATGTAATCGACGATCTGTGAAACTCGCGCCAGACCTCGCGAGCGTTGAACTTCACGCTCAGTGTCAATGACCTCATCAACTGCTTTTAGAACGAAAGTCGCCTGCGACCCGTTCAATTCTCTGCGACTCCGTTGACGTTGTTCTTTGTGCAGCCCTTTCACTAATTTCTGCCTGCACATTGTCTTCAACCTGAGACTTCACCGCCTCGTGTTGAGTCGAGCGTCGCGCTTCCTCAGCGGCCAATTTATCGTCTTCCATTTATCCCCCGAAGTAACGAATGATTAATCCCTTGGGGGTTATGGAGCTACGGATAAATCAAGCGAATATTTCTGGCGGAGAGGGTGGATTCGAACCCACGGAACGGTTTCCCGTTCACAGCATTTCCAGTGCTGCCAGTTCAACCACTCTTGCACCTCTCCGGATAGGCATTTCAGATTGCGCGATTGCAGAATATGCCGGATAGTTCTGTTTGTCGACGCCTTCCATCGAAGTCCCGGCAATCCGCAATTCGAAGTCCAAAATTGCTGCTGGCGGAGAGGGTGGGATTCGAACCCACGGAGGCCGTTAAGCCTCTCCGGTTTTCGAGACCGGTGCACTAATCCACTATGCGACCTCTCCGCAACCCAGCAGCCTCGACTGGGCTGCGGGCTTCCTGCGACAGCCCTCCTTACGCCGGGCTACTTACGTCGATTATCTTGAAAGAACTCTTTGCATTATCGCCCGGACACTCGTCTTCCAAAACTCCTCGTAAACGATCTCGATGCGATGATTCAAGAAATCTGTGTCGCAGATCGAAAGCGCGATCTCGACGGCTCCTGCTCTTCGTCCCTTGCACCGTAAATCAACTCGTCTAACCCGCAGGCTGGAATCAACGCTCCTGCGCACATCGCGCATGGTCTCACCGTCGAGTAGATATCGACTCCCTGTTAGACGGTAATCGCCGGCGATTCTGGCGCGTCGCGCAGCGCGACGATTTCAGCGTGGGCTGTCGGATCGCAGTCTGTTCGAGTTCGGTTTCCGAAACCGAGAGGGGAGCTTTCCGTCACTGACGATAGACGTTGCAACGGGACTCGCCGCGTGCTTGTGCTCTCTGGCAGCGTCGAGTGCTTGCCGCATCCAGTGCCCATCAGGAGAAGTTTCTGCGGCAGTTCTCTCACTCTAGCTCTTCCCCTTCAAAACAGCCGAGGGCCGCCTGCGGAGTTTGGCCTGGAAAAAGGTGTCGGGCGCGAGCAGCTGATCGAGGTCGATCCTGCAGCAAGCTGCAAAAACGTTTTCGAACCAATAGCCAAAGAACGCGGTGACCGATAACCCCAGCCGCGTGCTATTACCGCTTTCTGGAGTTTCCTGCGCTCCACCTCGTTAGCGCGCCTCCACCCGACTCAAGGTTTTCAGCGACCACCTGGGTCAATCCCAAAGAAATAGTGGCTTCAATCAGCGATCGCAGGCGCACTGGGCGCATGAGGCCCGCGCCTTCCGGAGACGGTCCAGCCGGAGCGCTGGCAGCCGCCCGCTCGTTGATGAAGCGATCTCTTCACCGTCCGAATTCAACACTGCGATGATTCACTCTCTATCGGGGTGAGGTGCAGCGTTCGAACTCCATGCGATCGCAACGTGGACTCAGACATCAAACAACGAACTGGGGCCGGATCACCGCCGGCGCCACACTCTGCGTTGTCTCTCAGCTCTCCCCAGTAATCCAACATTTTTGTAATTCCGATTGGGTCCCGATCCCTGGGCGCTGCGATCTTTCCGGTTGATGGAAGCAACGACGTTGTCGTTACCACGAAATCTCGGTCGAGTCGTGTATGCAAGCGCCCTTGGGAGACCGGATAGAGCCGCACAACTGCTCGCACTTTCAGCTTAACGCCCGACCCCAGACGGAAGCGTGGGCCGGAACACCTGGCTTCCCGATCTGAATACGCCAGGCACTTTCACGATCACCGAGTGGGAAGCCGCAGGTAACGACGACCACGTCAGGAAACTATCTTTGGATATTCGCGCTGCTTGCGTTGAGCTGGAACCGTCAAAGTCTATTTGCATCCATTGCTCCGCACGCGACTTCATCCACCATTGATCGATCGTGCCACGTGGCTGGGAACTTGTTCCGGGCTGATCGTGCCTGTAATTGGCGTTGTAAGTTTAACTCCGTGGCAATCGCAATCCTTGCAACTGGCACGTCGCGTTTGCGTGAAGCTTGCCGGTGGAAGTTTTCGCCAAAAACATCGAACCTCGCTGCGCCGCACTGCAGCGTAGAATGACCAGTTGGACTGCGGCGACACGGCTAAAGCGCAACCACCGTACGCGCAGGAAGCGGCCAGGCAGCGAGCGCCCGGTTAGGTGTGCACCACCGCAGAGCTTAAGAAATTGGATTTGTCTCGAAACACCTGGATAGAGACAAGGCGCCGGGAATGTGGGCGTGACAAGAATATTACAGTCGATTTCCCGATTGCGTCCGATAAGCTTCAGCTTGTCGTTTTGACTATCAGATACTTCCGGCCTTAGGTATCTTCCTCAACTTGAATGCGGATTTTGAAATCCGGACTCTTTACGCGATAGTGAGTTTACGTTCGGGTGAAATGTCCGTGTATCGGCTCGACGACTTTGAAGGCGAGTGCAACCGACCAGCTCCAGGCCTTTGATCAATTAGCAATCGGCAATGATTCATCTCAACGGTCAGAAATTAACTCTCCAACAAATAGCGGATGTCGTCTTACGGACGGGGGCAGGTAACTCTCGCGGAAGATGCACGAACGCGGGCTAGAAAAGCGAGGCAAGTGGTCGAGCAAATTGTTGCTACAGGTGCGCACCGCCTTACGGGGTGTGCGAACGACAGGTTTCGGAAAACTTTCCGACGCCGGTATTCATGCGTCTCGAATTGCGTGAGTTGCAACTCCAACCTCGTCCGTAGTCATTCATGCGGACTGGCGCACCGTTATCGGAAGCTGAAGCAAGAGCGATGCTGTTACTGCGGGCGAACGTTTTAGCGGCTGGATTCAGCGGTGCTCGTCCTCCATGGATCTGACTACGTTGATTGCAATGCTCGAGCGTGGTGTTACACCGGCGATTCCTGAGAAAAGGTTCAGTGGGTGCAGCGCGGAGATCTCGCTCCATTGGCCCATCTTGCTGCGACTGCGATCGGCGAAGGAGAAGCGTTTTTCAAGGTGAAAGAATGCCAAGTGCTCTGGCACTGCAAAGAGCACAAATCACGCCACTTGAGCTGGAAGTTAAAGAGGGCCTCGCTTTACTTAATGGAACTCAGGCGATGGGCGCAGTAGGTGCCCTGGCGCTTCATCGAGCGGACAGACTGATCTCGCCTGGCTGACGTTTCCGGAGCAATGACACTCGAAGCTTTGCGTGGTACTCCCGTAGCGTTTGATGAACGCATTCACGTTGCGCGGCCCCATCCAGCGCAAATCGAAGTTGCCTCGCACTTGCGTCAGTTGTTGACCGCCAGTGAAATCCGGAAGTCGCATCTGAATAACGATCCTCGTGTTCAAGACGCTTACAGCCTGCGTTGCATGCCTCAGGTACACGGCGCGATTCGCAGCGCGCTGCGACATGCACGTGAGACTGTGGAGATTGAAAGCGGTAGTGCGACCGACAACCCGCTTGTCTTCGCCGACACCGGTGAGGTGTTGTCGGGTGGCAATTTTCACGGAGCACCGGTTGCGCTGGTTCTTGATTACGCGGCCATTGCTCTAACGGACTTAATGAGTATTACTGAGCGACGCATCGATCGTTTGGTGAACCCGGATTCGAATGAAGGCTTGCCTCCGTTTCTAACAACGCACAGCCGGGAATTTCGTCAGGGTTCATGATGCTGCTAAGTTACTGCGGTTGCTTTATTGAACGAAGCAAAGCGTTCTTTCCCATCCTGCGAGTGTCGGACAATGTCCCAACCGATGGCGGCAAGGAAGATCACGTGTCGATGGGAATGACCGCAGCGGTGAAAATGCGATCCATTGTGGATATCGCTGAAATGGCAACTGCAATCGAGTTGTTGACAGCAGCACAGGCTTTAGAGTTCAGGCTGCCGCTGAATCCAGGCCAAGGGGTGAAGAAGGCTCTACAACATTGTTCGAAGCGGCGTACCGCCAACTGAATCTGATAGGTCGATGTCAATTGACATTGAAAAGATCGTTGATTTGATCAGACGTGATGAGTTTCAAGATCTACTGAACTAGAGCTTTGGAGGTGGTTATGTCAGACGAAGTGAACGAAGAGTATCCGGAAGCGCGCACCCGAAGAGATGATTGAGAAACTACGCGCACAGATGAGAGTGGCCGCGGAAGCAAAAGCTGCCGGCATCTCCACGATGAGTTGTCCCCGTTGTGACGGCTCACTTAGTGAAAACCAGTTTGAAGGAGTCATGATCGACACCTGCGAAAATTGTGGTGGTATCTGGCTCGACTCTGGCGAGCTGGAACAACTCTTAAAACGTGACACCGACAGCTGGTTCAGTCGTCTCTGGTTTGCAGAGGGTTAGTAATCTTTATGGTACGTGAAACAATTCGTGCACCGCATGGCTCGACGTTAACTTTGCAAGAGTTGGCACCAGGAAGCCGCGTTGCGTTGTTTGATGAACAATCTTGATAAGGACGTTGCGGAAAAGCCAGACGAGCTAATTGTCTATGGCGGCATCGGGAAAGGCGGCGCGCAACTGGAATTGCTTCGACGCAATAGTGCGCGAGCTCCAGACTATTGAGAACGACGAAGCACTGCTCGTTCAATCTGGTAAGCCAGTCGGCGTGTTCCGTACTCATGACTACGCGCCTCGAGTTTTGATTGCCAACTCAAATCTCGTAGGAGCCTGGGCCAACTGGGAACATTTTCATGAACTCGAGCGGCGTGGATTAATGATGTACGGGCAGATGACCGCCGGTAGCTGGATCTACATCGGTACGCCAGGGAATCGTCCAGGGAACATTTAGCAATACGTAACTGGAACGAAGCAATAA
>ERZ1370068.10784-contig-9451_pt1 | contig 30252 bp, 47 predicted proteins | sample MGYA00561227_ERZ1370068 | MGnify/ENA primary metagenome ERZ1370068 (study PRJEB38410, sample SAMEA6850437) | metagenome | study: Metagenomic assessment of the ecological functions of the soil: analysis of the soil microbiota associated with the...
AACGACCGAATCCACCACATATGAAGTCGGCACCGTGGACACCCTACGCGCCCGGCAAAACCATCGTGGTGAAAAAGTGAGCGTCAGGGTCCGGTGAGCTTTGCTCTCGGCACCGGCGGCACGCGTCGTTAACGGCGCGGGCAAAATCGTAACCGCCCCGCTCCAGGCCGGCCAGAAGGTGCGTGTGGTATTACACCGGCACCGGCGACACCCGCGTGGTTGAGCACGTTCAAGTGGAAGACTAACACCGATATAGTCGATGTAATTCAAAGCCGCAGGGTTCCGTGCGAATCCTGCGGTTTTTTTGGTGGATCAAGCGCTCCGCAGCTTGATGCTAATTCGATCGCCCGCGGAGCTGTCGATCCACCACTTCGTCCACTCGATCGCGTTTCTCCTCGAAGACAGCCGATCTTTGCTAATAAGAATTGCAAATGGATTTGTCCACGGTCGCGAATGTTGCTACCGCGCTCACCGTGATCACAGGAGTCGGTTTCGGTCTGGTCGAGAGCGCAGCGATCGCGACGGCGCGCGGCAAGAGCGGGCGGCTTACGCTGCGGTCCAGGCGCTTTGTCGCAGGCGTGGATGAAGTCGATGATCGTCGTGCACAGTATCCCGGATGGCTCGAGCGCTTCCGCGATCGAAGCCAACGCCGAGGTGTTAAACGCTGCGCATTCAGTTGGGGTAACTCTGGAGGGACTTGGCTACTCCGTTTATGCGCGAATCGTTCCATTACGCGTGGCCGCCGACCTGGTTGGCGGCACGGTTCGTCTCTGCCTGGCGTAAATTAAAACCCTACATCGAGGAAGAACGCCGGCGCAGCGGTTCGCAAAAGACTTTGAATGGTTCCAATGGCTCGCCACTACAACTGGAACGACATTCACCTGGGAAAACAAACCTGCAGGTCGGTGCGCAGGAAGCGTATCGAGATTGGAAGCCTTGAGGTGGATCGGCCGCTTCGACGGACGATGGCTATATCGCCATCGAGCAGAGGACTGCTCGATCCACCCAATCGTCTCAAGAAAAAGCTGTAACAGGGACCGCTGATCCCGATGCCCACGTTTGCTTTTCACCCCTAAATCAGAGAACGTCCGGGAATGTCTTTTGACCTGAAAGAAATCATCGCAGCGCGGCTCGGCGAAAATTACGAGCTGCATCATCGACATATCAATCGCACGCTGGTCGCGGCCCAGCGCGTCATTGGTTTCGACAAGGTCTATGCCCGGGCTGAAGGCGCTTATCTCTACGACATGGATAACAACCGCCTACCTGCGATTTCCTCAGCGGTTATTCCGTTTTCAACATTGGTCGCAACCATCCGGTCGGTGAAGAAAGCGATCCGCGACGTTCTCGATCTCGATTTGCCCAACATGGTGCAGATGGATTGCTCGCTCCTGAGCGGGCTTCTGGCGGAGGCCATCACCAAACGCACGCCGCCGCATCTCGACTCGCCGTTTTCTTTTGTAACTCCGGCACCGAAGCGATGGAAGGCGCGCTGAAATTCGCCCGCGCCGCCACCGGAAAGAAACGCGTTATCTCGCTCGAGAGCGCCTTTCACGGACTCAGCATCGGATCGCTGTCTTTGATGGGATGCGAAAGTTTTACCGACGGTTTCGGCCCGCTCATGGATCGAGTGGGACACGCGCATCGCGCTGGATGACATCGCCTCGCTCGAGCGCGAGCTGGCCAAAGGCGATGTGGCCGCTTTCGTCATCGAACCGGTGCAGGGCAAAGGGTGCAAATCGCCAACGACAGATTTCTTCGCGCGCGCGCAGGAGCTCTGCCGCAAATACGGCACACTGTCTCGTTAGCGACGAAGTCCAGTGCGGTCTCGGAAGAACGGGCAAGATGTTCGGATTCCAGCATTGGAACCTGGAACCGGACATCATCACGCTGGCCAAGAGCCTTGAGTGGCGGTTACGTCCCGTGCGGCGCGATCGTGACCCGGCGCGACATTTACCAAAAAACCTTCAGCCGAATGGACCGCTGCGTAGTTCACTCGACTACTTTCGGCCGGAACAATCTCGCCATGGCCTGCGGCCTAGCTGCGCTCGAAGTAATCGATCAGGAAAATCTGGTCGAACGCGCCGCGCGAAATGGGCGCGCAGATTGATGGAACGGATCGATGCGTTGCGCGCGAAACACAGCTTTCATCAAGGAAGTGCGCGGCAAAGGATTGATCATCGCAATCGAGTTCCACGAGCCGAGCGAGTTCAAGCTCAAGATGGCGTGGAAACTACTGCACAAGGTGGACAAGGTTCTCTTCGCGCAAATGATCGTGACCCAAATGTTAAGCAAGCATCGTATCCTGACTCAGGTCGCCGGGCACGCCATGGACGTGCTCAAAATCCTGCCGCCGCTGATCATCGGCGAAAAAGAAATCGCGCTTGTTCGTTACCGCGCTGGACAACGTGCTGACCGACTGCCGCAAATTCCCCGGCCCGATGTGGGAGCTTGGCAACAATTTCGTCCGCGCCGCGATCAGCTCGCGCAGGTCTTCGCAGGCGCCCGTCGTCTCGGCGTAAGTCGCTGTCACCGCATGGTCCAGCCATCGCTGTCACCGTCTATTTTTACTACTTCAGCGGCGTAGCCAAACACGGTTCGCACTTATGATCCCAATCTGCGGCGCCGCTTGTATTACGCCAGACTACTCTTTATCCGATGCCACGATGCGGATGCCGACGGAGTCGGCGCGCTGGATCCTCAGTGCGCGTGCTCGCAAGTTACTAGTAGCTTCGAGCGCGCGCTGATGGGCGATCTGCGAGCGGAACGAGCCGTCTCTGAGGCTTGGCCGCGTATTAGGCAGCGAACATGATATAACGGCCGACCCGACATGGATACGAAAAATTGTTCGCCTTGATCCTATCGGTAGCGGCGCTCGCTCCTTCACTGCGCAATCGCAGCAGCCGCCAGGCACCCTTGCCGGGTTCCTCTCGGACAGGGACTCTGTTGGCGTGAAACTGGAGCGACGATTCGGCAATCATCTTTTCGTTCCGGTTTCTATTAACAACAAGCGCGCCGCCCTGATGATAGACACAGGGGCGCCCGTCACGATCATCGACAAAAACAGCGCAGGGACATTTGGGCTAAACGTCGAAAACACCACCATCAACGTAGGCAGAGTTTTTGGCAGAAGATGGGAGCGCTATGGAGTGAGCGTGGCGAAGAGCATCGCGCTCGGCAATTGCGTAGTCACCAATGTGCCGGTCGCGCTGGCCGACACATCCGACATGAACGCGGACGGACCCGGCGCTGCCACGGGAACGCATATCTCGGCAGTTAACAGATTGCCGCATCTCAATGGTCTGCTCGGTGCCCGGGAGATGAGTAAATTTGGGATGATTATCGATTGCGCTCGCCAGATGCTTTACATTAATCCAAACGGTCCGAGCGGGCTCAGTCAGTCAAAAGCTGGCCAGTTTCCTTTCCGGCAGAGGATTCACTCGAATTCCAATGCGGTTGAACTCAGGCAATCACCTCGAAGTGCCGGCCGTGCTCAATGGCCACCCCACGCGAATGATCGTAGATACGGGTGCCGCGGTGACGACCGTGGATAAAACGATGGCGAGCCAGGCTGGGGTTGCTATTTCGGGAACCCGGTTTGTAGAGGACGCCGGCGAGGGACGCGTTGAGCAGCTCGGCATCGGGCGATATTAAGGAAATGACGATCGGTGACTTTACCATTCCGAAGGCGAGCGTCAGTGTCGTCAACGTATCGGGCGAGATGTTGCATTCAAAGAGTGCAGAGGAATCGAATTCGGGGTTGATTTGGGGCAGAATATCTCGCCTGGAGTTTCGCTGTGATCGATGTTGGCGGGATGGCGCTCTATCTGCGCCACCCGGACTCCCGGTGAGTCTGAGATTTGTTAGACCGCTGCGGTTGCGAGAGTGATTACCCGGCTGGTGACCTGATACAGCGTCCCTCGTACTCGATTCAAAAGGGCCGCGCATTCCTCTTTCGAGCAACATGCCTGCGTCCCGACCGCTGCGGCCTCTTGGCCCATCGAGCAGGTCAGGGCATCTTGGACAGGATTCTCTCCATCTCGGAGGTTGTGAAAGCACGCATTGTCCGCGTGCGGATGTTACCCAGCATGTCCGCCGACAGCAACACGCTGGCAGCCGTCTCGTCGTCCGGGGCGTCGAAGATGCACACCTGGTCATACTGACCGAGTGTCCAATACATCTGGTTGATACGAACCCCTTGGACTGCACTTTGGCGCTCCAGTCGGCCACTCGCTGGGTCGTTTCCTTGGCGGCTTGGATGCCCTTATCGGTGAATTGCACCAAACTAATGTAGGTCGGCATGATGTTACTCCTTCAGGTAGTCCGCGAATCGGTTTCAGGAATGAAGATAAAATTAACCTATGGAGTACCGACACCGAGCGTCAAATGCGGTGAAATAATCTAATCATCTGAAATGTCAGTCTATAGGGCGTTAAATAAATTCATATCTTGATCGAGGTCGTTCAAATGTAAATTCCTTGACACTTCTCTTTTAACGAGCGCGAATCTATCTAACTTTCCTCGGTCGGTCCGGTCGCGCTCGAGAAAGCGAGTGTGGTCATCTTCTCCGGTAAAAATCCGCTTCCGCTCATTGCCTCGGCCAATGACATAATACAGCGCCCCCTCATACTCAGTTTCAACGGCCACGAGTCCGATCTCACTGATTTCAGTCTTTCAGCTTTCCCTGACGCTTTCTCCGCGCCCCGTTTCCAGGTTGACAACCCCCAAGCGCTGCTCGCGTGTTGATCAAAAGTGAAAACTCAGGCCTTTTTATCTTCGTCCTTTTCCCGGAACTGCCACAAGATTATCCCATCTTTGGGAAAGCAGAAGTTTCCGGAATAATCGTGACGTTGCCATAAGTGCTTGATGTCCGGGTTGTTGCGTACGAGCCCTGATCAGGGCATGCGATATGCAGGTCGAGTCCGCGCAGAGATATACACCCATTAACATTCAACACGGAGATACCATAATGATGAAAACAATTGTAACTCTTGCCTGCTGCGCATTCATCGCGCCGCTGGCATTTGCGCAAACGCATAAGAAACAAACAGCAACTACAGAACAAGCAATCACCGTAACAGGCACGGTAGTGGAGACGAAACCAGAGGAAGGTTCGGCAGCGAATTATCAGCCGTTCAAAACTCTCGTTATTCGTGAGGACAAATCGAATCATCCGGGCCGGTATGTTCTCGAAGGCAGCGGTTACGTCGTAAACAAAAAGGGCGAATTCGTCCAAACAGCGATTAAGCCCGGCACTCACGTGCTTGTCTACTACGCGAACGCAGGCGGTTCGCGCGTGATTGATCACGTTAGTCGTAGACTAAGTCTGGTTAGGCTGAAAAACACCTAAGAGCCGCACGACTCCCCTGAGTCTTGCGGCTTAGGTGGGAGAAACGCGCAGCGAAGGTGGCCGGCGCGCTTTTAGGTCACCGCGGCTGAGTGGGTAAGCATAGGGATGTCCCGCTCCGCCCATTGGTATGTCATGGTTGTGGGTGTCGCCCCTGAGGCCCAGGGGCACCGGGATCGGCCAGGCCCCTTACGACCAATGATCGATATCGTGGTAGTTTTCAGCAATGGGGGATTCGATTGGGATTCACGGGAAGCTGCTCGCACAGCTCGCAGCATAGGGGTTCAATAATGAAAATAGCAATTTGTTGTTTGATTCTCGCGACGATTTCGGTGTCAGGGCTGCAGGCAGGAACGGCGCCGGGACTCGACGCGGTGCAGGTCGCTTCCGGTTTGACTCAGCCGCTCTTTGTTACAGCTCCGCCGGGAGATTTTAGACGATTATTTATCGTGCAGCAGGACGGGAATATTCGGATTCTGAATCTCCTCACCAGTACACTCAACCCGGCACCTTTCCTCACCCTAACCGGATTGACTGACACCGAGGCGAGCAGGGTCTGCTTGGGATGGCCTTCGATCCGAATTACGCGACGAATGGAAAGTTTTATCTCAACTTCACCGTTCCCGGCGGCGCTTTCGGAAACGGGGTAACGCACGTTTCGCAATTCTCGGTCAGAGGAAATCCTGACATTGCGGACCCAAACAGCGAGAGAATCCTGATCACCTTCGATCATCCGCAATCCAATCACAACGGTGGATGGATCGGCTTCAGTCCGCGAACGGGCGACGCAAACAATCTGTATATCGCAACCGGAGACGGCGGCGCTGGCAACGATCAAGGAACCGGTCACATCGAGCCGGGCGGCAACGCGCAAAATCTCACGACCTTGCTCGGCAAAATGCTCCGCATTCATGTTGATTCCGCGGCCGGGACCGCCACCATCCCATCGAACAATCCATTCGTCGGCATGAGCGGTGCGCGCGGAGAAATCTGGGCGTTCGGATTGCGCAATCCATTTCGGAACAGCTTCGACCGCCAGACCGGCAGGATGTTTATCGGGGACGTCGGACAAGACACGCGCGAGGAGATCGACGTGCAACAAGCAACAAATGCCGGTGGCGGTGAAAACTATGGCTGGCGTGTCCGCGAAGGGAGCATACAAAATCCCGCCTTCCCTGGATCACCTACACCGCCGGGCGCAATCGATCCGATATTTGATTATTCGCATTCGGTCGGTCAAACAATCATTGGAGGTTATGTTTATCGCGGAAACCGAATTCCGGATTTGCGTGGGGTCTATGTTTTTGGGGATTACAGCGCGGGGCAAATATTCTCCTTTGATTATGACGGGAGCATTGTTTCGAACTTCCAGACGATTACCTCGCAGCTGTTTCCGACAAGCGTCGGCGGCTTTACGCTCAGCCACCCCTCCTCGTTAGGCGAGGATGCGAATGGCGAGCTCTATATTACCGACATCGGCAACGGCAGCGTTTTCAAAATCGTGTCTTCAGCAGGCTGGAGCGTGGTGGGTGTGGTTGACTTTAATCGGGACGGCCATCCAGATTACCTGCTGTTTACACTCAAGCACGCGACAGACGGCGATATGGTATCTTAACAACAACGTTCTAACGCTCCGGCCTGTTTGGGCCTACTCTTCCTGCTGGCTGGAGCGTGGTAGGGGTAGCCGACTTTAATGGCGACGGCCATCCAGATTACCTCCTGTTTAACTCAAGCACGCGACAGACGGCGATATGGTATCTTAACAACAACGTTCTCAGCTCCGGCCTGTATGGGCCTACTCTTCCTGCTGGCTGGAGCGTGGTAGAAGTAGCCGACTTTAATGGCGACGGCCATCCAGATTACCTCCTGTTTAACTCAAGCACGCGACAGACGGCGATATGGTATCTTAACAACAACGTTCTAAGCTCCGGCCTGTTTGGGCCTACTCTTCCTGCTGGCTGGAGCGTGGTAGGGGTAGCCGACTTTAATGGCGATGGCCATCCAGATTACCTCCTGTTTAACTCAAGCACGCGACAGACGGCGATATGGTATCTTAACAACAACGTTCTAAGCTCCGGTCTGCATGGCCCCACTCTTCCTGTCGGCTGGACCGTCGTGGGCGTGGCGGACTTTAATGGCGACGGCAAGCCGGATTACCTGCTTTACAATGGAAGCACGCGACAGACGGCGATATGGTATCTCAATAATAACGTCCTAAGCTCTGGCCTGTTTGGTCCCGCTCTTCCTGCCGGCTGAAGCGGCAGCGTTTTCAAAATCGTGTCTTCAGCACCGCGAGCCATGAAAAGCGATTTCAACGGTGACGGCAAGGCAGACGTTCTCTGGCAAAATAGCTCCGGCGCTCGCGCCATCTGGCTCATGAACGGGACCACTTACAGCAGCAGTGTCTACTTCGGAACCGCGGCGACGTCCTGGAACATCAGAAATTACTGATCGTCAACGCCTGGCGTAAAGGTTTTTTCACCTATGACGGCACGGCGCGGGAGGCGGGCGGCGCCGGAACTCATGCGACCCGGCTCGACAGAGTCTCGCCCTACCGGGGATTTCGAAAGCTTTTGCCAGCAGGCCGCGGCTAGACGGACAGGGATCACAATTTGGATTGAGTGGTGGATGTAGCGGCGTAGGTTCGTGGCAGGAGGATGGAATACTTATGAGCACTGCAATTGAGGAGCCGAAGCAGAAAACTGGGACACAGCTGGATCAGCTCGAGCAACTGAAGAGATTCACCAAGGTCGTGGCCGACACGGCCGATTTTGAGTCGATGAAGGCGTTCAAGCCGCAGGACGCAACGACCAACCCGAGCCTGGTCCTGGCGGCGATCCAGAAACAAAATTATGCGCACCTGCTCGAGGAAGTGTTGCGGGACCGGAAAAACGCAGGACTGACGGGCGCGAAACAGATTGAAGACATCTGCGATCATCTGCTGGTCCAGTTTGGGACCGATATTTTGGAGATCATGCCGGGGCGAGTATCCACCGAAACCGATGCGCGGCTTGTCATTCGACGTTGAAGGCTCAATCGCGAAGGCACGCCATTTGATCGAGCTGTATAAAGAGAAGGGGATCGGGCCGGAGCGGGTTCTAATAAAGATCGCGTCGACCTGGGAAGGGTTTCTGGCGGCGGAACAACTTCAGAAGGAGGGGATTCGTTGTAATATGACGCTGCTCTTTTCCTTACCGCAGGCGGTGCGGGCGGCGGAAGCTAAAGTGCAATTGATCTCTCCATTCGTCGGACGGATCTACGATTGGTATAAGAAAACCAACAATCGCGATTATAAAGGCGCGGAAGATCCAGGGGTGCAGTCGGTGAAGGAAATTTACACTTACTACAAGAAGTTCGGGTATCCCACAGAAGTAATGGGAGCCAGTTTCCGCAACACCAGCCAGATAATTGAGCTGGCCGGGTGCGATCTGCTCACAATTAGTCCCGAGTTGATGAAGGAGTTATCGGAATCGACGGAGCCGGTGGAAAGAAAACTGAGCCCGGAGATGGCGAAGTCGGCTCAGATAGAACGATTGGACGCTGGACGAGAAGAAGTTCAGGTATCTGGTGAATGATAATGCGATGGCGACGGAGAAAACGGCCGAAGGTATTCGCAAGTTCGCGGCGGATGTGGTGAAGCTGGAGAAGCTCGTCGCGGAAAAGCTGCGGTAGCAGGGAGCCGCCACGGCGAGTCCGTCCGTTGGCGGACAGGGACCAAAGGCGGAAGGATTAAGACCCGGTAGTTAGAGATTCCTCGGTCCGAGCCGGACTTGGCGTAATATCGCTCGGAATGAGCGGACGGTCGACCGATGTTCAATATCGTTCTGGTTGAGCCGGAGATTCCGCCGAATACGGGGAACGTGGGGCGGTTGTGTCTGGCGACGCGATCTACCTTGCACCTGGTCGGGCCGCTCGGGTTTTCGATCGACGATCGGCAATTGAAGCGAGCAGGCTTGGATTACTGGGATGAAGTAGATGTACGGGAATGGCCGAGTCTGGATGAGCTGCGACGCGCGAATGCGTCCGCGCGTTTCTTTTACTTAACGACCAAAGCGACGCAGCCCTATTTTGAGAAAAGCTTTCGACCCGGGGATTTTTGGTCTTTGGGCGCGAGACCAAAGGGTTGGCAGAAGACGTGCTGGAGGAAAATCGGGAGAGTTGTATTACCATCCCGATGCACGGAACGCGGAGCTTGAATTTGGCGACGGCGGTGGCCGTCGTTTTGTTCGAGGCGATGCGGCAGCAGCGGGTTGAATAAATGGCAGCGGCGGGGTGTCGAATAAGGAGGAGGAAAAACTTTGATGAAACGTTTAATAACATTGGCGACGGTCCTGTTGGTGGGCCTGGCATCGGTCCAGGCTGCGCAGACCGACGATCAGCAGAAAAAGAAGAAGAAAAAAGCGCAAACCACCCAGGCGGCAACGCCCGCGCCAAAGAAGGGCGCAACGCAAACTAGCAAGAAAGGCCGCGGAACGCAGACGAGCAACCGGAATGTCCAGCCGCAGACCAGTAACCGGCATGTCAGCTCGCAGACGAGCAACCAGCAAGTGGTGAAGAAGTCGCACGTCAAGCCGGGGCAGACAAGCAACCAGCAAGTGGTGAAGAAGTCGTACGTCAAGCCGGGGCAGGCAAGTAACCAGCAAGTGGTGAAGAAGTCGTACGTCAAGCCGGGACAGTCGAACGTTGCCGCGAACACCAATTACAACCAGCAAAACATCCAGCGCACCAAGAAATCCAAACAGACGAACGTTGTCACCAACAACAATGCGCAATGGAACAAAAAAGCGTATAAGCAGTTTAAGCGCAGTGGGAATGAGTGGTCGTATACTGCAGCGCAGCGCTGGAATTGGCGGCAACGTCACGACCGCAATTGGTGGCGGCACAACAATTACCGCCTCGTCCGTTACGGTGGCGGTTACTGGTATTGGAATAGCGGCTGGTGGTATCCAGCCTACGGATATGATCCCTATTACAGCCACTATGTTTACGACGGCCCGATCTTCGGTTATGGCTACGCTGCGCCCGGCGACGTGACCGCGCAGGTGCAGAGATCCCTGGCACAGCAAGGGTACTATTATGGACCGATCGACGGGATCCTGGGTCCAGGGACTCGCAGCGCGATTCAACGGTATCAAATCGATCACGGGCTGGCGGTAACAGCGACGATTGACGAGCAGACGCTGGCCACTTTAGGGATGACGTAAGGCAGGAGCAGGGAGCAAGGAGCGGAAGAGTCAGCCTTTAAACGACCGCGCGGTGGATCGAATCTGCCGCGCGGTTTTGTTTTGGCAGCGTCGCAAGAGCGCGGCCTGCTACTTGAAAATGGTCGAGCGGAATTGCTGGGAGCGGTGTTGAATAAATGACAAGACTATGTTGTCTTATGAAAAAGGTTAAAATGACAAAGATTCTCGTGGTCGGTCTGGCGGTGATTCTGGCGGCGGCGGGAAGCGGGCGCGCCGACAGCACGACTGGTCAAAGCGGCACCTCGGCAACGAGCGGAAGTGCGGGTTCATCTGGGGGCGGGCATTCATCTGGGAGCGCGCATTCATCTGGGAGCGGCGCTGTGCAGCAGGGTGCGGTAGCGCCTGCGCGTTCAAGTGGGAGCGGCGTTGTGCGACCGGGTGCGGTAGCGCCTTCGAACCGGAGCGGGAGTGTCCCGGTAGTCCGCCAATATCCGACTAATCTGAATGTGCAAAACGGTCGCGCAACCCAATCTCCCCGCGAACTGGCGCGTCCAACGCCCGCTGGATCGCTCGGAGCTGTTAGCTCGCCAATCGCTCTACCATCGGAACTGGCTCAATCTTGCCGCAATTCAGGCAACTACCGAAAACACGGCCAACACCGGCCAGGTCCGCCCCCGCGGGCAAGTCTCAGACGACACCAATCTAAGGATGCGGCGTGGTCGCGACGCCCAAAACGCTTCACCGGACCGAAATGCGACCAATGGGGTAAAACCGACTACGCCTAACACGCCGATGCAGGCAACGAACTCCGGACTGCACACCGGCAAGCCGGTCCTTAATTTTAACAACTCCAACACCATGAATTTCACCGACGCCTGCCGGCGGCATCGAGATCAGCACGATTGCAACTGGTGGCGGAATCATTGCCATACCATCATTTTAATCGGTGGCGGGTTTTACGCGTGGGACTTGGGGTATTGGTATCCGGCTTACGGTTACGATTCGTATAATTCGAACTATTCCTACGATGGCCCGATCTACGGCTACAATGGTTTGCCGCCGGACCAGATCATCGCGAACGTGCAATATGCGCTGCAACAGCTCGGCTATTTCGCCGAGGCAGTTGATGGCGTGCTCGGGGCGGTGACGCGGGCGGCGATCGAGGATTATCAGGTGGAGAATAATCTGCCGGTGACGGGCGCGATCGACCGGCCATTGCTGGTTTCGCTCGGGTTTATCTATTAGGGGCCCGTGCACCGACTCACCTGGCGTCGCTGAAAGCAGCCCCTCAAGGCTGCGCGGTCCGGGAAGACGCGGCTCCGCAGAGCGTCGCCCTACCGAAAATTCCATCGCGAGCCAAATCTGGTAGGGACTGTCGAGCGCTCCTGTGCAACGCCGTGTTCGTCGACAGGACGACTTCGCACTTCAATTGCCCGGCTTAAATTGACGCGATAAGATGCGCGCGATGGAAAACGGGACGCCACAATTAGTCGCACGCGATCTCCGGCGCTCGTTTCGCATGGGCCCGCGCCGGATTGAAGTATTGCGCGGCATCTCGATGGAAGTGCAACGGAGCGAAGCGGTCTTTCTCGTCGGCGCCTCGGGCGCGGGCAAAACCACCTTACTATATACGCTGGCAGGGCTGGAACGGCCGGAGGAGGGGACGGTCGAGTTCGAAGGGCAGCGGCTCTACACCGGGAGTTCGCAAGCACAGGCGCACATCCGAAACACCCAGATGGGTTTCGTCTTCCAGAGTTACTTCTTACTCCCGGAACTGACGGCGCTGGAGAATGTGATGCTGCCGGGAATGATTGGAGGCAGAGTTCGAGAAAGCGCGGCGGAAGAAAGTTTGCGGTCAGTTGGTTTGGGCGAACGGCTGCAACATTTGCCGGCGGAACTTTCGGGTGGCGAGCAGCAGCGCGTGGCGATCGCCCGCGCTCTGGTAAATGATCCGGCGATTGTCTTTGCCGATGAACCGACCGGTAATCTCGATTCCAAGACGGGCGACGCGATCATGGATTTGCTTCTGTCCCTGGCGCGGGAGCGAAAGAAAACGTTGTTGGTGGTGACCCACGATCCGCGGCTAGCTGCGCTGGGGGATCGTCAGCTCCACATGGTGGACGGGGTGTTGGAATAGGGAGGTTGATGGTTGATTGGACGTTAATGCTGCCGAGCAGTGTAGCTGCCGCCCTTGCCGATTTTAGCGGAGTGCAACTCCGCTGGGCGCACAGACTGGAAGTCTGTGTTTCGTCGCAATCTGCGGGCGACGTAAATGCCGCTTGAATTGCCGCCCGAACATCGGAGATTTTTTGTGCTTACAAAAACTACAGCTGATGGGGATGGGACAACTTTAATGGAAGAGCCACGCAAGACTACTCGCCCGGCTAAACCGGCGAACGAATCAGGTCCCGCAAAAGCGGTCAAGCCTTTGACGATTTTTGTCGACGGAGAATTTGTGCCGGAAGAAGACGCGAAAGTTTCAGTCTTCGATCATGGGCTGTTGTATGGCGACGGGATTTTCGAAGGGATTCGTTTTTACAACGGGGGCGTTTTCCGGTTGGAACAACACCTGGACCGGCTATGGGATTCGGCCCGCTCGATTTGCCTGGATTTGCCGATGTCGCGCAGTGAGATGACGGAGGCAGTGCTGGAAACGATCCGCAAAAATGATCTGCGCGATGGCTACATTCGCCTGATCGTGACCCGCGGTGTAGGGAACCTGGGGTTAAATCCGACGCAATGTAAGCGGCCAAGCGTGATCATCATCGCGACGACCATCGCGCTTTATTCGAAAGAAATGTATCAAAATGGTTTAACGGTGGTGACGGTTGCGACACGGCGAACCGGTCCCGGCGCGCTTAATCCGGCAGTGAAATCGCTCAATTATCTGAACAACGTCATGGCACGGATTGAAGCGAATCTGGCCGAAGCGGATGAGGCGTTAATGTTAAACGACCAGGGCTGTATCGCGGAATGCACCGCCGATAATATTTTCGTGATCAAACGCGGCGAAATTTTCACGCCACCAATCACGGCAGGGGCGTTGCGCGGAATCACGCGATCAGTCGTGTTCGAGATCGCGGCGGAGCTCGGAATAAAAATTTCCGAGGTCGATATCAGCCGGCATGACGTTTTTATTGCCGACGAATGCCTTCTCAGCGGCACGGCTGCGGAAGTGATTCCGGTGATCAAGGCAGACGGGCGGGTGATCGGGACGGGAAAACCGGGGCCGATCAGCTTGCGGATGATCGCCCGTTTCCGCGAGATCACGCGTGAAGGCGGCACGCCGATTTATTCCTGACGATTCCCACGGCCATTCGGCGCGCGAGATGCTAAAGCAAAGATTACGGGGTTGAATGTTTAGACTCCGGCGAAGGTCTAATTAAGTAAAATGTTGTGTGACGTTTGCAAATGTAACGATGCGGCGGTTTTCCTGACGCAGATTGTGGACGGGAAAATGCAGAAGGTGAACCTTTGCGAAGGCTGCTCGAAGGAAAAAGGGGTGCAGGACCCGACCGGTTTCGCGCTGGCGGATTTGCTGCTCGGCATCGGCGCGGCGGAAGAAATTGAAAAGGGTGGATCGAGCACCCGCTGTCCGGTTTGCGGATTCACCCAGGCCGATTTCAAGAAAACGGGGCGGCTCGGCTGCAGCAGTTGCTACGTCGCGTTTGCCGAAGGATTGAATTCGCTTTTGAAAGCAATGCACAAAGGCACCGCACACGTGGGCAAATTACCGTCCCGCGCACAAATGACTTTAGCGTTGAGCGATCGCATGAAAACGCTGACGGAAAATCTGCGCAAAGCGGTGCAGGAAGAAAATTACGAAACAGCAGCGGCGTTACGTGACGAGATCAAACAGTTGGAGAGTCAACTGGCGGGGTCGAAATGAAATTCCAGAACCTAATGGCCAGCACTGGTGAGTGGTTGCGCGGAGAAGGGCCCCATCATCAGGTCGTCGTCAGCAGCCGGGTGCGGCTGGCGCGTAATCTACGGAATCGGGCTTTTCCGGGGTGGGCAAAAAAGGCGGAGCGCACGATGATTCTGGAATTGATCAAGCCACGAGTGGAAGAGCTGCCCGAAATGCAGGAGCCATTTTCGGAATTGCTCCAGGACTTGTCGGCTCTCGAAAAGCGAAGTGCTGGTGGAACGCCATCTCATTAGTCGCGAACATGCGGCCAAAAGTGTAGGCAGCGCCGTTATCATGAATCGCAAGCAAACCCTCAGCGTGATGGTTAATGAAGAGGACCATTTGCGGATGCAATCCATCCGGTCGCGGTTTGCAGCTGCGGCAGGCATTCAAATTGGTGGACAAAGTGGATAGCGCGCTCGAAGGCAAACTCGATTTTGCCTACGACGCGAAGCTCGGATACCTGACCGCTTGCCCGACCAATGTGGGAACGGGAATGCGCGCTTCGGCGATGCTGCATTTGCCCGGGCTGGTGCTGAGCGAGCTGATCAATCAGGTCATTCAGGCAGTGAACAAGATCGGGTTGGCGGTGCGCGGATTGTATGGCGAAGGCACGGAAGCGATGGGAAATCTTTTCCAGATTTCGAATCAAACCACTCTTGGTGAAAAGAGGAGGAGATCATCTCGCGCTTGAACAAGGTAATCGAGACCATCATCGAAAAGGAACAGGACGCGCGTCAGGTTTTGATTCAGAAAACGGCCAAATACGTTGTGGGACCAGATCGGCCGGGCCTACGGCTTGCTCACTTATGCTCATGCCATGACCTCGAAAGAAGCGCTTAACTTGCTTTCAGTGATGAAGCTCGGGATCGACCTGGGTGCATTCCCGGAAGACAAACGTCTGGGCATTGATCAACTCTTCATCGAAACGCAGCCCGCCCATTTGCAAAAGAGCACGCAGCAGAAATTGAATGCGGAAGAGCGCGATCATTTTCGCGCGCAAATTATCCGCGAGCGTTTGAAATCATTCCCCAAGCCTGATATTAGTAAAGTGGCGCGGGAGCCGGAGAACGGGTGATTCCGAGCCGGAGAAACATGAATAATTTCACGCCGCGCGCCCAGCAGGTCCTGCAACTTGCGCGTAAAGAAGCAGATCGCTTCAATCACAATTACGTCGGCACCGAGCACCTTTTGCTCGGCCTGATCAAGCTTGGCCAGGGTGTGGCGGTGAACGTTTTGCAGAAGATGGGACTCGATCTCGAAACGGTGCGGATGGAAGTCGAGAAACAGGTCGGGTCCGGGCCGGAAACAAAAATGGTGGGCAACATTCCTTACACGCCGCGGGTGAAAAAAGTGCTCGCGCTCGCCGGCAAGGAAGCCAAGGCGCTGAATCATTCCTACGTCGGGACCGAACACATTTTGCTGGGATTGCTGCGCGAAGGTGAGGGCGTAGCGGCGCGCGGTGCTGAAAAGTCTCTGAGATCGATATCGAGCGGACGCGCAATGAAATTTTGAAGGAACTCGATCCGAATTTCACGCCGCCGGAAGGAGAAGCGGACGAGACCGCCGGCACCGCGAGTGGCGGGAAAAAGGATGTAAAAACGCCGGCCTTGCGTGCGTTCGGGCGCGATCTAACGGATCTGGCGAAGAAAAACGAGCTCGATCCGGTGATTGGCCGGAAGAACGAAATCGAGCGCGTCATCCAGGTGCTTTGCCGACGCACAAAAAACAATCCCGGTGTTGCTCGGTGAAGCTGGCGTGGGCAAAACCGCGATCGTTGAAGGATTGGCGCAGGAAATTGCGACCGGCAATGTGCCGGAACTCTTGCGCGACAAGAAAGTCATCACGCTCGATCTGGCGCTAATGGTGGCGGGGACGAAATATCGCGGCCAGTTCGAGGAACGAATCAAAGCGGTGATGGACGAAATTCGCCGCACGCAAAAATGTGATTCTGTTCATCGACGAGCTGCACACGATTGTCGGGGCCGGTTCGGCCGAGGGCGCGATGGACGCAAGCAACATCATCAAGCCGGCCTTGAGCCGCGGCGAGTTGCAATGTGTGGGCGCCACCACGCTTGAACGAATATCGCAAATACATCGAGAAAGACGCGGCCCTGGAGCGACGATTCCAAACCGTGAAAGTGGAAGCGCCGACGGTTGAGGAAGCGATCCAGATTTTGAAAGGGCTTGCGGCCGAAATACGAGGCGCATCACAAAGCGAAGCTGACCGACGAAGCGCTCGAGATTGCGGTGAAACTTTCCGAACGTTACATCACCGGACGATTTCTGCCGGATAAAGCGATTGACGTGATGGACGAGGCCGGGCGCGCGCGCGCATCAACGCGATGACGCGACCGCCCGACGTGAAAGAAATCGAAAAGAGAGATCGAAGTCATCCGCATCGAAAAAGAAGAAGCGATCAAGGCGCAGGATTTCGAGAAAGCAGCCGGGCTGCGGGACAAGGAAAAACAAACCAAGGAAAAGCTCGACACGATTTTGGCGCGATGGCGGGAGGAGCGGGAAGAAAGGCAAGTGACGGTGACCGGAGACGACATGATGCACATCGTCTCGAAAGTCACCGGCGTTCCGTTGCAACGAATGGAACAGAAGGAAACGGAGAAGCTTCTCAAAATGGAAGAGGAGCTGAGGAGCAGAGTGATCGGGCAGGACGAAGCGGTGATCGCGATTTCCAAAGCGCTGCGGCGTTCCCGGGCTGACCTGAAAGATCCGCGCCGGCCGATCGGCTCATTTATTTTCCTTGGGCCGACCGGCGTCGGTAAGACTTTCCTCGCGCAAACCCTGGCCGAATTCATGTTTGGCGACCGCGACGCGCTGATTCAGATCGACATGTCGGAGTACATGGAGAAGTTCACCGCTTCGCGGTTGATCGGGTCGCCTCCTGGTTATGTCGGTTACGAAGAGGGCGGCCAGCTTTCGGAAGCGGTCCGGCGGCGCCCGTATTCCGTGGTGCTTGTTCGACGAAATCGAAAAGGCGCATCCGGACGTGATGCATTTGCTGCTGCAAATCCTGGAAGATGGGAAAATCACCGACTCGCTCGGGCGCAAGATCGATTTCCGCAACACCATCATCATCATGACGTCGAACGTCGGCGCGGAAATCTTGCGGCGACAGACGACGATGGGTTTTGCTGCAACCAAGCCGTTGGGTGAACACGAGTTTGAAGCGATGCGCGACCGATTGCTGGAGGAAGCGAAGAAGGTGTTCAAGCCCGAATTTATTAACCGGCTCGACGACATCATCGTCTTCCATCAGCTGACCAAGGCGGACCTGATGCAGATTGTGGAATTGGAAGTCGCGAAAGTCTTGCGGCGGGTAAAAGCAAAGAGGTGCACATCGAGCTTGAGCAATCGGCCAAGGAGTTTCTGATCGAGAAGGGTTACGATCCGCAGTACGGGCGCGTCCGATGCGCCGGGCGGTGGAACGATATTTGGAAGATCCGTTCGCAGAGGAATTGCTGCGCGGAAATGTTAAAGGCGGCGACGTTGTGCACGTTGGCGTGAACAACGGCTAAACTTGTCTTTACCGCTGCGGCTCCGGCTGGGAGCGAAGCGGCGAGCGCGAGCTGACGACGAGTTTAGGCGCGCGGGTGCGCGTCCGCATACGCTTTCTTTAAACGCTCCACCGTAACGTGGGTATAGATTTGCGTGGTCGAAAGACTGGCGTGACCTAGCAAGGCTTGGACGCTGCGCAAATCGGCGCCGCGATCGAGCATGTGGGTGGCGAAACTATGCCGCAATTTGTGGGGACTAATCGAGATCGGAATGCTGGTGAAACGTAAATAACGTCGCACAATCAACCAAATGGAACGCGGGGAAATTCGTCGCCGCGCTTTGTTAACGAAGAGCGGACCGCCATGTAACCTTCGCCGCTGCGCGGTAACGCTGGATTGCCTCGAGCGCCGGCAGACCTACCGGGCAAACGCGTTCCTTCCTGCCTTTTCCGAAAACGCGGACCGACTCGGTGTAAAGATCGACATCCGCGACCTCAAGTGCGGCCAATTCACTCAAGCGCAGACCGCTACTGTAAAATAGTTCCAGAACCGCGGCATCGCGGAGCGGCATCCAGGCTGGAGCGGCGGATTGTTTTTCACCCGCAGTGGGGCGGAAAGAAGCTCCTCCATTTGTTGCCGCGTGAGCACGATCGGCAATTGCTTTTGCAGCTTTGGCAACTGCACTTCGGCACTGGGATCGTGCGCGAGTTTTTTCGAGCACGCAAGAATTTGTAAAAGGTGCGCAGGGCTGAAAACTGGAGCCGGATATAACTGCGGGCCGCTTTTTCTTTCGAGAGATGAAACAAATAATCGCGAAAATCGTCCGCTCGGCATTTCAGCCATGGCTTTAGTTGAAGCTGGGTCCGAATTTTCGAAAGCGCGCTGGCATACGCTTTGAGTGTCCGAGGGGAAGCGTTGCGCTCGATCGCGAGAAAGCGCAGGAATTCTTCGGCCAGAAGATCACGCTTTGGTCGACGCGCGAGAAGGCGTCATTTCTTAGAGCTGCGGTTTTTCAATTAGGTAACGACTGACCTCGGCTTGGGCGCGCCCGGAAAACTGGCTGGAAAAAATCGGCGCTGGATTGGTCGAGATTAGCTCATAATTTTTCAGAACAAACTCCGGGTAAATCGTGTTGCTGGCCGGCTCGTAAACCTTGTCGCCGCTGAAGTAGCCGTAAAGTTTGTATTCGTAGTTGTTGTCGCTGCCGAAGTCGAGTTTCTCGCGGTCGGGCGCGAGTTTCTGTTTTTCATTCAACATGACAAGTTGCGATTCGCTCCAGGGTTGTCCCGGGCGGCGGATATAGCCCCAGAATTTGAAATCGGGTTTGTAATAGCGGCGTCCGATAAAATAATCGCCCGGCGTTTCCGTGGCATACTTTTGCGCCATTGCGACTTTCGCGGCCTGAATTCCAGGGGTGCGGTTTCGCATCCGGCCAGGAAAAGGAGCGGGAGAAAAGCTCCGAGCAAGGGAAAGGAAGCGCCTCATCTGGCAGAATGTGTTAACCAGTCGGGCGCGCAACGCAACGTCGTTTTAAGCTTTTGCTTTCGCGAGCGCCATCGTAAATTTAGGGATGATCGAGCTTGAAGTTTACGCGGCTGGCTTGCGCAACATCGATAAAATCCTGGAGCTCGATCATCTGCTCGAGACCATCCCGGGGTTGCGCTACAAAGTGGATCGCAGCCACGATCTCGTTTATCTGGAAATGGAAGAAACCGCGATTACTCTGCGCGAACTGCGCGCGATGTTTCGCAAAATCGGGCTCGAACCGCGGTTCATTGGCGCCGTCCCGGATGAAATGCGCGAAAAATCAAAGACGCAACCGCTCGCTTCCTAATCGCGGAGACTGGAAGATGGGGCTGGGGCGAAAATGATCGCGCGTTTTTCATTGCCATCGGCGCGCCTCTCGTCGCCTTCGTCCGCTATCTGGGCGAGCTTGTTCTGCTCGCCGCTGATACCTTTCGTTCTGCTTTCACTCACCGATTGCGCTGGCGCCTGTTCCTCCAGCAAATTGTCGAGATCGGCTTGTTATCACAAGTGGTCGTGATGGTGACCGGCGGCTTCACTGGCGCCGTTTTCGCCGCCCAAACCTATTTTCAATTTAATAAGATCGGGATGGGTTCGGCGACCGGGGCAGTCGTTGCCGTGGCAATTTGTCGTGAACTCGCGCCCGTGCTCTCGGCATTGATGGTGAGCGGGCGCGTCGGCGCGGCCATGTCGGCGGAAATTGGGACAATGAAAGTGACTGAGCAAATCGATCGCGCTCCGCGCTCTGGCGGTTTATCCGATCGATTACCTGGTCGTGCCGCGCGCGCTGGCGATGATGATTTCGATGCCATTGCTGACAGCGGAGTGCATTGGCTTCGGAATTGTTGCGAGTTATCTCGTCGCCATTGTTTTCCTGGACATCAACGGCACTTATTATGTCGCGAACATGGTCCAGTGGACCCGGATGCGCGATCTCATCATGGGAGTATCGAAGGCGTTCGTTTTCGGGATCCTGATTGTTTTTATTTCCTGTCACAAAGGATTGACCACAAAGGAAGGCGCAGTGGGAGTGGGGCGGGCCACGACCGAAGCGGTCGTGATCTCTTCTTTGGCGGTTCTGGTTTCGAATTTCTTTCTGACGATGGCGCTGAATATTGTTTATCCGGCGGGATATCAGTAAAAAGATGTTGTAGCTGCCGCCGTCACCGGCGGCAGACATCGAAAGGATTCTGCGCCGCTGAGACAGCGAGCAGCCTACACCCCTGAAATGAGTCATAATCAACCGTTGCGGCTGGATCGAATATTCCGAAATTTATGATCCGCCTCTTTTTTTGTCACGTTTTGCACAGCGCGTCGGCGGAAAATTTTGGCTAACACTCGTGCCCATCGTGCTTTCATTGATTACGCGAAAAGAGGGCTGGATCATAACGTGGCGGTTGGGCGTTACGTGTTAATGCCCGATCACATACATTTCTTTGTCGCGGGCGATCATGAATTCGATCTCGGAATGTGGGTGCGTGGGTTGAAACGTATGTAGCTGCCGCCGTCACCGGCGGCAGAGATGGAAAGGATCCTGCCGCTGAGACAGCGGCAGCTACATCGTTTTCGCCACTGGGAAAATTACAGCCCTTTTGGCAACGCGGATTTTTTGATCACTTGATCCGCAATACCGAGAGTTACGCGCAAAAATGGATTATGTTCGCGAAAATCCTATTCGTGCTGGCTTGGTCAGCACGACAGAGGATTGGCCGTTTCAAGGTGAAATTTTGGAGATTGAGCACTCCTGAGGATCTGCCGCCAGTGACGGCGGCAGCTACAACGTGTGGAATAGCTACATACATAGGTTGATTGTTGGCGGTTGAGAGAAAGATTGGCGTTGATCATGCCGACCAAAACCAATCACCAGCAACGAGCAACGGCGCGATGATTGCGGTGCGCGATTTGCGCAAGGCCATCGGCGAGGAAGAAATTTTTACGCGGGGTCGAGCTTGAGGTGGCGGTTGGGGAAACGCTGGTGATTATTGGGCGTAGCGGGGGCGGCAAATCCGTCCTGCTCAAGCATCTTATCGGCTTGATGCAGCCGGATGCGGGCGAGATCTGGGTCTCGGGCAAGAATATCACTGGGATGAGCGAACGGCAGTTGACCGCGATTCGGCAAAAAGTGGGCATACTTTTTCAAAGCGGAGCGCTTTTCGATTCCATGACAGTGGAAGAGAATATCGCGTTTCCGTTGCGCGAGGCGGGCATGCGCGATGTGAAGGCGATGCGGGCCCGAGTCAACGAAGTGCTGGAGGTGGTTGAACTGGAAGGCGAGAACGCCAAGATGCCGGAAAGCTTGAGTGGCGGAATGCGCAAACGCGTCGGCCTGGCTCGTGCCATTATCCGCCAGCCTTCATGCGTGCTTTATGACGAGCCTACCTCCGGGCTAGATCCGGTAGTTTCCGACAGTATTAATCGGCTGATCCGTCGCTTACAGGAACGATTTCAGATGACGAGCATCGTAGTTACGCACGACATGAAAAGCGCAGTGCATGTCGGCGACCGCATCGCTTATTTGCATGAAGGCCGCATCTATTTTCAGAGGCACGCCGGCTGAGCTGAAACAATGCGATGATCCGATTATCCAGGATTTTTTTGCTGGGCCGCTCCGAATCGGCGACGAATCAGAGTTATACTGCAACTATTGGATGCAATTTAAGGCTTGTAAGATCGCGCTAGCCAAGATTGGAATTTAGCGAATGCTGACATGGTAAATGAATCCCGACCGCGCTCGAGCTTAAAGTCGGCATTTTTGTTGCCATTGGGCTGGCTATGATCGGTGGGTTCGTGCTGAAATTCGGCCGGCTCGGCGAAGGTTTCAAAATCTACTACGATCTGACAGTCCGATTCAAAGACGCCAGCGGTGCTGCTAAAGGGCTCGGATGTGTTGCTGAGTGGCGCGAGGATTGGACGAGTTTCGGGGGACCGAGGCTGTTGCGCGAAGGCGAGGGGGTGGCCGTTCCGCTGCGGATTTACGAATTCGTTAAACTCCCGAAAGGTAGCCAATTTACCGTGGGAAGTTCAGGATTGCTGGGCGATCGATTCGTCAATGTGATCACTCCACCCGGTCCGCCGAAGGAGTATATTCCGAAAAACGCGGTGCTAGATGGGAGAGCGGCCGACTGGGATGGATGACCTGACTCATGCGGGGAGCCAATTGATCGAGGAGTTGCGCGGGACAGTTCAAAACATCAATGGCACTTTCACACGGTTGAATACCGAAGCGCTCTCGCCCGAAGCGATGCACGACTTGCGGAGCGAGCATCGAGCATTTGAACGAGACCACCAATAGCCTGGCGCAATCCTCCAAAAAACTCGATGGCGTTGTCGAGAAAGCGGACGCAACCATGGCGTCGGCGAAAAAGGATGCAGACGATTTGCAGGGCATCGATTGGGGAGGCGCGCAAGACTTTTTCAGCAGCCACGCAATTAATGCGCGAAGCGACCAACGGAAATGGTTTGCTTGCCAGCCTGATTAAGGATTCTGATATGGCCCGTGATCTTCGTGCTTTGGTGGCGAATTTACGAACACATGGGGTCCTCTTTTATCGTGATTCCGCGGCCAAGGCCCCACCGTCGCCTTCGCCTTCGCCAGCAAAACGCCGCACTTCTCCCTGAAACATGACACCGGTTTTTACCGTTAATCTTTGCGGGTGCTGTTCGTGACCTTTTGTGGAGTGGTTGGCTCCCTGATTTCCTCTGAACTGCTCGAACAAACTGTTCCAGGTTTGCTCGTAGGTGTTCTGCTCGGGCTGATCGTTGTCCTGGTGGACAGACTTCTGAAGGGAATCTCCCTCCGGGCATTTTCGTCCGCCACCTTCGGTCTTTTGCTCGGCCTCATTTTCGCCAGTCTTCTGAGCGGATCGCAGGTTTTACGCTTTCAATCGGAAACCGTTCAATGGTCGGTGCGGTTGGTTGTTTACGTCGTTTTCGCCTACTTCGGAATGATGCTGGCGATGCGGAGCAATCGCGATGAATTCTCGCTTATCATTCCGTATGTCCGCTTTACCCGCGAAACGGCGGACCACGAACCGCTCCTCGTCGATACCAGCGCGATCATTGACGGACGCATCGCCGGAGTTATGCGCGACCGGTTTTCTCAGTCGCGCGCCTGCATTGTGCCGCGTTTTGTCCTGACCGAATTGCAAGCACTGGCCGATTCGCACGAACCGGTTAAGCGGGAACGGGGCCGGCGCGGTCTCGACATTTTGAATCAATTGCAGCGCTCCCGTGAAATCGAGCTAACGATTCATGAGAGTGAATCGGGCGAAGGCTCAGTCGATGAGCGACTGGTGCGCAGCGGCAAAGGTTTTGCAGGCGCGTTTGCTCACAAATGATAATTCGCTCTGTCAGGTCGCGCGTTTGCAACAGGTGGGAGCGCTAAACTTGAACGACCTGACCCGCGCGCTGCGGCCGATCGTTCTGGCCGGTGACGAGATGGAATTGCACCTGGTCAAGGAAGGACGCGATCCGCATCAGGCGGTCGGTTACCTGCCCGATGGAACGATGATCGTGATCAATCACGCCCGCTCGCTCATTGGAAAAACAGTGAAAATCGTGGTCTCGACACGCTGCAGACTGCCGGCGGGCGCCTGATTTTCGGTGAACTCAAACATCCAGCTGCCGTCAAGCGCGCGTGAGGAATTACGTTTCAACCACTACTGAATCCGTTACTTTCGGCGCGGGCCCAACTGGATTTCTTCTCGCTGAGACCAGCCGCTACAGGCCTACCGCCTGGCGCACGCGCTTTCATCACTTCGTGCGCGATCGCGTTGCAGCGTTCGGCGCCCCGCTCCAAAACATCGTTGATGTAATTCTTGTCGCGCAAAATTTCGTCGCGCCGTTTTCGCATCGGAGCAAAATAATCCCAAAGTTTTTCGAACAACTGCTTTTTGAAATCGCCGCAACCGCGGCCACCTGTGCGAAACTGTTCCGCGCATTTCCTCAACTTCATCCTTCGATGCGACCAGCGCGTAAAGTTGCATGATGGTCGATGTGTCCGGATTTTTGGCGCCTCCACCGGCGTTGAATCGGTCACACGATGCTCATCACCCGTTTCCGCGTTTCCTTTTCGTCGCCGAAAATGTCGATGGTGTTGCCGTAGCTCGCTGCTCATTTTTGGCCATCAATTCCGGAACAACTTCTGTCTGCGCCTGAATACGTGCTTCCGGCAGCTTCAAAATCCGCCCGTCCGGCTCGGACCCAAATGTTTCGTTAATCCGCGTGGCGATGTCGCGGGTGATCTCGATGTGTTGTTTTTGATCTTTCCCTACCGGAACAATATCGCTGTCGTAAATCAAAATGTCGGCCGCCATCAGCACCGGGTAGGTGAACAAGCCGGCGGCCGCGGTCGCACCGCGCGCGATCTTGTCCTTGTAGGAATGCGCGAGCTCCAGTCGCGAGACTGGCGTTACGGTCGAAAGAATCCAGGCCAGCTCGGTCACCTGCGGCACATCGCTCTGCAAAATAGCGCCGCCTTTTTCGGGGTTCAATCCGCAGGCGAGGAAATCGAGCGCCACTCGCCGGCTGTTTTCGCGCAAAGCGATCGGATCGCGCAGGCTGGTGAGCGCATGATAATCGGCGATAAAATAGAGCGCTTCGCCTTCGTCCTGCAAGGCGATCGCCGGCCGCATCATGCCAAAGTAGTTGCCAATATGCAGAATGCCGCTCGGTTGAATGCCGGAAAGAATGCGCATGGTAGCCAGAGATTTCTCGACTTCACTCGAAATGACAAGTCAATGGCCCAATCTTTACTACGTTGTCTCTGCGCGGAGCTTGTAGGCAAGCGTTCCCGCTTGTCGTGGCAGGAATGCCTGCCCTACAACGTCGTTATCACGCTAAAAACTGAGCATATTTCATCTTGTGTGAGCCATATCGCCTGTTTAGGGATCGTTTTAGCGGAAAGCACCTAAGATAAGGACACAGACTTTCCAGTCTGTGCGCCTAGCGGAGTTTTACTCCACTGACTGTGCGTTGTGGGCAGATTATTAGCCAGCGGGTTAAAACCCGCTGGGCGCATAGGCCGGAGGCCCTGTGTTCCAATGACAAACTGCCGAAATTGCTCGTCAGCCACGGCAGCCTGAATTAGAAAACACTCCACCATGCCTGCTCCTGCCAAGCCCGTTTCCGTCGTGACCGGTGGCGCCGGATTTCTCGGATCGCACCTGACCGATCGCCTCCTGGCCGAAGGCCATCGCGTCATCGCGATCGACAATCTGGTCACCGGGAACGTGGCAAACATCGGCCATCTGGCAGGGAACGAAAATTATCGTTTCGTCCGGCACAACGTTTCCAATTTTATCTTTCTGCCCGAACAAAAGATCGATTTCGTCTTCCATTTTGCCTCTCCCGCCAGCCCGATCGATTATCTTGAGCTACCGATCCCGACCTTAAAGGTGGGCGCGCTTGGGACTCACAACACCCTCGGCCTGGCCAAGGACAAGAAGGCCACTTTCGTTCTCGCTTCGACTTCGGAATGCTATGGCGATCCATTGGTGCATCCGCAGAAGGAAGATTACTGGGGCAATGTGAACCCAATCGGCCCGCGCGGGGTTTACGATGAGGCCAAGCTGTTTCGCTGAAGCAATGACCATGGCCTACCACCGGTATCACGATGTCGATACCAAGATCGTGCGCATCTTTAACACTTATGGACCCCGCATGCGTTTGCACGATGGACGGGTCGTGCCCGCGTTCATCGGAGAGGCGCTTGACTGGAAAACCGCTAACGATTTTTGGCGACGGCTCGCAGACGCGATCATTTTGTTACGTCAGCGACCTGATCGACGGAATTTTCGGCTGGCGATGAGCGATTTTCATGAGCCGGTGAATATCGGCAATCCGCGCGAGATGACGATCAAACAGTTCGCCGAGGAAATTATTCGGATTACCGGGACTAAATCCGGGATCGAGTACCGTCCCTTGCCTGAGGATGACCCGAAAGTGCGCCAGCCGGACATTACACGGGCCAAAAAAATTCTAGGCTGGGAGCCGCGCGTAATTTCGATGAGGGTATTCGGAAAACGATAGATTACTTCAAGCAACACATCGAGCTGGTAGAGGGAACAACTAAATGAAACGAACGATTTTAATTAGTGCGATCATTGTCTCGGCCGTGTGTAGCGACGGCAATGGCGCAACCTCGAGGCGCGGTAGATTTTCAATTGCTGAAAATCAGCACCAACTTCATTTCTTCGCCGCAGTTCACTTATACCGGCGCGGGGCAGTTCCAGGCCGACCAGCGCGAGCGCTGGCTGGAAGTGGAAGTGACCTTTGCCTGCGCGCCTGAGTTTACCGATGAATTGACGCTGAAATACTTCATCCTGGTTAATGGCAAATTGCTGACCGGCGAGGTTACGCACGTGAACATTCCGGCGGGCCGTGAAAACCGTTCTGTCATGTACGTTACGCCCAAGACATTGCAGCGTCTGATGCTTGGCCGAACCGTTACGAACAATGCGGTGCAAAATACCGCGGTCCAGCTTATGCAGCAGGGCGCGCTGAAAGATGAGATAAGTGCGCAGCGAGCGGCGCCGCAATGGTAGCGCGACTTTGCCGCAAGTCGGGGGTTGGTCCTGAACAAGAACGAAACCCCGTTCGCGCCCTGTATCTGGGACCGCTACTGCCAAATAAAAACGCCACGCTAGCGCGCGAGAATTTCTCAGCCGTTCTCAAATCCCCAATCCCCAAACTGCAAATGCCTTCTGGATTCCGATGCGCAAGACGTGGCAAAATGAAGACTCAAGGTGCAAAAGACCCAGAATCTTTAAATGAAGAAGCGAGAACGCGCCTGCGTGACCGGTGTTGAGAATTGGAGGTTGAGATTTCCTGGGATTTGGGTTTGGGATTTGGAACTTTCGAATCATGCCCGGGGTAGCTCGCATTCTTACTCTTAACCTCGGGTCGCAGGCGATCTCGGTAGCAGATTTTCGTCCGCAAAGTGGCGGCGGACTGGTGCTGCGCGATTACAAACGGCGCGACCTTGCGATCGAGAATCCGGGGAGCCGATTCGGCATGCGCAGATCACCGCCACCATCCGCGAAATATTGAACGAGCTGGGGATAAAAAGCGCGAAGCGTGAACTACGCGGTCGCGGGACAATCGGTTTTCGCGCGGTTCGTGAAATTGCCCTCGGTGGAAGAGGAAAAATCGATCGCATCATTGCTTTCGAGGCGCAACAGAACGTGCCGTTCCCGATTGACGAAGTGGTGTGGGATTATCAACTCGTCGGTGGCGGAACGGATGAGCAACTGCAGGTCGTCCTGGTCGCGATCAAATCCGATTTGCTTGAAGGAATCAATGCCGCGGTGGAAGCGGCCGGGCTTCGACCGATGTGATCGGGGTCGCGAACATGGCACTCTACAACGCCTTTCGCTACAACTACAGCGATGTGACCGATTCGTCGCTCGTGGTCGATATTGGCGCTCGCACCACCAATCTGCTCTTCATTGAGCCGGGCAAAATCTTTTCGCGCAGCGTGCCAATCGGCGGCAGCTCAGTCACGACGGCTCTGGCAAGAGAATTCAACGAGCCTTTTGCCGCCGCCGAAACGCGCAAAAGAGAAAGCGGCTTCGTCAGTCTCGGAGGTGCTTACGCCGATCCCGCTGATGTGGACATCGCGCGGATGTCGAAAATCATCCGGAGCACCATGACGCGTCTGCATGCTGAAATTATGCGGTCGATCAGCCATTATCGGTCGCAGCAGCAGGGCAAGGCGCCGGCGCGAATCTACCTCTGCGGCGGCAGCTCGGGGATGCCGTATATGCGCGAATTTTTTCAGGAGAAATTGCAGGTGCCGATCGAATTCTTTAATCCCGTGCGCAATGTCGCCATCGCGAACGAGGCGGATGCGCGACAGATTGCGCGATCAGCCCATCTTCTCGGCGAACTCGTTGGTCTGGGTTTGCGCGCGGTCGCCGAGTTGCCCAATGGAATTAAACCTGCGGCCGGCCAGCGTTATCCGCGCCCACGAAGTTGAGCGGCGACGTCCATTCCTGATCGGCGCGGCAGCGCTTGTGCGATTGCGGCATTGCTCGGCTGGAGCGTTTTTATATGCACGCGCAGCGGTCTTGAGCGCGGTTAAGCGAGCAGGTGGATGCGAAAGTGGCTACGCTCCGTGGTTTTCAAACGCAGATCGATGGTATTCGCAAAGATGCAACTACCCTGGATAGCGTTGCCTCGCCGCTGCTGGAGGCCCTCAATGCGCGCAGTTTTTGGCCGCAGTTGTTGGAAGACCTCAACGCCCGATTGCCGAAGGAAAATATCTGGGTCACGGAGCTGATTCCGTTGTCCAATGGAAAACCGGTTATCGGCGGAGCTACCGCGCGGCTGGCGTGGGCGCGCCGCAACCGAGCTCAGCTGCAACGCCGATTACGCGGGCGCGTCCTGCTGGGGGCGCGCGCAAGGCGGGCCCGCGATTGACGGGTTGCTTATTCGGGGATTGTATTTGTGGAACGCCCGGCAACAGGAAGTGGTGGTCGATTATTTCAAGAACCTGGTGGGCTCACCTTTTTTCAAAATTGACCTCAAGAATCAGCAGAAGGTGATCAAGCCCACCATGCCGAATAACAATGAGTGGGCATTTCCCTACGAGCTTCAGCTCGACCTAAAACAACCTTTGCCATTGCCATGAACTGGTTTCGCGAAAATCCGTTTTGGAGCGCGTTTATCGCCATTGCAGGTGGCGCTCTCCTCTCCTCGCCGCGGGTTTGCTCTGGTGGACGAAAGGCAGCTACGAAGATGCGATGGCGAAATATCGAGAATCTGCCGCGGAACAGACCCGTTTGGAAAGCGGTAACCCGTATCCAAGCGCGGCGAACGTGGGCAAAAATGAAAACGTATCTCGACAGTTACAAAGCTGCTTCTCGACAAACTGAAAGGCGAGCTGAAGACGCGCATGTTGACCGGAAGCGCCGTTGGCCCCTAACGAATTCCAGACGCGTTTGCGTCAGGCGATACTTCGCACCGGCTGAGAACGCCCGAAACAATCGGGTAAAACTGCCGGCCAATTTCTTTCTCGGTTTCGATGAATTCGTTTCGTCGCTGCCCCTCTCCGAGAAGATGCGCCAGCGCTCGGCCGGGAACTTTCGCAAGTTCAGCTCTTATTGAATACGATCATCGAGGCGCGGGTCGATGCCATCACGGCGTTTCATCGAGTCTCGCATCCGGGGACAGCGACGGCGACTGGCCCGGCGCCTGCCGCAACGCCACGCGACTCCGTCGAAGCCTTCGCCCGGCCCGAAATTGATTGAGCAACGCACGGTCGAGTTCGCAATCTCGGCGTCGCCGACGGCCGGACGCAGAGTTATCAATCAGATCTCGGCAGACAACGAACAATTTTCATTATTCGCGCGATCTATGTGAAGAACCAGAAGGACAAGGGTCCAGCCTCGTGAAACTGCTGCCGGGACCGCCGCGGCGATCCCACTTCCAACCCCGGTCGCGCCAGCTGGTGCCCGCCCGGCGCCAGCAGCCACCCCGGCTGGGCCGTTAAATTTCATTGTCGGCAACGAACACATCGATCTCTCCGCCCGAGTCGAGCTTCGTTAATTTCAGACTGTGATGACTCTTGTTCTTCCTCTTAATCTCAATTCTATCGAGCAGAAAATAGCTAGAGATTCCTCGACTACGCTCGGAATGACAGGAGAGCGGCTTACGAGCACGAGCCTGAGCATGAGGCTACCGCTGATGGACTGGTTGCAAAAAATTACGAGCGCGTCGTTCTGATCTTGTCGATCCTGCTGCACGCATTCCAGCGCGCGATTGAGCAATACGTAAAAG
>ERZ1370068.10148-contig-8870_pt1 | contig 30248 bp, 44 predicted proteins | sample MGYA00561227_ERZ1370068 | MGnify/ENA primary metagenome ERZ1370068 (study PRJEB38410, sample SAMEA6850437) | metagenome | study: Metagenomic assessment of the ecological functions of the soil: analysis of the soil microbiota associated with the...
GGTATTGCTTCGTTCAGTTACGTATTGCTCTCCGGCTCGCAGCGTCGACCTCGCTATCGCCTGTCTCGTAGTAGATGTTAAAGGGGACTAGCGCCTCGACTTTACGTCACCACCATGCATGTCGATATGGGCACGTCCGCATGCCTGATCGCCCGTTGGACAAAATGATGGGCCAGTCGCTCGGTGAAGCTTCCGCTTGGGCTTGCCGGGGAAGACCCGGTTGAGTTCAAAGATTGTCGACAGGGGACACGTATAGGCCGTTCGCTCCCAGGTACAGATGGGTTCATGATCGGAAGGCAGAGAGACACGGCCCGCCTTTACCGAGTGGGGATCGAGAGAGGCGCCCAGGCGCACCACACTGTCGATGGACGCATATTCGGATCCATGAATGCCACCGGTGACGAGCACGGCCAGGCCCGGCGATGCACCGTTAACGGCGACATGAGGCCAATCAACCAGTCAACAGGATCCCAGTCAACTTGCCTGTCGCTTTGTTCCCTCGCCGGCGCCGGAACCAGCTCGAGTACAGTCCGACGCCGTCACCTCGTCAGATCTCGAACAACAGCGTTGTTGATCGCGCTGGGGCACAAGCCCGGATATTCGCGCATCAGGCCTAACCTCGACTGATCGGCGGCGCGTCACGCCGCAAGCCCCCCTTGGCGCATCTCCGGGCGCGCTGCAGGCGCGCATCCGCAGTATGCGCTTCTGCGACGACACGTGCGTCCAAAATGGCGCACGTCGATCCTAGAAACGGACCCCGGTCCCGTCCAATTCATCCTTCGGATTTCCACAAGGAGGCAGAAAGATGAGCACGACCGACGCCAAATCCCGCCGCTCCGCGGCGCTGCGTGACGCCGACCGACCTCACGTCGAACGCGACGCAGGACGTCGCGGCCGGGCTCAACCTACTGCTGGCCGACGCCTTCGCGCTCTATCTCAAGACCAAGAACTTTCACTGGCACATGTCGGGGCCGCACTTCCGCGACTATCACCTGCTGCTGGACGAGCAGAGCCGACCAGATCTTCGCGACCACCGATCGCGATCGCCGAACGCGTCCGCAAGATCGGCGGCGCGACGCTTGCGCTCCGATCGGCCACATCGCGCGGCTGCAGCGCGTGCGCGACAACGACGCCGACTACGTCACGCCGCACGACATGCTCGCCGAGCTGCGCGAGGACAACCAGCAGATGGTGAAGCGCATGCGCGAGACGCACGGCGTCTGCGACGAGCATGGCGACGTCGCCAGCGCGAGCCTGCTCGAGAGCTGGATCGACGAGGCGGAACGGCGCGTCTGGTTCCTGTTCGAGGCGAACCGGCGCGACGACGCTCCCGGCAGCTGAGCCGCAGGGTTCGACCCCCGACGTCAGGCTCGTGCGGCCGCCGGACGCAGTGCAGACAGCCGACGTTCTTCAAACGCTGCACGCAGGAGGCGATGGCAGCCACGATCACGACAAGGGACGGCACCGGAGATCTGTCTACAGGGACTGGGGCACGGGACAGCCCATCGTCTTCAGCCATGGCTGGCCGCTTTCGGCCGACGACTGGGATACGCAGATGCTGTTCTTCGTGAGCCACGGCTTCCGCGTCATCGCGCATGACCGGCGCGGCCACGGCCGCTCGAGCCAGGTCGGGGGCGGCCACGACATGGATCACTACGCCGACGACCTCGCGGCGCTGACGGCGCATCTCGACCTCAAGAACGCCGTGCATGTCGGCCATTCCACCGGCGGCGGCGAAGTCGTGCACTACATCGCCCGCCATGGCGAAAGCCGCGTGGCAAAAGCGGCGATCATCAGCGCCGTGCCGCCGCTGATGGTGAAGACGGCGGCCAATCCGGGCGGGCTGCCCAAGGAAGTGTTCGACGGCCTGCAGGCGCAGCTCGCCGCCAACCGCGCGCAATTCTACTACGACCTGCCGGCCGGACCGTTCTATGGCTACAACCGGCCCGGCGCGAAACCGTCGCAGGGCATCATCTGGAACTGGTGGCGCCAGGGCATGATGGGCGGCGCCAAGGCGCACTACGACGGCATCGTCGCCTTTTCCCAGACCGACTTCACCGAGGACCTGAAGAAGATCACGGTGCCGGTCCTGGTGATGCACGGCGACGACGACCAGATCGTGCCCTATGCCGACTCGGCACCGCTGTCGGCAAAGCTGCTGAAGAACGGCACCCTGAAAACCTACAAGGGCTTTCCGCACGGCATGCCGACCACCGAGGCCGATACCATCAACGCCGACCTGCTGGCCTTCATCCGCAGCGGGCCGGAGCGGAGTCCTGCGCTCGTAGCAGCGGGACGGCCGCTGGCGCCTTAGGTCGTCGGCCGGCCGGAGCCGCAGCGTCACCTTCAGCCCCGGCGCGTTGTCGTCGAGGTTGAGGCACGGCGTTGTGCAGGCGGGCGATGGCGGCCACCAGGCTGAGGCCGAGGCCGTTGCCGGGGGTGGTGCGGCTGCTGTCGAAGGCGGACGAAGCGCTCGAGCACGCGCTCGCGGTCGGCGGCGGGAATGCCGGGGCCGCGGTCGGCGACCACGACCTCGGCGCCGCCCGTTGCCGTTCCGCACGGACAGAGCTGATGCGGCCGCCGCGCGGCGCCGTGCTTGGCTGGCGTTGTCGATCAGGTTGCCGATGGCCTGGAACAGCAGCTGGCGGTTGCCGGACACGGTCGCCGGCCCGGCGATCGACTTCTCCAGCACCAGGCCCTGCTCCTCGACCAGCGGCTCGTAGAGCTCGGCGACGTCCTGGCTGAGCGCGACGAGGTCGACCGGCAGGCAGATTGCCGCGGCTGGTGCCGGCCTCGGCATCGGCGATCGACAGCAGGGGCGTTGAAGGTCGCCAGCAGGTCGTCGGCTCTCGGCGATGGCGTGCTCGATGGTCTCCGTGGCGGCCGCCGGAATCATCGTTCCGCCAGCGCCGTCTCAGGCGGTTGCGCAGGCGGTTGAGCGGGCTGCGCAGGTCGTGGGCGATGTTGTTGGTGACCGCGCGGATGCTGCCCGAGCAGGCGCTCGATCTCGTCGAGCATGCGGTTGAGGTTTTCCGACAGGCGGTCGAACTCGTCATGGCGGCCGCGCACGGGCATGCGGTGCTTCACGCCGCCTATGCATGATGCGCTCGGCCGCCTGGTTGATGGCGTCGATGCGGCCGAGGATGGCGCGGCTCATGACCAGGCCGCTCGACCACGCCGAGCGCCACGATGACCGCGAGCGCCAGCGATGAAGAGGCGCTCGAGAGCGCCTGCTGGAAGCGCTCCTGCGATGCGCATGTCGCGGCCGACCAGGGGTGATAGCCGCCCGGCAAGCAGCGACGACATGCAGGGCCTGCGCCCGGTGCGGCTCGACGTCGCCGAATTCGCTGCGATCGATGCCGAACGGTCATCCAGGGGCCGTCGCGACTTCCGGCAGTCGGCGGGCCAGCTCTTGGCGTTGCCGGCGATCGGCGGTAGTCTGGCGTGGCCAGGATGTAGATGCTGTCGCCGGCGCGGCCGGGGCTCGGTGCGCTCGCGAGCGCGTCGCCGAGCGCCGGCCAGGCCGTCCTGCTCGTAGACGCCGCGCAGGCTCTCGGACGTCGTCGCGATCACCGCTGCCGCTCGCGCGTGGCGATGACGCGCCCGTCGTCCAGTAGACGACGGCGAAGATAGCCGATGAACGACGCGCAGAACAGGCCGGCGTAGAGCAGCGCCAGCCGGAAGGTCGTGGTCTTGAGGAAGCTAGCTATCCGCACGCAGGCAATATCCGGCGCCGCGCATGGTGTGCAGCAGCGGCGTGGCGAACCCCTTGTCGATCTTCTGGCGCGAGACGGCTGATGTGGACGTCGATGACGTTGGTCTGCGGGATCGAAATGATAGTCCCAGACGCCCTCGAGCAGCATGGTGCGCGTCACCACCTGGCCGGCATGGCGCATCAGATATTCGAGCAGGCGGAACTCGCGCGGCTGCAGCTCGATCGGTCGGCCGGCGCGCTTCACCGTGCGCGCAGAGCAGGTCCATCTCGAGATCGCCGACCGCGAGGCGGGTCTCGGCCGCGCTCGGGGCGCGCCGGCGCGTCAGCGCCTCCAGGCGGGCGACCAGCTCGGAGAAGGCGAAGGGTTTGGTCAGATAGTCGTCGGCGCCCGACTTCAGGCCGGTCGACGCGCTCGTCGACCTGGCCGAGCGCGCTCAGGATCAGGATCGGCGCCGCCACGTTGGCGGCCGCGCAGCGCCTGGATGACGGCGATGCCGTCGAGTCCCGGCAGCATGCGATCGACGATCATGGCATCGTAGTCGCCGCTGGTGCCGAGGAAGAGGCCGTCGCGGCCGTTGGGCGCGTGGTCGACGGTATGGCCGGCCTCGGTCAGCCCCTTCACCATGTAGGCCGCCGTCTGGGCATCATCATCCTCGATGACGAGCACGCGCATGAAACTGCAACCTCGAATCAGGAAAACGGAATCTCATAGCTGGTTTTGCCGAGCACTGAAATCCCGGAACCTGGCTGTCGTCCCGGCGAAAGCCGGGACCCATAGCCACTGGCCGGTGATTGCGGATACCGGCTTTCGCCGGTATGACAATGAGACTCTGATCGTTCCCGTCATCAGGCTCAGAATGGCGAAAGGGCCGGACCTCGGAGAGGACCGGCCCCTCGTTGACACAACGCACCAGTCCCGTCGGCTATGCCACCTCGACGGCCACGAAGAGTCTCGTCGCCCTGGCGGTTGACGAGCAGGAGGACGGCGTTGCGGTCCCCGCGTGCGCGGCCTTGGCCAGCTTCGCCACCTGCTGGGGTCGCCACCGGGTCGGAGCCGACCTGCTCGATGACGTCGCCGGGCTGCAGGCCGCGCTTGGCCGCCGGCCCGTCGTCGGCGACCGAGGTGACGACCACGCCGCTGATCGTTCGGGATGCCGAACTGCTGGCGCAGGTCGGGCGTCAGGCTCGCCAGAGTGAGGCCGAGGGTCTCGACCGTGTCGGCGGGCGGCGCGCCGGTGCTTCCGGCTGATCGTCGTTGGCCGCGACCTGGTCGTCGGCGAGCTTGGCGACTTCAACGGTCACCGTCTGCTTCGCATGGCCGCGCCACAGCGTCACGTCGGCCTTTGCCGCCGATCGGCGTTGCCGCCACCAGGCGCGGCAGGTCGCGCAGATGGTCCACGGCCTTGCCGGCGAAGGCGAGGATGACGTCGCCGCGCTGCAGGCCGGCCTTGGCCGCCGGGCTGTCAGGCATGACCTCGGAGACGATGGCGCCGGCGGGCTTGTCGAGGCCCACCGCCGACGCAATCTCCGGCGTCACGCCCTGGATCTGCACGCCGAGCCAGCCGCGCTCGATGCTGCCCTTCTCGCGCAGGGTGGCGATGATCGGCCTGGCCAGGTTGGACGGGATGGCGAAGCCGATGCCGACGCTGCCGCCGTTGGGCGAAAAGATCGCGGTGTTGATGCCGATGACATCGCCGGCCATGGAGAAGGTCGGGCCGCCGGAGTTGCCCTGGTTGATGGAGGCGTCGATCTGCAGGAAATCGTCGAACGCGGCCGGCGTTCAGGTCGCGGCCGCGGGCGGAGACGATGCCGGAGGTCACCGTGCCGCCGAGGCCGAAGGGATTGCCGACCGCCATCACCCAGTCGCCGACCCGGATGGCATCGGAATCGCCGAAGGAGACCGCCGGCAGCGGCGTCGGGCCTCGATCTTCAGCAGCGCCAGGTCGGTCTTCTTGTCGGTGCCGATCAGCTTGGCCGGGTAGGTCTTGCCGGTGGTCAGTGTCACGTTGATGTCGGTGGCGTCGTCGATCACGTGGTTGTTGGTGACGACGTAGCCGGCGGGATCGACGATGAAGCCGGAGCCCAGCGCCATCGACCTCGGCGCCGTTGTCCGGCCGCTGCCGCTCGTTGAAATGCTTGAAGAAGTCCTCGAACGGCGAGCCCTTGGGGACGACATAGGGCAGATGGCCGTTGTCATCGCCGGCCTGAGCCGCCTTGTGCTTGCTGGCGATATTCACCACCGCCGGCGTCACCTTGGCGGCGAGGTCGGCGAAGCTGGCGGGGCCTCGGCGGCGCCGGCGGTGCCGACGAACCGCCAGCATCAGTGCGCCGCTCAGCAGGCCGGCGGCGGCGCGCGCGCGTCTCTTCAAAGCAAGATTCATCAAATTCTCCATAGTGTTGATGAGGGGTGTCGGCGACATCGCGCCTATTGCCGCGCATATGGTCGCACGGCCTGACGGCCAAATTGCGGCGGCATTAAATTCACCGAAAGATACTGCGGGGAGGCGCGGTGGCGCCGAAGAAAAGCGGCGCGATCATGGAGGCCCGATCGCGCCGCAATATCGTTCCGGTCGTGGGGGACCGTGTATTCGATGAGTGGAATATGGCAGCAGTCGCCTGTCGGGCCGGTAGCCGGGGATTAATTCCGCGTCATGTCGGCGCTTCCGCCGAGGCCCAAGGCGAGAGGTGTAAGTTGCTGATTCCACAAATGAAAAGCGGCGTCGCATTGGAGGCTTGACGACGCCGCTAATTGGTATCTAGGTCTGGGGGACCGTTGATGCTTGGAATATAGGGTGGCGCACCTCTCCGGCCGCTCACGGGCGCATTAAACTTTGTAATGTTGGCGGGCCAAGCCGCCGGCGGCAGGCACAGAACATGCGGATGCGGGCGTCTGACTGGCAGGAGCTGTTTCGCCCGGAGCTCGCGGCCTTCACGATCATCCTCAACCTCGGCATCGGGCTGCACGCGGTCGACGTGTTCGTGATCTCCACGGTCATGCCGACGGTGGTGAAGGATATCGGCGGGCACTCGTTCTACGCCTGGTCGACCATGCTCTACATGGTGGCGCTCGATCGTGGGCGCTTCCAGCGGCGGGCCGCTGAAGGCCGCGCTCGGGCCGCGCAAGGGCTATGCCCTCGGCGGGCTGCTGTTCCTCACGGGATCGGCGGCCTGTGGCGCCAGCCCGACCATGCTGGTGCTGCTGATCGCCCGCACCGTGCAGGGCTACGGCGGCGGCCTGCTGCTGGCGCAGTCGATGGGACTGATCAGCGAGCTCTACCCGCCGGCGCTCCGCACGCGCATCCTCGCCACGGTCTCGGGCGTGTGGGCGTGGCCGCCCTGGTGGGGCCGCTGGTCGGCGGCATCTTCGCGGAATTCCACTGGTGGCGCGGCGCCTTCTGGGCGAGCACGCCGATCATCCTGTGGTTCACGGCGCGGGCCTGGCAGACCCTGCCGCGGACGACAGCCGCGACGGACGCTGCTCCCTTCCCCATCCGCCGCATCGGCCTCGCTCGCCTTCGCCGTGCTGTGCGCCGGCGCCGCCGACCAGGCATCGGAACTTGTGGCCCGAACCCTGCCGGTGCCGGAGCTTGCACGCAGGGCCTGTTGCTGGCCGTCGCGCTCGCGCTGACGGTGCAGGCCTTTCGGCTCGATGGGGCGGCCGCCAACCGGCTGTTCCCGCCGCGGCCGCTCGGTGCCTGACGCCGGTGGGAACCGCCTACTGGATCATGTTCCTGTTTTCGATGACGCATACCTCCATCGGCATCTATCTGCCGCTGGCGCTGCAGGAGCTGCACGGCGTCAGCCCGCTGGCGGCCGGCTATGCCAATGCGGCGCTGGCGGTGTCCTGGACCCTGTCCTCCTTCCTCACCGCCGGCTGGCGCGGCGGCGCCGAGGTCCGCCGCCATCGTCGGCGGGCCGCTGCTCGCGCTCCTCGGCGTCATCGGCCTGGCGCTCGGCGTCGCGACGCTGTCGCCGCTCCTCAGCCTGCCTGCTGATGGCGGTGATCGGCTTGGGCATCGGCGCCTGCAACCTGCACGTGGTCGCGCTCACGATGCGCATCGCGGAGACGGGCTTCGAGAGCCTGACCGCGTCGTCGATCCCGACCATCCGCTCGCTCGGCATCAGCTTCGGCGCCGCCCTCGCCGGGCTGATCGCCAACGCCGCCGGCCTCGCCGACGGAGTCTCGGCCCAGAGCGTCGCCGCGGCCGTGACCTGGGTCTACGGCGTCACCATCCTGGCGCCGGCGGTCTGCCTCCTGCTGGCGCTGCGCGTCGTCCGCCTGCGGGCAGCGGCCGAGTTACCGGGGACCTCAGGTAACCGGACCGACGACGTATAGGAATATTATCCTACATCGCGCACCGTACGTAACCCGCTTCCCCCGCGTTACCGGGAGGACTGTGCGCACGGTCACATCATCTTCGCCGTCCGCGCCCTAGATCTGCGCCAGCTCAGCAGCCCCAGCATGTCGCCGCGCCCGAGGCCGCGCGCCGTCGCCAGACGGTTGCGCGGTCCGCGGGACGGCTCAACCCCAGGAGACTGTGAATGGCCCGGAAGGAAGAGACAGGAGAGTTCAGGCTCGACGTCCCGTTGGATGCGTCGGGCATCGAGGATTTCAAGCCCGAACAGCCGGTGAAGGTGCTCGCGCTTGCCGGCGATCGCCCGCTGGCGTCGCAGACGGTGAAGCTCGACGCCAAGGGCACGGCACCGCGCGGCTGACGCTTTCCGAGCGTCCGGGCGCGCTGCGCGTGATCGTCGGTCCCCACGATGCGTCCGACGAAGAGCTGGCCGGCCTGCAGACCATCAACGTCAACGTCTCCGCCCGGCAATGGCTGGGCAAGCGCGCGCTGCAGCTGACGCCGGTCCTCATCCCTCCCTACTATTGGCATTGGTGGTTCATCTGGTGCCGCACCTTCACGATCCGCGGCGTGGTGCGCTGTCCGGACGGCTCGCCGGTCCCGGGCGCCAAGGTGTGCGCCTACGACGTCGACTGGATCTGGAAGTGGGTCAGCAAGCAGATCATCAAATGCACGACCACCGACGCCAACGGCGCCTTCGAGATGCAAGTTCCGGTGGTGCTGCGGCTGGTGGCCCTGGTGGTGGTGGCGGCTGCGCTACTGGCAGTTCGAGCCGCTGCTGGCGCAACGCATCAACCCGATCCTGCAGCGCGACCCGCGCCTCGCCGCCCTGGCCGAGGACAGCCCGCAGCCGTCGCTCGCCGCCTTCGCCTCGGTACTCTCGGACGAAGGCGTGCTGACGGATCCGGCGAGCACCGCGGTCGACCCGGCGGCGCTCTCCGGGCTGCGCGACAAGCTGCTGAAGCGGCTGCCGACGGCGGTCGAGCTCGAGCGGCTGCATCTGTGGCCGTGGTGGCCGTGGTATCCCTGGTGGGACTGCACGCCCGACGTCATCTTCAGGGTGACCCAGGAGTGCGCGGGCAGCACGGTCACCATCGTCGATGAGACCATCTCTCGACACCCGCTGGGACATCCCGACCACGCTCAACGTCACGCTGACCGCCAACAGCCAGGCCTGCTGCGTGCCGCCGCTGCATCCCTGCGTCGACGGCGAGTGCCTGGCCATCACCGAGGTCTGCCGCGACGTGGTCGACACCATCGGCGGCAACACCGGCGCCCTGCCGGCGCCGATCGGCTACAAGAGCCCGGGCGCGATCTCGACCTATGGCGACCGCCCCTATGGCGGCAACATCGACATCTACGGGACCACCGACTGCATGAGCGGCGTCGACTACTACGAGTTCGAGTGGACGACGACGCCGCTCAACCCGGCCTCGTGGGCGGCGATGCCGCCGGCGGCTTCCGGCGACTTCGACCGCACCTACCTGAGTTCTCGCCGTTCGGCTTCCACAGTCCGACGTTCTCGGCGCAGCTGCCGATCGACGGACGGCATGTCTACGAGACGATCCAGCACTACGAGGCGAACAACGTTCCGGCCGACTGGGCCAGCGGCGATCGCCTGTGGCTGGGCTCGTCGCGCGACCTGCTGACGGTGTGGCGGACCGACGGAAACTTCGTCGACGACACCTACTATCTGCGGGTGAAGGGCTGGAACATCGACGGCGCGCGGCCACCTGATCAATCCGCGGGTCCTCAAGATCTGCGGAGAGCACGACCGACAACTTCGTCGTGCTGCGGGTGGAGCAACCGCATCGTCGGCGGCGGTCCGACCGATCTGCACGGCAACCCTGCGGCGGCGGCACGGTGCATACCTGCACCAACGAGCCGGACACCGCCATCGTCGCCGTGAAGATCCTGCACAACGACGGCACGGAGAGCGACGTTTCCGCCTGCGGCAACGTCCACGTCAAGGCGACCGACTGGCTGCAGATCGACTTCGTGGCCCACGATCCCAACGGCCACCTGGCGATGTACAGCCTGCAGGCGACCTATGACGTGAACCTCGCCAACGACCTCCTGAGCCTGCCGAGCGCAACGCTCTCGGCGAGCCCGGTGGCGGTGGCGGGCGTGCCGCCGGCAGCGCAGGTCGGGCCGGACTATGCGGCCGCCCGCCTGGCCGGGGCCGTCGCCCCGACCTGGAACGGCGGCGTGGTGCGCCTCAAGGTCAAGGCGACCTGACCGGGCGGCGCGTTCCCGTACACCTGCTGCTATCAGCTGGAGTTGCGCGGCCGCAAGCGGACGATCGTGAATTGCGATCACAGCCTGTGGGGCCACACCAACCTCAGCGAGTACAGCTTCACGATCGTCGTGTGATCGCCTGAATCCCGGTGCCCGCTGCCTACGACGGGCAGCGGGCGCCGGACTTGGCGCGAGTTCGAGAATGCAATTCTACTGGTTTCTGTTGGGCGGTCTCGCCGTCTGGCGCGTGACGCACCTGCTGCAGGCGGAGGACGGGCCGTGGCGACTCTCGGCGCGGCTGCGTCGGCGGGCCGGGAGCGGGTTCTTCGGCGAGCTGCTCGACTGCTTCTACCGCCTGAGCCTGTGGGTGGCGGTCCCGCTCGCGTGGTGCCTCGGCGACGGCTGGGGCGAATGCCTGCTGCTGTGGCCGGCCTTGTCGGCCGCCGCCATCCTCGCCGAACGGCTGATGCGGCGCGACTGCCGGTCCGCCGCCGGCCACCTATGTCGAAGACGATCCCCTGGAGAAGGAGCAACACTGATGTCCTGCTGTGGAAAACACCGCGCCGCGGGCGGCGCGCGCCGCCGCGCATCCCGACGACGACCAACGGCAATGCGACGCGGCCGCCGGCGCGCCAGACCAGCGTGTTCTTCGAGTATGTCGGGCGCACGGGCTTGACGGTCGTCGGCCCGATCTCCGGACGGCGCTATCGTTTCGATGCGCCCGGCAGCCGACAGCCGGTCGATCCCACGGACAAGCCGTCGCTGGCGGCGGTGCCGTTGTTGCGCCAGGTCGCTGACCGTAGCGCCGCCGCTACAGCATCACCGCGCCGCCGTTCGGGCTGATGCACTGGCCGGTCATGTAGCTGTTGGCCGGCGAAGCCAGGAAGACGGCGGCGGCGGCGATCTCCTCCGGCCGGCCGATGCGGGCGAGCGGGACGTTGCCTGAGCCGGCAACCGTCGCCGCCTCCATGTACTCGGTGGTGAGCATGGGCGTGTCGGTGGGGCCGGGCGCGATGGCGTTCACGAGAATGTCCGGCGCGAACTCGCGCGCCCAGGAGCGCGTGAGCGAGACGACCGCGCCCTTCGAGGCGCAGTAGACCGACATGCGCTCGCAGCCAAGATAGGCCAGCTCGGAGGCGATGTTGATGACGTCGCCCGCGGCGCTGCGCGACCATGACACGCAAGGCCTCGCGTCCGACCAGAAAGGTGCCGCGCAGGTTGACGGCGATCAGACGGTCGAATTCCGCAGCCGCGGTGTCCAGCAGCGGCTTCTCGAAGAGTATGCCTGCGCAATTGACGAGGATGTCGAGGCCGCCGCAGGCGCGGCAGCGCGTCGGCGAAGGTCGCGAGCACCTGCGCCTCGTCGGCGATGTCGGCGCGCAGGGCGAAGCGCGGCCGCCGGCCTGCTCGATCGCAGTGACAGTCGCCGCCGCCGCCGGCGAGATCGACGATCGCGATCTGTGCGCCTTCGGCCGCCAGCGCGCATCGCGATGGCGCGGCCGATGCCGCTGGCGCCGCCGGTCACCAGCGCGCGCTGGCCGGCGAGAGCGCCGCTCATGACAGCAGCTCGCCGCGATCGATGTTGTAGGCCTGGCCGGTGATGCGCGCGAGCGTGCTCGGAGGCGAGGAAGAGATAGAGATCGGCGATGTCCCTCCGGCTCCATCAGGCCGTCGAGCGCCTGGGCGGCACAGAATGTCCTTCAGCATGTCCTGCGGCGGGCGGCCGGCGCGGCTTCGACATCTCGCCGAGCGAGCGCAGGGCGGCGCGCGTCTTCACCCAGCCCGGGCAGAACGGCGTTGACGGTGATGCCGCGCGGACCCAGCTCCTTCGCCAGCACGCGCATGAAGCCGATGTTGGCGTGCTTGGAAGAGACAGTAGGCGCTGAACTCGGCGGCGCCGGTCTTGCCCCAGATCGACGCGGTCAGGGATGATGCGGCCGCCGCCGCCATCGATTTCACGGCCTCGCGCGTGACGTAGTAGGTGCCGATCACGTTGATCCCGATGATGCGCTCGAAGCGTCGCTCGACCTCGTCGCCGGGCTCCAGGATCGGCGTGATCAGCTCCAGCCCGGCATTGTTGACGAGCACGTCGATCTTGCCGAGCCCGCCGACGACGCGGCGCACCGCCGCGCGGTCGGTGATGTCGCAGACCGCGGCGGCGACCGGACGCTCGACGATTTCGCCGATCGCTCTGCCGGTCTCCAGGATGTCCTTGGTGCTCGAGAGGATGGCGAGGTCGGCGCCGGAGCAGGGCGAAGGCGCCGGCCACCGCTGCGCCGATGCCGTGGCTGGCGCCGGTGACCAGCACGCGTTTGCCCGGTGAAATCGAATGTCGTCTGGTTGGCGCTCGCTCCCATCATGATCTGCTCGTGCGCAGCGCCTGGGCCCGGGTGATGCCGAGGATGCGGTTGCGCAGCTTGAAGAAGACTTCGCTGTCCTTGTGCTCGAGCGTGCGCTCGGACGGCAGGACGTCGCACACCCGGACCTCCTCCAGGATACGCGCCGGCCGGGCCGAGAAGATGAAGATCCGGTCGGCCAGGAACACCGCCTCCTCGACGTCGTGGGTGACGAAGATGATGGTCTTGTGCTCGCTGCGCTGGATGACGTCGAGCTGCTCCTGCAGGAAGTCGCGGTTCTGCGCATCGAGGGCGCCGAACGGCTCGTCCATCAGCAGGACGTCGGGTCCCGCCGCCAGGGTGCGGGCGATCGCGACCCGCTGGCGCATGCCGCCGGAGATGCGGTTCACGTAGTAGCTCTCGAAGCCCTTCGAGGCCGACGAGATCGAGATAGTGGCGCGCCAGCCGCTCCTTCTCGGCCGCGTCGATGTCGTCGCGGAACTTGAGGCCGAAGCGGATATTGTCGATGACGTTCAGCCAGGGGAAGGACGAGTAGGACTGGAAGACCATGCCCTTCTGCCGGCTGGGCCCGCTCACCGGCTCGCCGTCGATCAGCACGCGTCCGCGGGTGGCGGTCTCGAGACCGCCGACGATGCGCATGAGCGTGGTCTTGCCGCAGCCGGACGGCCCCAGGAAGACCACCAACTCGCCCTTGATCGACGGCGATGGAGACGTCGTCGATGACGGCGATCGGCGGCGTGCGCGGATCGGCCTGGAACGTCTTGCTGACGCGCTCGATGGCGATGAAGAGGGCCGGGCGCGCATCGGCATCAGCGCAGGTAGGCGAACCAGCGGCGGTGCAGCCAGCGGATCGCCTGATCGCTGACCAGGCCGATGATGCCGATGGTGAGGATGCCGCCGAAGATGACGTCGGTCTTCACATAGCGCTTCGCCGACATGATCACGTAGCCGATGCCGGAGCTGGAGGCGACGATCTCGGCGATGATCAGATAGGTCCAGCACCAGCCGAGGGTGATGCGCAGATTGTCGACCATGCTGGGCAGCATCGCCGGCAGGATGATGTGGCGCAGCACGGACGCGCGGCTTGGCGCCCATGGTCATGCCGATCTCGACATATTCGCGCGGCACGCGCCGGGCGTCGTCGGCGATCAGCAGCACGAGCTGGAAGAACGTGCCGATCCACAGCAGGGCGATCTTCGCGGTCTCGCCGATGCCCAGCCAGATCACCGTGAGCGGCACCAGCGCCGGCACCGGCAGATAGCGGATGAAATCGACCGACCGGCTCGCTGATGCCGTTCACGATGCGATAGGAGCTCATCGAGGATGCCGAGCGGAATCGCCAGCACGGCGGACAGCGCGAAGGCCACGCCCACGCGATAGAGGCTGATGGCGATGTCCCAGATGAAGCTGTGGTCGACATTGACGCCGGCGAAGAGATCGTAGAGACGGACCACGACCCCCAGCGGCGAGGCCAGAAATTGCGGCTGCACCCACTCAAAGCCGGTGGCGGCGACCCACAGCGCCAGCAACGCGACGAAGCTGGCGATGCCGACATAGAGATCGACAGCCCGGCTGCGTGCTGCCGCGGAAGCTGACGAGCTGACGCCAGACCGTCGGGCGGCGGCGCGGTCGCTCTGCGCGCTCGACCGTCGCGGGGGCGGGCTTCGAGCCCGCCCCCGCATCGGCCGAGGATGGCGCCGGTGGCGGCGCGTTCCGGTCATGCCGGTCGCCGAGGCTCAGCGCGTGTGGTCCTTGAACAGGTCGGTGATGATCGAATTGTCGATCTGCTGGTTGGAATCGAGCTTCACCTCGGCGGCGCCGTTTTCGAGGTTCAGCTCCATGACCGTGTCGAACAGGTCGTGCAGCTTGCCGCGCTGGCCGTTCTGGCCGAGGAAGTCCGGCGGCCTGCTCGTAGGGCGTGTATTTCAGGTTCTTGAGCACGTCCTCATATTCCTCCGGCGACAGCTTGAAGTGCGGCGCCATGATCTTCACGGCGTCGTCGTGGTGGCGTTGAAGTAGTCGATCGCCCGATAGATGCCGCGCAGGAACTTCTCGTACTTCTCCGGGATTCTTCTTGAGGTCGTCGGTGCGGGCGACGATCACGTCGGTGATCAGGCCGGGATAGTCGTTGGACGAGACGAGGATGTGGGCGCCCGGCTTGTTGCTGGCCTTCAGCGCCTGCGACAGCGTCGGCTCGTAGGTGGCGACCGCCGGCACGCTCGGGATCGGCGAAGATGGCGATGGCGATCGGCCGAGGCGATGTCCTTCACCTGCAGGTCCTTCAGCGTCAGGCCGTATTTCTTCAGCTCCATCTGCGCCAGCAGGCGGGCCGGGACGTTCGGCTCGACGGCGAAGATCTTGCCCTTGAGATCGCCGGCGTTCTTGATCGTGCCGTCGGCCACGACGCCCGTCGCCGCCGAGCGAGACATCGATCGTGCCGATGATCGTGCCTTGGGTCTCCGGCGTGCGCGGGCGGCCCTGATGCTCGCCGACGGTGCGCATGTCGCACTGGATGTCGCCGCGCTCGAGCGCCGGCAGCACGTTGCCGCGGTCGTCGTCGAACGCCTCGTTGACGGTCAGCCCCTCCTCCGGAAGTAGCCGAGCTGATCGGCCAGATGCACCGGCGCGAACCCCGGCCAGAACGGATAGGTGCAGTTGATGGTGTCGTCGGCCGCCGCCGGATGGCCCCGACCAAGGATCGCCAGTCCGAGCGCTGCGGCAAGCATCAGGTTCGTTCGAAGCTTCATTTCCCTCTCCCTGTCGTCGTTTCGTTTAGCAGATACTCATCTCCGCTGTCACCCGGCGAAAGCCGGGCCCATAAACGCGGGCCTCTGGAATATGGACCCCGGCTTTCGCCGGGTGATACGCCAATGCTGTGGCGTCATCGCTTTGCCTGGCCGGCGGTTGCCCTGGCGGCGGCGCGCCACCGCATCGGCCAGCAGGCACATGATCTCGAACATGAGGGTGGCGCCCACCAGCGCCGTGTTGCCGCTGGGATCGAAGGGCGGCGACACCTCCACGACGTCGCCGCCGATGAGATCCAGCCCCGCAGTCCGCGAGGATGTGCTGCGCCTCCAGCGTCGTCAAACCCCCGATCTCCGGCGTGCCCGTGCCCGGCGCGTAGACGGGATCGAGGCCGTCGACGTCGAAGCTGACATAGGTCGGGCCCTTGCCGGCGATGCGGCGCGCCTCCTTGATCGTCTTGTCGACGCCGAGCTTCGTGAACTCCTCCATGTAGACGACGCGGATGCCCGACCTTCTCGGCAAACTCCATGTCGCCGACGTTGTAGATGGAGCCGCGGATGCCGATCTGGATCGTGCGCTTGGGATCGAGCACGCCCTCCTCGACGGCGCGCCGGAAGGGCGTGCCGTGGGTGTACTTGTTGTCGCCGAAATAGCGGTCGTTGGTGTCGGAGTGGGCGTCGAAATGGACCATGCCGATGCGGCCGGTCCTTGGCGATGGCGCGGAAGATCGGCAGCGTGATCAGATGGTCGCCGCCGGCCGAGAGCGGCAGCGCCCCGGCCGCGTGCACCTTGGCGATAGAAGCGCTCGACGCGGCCGAGCGTATCCATGAGGTCGATCGGGTTCGACCGGGGCGTCGCCGAGATCGGCGATGCGCGCCAGCTCGTAGGGCGCGATGCGGCTGACATGGTGCACCTTGCGCATGAAGCTCGACATGTTGCGGATCTCGCGCGGGCCGTGGCGGGCGCCGGCGCGGTTGGTGGTGCCGCCGTCCCAGGGCACGCCGATGAGGGCGATGTCGACCTTGGTCGGCTCGGTCAGGTAGGGCAGGCGCATGAAGGTGGGGATGGCGCTGAAGCGCGGGGTGATGGCGGCGTCGACGGGCTGCGGATTGGCGCTCGGCTTCTTCACAATGGGACCTTCCGTGATCTCGGCGATGGCCCAGGCTTGGCCATGGCTTGCGTTCGGTAAATATGAAACTTTGAAAGCTCGGTTTATGATATCCGAATGTAACGCCTCTCCCTCCGGTTTGCCCATGCTGTCCAAGCTCGCCAACATCGACATCAAGCTCCTGCGCGTGTTCCTGGCCATCGTCGAGGCCGGCGGATTCTGCGGCCGCCCAGGCCCAGCTCAATCTCAGCCCGTCGCGCATCAGCACCCTGCTCGCCGACCTCGAGGCGCGGCTCGGCATGCGCCTCTGCCAGCGCGGCCGGGTCGGCTTCCGCCTCACCGACAAGGGCCGCGCCATCCACGAGGCCAGCCTGCAGCTCTTCCGGCGCCCTCGACCAGTTCCGCGCCCGCGCCGGCGCGCTGCGCGGCCGCCTGGTCGGCGAACCTGCAGATCGGCGTCGTCGACAATACCCTGACCAACCCGGCCTGTCGCCTGGCCGCCGCCATCGGCCGCTTCAAGGCGCGCGCCGCCGACGTTCACGTCACCCTGCACGTGCTGGCGCCGACCGGAGCTGGAGCAGGCCGTGCTCGATCAGCGCCTGCCGGCGGCGATCGGCGCCTTTCATCACCATGTCGCGGGGGTTGAGCCATGCGCCGCTGTTCGCCGAGGAGCAGACGCTCTATTGCGGCAGCGGCCATCCCTTCTTCCGGCGCGCCGACGAGATCGATCGCGCTCGCCGATATCGCCGGCGTCGACTTCGTCGATCGCGGCTATGGCGGCGGCGTCAAGGCGCGCCGTCCGGGGCCGACTTCCGGGCGACGGCGACGGCCAACAACATGGAGGCGGCCGCGACGCTGATTCTGTCGGGCCGCTATATCGGCTATCTCGCCGACCCATTGCGCGGCGCCCTGGGTCGAGCGCGCGGCTGATGCGCTCGCTGCTGCCGGCTCGGCTGGCCTACAGATCGCTGTTCGAGATGATCACGCGCCGAGGGCGTCGAGCGCACACCCGCGCTGGAGGTCTTCCTGGAGGACCTGCAGGCGGCGCACGGCGCCGTCGCGGCGCGCCCGGCAAACGCCGATGCGCCGCGAAGAGCGACGGCCGCGGAAGGTCGCAGCCGAGAGCGCTCAGCCGAGCTTCGGCTGCGTCTTGACCACGCTCGGCCGCGTGCTGATCGCCTGCCACCAGCGACTGAGGCGTGGCGCGCCTCGACAGCAGCTTCTTCCCTTCGGGCGTTCCGCTGAAGTAGGCCATGATCGGCGCCAGATGCAGGTCGGCCAGGCTGATCTCGGGGCCACACAGGAACGGACCGGTATTGTCGACCAGCGCCTCCAGGGCGCCGACCGTCTTCTCGGCCATCGGCATGGCCTCGGCGACGATCTTGTCATCCGGGCGTGCCGCCCAGGAGCGGTACGACTGCCCGCTGCCACACGACCTTACCGATGCAGGTCGGATAGGTGTAGGAATCGCTCACCGATATGAACTGCGCCATGCGCGCTCGCCGCTTCCATCGGCGGGCTGCAGCTTCGGGCCGGGGAACGCTTCGATCGACGTAGCGCGCGATCGCGCCGGTCTCGTAGAGTTTGAATCCGTCATGTTCGAAGGCGGGCACCTTGCCGAACGGCTGGCGGGCGAGGTGGGCCGGCGACTGGGCGGCGCCCGACAGGATGTCGACTTCCTCGAGCTTGTAGTCGACGCCTTTTTCCTCGCAGCGCCAGACGCGCCGTGCGCGTGTAGGTGCTGCATACGCGGGTCCATAGACGACCGGTGCGGCCATGGTGATTCCTCCCTTGTTGAATCGGTTGATCGCCGCGATCCCGTTTCGGCGGCAATTGCGCGACAGCCTAGACGGCGCCCGCAACGCGGACAAGGCAGCCGGCGAGATTTGCCGGCTCGATGCTCACGCGCAAGTGATCACGCAACTGCGTGCCGTGACAATTTTCGGAGCCGCATGAGCCACTTGCGGCAATGCTAGCGTCGGCCTCCGGTTCTGGCGGTAGAATTGTAACAAGCGCGCTCGACGAGGCCTTAGCGCCGGCGTCGAATGTTGGAGCCGGTCACTGCGCCCCAGGGGTGTCCGGCCTCGGACAACGGAGGCGCCTATGTATGTCCGACGATATTTTGAGCACCAAGGGCGGCCGGGTCACGACCATCAAACCCGACTCGAAGATTTCGGCCACCAGCAAGCTGCTGTCCCAGCATCGCATCGGCGCGGTCCTCGTCACCGATGCGAGCGACAAGATCATGGGGATCATTTCGGAGCGCGATATCGTGCAGGCCTGCGGGCCACGGCTGGCGGCGTCGCCGAGCTGTCCGTCAGCGACCTGATGACGCGCGACGTCCAGGCTGTGGCCCGGCGACACCATCGCCGACATCATGGCGATCATGACGACCCATCGCATCCGCCATCTGCCGGTCCTTCGAGGACGGCAAGCTGATGGGCATCGTCAGCATCGGCGACGTCGTGAAGTATCGGCTCGACGAGGCCGAAGCACGAAGTGGAGTCGATGCGCGACTATGTGCTGGCCGGCCGCTGAGCGGCGGCCAGGGTTTCGGCACCCGTTACATGCCCAGGCTGTTCATGAAGCTCATGTCGCGGAGACGCCGCCGGCCTGGGCATAGTGCGGCTTCGGCAGGTCGTGCACATGCACGTCGTCGCCGCCGTTGGTCTCGCAGGGCCTCGACGGCCCGCCGCTCGTCCTCGGCGGCCGAGCGTCGCACCCATAGCACGAGCCCGCCGCGATCCAGCTGCTCCTGCAGGCGGTGGGCGTGGCGCTGCTCGAGGAAGCGCGCGAAGGCGGCGCCGATGAGGCCATGCCGCCGCCGGCGACGACGCGCTGGCAATGACGGCGCCGCGGCGGCGGTGCCGCCGGACGCGACCACGGCACTCGCCGCGGCGCAGGCGCCGACATAGAAGAGGACGCCGACAAGGACACCCCTTGCCCTCGGTCCTCGAAGGTCCGGTGCCGATATAGGCCTGGGTCGGGACCTCCGGATCGTCCTCGAGCTCGGAAACCTTCTCGAAGCGATGCCCGAGCTTGGCCTCGATGCTGGCCTGGCCGGCCAGCAGACTGAGATAGGGACCGATCGAACCCGGCGATCAGCAGAGAATCGACCGCCGACTGCAGCGACTTCTCGTCGTGAAACACGGCGACCGCTTCGCGGATTGCGGTGTCGACCATGGGCGCCTCCTTTGCCTGGCGGGCAGCCCCCTTCGCAGCCCGTCGCTCTCGCTCGACGTTCCGAATTCCTATCCCAATCCGGGACCGACCATAAGGAGGCTTCGCAGCGGACCGGCGACGTTGCGAGCAGCGGCCGGGAGGCCTATTTTCCGAGCCTCCGCCAGCACCGCAGGGGCCGGGACCATGACCGCCAGCTTTCGACTTCGTCGCCGCTTGCAGGCCCGGCATGGCCCATGCGCACGCCGCGACCGCAGCGAGGTGACCATCGGCCGCGTCGCCGCCGCGGAGGGCCTGATCTATGGCGAAGTCCGCATGTTCGGCCCCTGCGTCTGGCGGCAGGACGGCCGCTATCGCGACGCGCCCGGCGGGCGGCCGGGCCGCTCCGATCTGATGCCGCCGGAGGCCGCGGCGGAGGCCAAGCCGCGCAAGACCATCTCTGCTGAAGGACGCGCTCGACCCCGCCAACCGCTCCTTCTGCTGCGACTGAGCCATCGCCTTGTCGGAAGAGCGGCTGCCGACCGAGCTGTGGGTGCAGGCCCATCTGCGCCGCTGCTCCGTCGAGGCGACGCCGGCGGTACTGCTGCGGCGCGGCGAGCCGGAACGCGGCACGGTCCTGCTCAAGCTCAACCAGATCGAGGCCGGCTGCCGCATCCCTGAGCCAGGCCCGCGACCTCGATGGGCGGCTCGGGCTGGCTGGCGGCGCTCGGCGGCAAGCTGGTGCCGGAGGCCGAGGCCGACGCCTACATCGCCCGCGCGCGTCGACCGCGATCCCGACCTGTGGGTGATCGAGATCGAGGACCGCGCCGGCCGCAACTCCTTCGACGGCAAGCTGATCGGTTGAGCGCGCCGGCCGGCTAGCAGGAAAGTCCACGCGCACGCGCCCGAGCGCGCCGAAATCGGCGACGACCTGGTCGCCGGGCGCGATCGGCATCGGCTTGACGCAGGTGCCGGTGGTGATGATCTGGCCGGCCTTGAGGCCGTCGCCGCGGGCGGCGCGGTCGTTGGCGAGCCATGGCGAGCGCGACGCGGGGATCGCCCAGCACGCTGGCGCCGCTGCCGCGCTCGACGACGGCGCCGTTCTGTGGCCGACCACGGGATGAGCGGCGAGATCGACGCCGCGCCAGCCCGACGGCCTCAGCGCCGAGCACGAAAATAGCAGGCGCAGGAATCGTCGGCGGCTAGCTGGCGGCGCAGCCCGATGCGCGCGAAAGTCCCGATAGCGCGAATCCGGCACCTCGATGGCGAGATGCAGCGTGCCGACCGCCGCCATCACTTCCTCGGTCGCATAGCGGCTGCGCGCGGCGGCAGGTCCTTCGCCATGCGAAACGCGAACTCCGCCTCGGCGACGCGCATATGCAGCGGTCCCGCCGCCAGGCGGGCGCCGTCGGGGTGGCAGAACCTGGCGAACAGGCGGCCGCCGAGCGGCTCGCTGACGCCGATATGGCGCTGGCCGGCGCTGCTGGTGGCCGCGATCTTCCAGCCGATCACCTCGCCGCCATGATGGTCCGCGATGGCGTCCTGGATGGCGTAGCCCTCCTCCAGGCTCTGCGGCCGGCAGTCATCGGGCAGCGCCTCGAGCAGCCGCTTTCCTGCCACGCCGACCACAGGATGTCGGCGGCCTGGCGTCTGCTCGCTGCGCGTCCATCGGCCGATGACCTAGGCGGCCTCGGACTCGGCGGCGACGCGGACCTGATATCCGGCGGCGTTGGCGGAGCGCTCCAGATCGAGCCAGACCTCGCCCCCGGCCCGATGCGATAGTCGTAAAGGCTCGGGAAGGGCTGCCAGGGCTGGGTCCGCAATTTCGTGTAGTGGATCAGCTTCGAGCGTCCCGGCTTGGCACCTCGGCGTCGCGCGCGTTCCACTCCGGCGCCAGTTCGCTCCCAGATGTCCGGCAGGGCCGCCGCCTTGTTCAGCAGCGCGCTCTTGCGCTCGTTCTGCGCCTCGGCCAACGACCACACGCGCCCATGCGCGCGCAATCGATCAGCATGACCGAGGAATCGAAGGGCACGCCGCCGGTGCGATTCTGGGCGGCGATGGCGAGGAAGCCGTGGCTGCTTCATCTGCAGGCGTCGAACAGCTCGCCGGGATCGGCGAGGTAGACCTGGTCGACATCGTTGTAGATGGCGCGGCCGCTGCCGCCGGCGATATGGGGATCGCCAGACGGTAGTTCGTGAAGCCCGTCGTCCACCACCAGCGGTTGAAGCCGATCAGGTCCCTTCATAGGTAGAAATCTCGTACACCCGCGCGGCGGGTCGCGCTAACTTCTCCACCGACCAGACGAAGATGCGCTCGGCGCCGGTGCTGGGCCGGCTCGGTGCCGAGGAAGATGCGCACCGGCGGCTTCCGCTGGGCGCCACGCCAGGCGCCACGTCGAGACGACCAGATCGGGCCTGGTCCGCGACGCCGGGGGCGGGCGGCGGTAGGTCTTGCGCAGGTTGCGGCGCAGGTATTTCGCAGTGCGTTCGACGGTGCGCGCGGATCGTCATCTCATCTCTGCAGGCGTATTTCTGCTCGTCATGGACCCCACGATAGCGGCGCCGTTTCCGTCCAGCAATGCTCGGCGGGCGGCCGCGGCGCGCCATGTGGTCCGGGCCGAACAGGCCGCGAATGGCGGCCACAGCGCGCGCTCCATATCGTCGAGCGGGCGGCGCTCCTACCGCTGCCGCTCGCCGAAGCCCGCGATCAGGTGCCGCGGGCGCGCAGCTCGCGATGCAGGGCCGCGAAGTCGCGCGGCGGCTTGAGCAGGCCCCAGTCGACGGGGGCGGTCGGATGGTAATGGCCAGCGCGCCGTTCGCATTCCGTCCCGATGCCGGCGCCAGAGCCAGCTCAGCGAATCGCAGCAGCGGCCCGCGCCGCATCGGCCAGGAGAAGACCTCGACCGGCTTGCCCATGAGGCAGGCCTCCACCAGCAGCGAGGCGCTGTCGGCAGTGACGACGAAGCGGTCGGCGAGCGCGGGGAAGGCACTGTATGAGGATTGTCGGGATCGCCGGCTTTCCAGCGACAGCCAGACAGTTCTGCGGCAGGTGATGGCCTTGGTCAGGGCCTCCGCCGCATCGGCCGGCGTCCGCGGGCTGGTGCTGACTGAGCAGCGATGCCGCCGGCGGCCGCCACCGCGACGCTCGCTTGGGCGCCGAGTCGTGCGCCCGTCGCGGCATCGAGCCGATAGGTCGCACTGTTGCCGCCGGCAGAACAGGGCCGTGAAGGGCGCGGCGGGCCAGCTCAGGCGCGGCTCCCAGGCCCGCCTGCCGTCAGCCAGCCGCTCGCCGATCGATGCGGTTGAGCGCCGCCGAGAGATGCCAGAACGTTCGGGCGGCGGCGGCAGCCAGATACTGCGGGGTCGTGACGATCAGATCGCGAAGAGATCGAGCGGCGCCATGGCGTGCAGCAGGTGCACCAGTTCGGTGCGCGGCCGCCGGACTGCCGGCAGATCCAGCGCGCGACGGGCACGCTGCGCACGCTGACGCCCCGATCACGAGATCGGGCCAGGGCGGCTACAATTGAGCCGCCGACCCCCGCCGCACGCTCGCCGGCGTTGCGCCCAGCAAGATGTTGGGACAGCGAGTTCGGTCCGTTGTAGGCCATGGCCTTGCGCTCGTAGGGCCATCCCAGCGCGTCGGCGAGGCTGATCCAGCTGGCCGTTTTCCGCCGGCACCCGGTCGGCGAGCAGGATCCAGACCTTCGGCTCCGTCGGCGCCGACACGCGGTTCCAGCGCCGCCGGCCTTCCCTGCTGGCGGGCGCCGTGTGCCGACTCCGGCTGCGGATCAGGATGCGGGGTAGCCCATGCGCCGGAGGATCTCGCGCGCCACCGCGCCGGTTTCGTGCAGGGGCGGCGCGCGGGGCGTCCAGGTCAGCGGCGCGCCGAAGGGGCCGGGCGATGCCGTGGCGGACAGGGTTGTCGTGCAGCGCCTCGAGATCGCGCGGCGGCGGCGGCAGAGCCGGTGGCGATGCGCTTGGCGGGCGAACAGATACTCGAGGCTTCTTGCTGCGGCCTGATGGTGCCGCGCCGGTTGAGCGGCCGGGCAGAACGCGCGCTTCACCGCCCATTCGTTCGGGCACGCCGCAATCCGCTCGCGCCACTGCGTGCACCGGATAGATGTAGAGCGACGATCCGATCGCGGCCACCTCGCCCAGCATGGACTCGCTGTCGCCGGTAACCACCAGCACGTCGCTCAGGGAAGAGATAGCCGGGAATGAGGGGTTCTCGCGGCGGCCGCTGCGCCATTCATGCACGCCAGCCTCGCCCAGCACCGACTTGAAGGCGGCCGTCGCAGGCTTTCGCCGGTGCGCCGGCTGGTGACAGCGATCGCCGTGCCGCCCGCGGCGGCAACAAACCTGCACCTCCGTGGCCATGCGGTGGGCAACGTCGGCATCCAGGCGATAGAGGCTCCGTTGCTGCCGCCGACCAGCGGCACCACGCGCGGCTGGCCCGGCAGTTCGCCAGGGCGCAGGCCTTTCCAGCGCTCGGCCGCCTCGGCCAGCCGACGCCGGCGTGACCTGGCTGATGGGCAGGACAGCGGTCTCGATGCGGCGGGGGTGAGGGCGGCAGATGGAGATGTGCGCAGGTCACGACCGTATCCGGAGATGATCGACGATCTGCCCGGCGCGGCTGAGCCGAGCCCGACCAGGCGCGTGAAGCGCCCCGGCTCTGGCGGTCGATCAGAGCGCGATGCGCGCCGAAGCCGCCAGCCGGTGGCGATGACAAGATCGGGCCACGGCGGGTTCACAGAATGTCCGAACCCGCTGGCGCAAAGCTCCGATCAGGCTGGCCCCGAGCGTCCCCCTGCCCAGGCCGCTGCAGCCGGAGGTATGCAGGCGCGCCCGAAGGGTGTTGAAGCGCAGCGACTGCCGGGCCTCATAAGGGCCAGCCCAGAGCCTCTGCCAGGCCCACCGACTGCGTGGTATGGCCGGGCTTGTCATAGGCCAGCACCCAGACCAGCGGCGGCTTGCGCAGGGGGCGGCCGCCTGGTCGCCCGAGGCGGACGGCGGCCGGCCGAGCCATGACGTACCATGCAGCGAGAGGTGCCAGCGTACGGTCGGGTGCCGCTGGCTCGCCCATTCGAACTGGTCCAGCCACCATTCGCATGGCACGGCGCGTGACCGGCAGATGCGAGCGGTCAGGAAACGCCGCCGGGGCCGGATCCAGGGCGACGGCGGCGGCGACAAGCCGCGGGCGTCGCCAGAACTGCCGGTCGAGCACCCGGGGAATGTCTTCGTCCGGCAGATATTCGAGGAAGGCGCGGCACAGCACGCCGTCGGCGCGGCCGCCGCGATCGTCGCGCGCCGGCGGCAACGCCGCGCGCTGGCGAGCCACGCTGCCCCCGACGTCAGGCTGACGATGCGCTGCGGGACATCCGGCGCGCCCGCGGCCGAGACCAGCTGGTAGCCCTGGATCGTGCGGGCGTCGAACGCCTCGACCAGCTCCCGATAGGAGCCGCGATCAGCATCTGCTGTTCATCCAGCAGCTCGGGATTAGACGGCGTCCGTACCGCGCACCGGCGCCGCCGCGGCCGCACGCAGCGCGGTCAGCGGGTCGTTGTAGCGGTCGCTCGGCTTCGACCGCCGTGAGCGGGCGGTAGCCGGCGACATCGGCGCTCCGCTCAGCCCAGCCAGACATGGCCGACCGGATTGGTCTGGTAGACGAACTGGCGCGGGAATGGCCGCCAGGGCTGCAGATGGAGGGCGGTGTAGTGCAGCACCTTGGACCTGACCGGCGACATACTCGCTGTCGCGGGAATTCCACTCCGGCTCGATCGGACCCCACAGGCCCGAGACCCCGAGGGCCCGCTTGATCAGGCGCGTTCTTGCGGCCGCGCTGGGCGCCCTCGATCGTCCACAGCGGCGCCATGCGAGCGCAGTCGATCAGCATCACCGAGGTATCGACGGGAATCTTCGCCTGCGGCCCGTTGGCGATGGACATGAAGCCGTGGCCGCCGATGTCGCGGTCGAACAGCTCGGCCGGGTCGGAGAGGTAGATCTGATCGACGTCGTTGTAAAGATGGCGCGGCCCTGGTTGCCGGCGAAATGCGGGATGGCGAAGCGGTAGTTGGTGAAACCGGTCAGCCACAGCCGCCGGTTGAAGCCGATCAGGTCCTTCATCAGGTAGATCTCGTAGGTCCGCGACTTGTCGCGAACCTGCTCGATCGACCAGATCATGATGCGCTCGGCCCGATACTGGGACGGCTCGCTGCCGATGAAGATGCGCACGGGCGGCTTCGCCTTGCCGCTGCCGGGATGGGTCGCCTCGAGCACCACCCGCACCGGCTGGGTGCGCAACTCCGCCCGCGCGGGTGTTGTGTTGCGGTTGCAGGATGCCTCTGATCACGCCGTCGACCTCATCGTTTCCAGCACCGCCGCCAGATCACGGCCTCAACCGTAACGCTAAGGGGAACACAGGAATCTTACAACCGCCTGGCGGCCAATCGCGCGGAAAGTCGCGGCGGCAGCGTTGTCGCGGACCGCAGTGCCTGAATGCGACTGCGTCTGAGAATGGCTTCGGAAACGCTCCGGCGGCACTTTGGCCGCCCCGGGCGCGCGGTGTAAGACAGCGCCGCCATGGCGCCCCGATGCCGCCGTCACCCCGACCCCCGACCGAGCCAGAGATGCTGATCAGTCCCGGCGCTGCCGTTCCCGCCGCCCGTCGACGCGATCGCGCGCCGTCATCGTGCTCGGCGTCGGCCGTAGCGGCACCAGCGCCATCACCCGCGGCCTCGGGGGCGCTGGGGTCGAGCTGGGCGACAAGCTGCGCGGCGCCACGGCGCTCAGAACCCGACCGGATTCTACGAGGACACCGACCTTGCTGCGCATCAACAAGCGCCTGAAGCGCATCCTCGACGTGCGCGGAGAGAGCGTCCGCCTGCTGGAACCGGACTGGTGGAAACAACCGGCCGTTGAGCAGCTGCGCAACGATGCCGTCGCCATCGTCCGGCAGCGCTTCGGCAACTGCCCGCTCTGGGGCTACAAATACGCGCGCACCCTGCGCTTCATGCCGTTCTGGACCGGGTGCTCGAAGCCGCGGCGATCGACGCCCGCTATCTGATGGCGATCCGCAATCCGCTGGGCGTCGCCCGCTCGCGGGCACGGCTCGATCCCTGGCGCGGCACGCAGGAGCAGAGCGACCTCGGATGGCTGGTCAATGTCGTGCCCTATTTCCGCCGGGTGGGCGAGCGGCCGTTCGTGGTCGCCGATTTCGACCTGTTCATGGCCGACCCGGCCGCCCAACTGCAACGTATTGCGCGCGGCCTGGACTTTGCCATTGACCGCCGGAAGCGCAGGCGAGCGTGAAAGCCTTCGGCGACGAGTTCCTCGATCCCAGCCTGCGCCACAGCCGGCACCGGCGCCGACGACCTGGAGCACGACGCGCGAGTCAGCGACCTCACGCGCACGGCGACACTATCGCTGGCTCTACCGGCTGGCGACCGACGGCGTCGATCACACTCGGCCGGCGATCTGGCAGGAATGGCGGGGCATCGAGGAGCAGGTGAGCGCGCTGGCGCCGGTGCTCTGTCCGCCTCATCGACCATGTCGCCGACAACCATGCGCTTCGCGCGCTGGAAGGTTGCTCGGGCCGCTGCAAGCCGATCCCTGGCTCTGGTACGAGCTGAAGCGCCGGTGGCCCCGGCGCGCTGAGGTCAGCCGGCGGCGGCGAGGCGGCGAGCGCGGCACAACAGCCGCCGCAGCCAGGCGCTGAAATCTCGCCGGGCAGCTCGTGAGCGCGGCGCGCGTCGCCGCGCCGTGCGACGTGGAAGACGCAGCTGGCCGCAGGGTTCGACATGGCAGACGCCGCTCGCGGCCGAAGGCGCGGTCGAAGCCCCGCAGCACTGCTGCACGACCGGCGACGTCGATCTCCGGCATGACCTGGACGTGATGCTCGCGCGTGCGCGTCGTGCTGCTGCCGGTAGCCGGCCCAGCGGCCGCCATGTCGGGCACGCGCGGATGGGGCGACAGCTGCAGGCCGAACAGATCCGTGCAGCGCGTCCAGGATATGCTCGCAGGCGAACGGGCCGCGGGTGCCCGCGAAGAACCGGTCGAAGGTCGCCCGGAACTCGGCGGGATAGGCCAGCCGCGACAGGCCGGGGCCGATGAGCCGATCGAGCTGGGCGAGCGTTCCTCGACGGTCGCCGTCACGTAGTTGACGCGATTCGCGAGATAGACATCGTTCACCGCCAGCGTCGTCGGCTGCAGCGAGATCGCCGGCTTGTCGAGCGCGAAGGCCTCGACGCCGGTGGTGCAGTTGGTGTGGACGAGCACGTCGGCTCGCCATGATCCAGGGCACGGCCGCCCCCGTCGCGCACCATCTGCGCGCCGCGGGACATCGCGCAGCAATTCGCTCCAGGTCTCCGCCCGCTTCGATCGGATGCGGGCGGACGATGATGCGATGCTTCGGGAACCGCGCCGGCAGCTCGCGCATGCAGCTCATGCACCGCAGCCGATGTTGGCGCGCTCCATGCGCGAAGACCTCGTCGAGGAAGACGACGTCCTCGGGCTTGCTGGGGTCGACGCGGCCGGTCGTCCGCGAACCACTTCCTCGTCTCCTCGCCGGTGCGCGCGAGCGAGTTGTGCGACGGCGAAGTTGGTGTTGATCAGGATGAACGGCGCGTAGCGCGCGGCGGATGGCCGCCACCTCCTCCGCATGCTGAACCGCGCAGCTCCGGCCGCAGCAGGTCCCAGCGCGGATTGCCGACCGACGCGGTAGCGGTCGGCGTGGGCGGGGTAGAAGCTGGCGCAGCGCGTGCCAGATGGTCGTCGCCGACGGCGAAGATCACGTCGCTGGTCGCCGACCGACTCTTCCGGCCACCCAGCGCAGCTTCTGCTTGGTGGCGCACGAGACCCGGCACTTCCTCGTCGATGGCGGCGATGCGATGGTCCGGCGGCGCTGGCCTCGCGCCATGGCGACGCCGTCGCTGCGCGGTCAGCGTCTTGAACATGACGATGCCCGGCGGCATCGCAGCGCAGGTTCTTGTTGCATCACCGCTTCCAGCCGATGATCACCTCGTAGCCGCGATCGACGGCGAAATAGGCTCAGCAGCAGCTTGGCGCGCAGCTCGCGCGAGGCGACTTCGATCGGCAGATAGAGGAAAGGCCCGGTCGGGCGGTCATGGGAACGAGGCGTGGAATTCATCGCTGCGGCCGGCGCTGGGCTGGCGGCACCATCGCAAAACAGCGGCCCGGCTGCAAATGCAAAGCGACCGGCGAGGCCGGCTCTTTCCTCGCCGCCGCGCGTTGTCGCGTGGTGGACCTTCGCCTACCATGGAAGATCGCCATCGCCGTACCGACTGAGAGAACCGATGCCAAGACTGCCGGCGCTCCTGCTGCTGCTCTTCGTCGCCGCCTGCACGCCCGTGGGGACCGTGCAGGTCGACCGCGACCTCTCGCGCAGCATCGACTCCGGCGCGCTGAGCGGCGACGCGTTGGCGCGACGCCTATGTGGACCGCGGCACGCTACGATTGCTGAACGACGACATCGACGCCGCCATCGGGGACTACGATGCGGCCGTCGCCGCCGCGCCCGAACCACGTCGCCGCCTATGTCTGGCGCGGCCAGGCGCGGGATGCGAAGGGCGAGGACAGCGCGGCGCGATCGAGGATTCCGACCATGCCCTCGCCCTCGATCCGCAGGCCTGGCAGGCAACTATGGCGCGCGCGGGCTGATGCAGGCCGCGGCGGCGAGGCCCGATGGCGCCCTCGCCGATCTCAGGCGCGCGATCGAGCTCGGGAAGAGTCATGAGGAGGAATTCCTGATCCAGCACACGAGCAACACGCCGATACAGGTGATGAACCCCAAGGGGTCCGCTGGAATCGGGCACCGCACGTGCTGAATTCACGCTGCGCGCCGACCACTACCTGTCCTACGTCCGCGCCGTCCGGGCGGGCTGAACTGTTGAGCGCGCCCGCTACGACGAGGCCTTGATCGACCTCGACGAGGCCGCGCGGCTCAATCCGCAGTCGCCGCGCGCCCGCTGGAATCTCGGCCTGGCGGAGCTCGCCATCGGCCGCTGCGCGGAAGGCGTACAGGAACTGCGCACGGCCAGTGCGCTCACCCTGGGTTCGCCGCCGGCCTACGCATGTCGACCGAACGCAATCGCGCGTTCGTCGCGAAAACCGCCTGTAGCGACGTCGAGTGAAATAGCGCGCTCGATCACGCCGCCAGCCGAAGCTACCTTCTTGGTGCCGAGCGCCGCCAGGGCACGCTTCAGGTCGCGCTGGTCCTCCTTGCCCAACGGCTGCAACGGCATCCGGCAGGCGCCGACCTTGCGGCCCATCAGGTTGGTCGCCAGCTTCACCGACGGGTTGTAGTCGTGGGTCAGAAGAAGATCTGCGCCGGCAGCGAGGCGCTGCCAGAGCGCGGCGGCGTCGGCGAGCTTGCCAGCGCTCACCAACTCGTAGAGCCGTACGGCCTCGCGCGGCATGGCGGCATTGACGCCGCCCCAGATGCAACCGACGCAGCCCGCCACCAGCGCCTGGAAGGCGAGCGGATCGCCGCCGCCGTTGAAGACCTTGGCGCCCATCGCCACCAGCTGCCTGGATTGCGGATAGCAATACGTAATG
>ERZ1370068.11161-contig-980_pt1 | contig 30237 bp, 50 predicted proteins | sample MGYA00561227_ERZ1370068 | MGnify/ENA primary metagenome ERZ1370068 (study PRJEB38410, sample SAMEA6850437) | metagenome | study: Metagenomic assessment of the ecological functions of the soil: analysis of the soil microbiota associated with the...
TTACGTATTGCCATTGCGTTCGGCGGAAGGACTCAGGACCGGCGTAGGTGAAGCCGGCGAAATCCATCTGCGTCTTGCCGTTGGCGATCGTGATCGAGGCCTTGGGTGTGGTCCTGTTTCGGCGCTTCCCCCGGATAGACCGCATCCATCTCGAAATGCGCGCGCAGCCAATGCGGAAGACGGTCTTGCTCCCGGTGTCGGAGTAAGTCAAATACGGCTGAGCCTGGGCGGTCGATCTCGAATTTCCAGGAGCCTTTCCAGACATCGCCGGCGAGGAGTGCCTCGGACAGACCGAGGCCGGACACAACGGCAGCAATTCCAAGCAGCCTTGCATAGATCGACATGGCGAGCCCTCAACGTGTTTCCGCAAACATCCGAGCGCCAGCTTACCGCAATCTCGCCCGCCTTCGCCCATCTCGGACGTGACGCTGAGGCCGCGAGGCAGCGGCGCGCGTCTCGCTTGAGGTTGATCCCACCTTTACCATATCGGCGTGGATCGCTCGGGCGGGCAATCAAACTCGCATCTGCAGATTGAGGGCCTTCGGAAAGCGGTTGCCTCGAATAAACCGTGCTCGCCCGTATCGACGAATTAGAACACCCTTTTTGCTGCGGTGCATGAGTCAGCAATTGATCGCCATTGCATGTGTCGCTGTCTCATGTGATGGTTTGATTAGCGACTAAGCTGCGTAAATTGCGGCAATCCGATCAATGACGCCCGAGCAGATCGACCTCATAAGGGAAATCGTTCGACGCGATGTGGGTCGCATGCGTGGCGACATCGCGGACCTGTGTGTTACAGCCGGTTCTTCGAGCTCGCCCCGATGCAAGAGACCCGTTCCTAGCGACATGGAGCGGCAGCGGGTCAAACTGATGGACATGATCGCGGCTCCTGGTCGGCTCGATCGACCACGCGCGCGCTGTTCCAATCGATAGTCACGCATTCAGGCCGCCAGCACGCCAGATTTGGGGTTCGGCCATCGCATTATGACGCAATGGGCGAGGCGTTGATGTGGAGCCTTGAGTGCAAGTTCGGCGCGTCGTGTCACCCCGGAGCTGCGGCGTCCTGAGGGCGCTCTACGCCACGGTGCAGGTCGAGATGCGACGTGCGGCCGCGCAGGCATAGCCTGTCACTCGGGTTTGCCAGCGATGCCCAGAGGCCGGGGAGTTGGGTCGGTCCTAGAGCCGTCCGGAACGTTAGCCGACGACCGCCCAGGACTCGTCCCCGCTCGTGAGTGACCCAACGCAGACACGTAGGAGAAAACCAGCAGCTGAATCTGGCGATGAGCAGTCACGAGGCAGAGCCCAAGACTTTCAGGAAACAGCGCCAGGCCATGGCGGTTGTTGCTGGTTGTTCCGCCACTCACCGAGGAAAATCTCGCAAGCCGCTCTCGTCTTTTTGAGGAGAGGCGTAAAAATCGCGCTCGCGGCAAGAATAATCGAGACTTCCGAGTTCAACGGCACGTGGATCGGGCCGCAGGCATCGGTCTCTGCGGTTCCGGGCGTGGTGGAACATGAGGTAGAGAGCGACATGATATCCGAGATACAGGTTCACGTGATCGCGCGTCAGATGTTTGATGAAGCACGGCCTCGAGGCTATCGTCCAGGCGGCCCAGAATGCCCAAGCTTGCGAGAACAAGCGGGCGACACCGAAGAAGCCAAAGAGTGGCGCCACATCGAAGACGCGCCATGAAGCTGATGCGGGGACCGCATCTAAGCTGAATGGGACTGCAACGTTCATCAATGAACACGAGAGGGCGTCCTGGTGTGGGGGCGATCACGCTCCGACGCATACGATGCGCAATCAAGGATCTGAAACGGCGGGCATGTGCGCGGCTCGACTTTGGCGCGCGCGTCCGCGCTTCGCGGGATCCTACGGAATGTTGGCTTATGGCACGGCGCGATGTCTGGCTTAGGTCCGATATGCTGTGCTTCAAAGCAGACATTGTCGTGGGTTGCTCAATCGCAGGCGCGTAGCCTGCTCCTCGGCCGCTTTGGAGCGCTGAAAAGCGTCTGCAGAACAAAGCCAAATTATCACTAGCGCCATCGGGAGGCCTGTAGCCAAGGCGCCGCCAATCATCAGCGCGAATCCTGGAGAGCAGATCTGCCCTCGCATGGCATCTCACGCTCATACATACCGTTACTCCATCGAGCCCCCACAGGCACTCGCCCGTCGCCCAAGGATGAACGATCACAAAAGCAGACGTCAGACAAGGTCGTTACGCCTTGGAATACAGGCACTGCCTGAACCAGAGCGATGCGAGGCTGAATGTTTATGGTTAAGACAAGGTTAACGCCGCCATCTTCGACGTCTCACCCTGGGCGCCCGCGCCGCAGTGGGCGGCGCTCGACGATGCACCATCGCCAGATCACTAAAGCAGTTCGCGGTTGTTTCTTCAGAGGGTTGAAAAACCAGCCCTGCTGACGCGGTTGCGTTGCCATTGGCCCTGCGTGCATTGACTGCTGGAAAGGCCTCTTTGAAGTCGCCACGAACTCCGCGCGCGCGCGAGTTCATGCCAGCGTTCGGCTTGGGCCAGCCATTTTCCTCTGTTCTTAGGGGTCGGTCCTGGCCCGCTCCAAGCACCGCGATCCCATTATGCTGCAATCATTGTCGCTCATCGCACGCCTCCTGCCCTTTTCCACAAGCTTATCCCCTCTCTGGCGACAGAGTCACTACGTACAAGCCGCAGAGTTTTTTGCGTTGTTAGCTTGACCGGTTAAATACTGACCTTTCAAAGCCAGCCACTTACGTTCTCGGCCAGCCCTCGCCCTGACTGTGCCAAGGTTCATTGGGTTGGCAAAGAAGCCGCCACCGGGGCGAGGTGACGGCCTTCGTCTTGCACTCGTGACCCTCCCCAAGTAACAGCGTCACACCGCGATGCTGGCGGGCTGCGGGTTAATAGGAAATGAAGGGGCCTACACCAAAACTGATGGGCTGGATGACCCCCTCAGCTTTCCCGGCCCGGGGCCGTTTCTCTATTGGGTTTGTCGAATTGCCTGCCAGCTCAGACCGCGCTTCAACAGCGCATGGCCGCCCTTACCCGCCGACCTTCTCCCGACGCTCCCGATGAATGCTGGCATCGCCTAATTTGGTGACGTGCGCGTCGGCACGATCGCGATCCGCACCGGCATGCCGCCTGGCGAAGATCCCTAGAGGTTGGGCTCTGACGGGCGAGGTTACTCAAACGGCAACGTCGCCCGATCCTCAGACCAGTCGATGACCTCGAAAAACATTCCCACGCTTGATCATTTCGGCCTCGAGATCGGCCGCGTCTTTTTCCAGTCAGGTGTCTCGCGGACGCGGGATCTGGTTTCCCACCCTGTGCCTTGGTCGCATCATCAGATGCCAGCGCCCCGCGCACGCCCTCGTACATCATGGTGAGGCTTTGTCGTTCGTGAAGGCTTGATAGTTCATCGGGCCACAACCTCGAAGAGACGAAGATGCCATTTTAGGATGGACCTTTAAAGGACCGCGCGCGTTGAGGCCTCCAGCCCCGGGGCGACCGCGAACCCGGAGCTTTGGTTATGTGCACTATCCCTCTGACCTTGAAAGAAGGTGCGGAGCAGCGGTGGGCCGCCAGATTTTCGGGCGCGCTCCAAGAGCATCGGGAAAAGCAGCGTCAACAGCTTACCGCACCCGGCGAAAGCAAAGAGAAGCCCGCCGGGCTGAGTTGGCCTTAGCCGCCGCGCGTGAGCGGACGGCCTCGGATAGCCAGTGATAGCGAAATAGCTGGCGCCGCACACTCGGCAACTTTGGAACCTCACGCGCGTTAAATCCCGCGCCGTGCTCTGGCGGCTCCTCGGCCGCCTTGGCGCGACAGGGACCGCCGGTTTCCGCTGATCCTGACGGTCCCACCTGAAAGCTCTGGCGACGCGGCCAGCGACTGAGAAGTTTCCTCCGCCGCGGGTGACCGTCCGACGTTATGCGGCTTCGCGGGTTTGCGACGTCGTGGTTGTACGTTCGCGGCCAGTGAGATGGTTATCCGCCGTCCTGGCTACTCCCATGCCTTGAAATGGGCACGCCTGGAATGCAAGTCGTATGGTATTCCTGGAACCGACTGATTTTCCGGACAACGGGGAGTCCGACGACGACGTGCCGCTTTTTTGCGCCCAGATAGAACTTGAAACCGACCGGGAGCATGATTCTGCACGAGCTGAATCATCCGCGCTCCCGGGCCATCTTTGCTTGAGTCACGATCTTTTCTGGAAAACCGGTCTCCCCACTTTGCGCTAACGCGGCCCTTCGCGGTCCGGGATCGTGCTCTAATTTCCGAAAATCCCGCGAAAGCCTCGGAAGGATGCGGACGTTGCGCGGATGGCGGATTTTCTGCGCGGGATTGTCCGGATGATCGCGCCGGTCGTCGTTGCAGCGGCTCGATCAGCGCCGGACCGGCCGGCACGGCATGTTTTCGGCTGAGCGCGTCGTTGGCGAGGCCGACCAGGTCATGCGAGCGGTCGAACAATCGCTGCGCGACCAGATGCGTCACCTGTTCCGGGCTGCTCTGGATATAGCCCTCGACCAGAATCAGCCGCGCGCCCATCACCTCTTTGCGGTAGCGTTCCATCACCTTCGGCCACACCACGATATTGGCGATGCCGGTTTCGTCCTCCAGCGTCATGAACACGACGCCCTTGGCGCTGCCCGGACGCTGCCGCACCAGCACCACGCCGGCGCAACGGACACATTGCTTGTCGCGTTGCATGGCAGACGTCCTTGCAGGCGACGACGCCTTCTCTTGGCAAACATCGGCGCGCAAAAATTCCATCGGATGGCCCTTCAGCGACAGCCGGATGGTCTGATAGTCGGCGACCACCTGTTCCGGCAGCGGCATGTGCAGGCAACGGCCGCGCATTCTCGTCCGGCTGCTCGCGCGCGGCGGCAATTTCGAACAGCGGCAGCGGCACGTCATCGGGCAGACGCCGCACCGCCCAAAGTGCTGCGCGGCGATCGAGCCCGATGGAGCGAAACGCATCGGCATCCGCCAGCAGGATCAGCGCGCGCTTGGGAAGCGCGGTGTCGCGGGCGAAATCTTCCAGCGAGGTGAAGGGACGGCGTTTTCGCGCGGCGACGATGCGCTCGGCCCAGTCGTCCACCTTCCACCGTCATTCCGGGGCACGCGAAGCGTGAACCCAGAATCTGAGATCCCGCGGCTCGCTGCCGCGACGCCCCGGAATGACGACTGAATTTGCTTCAACCGCTCCTCATCCGGATCGGCCCATCTGAAGCCGTCGATCTGGCGAAAGCCGAGCCGCACGGCGTGATACTTCCCGCTTTTCTCCTCCAGCGTGTTCTGCGCGTGACTGAACGACACATCGATCTCGCGCACCTCGACGCCGTTCTTGCGGGCATCGCCGACGATCTGCGCCGGGGCGTAAAAGCCCATCGGCTGCGAATTCAACAACCCGCAGCAGAACGCATCGGGATGATAATGCTTCAGCCATGACGAGACATAGACGAGCTGCGCAAAACTCGCGGCATGGCTTTCCGGAAAGCCGTAAGAGCCAAATCCCTTGATCTGCTCAAAGCAGTTTTTGGCGAATTCGGGATCGTAGCCGCGCGCGATCATGTTGCCGATCATCTTGTCTTCGAACTTGCCGATGGTGCCGACATTGCGGAACGTCGCCATCGCGCGGCGCAGCCCGTTGGCTTCCTCGGGGTGAATTTCGCGGCCTCGATCGCGATCCGCATCGCCTGTTCCTGGAACAGCGGCACGCCGAGGGTCTTGTGCAGGACCTTGCGCAGCTCATCCTTGTCGCCGTGCTCGGGCGAGGGCGACGGATAGCTCACCTTCTCGATGCCATTCCGCCGCCGGAGATAGGGATGCACCATGTCGCCCTGGATCGGACCGGGCCGCACGATCGCGACTTCGATGACGAGGTCGTAGAATTTCCGCGGCTTCAGCCGCGGCAGCATGTTCATCTGCGCGCGGCTTTCGACCTGGAACACGCCGAGCGATTCGCCCCTCTGCAGCATGTCGATAGACTTCGTCGTCATCCTGCGGTTTGATATCGGCCAGCTCGTAACGCTCGCCCTTGTGATCCGCGATCAGATCAAAACATTTGCGGATGCAGGTCAGCATGCCCAGCGCCAGCACGTCGACCTTCATCATGTTCAGCGCATCGACGTCGTCCTTGTCCCATTCGATGAAGGTGCGGTCGTCCATCGCGGCATTGCCGATCGGCACATAGGTGTCGAGCCGGTCCTGGGTCAGCACATAGCCGCCGACATGCTGCGACAAATGCCGCGGGAATTCGATCAGCTCGGCTGCCAGCTCGACGGCGAGTTCGACCATCGAATTTTTGGGATCGAGCCCGGCCTGCCTGACCTGCATTTCGTCGAGGCCCTTGCCCCAGCTTCCCCACACCGTATCGGCCAGCGCCGCGGTGACGTCTTCGGTCAGCCCCAGCGCCTTGCCGACATCGCGGATCGCGCTGCGCGGCCGATAATGAATGACGGTTGCAATGATCGCGGCGCGGTGACGGCCATATCTCCGGTAGACATATTGCATCACCTCCTCGCGCCGCGAATGCTCGAAATCGACGTCGATGTCGGGCGGCTCCAGCCGCTCGCTGGAAATGAACCGCTCGAACAGCAGATCGACCTTGGTCGGATCGACCGAAGTAATGCCGAGCACGTAGCAGACGGCCGAGTTCGCCGCCGATCCCCGGCCCTGGCAGAGGATGTTCTGGCTGCGCGCGTAGCGAACGATGTCGTGCACGGTGAGAAAATAATGCGCGTATTTGAGCTTCCGCGATCAGGCGCGAGTTCCTTGTGCAGGTAGCGTGTAGCGTCTCGGGCGCAATCCGGCCGCGAAATCATCTGTGCGCACCCCGCCCAGGTCAGGTCTTCCAGATGACTGCTGCGCGGTCTTGCCCGGCGGCACCGGCTCGTCGGGATACTGGTATTTGAGCTGATCGAGCGAGAACGTGATGCGGCCGGCAAACCGCATGGTTTCCGCGATCGCCTCCGGCACATCGCGAAACAGCCGCGCCATTTCATCCGCGGGCTTGAGATAGCGCTCCGCATTGGCTTCAAGACGCTTGCCGATGGTCGTCGATGGTCGTCTTCTCGCGAATGCAGGTCAGAACATCCTGCAACGGGCGGCGCGCGGGATGGTGATACAGCACCTCGTTGGTCGCCAGCAGCGGCACGCCGGCGGTTGCGGCAATGCGCTGCAGCCGCACCAGCCGGCGCCTGTCATCGCCGCGATACAAGCAGGCTCGCCGCGAGCCACACGCCATCGGCGCGGCTGCGCTGCAATCGATCGAGAACATCAAGCGCTTTCGCCGCCTCGAAGCGATGCGGCAGCATCACGGCCACAAGCTGACCTTCGGCGAATTCCAGGAGGTCATCGAGATCAAGATGACATTCGCCCTTTTCGTCGGTATCGTCGCCTCGCTTGCCGCGGGTGAGCAGCTGGCAGAGCCGGCCGTAAGCGGCGCGGTCGCGCGGATAGACCAGAATGTCCGGCGTGCCGTCCATGAAGACGAGGCGCGAGCCGATCAGAAGCTTTGGCTTGAATTCAACCCTCGGATTTTCGAGCTCCTCGTAAGGCACGTACCACGCCGGCCAGCGTGTTGTGGTCGGCAATGCCGATGACGGGAAGACGCAGATCGCTCGCCTCATGCACGTAATCCTGCGGATGCGATCCGCCGCGCAGGAACGAGAAATTCGTGGTGATTCCGATCTCGGCATAGTCAGGCATTGGCTCAATGCCGACAGGGATAGTCATGCGAACAATCCGTGCATGAACCAGTTCGGCTGAACCGCCTTGCCCTCTTCCTGTTCGATCTCGCGATCGTAAAGCCCGTCGCGATACAGCCAGAACCGCAAGCCGGCCTCATCCTCGACGCGGAAATAATCGCGCGTCAGCATCTCTTCCTCCGAGCGCCACCATTCCATGGCGACGCGCTCGGGGCCCTCGGCGCGGACCACGGCGTGGGTGGCGCGGCGCCAGACAAACCGGGCGGGCGGGCCATCCGGCACCTGCGCGATGACCTTGATCTGTTCCGGCCGCTCGAACAGCCGCAACGGCCGCAGCGGCGGCTCGCCCTCCACGCGTGCCGGCCAGACCGCATGGGCAGCGGCTGTCAGATGATGCTGCGCCGGCGCCGCCAGCACCGCGCGCTCCGGAATATGGGTGTCCTGCGGCAGGTGCACGACCACGCGCCGTCCGCCGATGCGCGCGGCGATACGGTCGATCAGGGCCGCCAGTTCGTCATTGTCGTGCACATTGGCATCGAGATCGCGCTGCTGCTGCACGACGATTTCGGTGCGGCTTGCGGACAGGCGAATGAGATCGAAGCCGAAGCCGGGATCGAGCGGATCGCTCAAAGCATCGAGCCGCTCGCGAAACAGGCGGTCGATCACCTCAGCTCTGGTCACGGGTTGTCCGGTGTCGACAATGATGGTGCGAACCGCGCCATCGGTGCGGAAGAAACGGGCTTCCAGCCGCCGCGCGCCCTTGCCTTGCCGCGCCATCGCCACGACCAGCATCCCGGCCAGGCCGGGATAATGTCGCCGATATCACCGCTTCGGTCGCCACCGGATCGGCGAAACGCTTCTCCACGATGTAATCCGGCAGCGGCTTGCGCGGGCTGATCGGCGCATCGCCCTGCCCCAATGCGTGTTCCAGCAAGGTCGTGAAGCCGGCGCCGAACCGTGCCGTGATTTCATGGCGCGCGCGGGAGGCGACATCGCCGATGGTTTTCAGCCCGGCGCGGCGCAGGCCGCGGGTGATGGCCTCTGTCGGCGCCGAGCGCGGACACCGGCAGCGGCTCTGACCGCCTCGGCTTCCTCACCGTCGCGGACGATGCGGCCATGGACATGACGGGTCATCGTCCGCGCGCATACCGAGGTGCCGGCGATGGCGGCGCTGACCGCAAAACCTTGCGCGGTCAACACGTCACACATCAGCCGCATCATCGCGGCCTCGCCGCCGAACAGATGGGCGCAGCCGGTGATGTCGAGAAACAGGCCATGCGGGGAATCAAGCGCTACCAGGGGCGTGAAGCGGTCGCACCAGTCGGCGATGTCATTGAGTGTCCTTGCGTCGGAAGCTTCATCGGCATCGAACACCCTTAATTGCGGGCAGATGGCGCGGGCATTGGCAAGCGGCAGGCCGATCTCAAGACCAAGACGCGCGGCCGCGTCGTCGAGCGCAAAAATTTGCAGCGCATTGTTTTGCCTGGCGACGACAATGCTGGGATCATTGTTAACTGGTGTTATTCTCTCCCCTCGTGGAGGGTTAGGGGGGGTAAGCCGCAAACGCCGGAGCCCGCGGTACTCCTCTCCAACTCTCCCTCTCAAGGGGGAGAGCCGACCGCCCGTGTTGCGCGAGATATCGTTTAGCTGGCGCGGCGTTGCCGCGCGCGAGCTGGCGTTTGATGCGGTCGATGGGCAGGCGCGGCAGCCACAGGCTGAGGATACGCCGCCGGTTTCACTGAAAAGGCACTCATCACATTTCCATTCCATGATCCACCGCCCAACAGGGCCATGACGGTTGCGGACAAGCTGCGCGTCGAACACCGGCGCGCCCCACGCGCTCAATGTGCGGCCGGCGGCGAATGCGCCGCGCGCACGATCCATCTTGTCTCCGCTGTCGAGGGCTGTGGCTCCGCCGCCAGCCGCAACAACAGGCCGGTGACGCCCGACGCCTGCGCCGCCAGCGTCAGCTTGCGGCTGGCGACGAGATCGAGCTGCCGCGCTTGCCCCAGACTTCCAGCACGACGGCGCCGAGCGCATCGCAGGCGAGCGCATCGGCGGCGGTCCGCAACGCGGTGTCCACATCGGCCGCGCGCACCGTCACCAGCAGGCGCGGATCGAGGCCGAGTTCGGCTAGTCCGCTCATCGACAGCGCGCCCGATTCAATTTCGGTGAAATCCTGACGCACCCACACCAGCGGCCGCCGCGCCGCCACCCGCCTCGCAAGGCCCGCGACAAAACCGGTCGCCGCGGCACTTTGCCGGCCTGCATCGGTGAACACCTCGTGCATCGCAGCCACGGCGAGGCCGCCCTGCAGCGTCGCATCGGCGTCGGCATGCCCGAGCGCCACCCTGCCCAGGCGTGCAGGCGTCGCCATGCGCCTCGATGCGCTCGATGCTGCCGCGCAAAGTCGCAAAGCGTGCTCGTGCGTGCGGCGCATGATCCGCCAAAGTGTGAGCGGTTTGGCGACAAGATCATGCGCTTTCTCTATGAAATGAGGAGCGCGATCGGACGCAAAACCGGCTTCCACTTTTGCTGATCGCGCTCTCGCATGCGCCGCTCCTCAGGAAGACGTTTGGGCCGTAACGGTTCGCTACAGTGAACCCGCAGCCGGCTCATTTGTTCATGATATGTTCTAATATAAAGCTAACATCGCCCAAGGAGTCAATCCTGTCAGGCGGTTACGATTTTCGTGAGTAATCCCAATGGGATCGAAGGAACCTTGAGCGGCCTGCCGGCATTGAGCCCTCACTCGCCGCAATGAGATCCTGACCGGCAACTGGAAAACGCCCATGACGACGGCGTCACGCATGTCCGGCCTCGGCCTCAAGACCCTGCGCGAAGAAGCCCGCCACTGCCGCGCCTGTCATCTCTGGAAGAATGCGACCCAGACCGTGTTCGGCGAGGGCCCCCAGAATGCGCAGATGATGCTGGTCGGCGAGCAGCCCGGCGACAAGGAAGACCTTGCCGGCAAACCGTTCGTGGGACCGGCAGGGCTGATGCTCGATCGCGCGCTGGAACAAGCCGGCATCGATCGCAGCAAGGTTTATGTCACCAATGCCGTAAAGCATTTCAAATTCGTGAGGCGCGGAAAAATCCGTCTGCATCAGAAGCCGAATACGGCAGAGATCAAGGCGTGCCGGCAATGGTACGAACGCGAGCTGGCCGCGATCAAGCCAGCGCTGGTGGTGGCGATGGGCGCCACCGCTGCACAATGCGTGTTCGGAAAAATCACGCCGATCAACAAAAATCGCGGACGCCTGATCGATCTCGGTGACGGGATCAAGGCGCTGGTGACGGTGCATCCGTCCTATCTGTTGCGGCTGCCCGATGCCGACGCCAGCGACGCGCGAATACGCGCGCTTCGTCGACGATTTCAGGATTGCCGCGGCGGCGTTGAGAAAATCCGCGCGCGCGGCTTAGCGGCGTCGCCCCGGAAGCTGCGCAGCACGAAGTGATGCGCTGCTGATCCGGGGTCCGTCTTATCCTTACTAGGCGGGTCCCGGCTTCAGGAGCAGCGCAAGAGCGCTGCACCGCGTCCGGGACACGAGGGTGATCCGCGCCGCCGCAAGACGATTGGTTCAAGCCGCGGCCTCGAGGTTCACGGAAGCTTCCGCGAGCGAGGTCAGCGCCTCGTCGCGTCTTCTTCTCCTCCTGCAGGGTCTGATCCAGCAGGCGAACCGCGTCCTTGATGCCGAGCTGCTGGGCCCATTGCTTCAGCGTGCCGTATCGCGCAGATTTCGTAATGCTCGACGGCCTGCGCCGCGGCAACCAGGCCGGCGTCGAGCGCCTCGGTACCCTTGTACTCTTCCATGATCTCCTTGCCCTCATCGAGCAGGCCCTGGATCGCCTCGCAGGTCTTGCCGCGCGCCGGCTTGTCGATCAATTCGAAAACCCGCTCGAGGCGCTCGACCTGGCCTTCGGTCTCGCCGTGATGCTTTTCGAATGCCGCGCGCAGCTTGGTCGGAGTGGGCGGCCTTCGCCATCTTCGGCAGCGCCTTTAAAATCTGCTTTTCAGCGTAATAGATGTCCTTCAGCGTATCGAGGAAGAGGTCGTTGAGGTTTTTGTCTTTCGCGGTACATGTCGCACTCCGTTTGGCGAGAGCAGATAGGGGACGTCCGCGGTCTCAACGCCACCTGACGTGCAATGTTCCGGCAATGGCGAAAGGACGCACGCTAGCGGCTGACTTTGGATCACCATAGCCAGCCTGCCGGTATCGAGACCGTTGCCTGCTCAGGGTTGGCGTGATACCGCATGGATGTCCGGGCCATCGACAACCGCCCGGTCAGCTGTCATGCAGCCAAGCGTTGTCTCGCTCCGTTTCACGGAGGTGAGACATGTCCTGCGATAGCTTTTTGATCCGCATGACCCTGTGGCGGATCTGCTCGATGACGCTTTTTCTCCCCGACCAAAACTCCGCCGGATATTCTTTGTCTCTATGCCGCACGGGCGCTGCGCGGTTTCGGCGATGGTTTTGCGATCATCATTCTCCCGGTCTACCTCTCGGCCATCGGCTTCAGTGCGGAACTGATCGGAATTGTCGCCAGTGCCTCGCTGCTTGGAACCGCGGCGCTGACGCTTGATCACCGGCTTCATTGCACCGCGTTTTGAGCTGAGAAGTCTCTTTCTCGCCGGGGCCGGATTGATCGCTTTCACCGGCCTCCTGTTCCCGGCGGCGGAGACCATCGCGCCGGTTCTGCTGGTCGCCTTCATCGGAAGCATCAATCCGTCGGGAGGCGATCTGGGCATGCTGGTTCCGCTGGAGCATGCGCTGTTGACGAAGGAAACCGCCGACCGGGACCGCACCGCGGTCTTTGCAAGGTACAGCCTGATCGGCTCGCTCACCGCTGCCGTCGGGTCGCTGGCTGCGGCGTTGCCGGAGATACTCGCCTCCAGCGGCTGGCCGAAGCTCGGCGCCATCAAACTGATGTTTTACGGATATGCCGCGCTGGGACTGCTGGCGGCGTTTCTCTACCGGCGCCTGCCGCGCGACCACAGCCATGCGGCGAACGTGCCGAAGGCTGCGCTCGGACCATCCCGGAATATCGTCTACAGGCTTGCGGCGCTGTTCAGTCTGGACGCCTTTGCCGGCGGCTTCGTCGTGCAGTCGCTGCTGGCGCTCTGGCTGTTCCAGCGATTTGATCTCTCGCTCGAAGCGGCGAGCGTCTATTCTTCTTCTGCTCGAGCCTGCTGGGGGCATTTTCATTTCCGGTTGCCGCCTGGCTCGCCAGGCGCATCGGCCTCATCAACACGATGGTGTTCACGCATATCCCGTCCAGCCTCTGCCTGATCGCCGCGGCGTTTTCTTCAAACCTGACCATCGTGCTGTCGCTGCTGCTGGTTCGCTCCGCGTTGTCGCAGATGGACGTGCCGACGCGATCCTCCTATGTGATGGCCGTGGTGACACCGGCCGAACGTCACCGCGGCTGCGAGCGTGACCGCGGTGCCGCGCAGCCTCGCATCGTCGATCAGTCCGGCCATCGCCGGGTTCATGCTGGCCGGACCGTTTTCCGGCCTGCCGCTGGTGGTCTGCGGATGCCTGAAGATCGGCTACGACCTGGCGCTGCTCAGGATGTTCCAGCACACCAAACCGCCGGAAGAGATCCGGTAACGGCGATCGGCCAGCCTCACGCCGCCAGCGTGTTCTCGACCAGCTTGATCCAGTACGACGTGCCGTAAACGATCGCCTCGTCGTTGAAATTATAGGCGGGATGATGCAGGCCGGCGCTGTTGCCGTTGCCGCAGAAGATGAACGCGCCCGGCCGCTGCTCCAGCATGTAGGCGAAATCCTCCGCGCCCATCAGCGGCGGGCATCTCGTGCACGTTGGCGTCGCCGGCAATTTCCTTCGCCACCTGCGTCGCGACCTCGGTCTGCGAGGCGTGGTTGACCATCGACCGGATAGCCGCGCTCGTATTCCAGATCGATCCTGGCGCCGGTCATCTGCGCCACGCCGGCGACGACCTCGCGCACCCGCTTCTCGACCAGCTCCCGCACTTCCGTCGTCAGCGTACGGACGGTGCCCTTGAGTTCCGGCGGTTTGCGGGATCACGTTGCGGGCGTTGCCGGCGTGGAATTCGCACATCGAAATCACCGCCGATTCCAGCGGATCGATGCTGCGCGACACGATCGACTGCAGCGCCGTGATCAGTTGCGCGCCGACCAGGACGGGATCGATGCATTTGTGCGGACGCGCGCGCGTGTCCGCCGAGGCCTTCGATCCGGATGTCGATCGGCATCGGTCGCGGCCATGATCGGGCCCGGGCGGATCGCGAACGAGCCGACCGGAATTCCCGGACCGTTATGCATGCCGTAGACCTGCTCGATGGCGAAAGCGGTCCATCAGCCCGTCCTGATCATCGCGGCTGCGCCAGCGCCGCCCTCTTCCGCCGGCTGGAAGATCACGACCGCGTCGCCGGCGAAATTCCGGGTCTCGGCGAGATAGCGGGCCGCGCCGAGCAGCATCGCGGTGTGCCCGTCATGGCCGCAGGCGTGCATCTTGCCCGGCGTCCTGGAGGCGTAAGGCGAGATTGGTCGCCTCCTCGATCGGCAGCGCGTCCATGTCGGCGCGCAGCCCGATCACCTTGATGTCGCCCTTGCCGGCGCGGCTTGCGGCCCTTGATGACGCCGACGACGCCGGTGCGGCCGAGACCGGTGGTCGACCTCGTCGCAGCCGAATTCCCGCAACCGGTCCGCCACGAATGCCGCAGTGCGGTGCACGTCGTACAGCAGTTCGGGATGTTGATGGATATCCCGGCGCCAGGCCTGGATATCGGGTTGCAGATCGGCGACGCGGTTGACGATGGGCATGGAAATTCTCGGTTGCGGGTTTGAGCGTTTTGTCGCTGTCTAGCACGCGGGCGCGATCCGCCAACACTCTCCGACGATCGTACAGCGCGTCATGGCCGGGCTTGTCCCGGCCATCCACGTCTGACTGAATAAAGTCAGGAAAGACGTGGATGCCCGGCACAAAGCCGGGCATGACGACCACCTAGATTAGGCGGACATTCGAAAGATGCCGAAGCGGCTCGAAGGTGATTTCGACTATATCGTCGTCGGCGCAGGCACGCGCCGGCTGCATCGTCGCCAACCGGCTGTCGGCCGATCCCAGAAACCGCGTGCTGATCCTGGAGGCCGGCGGCAGCGACAACTGGATCTGGTTTCACATCCCGGTCGGCTATCTCTTCGCGATCGGCAATCCCGCGCTCCGACTGGATGTTCAAGACCGAGCCGGAAGCCCGGCCTCAACGGCCGCGCGCTGGCCTATCCGCGCGGCAAGGTGATCGGCGGCTCCTCCGCCATCAACGCCATGATCTCGATGCGCGGACAAGCCGCCGATTACGACCACTGGCGCCAGCTTGGCCTTGACGGGCTGGGGTTGGGACGACGTGCAAGCCGGCGTTCCGGCGGCTGGAAGATCATTTTCTGGGCGCGAGCGAGCATCACGGCACCGGCGGCGGCTGGCGGATCGAGGCGCCGCGGCTGTCCTGGGAAATTCTCGATGCGGTCGGCGATGCCGCCGGAAGAGATGGGCATGCGCAAGAATTCCGGATTTCAATACCGGCGACAATGAAGGCGTCGGCTATTTCCACGTCAACCAGAAGCGCGGCCGGCGCTGGTCTTCCGCGCGCGGTTTTCTGAAGCCGGCGCTGAAGCGTCCCAATCTGCGCCTCGAGAAGAACGTGCTGGTCGATCGCCTGATCGTCGAGAACGGCCGCGCCGTCGGCGTGCGCTTCATCCAGGCGGCGAGAACCGTCGAGGCCCGCGCCAGGGGCGAAGTGATCCTGTGCGCCGGCTCGATCGGATCGACCCAGGTGCTGCATCGCTCCGGCATCGGCCCCGCCGACTGGCTGCGCACCGCTCGGCATCGATGACGGTGCTCGACCGGCAAGGCGTCGGCCGCAATCTGCAGGACCATCTGCAGCAGCGCGCGATCTACAAGGTCGACGGCGTCCGCACGCTGAACGAGACTTACTACTCGCTGATCGCGGCGCGGCTTGATGGGTCTCGATTATGCCTTCCGCCGCCGCGGGCCGCTGACCATGGCGCCGTCGCAGCTCGGCATCTTCACGCGCTCCGATCCGCACCGCGAGCGCGCCAACATCCAGTTCCACGTGCAGCCGCTGTCGCTCGACAAGTTCGGCGATCCCCTGCATCGCTTTCCCGCGATCACAGTCAGCGCCTGCAATCTGCAGCCGACCTCGCGCGGCACCGTGCGGATCCGCTCGGCGCAGGCCGGACGAAGCGCCTTCGATCGCGCCGAATTATCTATCGACCGACGAAGACCGCCAGGTCGCCGCCGACGCCATCCGCACCACGCGGCGGCTGATGAAGCAGCCGGCGCTGGCGCACTATCAGCCGCGAAGAATTTCTGCCCGGCCCCATCGGTCGGCGACGATGATGCGTCGCTGGCAAAAGCCGCCGGCGATATCGGCACCACGATCTTTCATCCCGTCGGCACCGCCAAGATGGGCACAGCGCAGCGATCCGATGGCGGTCGTCGACGAGCGGCTGCGCTTTCACGGCATCGCGGGCTTGCGCGTCGCCGACGCCTCGGTGATGCCGACCATCACCTCGGGCAATACCAATACGCCGACCGCGATGATCGCCGAAAGGCGCGGCGATGATTCTGGAGGATCTCGCGATAGACGCGATCGGCGGACGAAGCCGGTTGTCCGCGTTACGCCGATTTGCGGATGGCGTTGTCGACCAGCGTCTTGCCCGAGCGACCAGATCGCGCCGGGGACCTTGTGGCTGGAGGCGATGACGGCGTCGAACGCCGTCTCGATCCAGTGCGCAGTCCTCGTTCGGTGATGATCAGCGGCGGCAGCAGCTGATGGTGTGGCTGCCGTGGCCGGAGACCTGGGTCAGGATCTTGTGGTCCTTGAACAGCGGCACCGTAATGAGCTGGCAGAACAGACCCTTGTTGGCGGTCTCGAGCACGTTCCACGACGCCTTCAGCCGCAGCGATTTCGGCGGGCCGAACTCGACGCCGATCATCAGCCCCTTGCCGCGAACCTCCTTCAGCAGTTCGTAGCCGGCGACCATCCGCGTCAGCGCGCAGCCGCAGCTCGCGCCGCGCTTGCGCGGCCACTCTCGACCAGCTTTTCGGACTCGAGCACGTCGAGCGTCGCAATCCCGGCCGCCATGGCGAGATCGTTCTTCGCGAACGTCGAGCCGTGCACCACCGCGCGATCCATTTGATTGAAGATCTTGTCGAAGACGCTCTTGCGCGTCAGCAGCGCGCCGACCGGAACATGGCCGCCGGACAGCGCCTTCGCGAGCAGGACCATGTCGGGTTCGACGTTCCAGTGCTCGACCGCGAGGAACCGGCCGGTGCGGCCGATGCCGGTCTGAATTTCGTCGGCGATGAACAGCGTGCCGTATTTGCGGCAGAGCGCGCGCCGCGCCCGGCAGATAACTCATCCGATGGGCATGATTGACGCCCTTGCCCTGGATCGGCTCGACGATAAAGGCGGCGACCTGCGCGCGACGACAGCGCCCGCTCCAGTGCGGCAAGATCGTTGAACGGGATCTGATGTGCATCCGGGCAGCAGCGGCTCGAAACCCGCCGCGGAAGTTCGGATCGTCGGTGAGCGACAGCGCGCCGTAGGACAGGCCGTGGAACGCATGATGCGCAGTACACGATGCCCGGCCGGCCGGTGGCGCCGCGGGCGAACTTGATCGCAGCCTCGACGCATTCGGCGCCCGGAATTGGCAAAGAACACCTTGTCCAGATAGGGCACGATGTTCGAGCAGGCGCTCGGCCAGTACGCCGGCCAGCGTCGGACACGTCGAGTTGCACCAGATTGGGCAGGTCGCTGTCGAGCACGCTCTTCAGCGCCTGGCGCAGCGCCGGATGGTTCCGGCCAATCGCAAACACGCCAAAACCGCTCAGTAGATCGAGATAGCGCGCACCGTCGCGATCGAACAGGTACTGACCGTTGACCTCTTCTGGAAGCCGACATCGTAACCGATTGTCTTTGAGGACCACGTACGAGTTGCTCGTTCAAGTGGCGCGCATGCATGGAACTGCGCTGCGCACTGGCGGTCCACAAACATCTCGGAAACGTCTAGATTGGAACTATAGCATCGGCTACATACTTCGGTTGATGGCCATTTCGTCAACTGAAAACGCTCAATGCGGCGTTTGCCCCTCGCTCGGATCATCTACTTAAGCATAGGTTTGAACCATGTTGCACTGCCCACGAAATGTCGTGCGCACAGTAGCATATTCCGGATTGTTTTTGGCGACAGGCTTTGCGTCCGGCCTTGGCGGCGGATCCCACCGGCGACTGGAGGGTGGCGGACGGCGTCGCCAATATCCGGGTTGCGCAATGCAACGGCAGCATGTGGGGCGTGGTCGCATGGGAGAAAACGCCGGGCGGGCGCGGAGCAAGAACAATCCGGATGCCTCGCCAAGCAGAGCCGGCCGACGCTGGGCATGCCGATCCTGATCGACATGAAGAAGAAGCCTGGCGCCGATGCGATGGGAGGGCCAAGTCTCATAACGCCAAGGACGGACAGTTCTACAGCTCGACCATCAAGCCGATCGGTTCCGACCAGCTGGAGATGCAGGGCTGCGTGCTGGGCTTCTCTGCGGCGGTGAGACCTGGACGCGCGTCGCCGGCTCCGATTCCCTCCAGCCCCGCCAACAGCATGGCCAAGGGCGCGCGCCAAAGACCACCGGCGCGCAAGCCCCGGACCGCCGCATCACCGACGACCGGTGCCGCCGCGCCGAAGACCACCGGCTCCGTCAACCCCGCTCCCAAAACAGCCCGGTCAGAAGTCAGCCCGGCCGATCAGCGTCGGCGACATCTGCCTCACTCCCTGATATCGCGCGGTTTGCCCATTAGCGCCGGCTGGAACAACAGCACCGCGGCGAGCGTCGTGACGAGCGAAAGCGCCAAGCAGCTTGCCCATGCTCGCGGTGCCGGATGACTGGATAGCCACAGGCTTCCGAACGCCGTCGCCGTCGTCAGCGCGCTGAAAAAGATCGCGCGCGTCAGGCTGAGTCTGCAGCAGATTCGTTCTGCCCGACCGCCACGCCGTGACGTAGTAAATCTTGAACGCGACGCCGACGCCGAGCAGCAGCGGCAACGCGACGATATTGGCGAAGTTGAGCGGCAGCCCGATCAGCACGCAGATTTCCAGCGTCACCGCGCCCGCCACCAACAGCGGCACCAGCGTCAGCAGCACGTCGGTTATCCGCCGCAGCGTCAGCCAGAGCAGCAGGCTGATCACGACCAGCGCCCAAATGCCGGCGTGGATGAAGGCCCTCACGACGGTATCGCCGGATTTCAGAATCGACACCGGTCCGCCGATCGCGGTCGGCTCGGCGGCCAGAACCGCGGCTGGCGAACTTGCGCAGCGTGTCGTTGTCGTTGGGATCGCCTGCGCGGCAGCGCCTCGACGCGCATCAGGCCATCCTTGGTTTTCCAGGCACTCGACCAGATCGGGCGGCAGGTTCTTGCAGGCTGACCGGCTGCGCCTGCAGCGAGTTCTTGAGCTGATCGAGCACGATCTTCAGCGGCGCAACGAAGATCGTCCTGCGCCTTGTCGCGCGTGGCCTGATCGGATTCGGCAAGCTTCTGACAAGCGCATCGGCCAGCCGCCGCGACGCGACGCGCGCCCGGCCCCTTGGCATCGCCGGCGGTCTTGCGCAGGCTGTCCGCCGATGCCTTCAAGGCCTCGACGTTCTCCTCGTCGGAAGGCGCGGCATCGATCAGACTCCGGGTTGAGCGCGGGATTAAGACTTTTGGCGCCCTGGGCGATCAGCTTCAGCTTTGCCGGCTGGTCCTCGCGGCACAAAACTGTCCAGCGACCTGACGCTCGAGGACCTCCGGCAGCTTCGCCAGCCTGCGCCTCGATCTTCTTCGCCTCGGCTTCCGAATTCGTCATCACGTTGATGGCGTTGGCGCCGGTGTTCGGATCCTTCCGCAGATCGAGGAAGGTCGCGATCGATCCGGCCTTCGGATTGCGCAAGTTGATCGGGTTGAAGTCGAACTTCATGAAATAAAGCAGCGGCAGACCCGGCGACTGCGACCAGCAGCGTGCCGACGATGATGACGACGCGATGCTTTTCGAGGAAGTGATCGACCGGCGCCAGGAATGCGTAGCCGACCGGGTCCTCTTCGCCGGGCGGGTTGAGCAAGTTCAGCAGCGCCGGCAGCACGGTGATGCTGGAGATGAAGGCGACCAGCATGCCGGCGCCGGCGATCTTGCCGAGTTCGGAAATGCCCTTGTAGTCGGTCGGCAGGAAAGCAGAGGAAGCCCGCCGCGGTCGCCATCGCGGCGAGCGAGAGCGGGACTGCGGAACGCCGCGCCGCCTTCTCCAGCGCTCCAGCAGGTCGTCGTTCTTGAAGCGCTCCGAACGGTAGCGAACGCTGTACTGGATGCCGAAGTCGACGCCGAGGCCGACGAACAGCACGGCGAACGCGATCGACAGCAGGTTCAGCGAACCCACCATCATCAGGCCGACGCGCCGTGGTGATGGAAAGGCCGATGAACAGATTGACGAACACGGCGAAGATGATCTTCGCCGAATGCAGCGCCATCCAGAGGATGACCAGCACGACGAGCACGGTGCCGATGCCGTTGACGATCGCGCCGTCCTGAACGGTCGCGATATTCCTCGTTGGCGATCGGAACCGGCCCGGTCAGCCGGACCCGCGCGCCGATATTCGCCTGCGAAATTGAGATCGATGGCCGCCTGTCGGATCGCGTCGGTCGCGTCCTTGCCCGGCTCCAGCGCATTGTAGTCGAGGATCGGCTTGAACTCGATGAAGGCGCGCCGGTCGGAGTCGGTCAGCGGCTTGTCGCTGACCAGCTCGCGCCAGGAGAACGTCGCGTTGCCCGTGGTCAGCACCTTCTCGACCGTCTGGGCGATCAGGTTGAAGGGCCGCTCGGTGCTGTCGAGCTTGACCTGCCCGCGCTTGATGCCGGCAGAGCCCGGTTTCCAGCGCGCCGGTCAGGCCGCGGATGCTGGGATCGCCGGCCATGATCTCGATCAGAGGCGCTGCGGATCTCGAGCTGCCCGGTCAGTCTTGGCCGACCTCTTCCACCGGCAGGAACAACAGCCCGTTCTTCTCAAAGAATTCTCCGGAGCCGAGCGGCTGCACCGATCTCGAAATTCTTGGTATCGCCGGACAGTTTTTCGTGCCAGCGCCTTGGTCGCAGCATTGGTCAGTTCCGGCGTCGGCGCCTCCACCACGGCGAGGATCAGTTCTTTCCCGATCGAATGCCTCCTCGAACTGGATTGTCGCGCTGGCGCCAGTCAAGATCCTGCGAAATCAGCGTGTTGATGTCGGTGTTGATGGCGAAGTGCCGGGCCGCGTAGAAGCCCGCCGCTACCGCAAGGACAAGCGCGCGACCAGGACGAATGAGAGGGCAAACCGCGTGCAAGCCTTGACAATCGAGACAACAATACTTGTCAGCACATCGTTTCTTTCTGGCTGGCGTTACGGAGCTTGCCCGAAAACGCCCCGCTATCTAGCGGAGTTCCACGACGCCGATCTAATGTTGTTTTGGGTTGCTTTTCTGACAGCACGCGGAGAGCGGCGCAAAACATGCCGAAACCGCGATTGGAGGCTGGTATAGCCGCGCTCGCCAGGCGGTAAAGTGACGAACCAGTGAGGATCAAGGCTTTCCTGCTGCAGCCTGCAGATAAGGTACTCTAGATACCGCTATACCTGATGCACTGATCGGGCAGCTTCGCGATCCGCCTTTTCGCGCCGATCTTTTGACACAAAGCCCTGTACCTCCATGCGCTTGGGAACCGGATGGGTGCGGAACCGGATCGTGGTGCGGATATTGCCAGATATCCGAGCCGCATCGGAGACTGCAGAAATGAGTTTGGTGCAACTTGCGTAACGGACGTCCCATGGAAGTGTATCTCGCGCAGCCGCGCGGATTTTGCGCGGGCGTCGTGCGCGCCATCGAAATCGTCGAGCGCGCGCTCGAGAAGTACGGCCCGCCGGTCTATGTGCGCCACGAGATCGTGCATAACAAATACGTGGTCGAAAGCCTGAAGAACAAGGGCGCGATCTTCGTCGAGGATCTGTCGGAAGTCCCGCCGCTGGCGGTGACCGTGTTCAGCGCCCATGGCGTGGCGCGGAGCGTCGAGGAGGAAGCCGCCGCACGCGGCCTGCCGGTGCTCAACGCCACCTGCCCGCTGGTGACCAAGGTCCACAATCAGGGCAAGCGCTACATGTCGAAAGGGCCGGGCGCCTGATCCTGATCGGCCATGCCGGCCACCCCGAGGTCGAGGGAACCATGGGCCAGGTTCCCGGGCCCGTTCTGCTGGTCCAGAACGTCGACGACGTGGCGGCTTTGACCCTGCCCGGCGGACACCCCGGTGGCCTATATCACCCAGACCACGCTCAGCGTGGACGACACAAAGGACATAATTGCCGCCCTTCACGCCGCGTTTTACAGATATTCAAGGCCCTGACATCCGGGATATCTGCTATGCGACACAGAACCGCCAATCTGCGGTAAGGGACCTGAGCAAGCTGGTGGACGTCATTCTGGTGGTGGGGGCCGCCAATAGTTCCAACTCAAACAGGCTGCGCGAGATCGGCACCGAGGTCGGGGTCGCGAGTTATCTCATTGCCGATGGCAGCGAGCTGAACCCGGATTGGCTCAGGGACGCGAAGGCCGTCGGCATCACCGCGCGGGCGCCTCGGCGCCCGAGAGTTCTGGTCGACGACGTGATCGAGGCCCTGCGGCGGATCGGACCGGTCACGGTCTCGGTGCTGCCCGGCCGGGAAGAGAATATCGAATTCCGGCTTCCGGCCGAACTGACTGCGGGCTGATCCACTTCGTCTATCGAGTCCAGAAAGAAAACCTCTGCAATGGCAATACCGTTCTTCAAGGAACTGCGTATCGGCGGCTACCTGGTCAAGCAGAAGCTGCTGGGCCGCAAGCGCTATCCGCTGGTGCTGATGCTGGAGCCGTTGTTCCGCTGCAACCTCGCCTGCGTCGGCTGCGGCAAGATCGACTATCCCGACGCGATCCTCAATCGCCGCATGTCGGCGCAGGAATGCTGGGACGCGGCCGACGAATGCGGCGCGCCGATGGTGGCGATCCCGGGCGGCGAGCCGCTGATCCACAAGGAGATCGGCGAGATCGTGCGCGGCCTGGTGGCGCGCAAGAAGTTCGTGTCGCTCTGCACCAACGCGCTGCTGCTGGAAAAGAAGCTCCGATCTGTTCGAGCCCTCGCCCTATCTGTTCTTCTCGGTGCATCTCGACGGCCTGAAGGACCACCACGACAAGGCGGTGTCGCAGCAGGGCGTGTTCGACCGCGCGGTCTCGGCGATCAAGGCCGCGAAGGCGCAAGGGCTTCACCGTCAACGTCAACGCCACGATCTTCGACGGCCATCCGGCCGAGGACATCGCAAAGTTCCTCGACTTCACGCACCGAGCTCGGCGTCGGCGTGTCGATGTCGCCGGGCTACGCCTATGAGCGCGCGCCCGACCAGGAGCACTTCCTCAACCGCACCAAGACCAAGAAGCTGTTCCGCGACGTGTTCGCGCTCGGCAAGGGCAAGAAGTGGAATTTCATGCATTCCGGCCTGTTCCTCGACTTCCTCGCCGGCAACCAGGAACTATCGAATGCACGCCCTGGGGCATGCCGGCGCGCAACATCTTCGGCTGGCAGAAGCCCTGCTATCTGCTCGGCGAAGGCTACGCCAAGACCTTCAAGGAACTGATGGAGACCACCGACTGGGACACCTACGGCACCGGCAGGTACGAGAAGTGCGCCGACTGCATGGCGCATTGCGGCTACGAGCCGACCGCGGCGACCGCGGCGCTGAACAATCCGCTCAAGGCGATGTGGGTGGCGCTGCGCGGCGTCGCGGACCACGGGCCCGATGGCGCCCGAGATCGATCTCGATAAGCAGCGCCCGGCGCAGTACATCTTCGTCGGCGGAAGTGCAGAAGACGTCTGTCAGAAATCCGCCGCGACGAGAGCTCTCGCCGCCCAGCAGAAAGCCTCGACAGCCGCGCAGGCTGCGCAGCGCGCGATTGAAGTCGATCCCGGTCGAGACCAGCGCAGCGCAGCGTCGAGCGGATTGCGCGCGACGCCGCGCAGGACCTTGCGCAGGTCGATGTCGCCGTTCGGCTTGATCGCGGTCTTCGCCAGTCGCCGGCAGCGCGCGGCTGGCGGGATCGCTGATGACGCGCAGACGCCGCGAAGCGGAATGCCCGCCTCGGCGGCGTAGGCCGCAGCGATATGGCTTTCCATATCGACCGCGGCTGCCCCCGTCTCCGAATGCAGCGCGGCCTTGCAGGCCCTGGCGGCAACCACCTGCTCGACGCCGGCCAGATCGCACCCCTGACGATCGCTGCCGGCGCTTCAGCGCGGCGCTGGCGATCATCTCCTCGTTCAGCGCCGATGCCGGCCAGGCAACCGCGTGTCGCCGGCCAGCACCTCGGTCGCCACCACGACGTCGCCTGACTTCAGCGACGGATCGAGGCCGCCGGCGACGCCGAAGCTGATGACGCCTCGGAATGTCGAGGGATCCAAGCGTCGCCAGCAGCGCGCGCAACTGCTGCGGATCGCTACTGAACTGCAGATGACGATCATGCCGGGCCCGGCCGCGATGCGGGCCTCCTGCACCAAACCTGTCACGATCAAAACCGGCCGCGGATCAATCGAATTGCCAATCGGCTGACCACGGTTGCGGCGGCCCCCGCCCCCAAAATCACATCCCGACCCCTACCACCCTGCTGTTGGTGCTTCTCAAATTCCGATACCGCGCCAACGCCCAGAGCGGAAAGAACTTCTGAGTAGCCATGATAGCGCAAATAAAACACCCGCGGAAAGCCCGTTGCCGTGTAGCGCTGCTCATCCCACAGACCTTTTTCGGTCTGTGTGGCTTTTAGGTACTCCACGCCCCGTACGACCGCCGGGTGCTTCGACCTCCCCCGCCGCCATCAGTCCAAGCAAGGCCCATGCCGTTTGCGAGGCGGTCGAGGGCGCGCGCCTCGAATCCCTCAGTAGTCGAGCCGGTAGCTGACGGCATCCTCGCCCCAGCCGCCGTCCTCATTCTGGATCGAGACCAGCCAGGCCACGGCCTTGCGAATCATCGGGTCCTGGTGGTCGACGCCGGCGGCGTTGAGCGCGCACAGCACCGACCAGGTGCCGTAGATGTAGTTCAGCCCCCAGCGGCCATACCACGACCCCTCCGCGAGCTGGGTGCGGCGCAGATAGGCGATCCCGTCGGCCAGCGCCTTGCTGCTTTGCGCGGTCTCGCCGAGCTGGGCCAGCATCGAGACGCAGCGGGCGGTGACGTCCTCGGTCGGCGGATCGAGCAGCGCGCCGTGATCGGAGAACGGAATGTTGTTGAGGTAGTATTCGAGGTTGTTGACGTCGAAGGCGGCCCAGCCGCCGTCGCGGCTCTGCATGCCCTCGATCCACTCGCGGCCGCGCGCGATCGCGGTGTCGTATTCGTGGCTGCCGGTATGCGCGCTGCGCGCGATCCATCGCCATGACCACGACGGCGGTGTCGTCGAGGTCGGGATAGTAGGCGTTGTTGTACTGGAACGCCCAGCCGCCCGGACGGACATCGGGGCGCCTTCACCGCCCAGTCGCCCTTGAGATCCAGCACCTGCCTCGGCTTCAGCCAGTCGAGGCCCTGTTTCGCCTTGGCAAACGCCTCCTCGCCGCCGGCTTCGATGCAGCGCGTGGCAGGTCAGCGCGGTGTCCCACACCGGCGAGACGCAGGGCTGGCAATAGGCCTCGTGCTCGCCGATCACCAGAAGCCTGTCGATGCCCGCGTCGCGTGATCGCGCGCGGCGGATAATCCGCGGGTTTGCCGAGCGCCTCATACATCATCACGGTGTTGGCCATCGGCGGATAGATCGCGCCCAGGCCGTCCTCGCCGTTCAGCCGCTCCTCGATGAACGCAAGCGCGCGCGTCGATCGCGCGCGCGCGCAACTTCTTCGGGAAACAGCGGCTCGATCACGCGCAGGATGCTGTCGAGCGCGCGGAACAGCAGAAACCAGCCCCAGCTTTGATGCGGCGCCTTGGCGGTCATGCCGATCGAATGCGGCTCCTGCAGGAACAGCTCGTCGATGCCGACGCCGCTTCGGCATTCTTCGCCCGCGGCTTCAGCGCCGCCAGCACCATCAGCGGCACGATCGTGGTGCGCGCCCAATACGAAATCTTGTTGATGTGAAACGGCGACCACATCGGCAGCAGCATGATCTCGATCGGCAGCACCGGCACTGCTGCGCCAGGTCAGCACGCCGAACATCGCCAGCAGGAAGCGGGTGAAAACGTTGCTGTGGCTGGCGCCGCCACGCGAGCGGATCGCCTCGCGCGCCCGCGCCATATGCGGCGCGTCGACGGAATCGCCGATCATCTTCAGCGCGAAATAGGACTTTCACGCTGGCGCTCATGTCGAACGGCGCCGTCATGCACCAGCGGCCAGCCGCCATGGCGCGCCCTGAACGCGGCGCAGGTAGTTGGCGATCTTGGCTTCCAGCACCGCGTCGACGGGCTCGCCGAGATAATGGCGCAGCAGCACATATTCGGCGGGAATGGTGGCGATCGGCTTCCAGTTCGAACACCCAGTGCCCGTCGGCTTGCCGATAGCCGAGCAGAGCGCTTCGGTCGCCGAGGCGATGCTCGTCTCCAGCGCGGCCGGGATCGATTCCGTGACGGTGTTGTTTGCGGAATGCATGTTCACTCGACATACCCTCGCTGATTCGCGCCGGCTACGTCTGCGCCGAAGCCGCCTTGATCTCCGATCAGGCCTGTCGCCTGGCCAGCACCAGATCGGCGGCGCGGTCGCCCGACCGCACCGATCCCTCGATGGTTGCCGGCAATCCCGTATCAGTCCAGTCGCCGGCGAGAAACAGGTTTTTCACGCCGTGACCGGCCCCGGCCGCAGCGCATTCTGCTCCGGCGTTGCCTCGAATGTGGCACGGCGCTCGCGCACGATCTGCCAGGGCGGCAGCTTCGCCCTGAACGCCGCCGGCCTTGCAGACGTCCCGCCAGATCGCCTGCGCGAGCTCCTCGCGCGGCATGTCGACCAGCCGGTCGCCATTGCTGATGGTGACCGACAGCCGCTGCGGGAACGCGAACAGCCATTCCACCAGGCCACCGACCACGCCGAGGATCGGCGGCGCGTCCTCGGGCGGATCGAAGCGGAAATGCGCATTGACGATGGCGCGGAATTTGGTCGGCGTCTTCAGGCCCGGCAGCAGCGACGGCCGCAGGCGCGTGGCGGCACCGCGAGCACCACGGCATCGTCGGCGCCGATCGCGATCGGTGTCGTCGCCGAACTTCAGCTCACCGACGCGATCCGCCAGACATCGCGAACGCGCGCAGCTCGTGCCTGAACCGGACGCTGGCGCCCTTGTCCTGCAAGCAGCTTGATCGGCAGGCTCGATCAGCACCGCGCTCAGGCCGTCGCGCGCGATCAGCGGCCGGCAGGCCTGTCCGCCCGCCAGCAGCGTTTCGCGCACGATCGCGCCGGCAAGCGCCGGCCGAGCCTTCGGGCGGATCGACAGTTGAGCGCCGCGAGCAGCAGCGGCTGCACCAGCCGCTGATACAGCGTGCCGTCGCAGGGGATGGCGTTGCCGACCAGTTTGCCGGCGCCTGCCCAGATCAGCGGCGTCAAGTGCGAGATAATCGAGCAGGCCGGTGTCGGGCACGCGGCGCGCCTCGTCGAACACCCAGGTCGGCAGCCGGCCGTCGCCGAGATCGAGCTGCCAGCGCTGGCCCGGTCGCAGAGATCGACGAACGGAAACTGCGCGCGCTCGCGGCCCGACCAGTCCCGCCTCGGTGCCGATCGAGCGGGCATAGGCGCAGCGCGTGGCGGTTGCCCGGACAGCAGCAGATGATTGCCGTTATCGATGGTGAGGTTGGTCGCGGCGTCGAAATAGGAGCGGCAGCGGCCGCCGGCCTGCTGCGTCGCCTCGTGGACATGCACCCGGCAATTGGCATTCGCCGAGCCGGACGGCCGCCGAGAGGCCCGGAAATGTCCGGCGCCGATGATGTGAACGGTTTTTGGCATCAGATGAACGCGTAGCGGAGAAGAATGGCGATGCTTGGCCAGCTTGGTGACGCGCACCGGCTCGCGCGGCGCGGCAAAGCCGCGCGCCATCAGCAGATCCAGGATCGCGCGATAATATTTCGACATGATCCTGGGCGCGCGCACCACGCGGCGCGGATTGCGGTCCATGACCTCGTCGGCCTTTGCAAAATGCATCGCGCGCGCGCTCGCCGAGCGGCGCGCACACCTTTGGCAGCGCCGTGATCGGCGATGACCTTCTGCGGATCGTCGCCGGTGATCCCGGCAAGCAGCAGGCCCTCGCGCGGCAGATAGAGCCGGCCGATGGCCGGCATCTTCATCGATGTCGCGCAGGATGTTGGTCGAGTTGCAGCGCGCGGCCGAGATGATGCGCGAGCAGATGCCGTCGTCCTCGGCCAGGCCGAACACCCGCACCGACAAGCCGCCCGACCGCGCTCGCGACGCGGTCGCAATAAAGATCGAGCGTCGCCAGGTCCGGCGCGCGGATATCCTGCGGCACGTCCATTTCCATGCCGTCGACGATGGCAAGGAAATCCTCGCGCTTGCAGGCCGAATGCCTTCGACCGACGCGACGTGAGTCCGTCAGCGCGCCGGCGGACGTGCCCCGATACAGCGCGTCGATGTCGTCGCGCCATTGCTGGAGCGCGGCGAGCGCGCTCGGCGCGCGGGCCGTCGGAATCCGCGATGTCGTCGACCTGCCGGCAGAAGCTGTAGATCTGGAACATCGCCTCGCGCTGCGCGCGCGGCAGGATGCGCATCGCCGCGTAGAACGAACTGCCGGACGCGGTGCCGCCGTAATTCGCGTTGGCGGCCGCCTCCGCGCGTCATGCGCCGGCCGCCGGTCTTGACTACGGGCCGCGTGCCGACCGCGCGGCGCGCGCGACCTCGCTCGCCGATGCCGCCGAGGCTGTAAGGCGAGCAGTTCGAGCGGGCGACAGATGCACGCGCTCGCTGAGCGGATCGCGCACTTTCAGCATCGCCGACGATCTTGTCGGCGAAAGCCTGGATCACCGGAGATTTCGAGCCCGAGCCGGAAATCCCTGACCTCGGCGCCGAGCGCTCTGCTCTCGTTGAGCAGACGTCTCGGTCCGCACCGCGAGCGCATGCAGGCATTGCAGCAGCGGCGCCGATGTTTCGCGCTCGCCGAGCTCCTCGACGCGACGCGCCGGCCGCCGCCAGCGCATCGCGCGGCAGGTAGACGCGGTTGAGATCGCGAAAGTCCTTGCCGCAATCCTGCAGGTGGTTGTTGATCTGCAGCCCGGCGCAGAGCGCGTCGGAGGCGGCCCAGGTCGAGGCGCTCTCGCCGTGGACGTCGAGCATGAAGCGGCCGACCGGCATCGCCGAGTAGCGGCAATAGTGGATCACCTCGTCCCAGTTCTCGTAACGCAAGCTTGGTGACGTCCATCCGGAAGGCGGTGAGCACGATCGAGGCGCGTGGCGCGGCGGCATCCGAACGCTCGGCCAGCGCGCGGCGCAGACTGACCGCCTCGGCTGGCTGTCGCCCTTGCCCAGCAGTTCGGCTTCGAGCAGGTCGAGATAGCGCAGCTTTTCGTCTCGCCGGCAGCGTTGCGTGATCGGCGATATCGTCGGCGGTGCGGACGAAATTGTAGAACGCAGGATCAGCGCGCGGTGACGCGGATGAATGATCCACGACGCGACCGGAAAATTCTCGTCGCGGTGTGTCTTGCCGGATCGCAGTTCGCTCGCAGCTGGTCATCAAGAACTGGCTACATTGGTCTGGGCACGGGGATTTCGCATCCCCTGTCATCCGCGCATGCCGATAGGGCCGCAAACCCCATATAGGGGAATACGTCACCAAAACCAATGCTTTGCTGCGATTTCTCGCCAGCGCCGACTGCGGTCAAATTGAGCGGAATAACAGGGCTGCAGCGGCGCATTATCGGATGCGCGTGCGTGCTACTGCCCGGGGTTCTCAGCACCAGATCGCAGGCCTGGTCAACTTGGGACGATGTTGCTGAAGGCAAGCCAGGACAGTGAAGTCGCCCTGATCCATCACCAGTCGGCAGTAGCGCTGGACGTCGCGCGCAAGCCTTCTGCTCTTCCGGTGTACCGCTACGCTGTTGCTGCTGGGCGATGGCCCCGGTGGACACCGATAACGACAACAAGGTAAGTGCCAGGAAAAATTTTCGCATCGTGTGTTCCTTCATTTGATGGCAGAGAATCCAACCCGAATAGCACATGGCATGACCGGGACAGACTATTCAGATTACAAAGCTGCCGGCGAACCATAGCGGCGCGCGAACAAAAGCGCTGGTAAATGCGGCCAAATTTGCGGCAGCCTAATCGCTAACATTAGGTGGTTACGTCAGTTCGGGAGCATAAGGTAACTGTCTGATATTACATCTTTATTTCACGGCCATTCCTGTTGCAGATTGGCAACATGCTCGAACCAAATTTGGCGACATTCTGAGGCTTCCAATGAAAAATTGCCGTTCGCAGCAATACGTAACTGAACGAAGTGGCTAC
>ERZ1370068.9008-contig-7818_pt1 | contig 30235 bp, 41 predicted proteins | sample MGYA00561227_ERZ1370068 | MGnify/ENA primary metagenome ERZ1370068 (study PRJEB38410, sample SAMEA6850437) | metagenome | study: Metagenomic assessment of the ecological functions of the soil: analysis of the soil microbiota associated with the...
CGCAATAATCCGAGCATCGCCCGGAACGACTTGGGGAGAGCGACAGATTTAGTCGGGCGAAGGCCTTGGCTTATGAGGATCGAAGAACACTTTATTCACGACAAAATCGCCATTCCGATGTCGGGACCCAGAACGTCGCGGCCGCGCTCTGCTAAGACTGCTGATTGAAAATCTGGTCTCGACCAACGCTACGGTAGTCCATGGCCGCGCCGGCACCGGCAAGACAGCCCTGGCCGCCGATTTCGCGCGCCACGCCAGCCGCGCGGTGGCCTGGTACAAAGTCGATGCCGCCGACAATGACCTGCGGCTGTTTTGCGAGTACCTCGTGACGGCAGTCAGATTGCAACGGCCCACGCTGGGGGCGGAACAGTTGCTGGAACTGAGCCAGGCGGTGGAAACGATAAACGCCGAATTGCTGGCTGATGCGCTGGTGTTTCAGTTGGGCGAAACAAAAGGCGAGCCGCTGCTGATCGTCATCGAGGATTTGCACCTGGTTTACGATGCCGAGTGGGTGGTGCCTTTCTTTCGACGCTGGTTGCCGCTGTTGCCGCCGGATGTGCATGTCCTGATTACCTGCCGCAGCTTACCGCCGACGCCGCTGTGGCGCTTGCGTTCAAAACAAATGCTGCGAGTCGTGGAAGAGAGTGAATTGGCCTTCACGCTTGAGGAAGCCGTCGCGTTATTTAAGACGTACGGATTGAGTGACGAGCATGCTCGCGTGGCCTGGACCCAGACTAACGGCAAGGCCGCCATGATTTCTGATTTTGCGTCTACGCCGGGCAAAGCCGGGCGGGCCCTGGCGGACAATTTCCTGTTGTTGCGGCGGGCCAGCTTTTCGGCGCTTTCGCAAACACCGGATTTTCAGACGTAGAAGGTGTAGACAGGTAGTTCTCACCTCCGACCTCTCCTCCGCAAACACGTCGGAGGAGAGGGACTTTTTCCAGACGTTTGAGCTGGTCAATGTCTGAACCGAACCATTCTCCGCATCCGATCACGAGCGCCGCGGACAGCGCGGCAATCCTGAACTCTTTTCCGGGCCGTAGAAGTATGACTTTGAGCTATGCTACCCTCCGCACGCTCCTGGAAGAATCTCTACCGGAACCCTCGATGCCCAGGCAGAAACGCCCGCTCGCTTCGGAAATCGCACCGGCAGGCCCGGCGACTGCCGGAGCGTCCTTCTTTCTGCGCACCAAGCTGTTACCGCCCAGGCCCGCGCCCGAGATTCTGGGGCGGCTGCGTCTGCTCGAACGTCTCACGGCAAATCTGACATTGCCGGTAACGTTGGTTACCGCGAATGCGGGTTCAGGCAAAACGACTCTGGTTGCAGACTTTCTGCGCCAGCAGGATCGGCCTTACGTCTGGTATCAACTCGATCATACGGATGCGGATCCGGCCGTCTTCCTCGGTTATCTCGCGTACGGCATCCAGCAACGCGTGCCTGACTTTGGCGAGACAACGCTGGCTTATCTACAACAGGCCCAGGCGCTCGCGCAGCAACCCGAGCGCGCGGCCGACGTGCTCCTGAACGAAATACTCGAAGGCACTTGAGCAGCAGCTCATCCTGGTGCTCGACGACTATCACCATCTCGGCGCTGAGACGCCGGTGCATGCGATTCTGGACCGTCTGATCGCCTACCTGCCCGATGTGGTTCACATCGTGATTATCTCGCGCGAAATTCCACCCCTGACTTTGGCGCGGTTGCGTTCACAGGATTCACTTTCGTTCATCGATCGCGGGGACCTGCTTTTCACTGATAATGAGACCCAGGAATTATTGCGAAAAGTCTTCGGCCTGTCCCTGACTCCTGAGCAGTTGCGCGAATACGGCGAGCGGACTCACGGCTGGATCACGGCGTTGCAACTGGTCCGGCAGGTGGCGCAGCGACAGGTCGCCTCGGCCGCGCCAGAGAAGGGTCTGGATCCGCTGGCCGTCTTGCATCAATCCGAACGCGACATCTTTGAATATTTTGCTGAAGAGGTGTTCGCGGCTGAGGCTCGCTGAGGTCCAGCAATTTCTGATGCGCGTAGCGCTGCTCGATCGCATCGAGCTGGAAACCTGCGCGCGGCTCTTCCCGAAGCTCGATCATCAGTAGTCCTGCCGGCCCTTGTGCGCGGCAATGTCTTCATGACGATCGCCAGCGATCGAACCGGCGAGGAGTACCGGCTTCATCCATTGTTCCAGAGCTTTCTGCGGCGCCGTCTGCGCGCTGAAGCTGGTTTGAACGGGCTGACTGCGGAACACGGGCGCCTGGCCGATTACTTCTGGATTTGCAGGCCTGGGATCAGGCTGCCCAGCACATGCTGGAAGCGGAAGACTTCGATCGCGCCGCCGAGATTATCGCGCAACACGGCGATAGCTGGATCGCCTCAGGAAAACTCGCTTCGCCTCGTTGCTGGCTGAACAACTTCCGGCAGCCGCGCTGGAAGCGCACCCGCGGGCCGTTGCCTATCGCGCCGAAGTCGCTCGCCTGCGGGGAGACTTCGAGTCGGCGCTGAGTCTGTTTCGCCGTGCGACCGCCGGTTTGCGTGAGCAAGGCGATCAGGAGGGTGAGGCCGAGGCCCTGCATCTCGATGGCCACGATTGCCCGCCGTCACGGCGACTACGACGCCGCGTTCCAGTACCTGGATCGCGCGGTGGAATTAACACCTGCGGATTCGATCATTCGCACCAAATGTTCAAACACGCGCGGGAACTGCTTTGTAACCAAGGGCGAATGGGCCGCAGCCGAGCGCGAATTTCGGTTCGCGCTGCAATCTGCCGAAGAACAACACGACGAGCACCATATTCGACTGGTAACGCACAACCTCGGTTTGCCGGCGATGATGCGAGGTGATTTTGGCGAGGCCCTGCGCTGGCTGGGTCGCATGTTGCGCGGCGACGCCGATTTACCGCCGATTCCCCAGGAGGCGTACGGCTCACCTCAACATCGCTCGATGTCATCTTTATCGCGGCGAGTTGGAAAGAGCGAGCAACACCTCGATTTAGCGCTCGCCGGCTGTCAACTTTTCAAAATGGTCGGCCAGCTGGGCGAGACGTTTGAGGCTTACGGCAATTTGTATCGCGAACGAGGTGATTTGGCGCGCGCCGGGGAATCCTACGAAAGGGCGATTCGATCTTACGACGAAGCGGGAATCGATCTGGCTCAGGTCGAGCTGATCGAAGAGCGCGCTTTGATGAGCCTGCGCTCCGGAGACAAGTCGCGCGCTTTGTCGCAAATCGATCGGTTGCTGGAACGTCGGCCCGCCGACAAAAATCCGATCGGACATTTCACCGCGCACGTGACCGCGCGGGCGAATTCTCCGGCGCTGGGTGACTATGAATCTGCGCGCGGCGAATTTGGTCCCGCGTTGGAGTACTTCCGGCCAAACGGACTCTATTACTACGAGGCACAGTGTTGTGTCGGACTGGCGCGATGCGATTTCGAAGCGTCAAGCGAGCCGCGGATGCTCGAACACCTGCGGCGGGTACTCGATTTGGCGGCGCGCTATGACTACGAATACTGGCTGCAACAGGAAATGTCTGCGCACCCAGAGGTGTTTCTTTCGAAGGTGCGCAGGATTTGCTGCCGGCGGATTTGCGTGGACAGGCGCCGGCAGTCGCGCCCGCACTGGCGGTGGTCACCGAAACAACTGCATCGTCAACGGCAAAGCCGCCCATAGTAGATCTAACTATCAACATGCTGGGATCGGTGGAGATCTTCCGCGATTGGGCCCGTCCGTTCGCTGCCGATGCGTGGACGACGCGGCGCGCTCGAGAGATTCTTTGCTTTATCGCCTCGCGTCCGCATCGTCGCGCGCCCAAGGACACCAATTGTCGATACTTTCTGGCGCGACATCGATCTGAAGGTAATCGAAAAAAACTTTCATCCGACGATGTCGCACATTCGTAAGGCGCTCAACAGCAATCAACCGTTGAAGCAGAATTTTCTTGGTTACCGTGATGGGGAATACCAGCTCAACGCGGAATTTTCTTACCAGATCGACATAGAGGAGTTCGACCGTCTGATTTCCGACGGCGAGACTGCCCGCCGTGAGCGCGATTTCGATCGCTGCATCCAGTTCTATGAGCGAGCTGTGGCGCTCTATCGCGGCGAGTTTATGCAAGGCAGCTACGACGCCTGGGTCGAAGAGCAGCGTTCGTATTATCGCGAGCAGTATCTGCGCATGCTGGAGTCGCTGGCGGCCGTGGCCGAGAAAAAGCAGGAGTTCGTGCAGGCGATGGCCTTAGCACAGAAGATTCTGCGGATGACCCGTTCCGCGAAGACATTCATTGCCTGATTATGCGGGCCCAGGCTGAACTGGGGAACCGCGTGGCCGTGAAGGAGCAATACGAAACTTTGCGAGGGCCTTTGCAAACGGAATTAGGTGTTGAGCCTGCAGCGCCCACGCAGAAGGCTTATCGCGAGTTGGTAGGAATTGGAGATTAGCGGGCTAACTCTTTGTTTTCAATAAGAGAAACGCAAGGCGACCGCAACAATGGGCTGATAGCCGGCGGCTAGAATTCGCTGGTCATCTCAGTTTTCTTTTGAATTTTCGACTCGCCTGATTTGCTGAACAAGCCACTGTCTTGACCCGACTGTGGCGATGGCTTGTGATAGATGATTCGTCGACTTTATCAAGACAATCCGAGGACCGATCGCGCTGGGACTGGTGTTCCTGCTCAGCTCAGTGCCGGCGTTTGCCGGATTATCGATCATCGGCGCTAACGGTATTACCGTAAGCGGCGCCGATGGCATTCTCTACACGGGCACCAACGGCATTACCGTCAGCGGCGCTGACGGTGTCCTCGCTTTTCGGCCGAACGGCATAACGCGTGAGCGGCGCCGACGGCATTACCGCATCCGGCGCGGACGGTATCACGGTGAGCGGTGCGGACGGCATCACCGCCTCAGGTGCTGATTCGACGACGATCGCGCACGCGGACGGCATTACCGTAAGCGGCGCCGACGGAATTACGGTCAGCGGCGCCGATGGCAACACCTATCGCGCGGATTCGGTGGTGATCCGTAATCCCACGGGCATCACGGTCAGCGGGGCCGACAGCCTGATCGCAACCGGCACTAACGGCATCACTGCCAGCGGCGCGGACACTCGGGCGATCGGCCAGGCAGATGGAATTACCGTCAGCGGCGCGGACGGCATCACGGTCAGCGGCGCGGATGCGATTACAGCGACGGGTCTTGACGGAACAATTTTCTCGATCACTCCGACCGGAATCACAGTCTCAGGAGCCGACGGCATCACCGTCAGCGGCGCGGACGGCATCACGGTTAGCGGGGCCGACAGCTTCGTTGAGACCGGCGTCAATGCTCTGATCGCCGCCTTGAATGCCGCGACTGGTCAGACTGGCATACGGAGCGTCGATCCGGAACTGGCCGTGCTGCTCAATCGTTTGACCGATGACAGCAACGTCGCCGCGGTGATTGTCTATCACCAAGTACCCACCGACGCGGACATCGCCCAACTACAGAGCCTCGGGTGCTCGGTGGCACGCGGTATCGCATGTTGCCGATGATCTCGGTGACGACCACAAAGGGACGGCTGGTCGCCATCTCGCATCTGGCGTCAGTTCGCTCGATTTACGGCAATCGAACTTTTCAATGGAATCTCGATGTCGCCGCCCGAACAATTACGACCGTTGAACCGGTGAAGCGAAACTCGGATCTGACCAGCGCGAACAACGGACTGCCGGTTAGCGGGCGAGGAGTGACTGTCGCGGTGCTGGACACCGGAGTGGATGGAACGCACGGCGATTTGTCCGGGCGCGTGGTGCAAAATCTCAAACTTGCTGATACCCAGAGCCTCGGCGTCGGATTCAACTACCCGTTGGCGGTGCCAAATCTTCCCAATACCGACCTGGTTTATGGTCACGGAACATTTGTCGCCGGGGTGATTGCCGGTAATGGTCAGCAATCAGGCGGCAAGTATGCAGGCGTAGCACCGGGCGCGAACATTCTCGGCCTGAGCGCCGGCGACGCGAGTCTGCTGTTCATTCTTTCTGGTTTTGACTATCTGCTGGCGAACGCCGCGAGCTTCAACGTGCGCGTGGTCAATTGCAGCTTCTCAGCGAACACGGTATTCGACGTCAACGATCCGGTGAACATTGCGACGAAGATGTTGACTGACAATGGCGTCAACGTTGTTTTCTCAGCCGGCAACACCGGGCCGGGCGCTGATTCGCTCAATCCTTATTCGATTGCGCCGTGGGTGATCAGCACAGGCGCCACAGACAATCGCGGCAACCTGGCGAATTTTTCATCGCGCGGCGATTTTGGCAGCCCGCTCTTCCGGCCCACTTTGGTCGCGCCAGGCGTAAACACAGTGAGCTTGCGACCGTCAACACTGGCGTCCGTGACAACCGTCGAGGGCCTGGTGCCAAATGATTCGGCGTTGAGCGCCGGCGAACTTCCTTATTACACAACCGGCAGCGGCACCAGCTATTCCGCGCCGCAGGTCGCCGGTGTTATCGCCCTGATGCTGGAAGCGAATCCAAACCTTACGCCGGCTCAAATTCGGGATATTCTCCAGCGGACAGCGACGCCTCTGCCTCCCTATTACATGTACGAGGTGGGCGCGGGCATGCTCAACGCCCAGGCCGCCGTTCTGGAAGCGGCGTTTCCGCAAAGGCACTTTGGTGCGTGGCGCGGCACCGCTTACCAGGGTCAGGTCGAATTTACGACTAGTGCTCCGCAATCTTTTACCGGTTCAGTCACACCGGGAATATCGAGTGATACGTCGCTTAACATCCCGGCAGACACACTGCTGGCGTCGGTTGAAGTGGCCTGGGGCGACACGCAAAGCCTGGCCGAACCTGAATCTCTCGATGATCGATCCTCAGGTACGAACCTGGGGACCAGGAACTTAACTAATTTCTCGGGATTAACCGGCCGCCGGCAGCGCTATTCTGCAATCACCAGAGCGCCGGCAATTGGAAGGCGAGAATTCAAGGCCTCTTGCCGGTGTTCCGTCCCGGCGAGCAGCGTCACAAATCTTTTGGGAACAACTCTGACGCAGAGTGGGTCGCAGAGCTACAACGGTGTTCTGCGGCTCACCAAAGCACGCTACGCCACGTTGTCGGATGCAGGTGGACTTGATCCGGCGTCGCTTGCCGGTATTTATCAGAGTTTTCGCATGCTCACGATGTCGCCGATTGGGTCTCGCTTCCGGCCGTCGTTTGCGGTCACTCGGGGCAATTTCGCCGCGGCCCTGGTGCAGGGTGCGCGAGTTCCGCAATACCTGCCCGCGCAATCGCGTTACACCGACATTCGTGACAGAGCGACGATGTTGTTTGTAGAAAGCGCCCAGGCTTCGCCCACAGGTTCGCTGTTCCCGGGCATTAACGCGGGCGGCGCATTTCAACCGGATGCAACCGTTGATCGCCTGACGGCGGTAGTTGCTCTGGTGCGGGCGGCCGGCCTGCGTCAACAGGCCGAGTCGGGTTCGTACACTTTGACTTATCTTGACGCGGCTTCAATTCCGGCGTCGTTGCGCGGTTATGTGGCGGTGGCGGTTCAGAATGGGTTGATTAAAGACAGTGGCGTGAACTTTTATCCGCAGGGCAGCTTCAACAGGGTCGATTTGGCGCGTGCCATGTCGCGTCATCGCGGCAATTTCGACCGCCCCGTAAATCTCTAAACTTTCTCCAGACGACCATAATAAACTTCCGTTTCATAATCGAAGTTTACCTGGCCATCTTCCTGGTTCGCGTCAAAGACCGTCCGCAAATCACGTAACATTGCTTCGTAGCCGGGATGATCCGGTTCAGGCGCGTAAGATGAAGACAGCAAGCGTCCTTCGAGCCCTTCGTAATCAAAGCGCTGTCTAAACGAGAATCTCGCGCACTTGCAACTGCCCGGCGCGTAAAACGTTTCCACGTCAATGCCGACCACTTCGCGTTGCACCTCGGAATAATCGGTACCGTACTTTGCCACCAGGGCCTGGTAGGAAGTCATCATTTGACTTGATTCCATCCGGTAGCCATTCCAGGCCAGCACGACCCATCCAGAGGGTTTCAGGATTCGCTGGAACTCAGGACGCGCCTTGCTTCGATCAAACCAGTGAAAGGCCTGGCCAGCCACCACAAAATCAATTGAGCGCCCGGGCAGGGTGGTGCTTTCCGCAGTTCCGTCGACGCTCTTGAAATTCGGATAGCTGGCGAGAGTTTGCTCGCCGGCTTTACGCATTTCAGCGTTTGGTTCAACGCCAAAAATCGTATTGCCGTTCTTCAGGAAGATCTCGGCGAACAATCCGGTGCCCGAGCCCAGGTCGGCGATTACGCTCTCGCTGGTTAAGCCGCATTCCGATTTCAACAGAGGAATTATTTCCGCTGGATAACCGGGACGGTATTTTCGGTAGTTCTCGACTCGAGTCGAAAACCGTAGGGTTGGGTTGAGCACGATGACGCATTATACCGGAGGACGCGGCGCCAGGCTTGCAGTTTATGATGGCGTAGGCTAGCCGCGGAGCGGCGGAAGATCTGTAGCCCATGGCGTAAGCCATGGGATTAACGGCACGCGGAAAACGCAGCCCCGGAGGGCGAAACATCAATATCAAAATGTACCGCCGCTCCGCGGCTGCACCTGTCAACTAGGCTTCTTACCCACGGCTCACGCCGTGGGCTGCAGATCTTGCGCTGCTCCGCGGCTAACGCTGATCTAACGTGGTGGCACAATACTTCCGGAAGTTGCCGGCGTGCGCCTTGTAATACCTCGCCAAAATTCGAAAGCCCAGCAGCAACGCCAGCACGAAAGCGAATGTTACCGGCAGCCGCACGTCCGATTTGACCAGCATGTAGTAGTGCAGCACGCCAAAGACTCCGGAAACATAGACGATGCGATGAAGCAGGGCCCAGCGTTTCCCTCCGAGTCGCTTCACCATCTTGTCGGTTGAGGTAATCGCCAGGGGCAACATCAGCAGAAACGCAGTCATGCCGACCGCGATGAAGGGTCGCTTGAAAACGTCCGCCGGAATTGTGGTTAAGTGAAAAAACCGATCAAAGGCGACGTACGTCAAAAGGTGCAGCGAGCCATAAAAGAAGGCGAACAGGCCCAACATCCGGCGAAAGCGGACCAGCCAGTTCAAGCCGGTAGTCCGCCGTAGTGGTGTCACTGCGAGCGAAACAACCAGAAACACGAGAGCCAGCATTCCGGTCGTGCGGGTGACGAACTCGAGCGGATTCGCGCCGATTCGCTTCCGGTAAAGATCCCAAAGCATGAGCGCCAGCGGCACGAGGCCGTTTACCAGAAGCACAAACTTGGCGAATCGGGTGTCTTTCATGGCAGTGGCACAGACTTTAGTCTGTGGATTAAGCCAGTCACACAGACTGAAGTCTGTGCCACTTCTCAGAAATTGACTTTCAAGTCCATTCCCTGATACAGACTCGCAACCTGCTCGCCGTAGCCATTGAACAAAAGCGTCGGCCGGGAGCCAAATTCACCGATCCGGTGCTCCATCTTCTGGCTCCAGCGCGGATGGTTGACGCCCGGATTCACGTTTGAATAGAAGCCATATTCATTCGGCGATTCGATGTTCCAGGTAGTCGGTGGTTGATCCGCAACCAGAGTAATCTTCACAATCGACTTGATGCCTTTGAAACCGTACTTCCACGGCACCACCAGTCGAATCGGTGCGCCGTCCTGCGGCGGCATCGTTTGCCCGTACAGATCCGGTCGCCAGGATAGTCAAAGGATGCATGGCCTCATCCAGTCTCAAGCCCTCAACATACGGCCATTCGAGCACCCGCGTGCTTTGATTGGGCATGCGCTTAGGGTCAAACAGCGTCTGAAAGGCTACGTACTTCGCGGTTGAAAGTGGCTCAACCTGTTTCAGCAAATTAGCTAAGGGAAAGCCGACCCAGGGAATAACCATCGACCAGCCTTCAACGCAGCGGTGCCGGTAGACGCGTTCTTCCGGTGGCGAGAGCTTCAGGAGTTCGTCGATATCAAAAGTTTTTGGTTTGTTGACCAGGCCACCGACCTCGACTGTCCAGGGACGGGTCACAAAGCCTTTGGCCGCCGAAGCAACCGATTCTTTCACCGTCGAAAACTCGTAGAAGTTGTTGTAGTTGGTGATGTCCTCGATTGAATTAGGCGCTTCGTTTACCCGGAAGCCGTTACGCCCGGCGTCATCGGTCGGTGGTTTCACCAGGCCGGCAATTTTTGGTTGCTCCACGACTGCCGTGGGCGGAGGATTCAGCTTACGGTAAATGAATCCGGTCGCAGAGACCGAACCAGCCAGAATTGCTCCGCGCAAGAACAGACGACGATTCAAGTAAACTTTCTCGTCCGTAATTTCGCTGGACTTAATATCTTCCGGCTTCTTGATAAGCATTTTAGTTTGACTCCTCGAGTCGTGCCCTCCTGAGATTGAAATTACGTCAGGAGGCGTCAACTCCGGATTTAGTCTGCCGGACACAATTCGCTTGAACCGGTTGGCTGCAAATATTAGTATCGCCGCGCTCTTAGTCCGTCAAGCTCAGCCTAAATCGGGAGTGCCTAAATTTGTAGGGGCGTCCCTCCGTGGGCGCCCACTCTTCTCGAGTGGTAGGCGACAAAGCGGGCGCCCACGGAGGACGCCCCTACAAATTCACTACCTGAATCATGAATGACCGAGACTAGATCTTGAATGACATAGTTCCGCTCCAGCATCGCCCGCGCAAACTCAGCCTGATTTCACACCAACTCAGAAGCTCATTCGCTGGGCGATCGTGTTGGCAGTCGTTTTTGTTGTGCTGATGGTGCCCGTGCCTGCGGGATTACGCCCCAATCGTGGCGGTTGCTGGCAATTTTTCTGGGAACGATTACCGGATCGATCCTCAGGCCGATTCCCGGCGGGGCCGTGGTCCTTCTGGGTGTTTCGGCGATCGCCATCAGCGGCGCGTTGCCAATCGGAGCCGCGCTCGGAGGGTATGCTGACCCAATCGTTTGGCTGGTGCTCGCCGCGTTTTTCATTGCGCGAGCCATGGTCAAGACCGGTCTGGGACATCGCATCGCCCTGCTTTTCATTCGCGCTATCGGCCATCACACGCTCGGTCTGGGTTATGCCCTGGTATTCACCGAGATGCTTTTGGCCAGCATCATCCCGTCAACGGGCGCGCGTTGCGGCGGAGTAATCTTTCCCATTGCCCGAAGCATTTCCGAGACCTACGACTCGAAACCGGGTCCGACAGCCGGCAAACTTGGCGCCTTCCTCATGGTGATGCTTTATCAATGCGAAGTAATCATCTGCGCGATGTTTCTGACCGGCCAGGCTTCGAATGTGCTGGTCGCCAAGTTCGCCCAACAAACTGCCGGCGTCGATTTGAGTTACGGCCGGTGGCTGGTAGGCGCAATTGTGCCAGGGCTGATTTCGCTGGTGCTGGTGCCGCAACTCCTCTTTCGATTGTTTACGCCGGAAATCAAACACACACCTGCCGCGGCAGAATTTGCGCGCACCGAATTGCAAAAGATGGGTCGGATGAAAAAGCACGGAGTGGGTCTTGCTTACGGTCTTTTTAGCCGTAGCCGTGTTTGTGGTTGATCCGCGGACTCGCCGGTTTTCTTCCGATCTCGTCAACCCCATCCAACTTTCTGGTAGCTGTCAGCTATCTGTCGAAGCTGGACTACTCTATTCCACCTTTGTTGGGTGTTTGCGCGTTGTTGTTGACAGGAGTGCTGGAATTGGGGAGAGATCATCGGTGAAAGATCTGCCTGGGATGTGTTTCTTTGGTACGGCGGATTGGTGCGCATGGCCGAAGCGTTGGGAGAGACGGGAATTACCAAGCGCTTCGCGGAAGTGGCCGCCAGCTTTACAACTGGTGCGCCGTGGTGGTTGGCTCTGGCGGGGCTGCTCCTGATCTACTTTTATTCTCACTATGGCTTTGCCAGCATCACCGCGCATGTCAGCTCAATGTACATACCTTTCCTGGTGGTGATCATTGCAGCTGGCGCGCCCGCATACCTTGCGGTTTTGATGTTAGCGTATCTTTCCAATCTCTCAGCTTCACTGACGCACTTTGGCACTACTTCAGCGCCGATCTATTTCGGCGGCGGCTATGTCAGTCAAAAAGACTGGTGGCGTCTCGGTTTGTTGATGTCGCTGCCGAACATTCTGGTTTGGGCGGGCATTGGTTTGCTCTGGTGGAAACTGCTGGGTTGGTGGTGAAATGTAAAGCAGACTGTCCAGTCTGCTTCTGATTAGCAAAACGAAAGAGCCGCAGACTGGACAGTCTGCGCAGTGTACAAATGGCTGGTTACTCGGGAACACCTCTGATCAAGAAGTTGGGAATCAAACCAGGATTCCGTGTGGCGTTCGTGAACGCGCCCGCCAATTTTGTTCGGGGACTCGATCTTCCGTCAGAAACAACTATCAGTTCCGCCACCTCGCACCAACCACTGGATTTTGTTTTACTGTTCGTTAAGAGCAGGCAGGAGTTGGCGGCAAGGTTCTCACCAACTGCGGCAAAGCTAAAACCCGACGGCATGCTTTGGGTTTCCTGGCCGAAGAAAGCATCAGGCGTGAAGACAGATCTTACCGATAACGTCGTGCGTGAACTCGGGTTGTCCCAAGGTCTCGTGGACGTCAAGGTTTGTGCCGTTGACGAAATCTGGTCGGGGCTCAAGTTTGTGTTTCGTTTGAAGGATCGCCCCGCGGCTACGCGCGTCTCTGAGACTGCTTTACGCCAATTCATTTTCCACAGAATCTGTTGAAAAGCTGTGGATAAAACCGACAATGCGCAGGCAAGTCGCTCTAAGGACTGGCTTTGTCCTGATCTCCACAGTCCTGTGGGATTCACAAGCTGACGAGTCGAGACTGCGTTGTCTCAAAAGTCTGAGAGCCGGCTCTCATTAACACCGGGCTTAAGCCCGGTGATCAGAAACAGCGGATCACGAGAACCGTTTTAACGGTTTAATCTTCAAAGCCGGACGCTGCGGCGATCGAATGGAACGAGTTGCGTTGCGATCCCACGAGAGAAACCGTTGAAACGGTTCCTGATTCCCGTCGTGTTGGATCACCGGGCTAAAGCCCGGTGTTAATGAGAGGAAAGACACTCGAGGTCTCAGGCCAAGCAAAAAAATGGCGAATGGATACAGACAACTACTCAAGTCCCCCATCGTTCAGCTACATCCGAAGTTCCGCTGCCAAAAGAAGATCAAGCTGCCAAAAATTTCTTCGATCGTGATCGCGATCACCTTCAGCGAAACATTTGTGCGCGGATCTTTGTCGACTGTTGAACTTCTTTGCGATCAGAGTGGTGTCGGCGGCGATGATCGAATCAACTAATAGTTGGACCAGAATCGTGGGCCTATCAGGTTTTGCGACAAACTTTTGGCGAACGCTTTATGCCGCAATCTAAAGTCAGCATTTTTATTGATCGATCTGCACCTGCAATTTCGGATCGTCGCGGCGAGAAACCATTTTTTCGAAACGTGATCGAGTTTGGAACTGTACGCGTAATCGCTCTCTCTACAGATGTTGTGAAAGCAGATTTCTTCTTTGCATGAAGTTCTGATGTCGAAAAGATCACTTTCGAGTATTGGACCAGCGCGAAGCGCGAAACGAGTTGCAAAATAATCCACGATAATTATAATGCCGATCCCTTGTTTATTTGAGAGGTAAGCGCAGTGACAAGTTGACGAATGGCAGAATGAAGTCTGGCGGCTAATCGGTTTTTTACCCACGCAAGATCTCGTCAGCAGATTCCAGCGAACAGCCTCGAGCGCGTCTGAGGTTTTAGCAGGCGTTGACAGTTAAGAGCATCGCCGCGCAAGCGAGTTGATTGCCGGCATTCGATGGCGGAAATTTTCCGGCCCCCACACCGGAGTACATCGCCAACATCTTAGTCATACAGGGGTTTAACGTACCGAGGGTTAGCGGCTTGGCGTAGCAGCCGCAAAGGCTTTTGTTCTCAAAATTCATATTTTATAGATCTGTTCCTGGAGACGAACGTGACGTTATTAGCCGAAGTTAGCGAGATTGAATTAAAAAATGTCCGCGTTGTGAAGAGTCCTTACCGCTGTCAGAATTTGGAGTTTGTCGCGCGCGTAAAGATGGCCTCAATCTTTACTGCAAGCGCTGCATTCGGCAGAAAATTGCCCTTAGCCGCCAGGCCATGCACAGAGTACAAAACTGCTCGAGCAAACAGTTAAGCGACGACGACAAATTGCGGATGGCTCTGGGCGTAAGAAGTCTGGCTTTTCACGGCGTCGGATTGCCCGAATGCTTCGCAAGCTCTCGCCCGCCGATCGTGTCCGGGAGGCCATACGCTGCGGTGCTCATACGCAGAAAGAGATCGCCGTAGTGACGAGGCTGCCCAAAGGACGAGGTCTGCGACGCCCTGGCGAATTTACTGCTTTGGACCCGTGAGATTCGTACCCAAATCATTCGTCATCAGCGAATGTATTTTGTGAATGAGGCTTTGGAAGAACTGGCCAAATCGCAGGCGGCCGCTAAGCGAAAACGCAGTCTCAATCCCTCGTTTAGCTCGGTCGGAGAGCTGATGCCGGGGCGCAAGCCGTCCGCTAAAGGAAAGAAGCGGCCGGCGAAAGGCGCTGCGAAGTCAAAGAGCGCTTGACGTTCTGACGGAGCGTAAGTGAAATGGGTGGCGTTAGTTCTTGAAGGCTGCTAAAACCTCTTCCGCATGATCCTCAGGTTTGACCTTAGGAAAATTTTCTTAATCTTTCCTTTCTCATCAATCAGAAAGGTCATGCGGTGATTTCCCATGTAGGTTCGGCCCATGAATTTTTCTCGCCGTAAGTTCCAAACGATTCAGAGAGTTTGCGCTCGGTGTCAGCGAGCAACCGAAACGGTAAATCGTATTTTTGGCAAACTTTTGATGAGACTTTTCGCTATCAAGCGAGACGCCGAAAACTTCGATACCGAGCTTTTTGAATTTGGCGAACAGAGTCGCGGAATGAGCAGGCTTCTTTCGTGCATCCGGGCGTGTCGTCTTTTGGATAAAAGTACAGGACGAATTTTTTGCCGCGCAGATCTTTAAGACGTACCGGGTTGCCCTCTCCATCGGTGACCGCAAAGTCCGGCGCCTTGTCTCCCTCTTTAAGCTGTTGCCATGTTTATGATGATCCACTTCGTTGGAATGAACGAGCAGAGCATTTTAGCGCAAGAAGGAGTTCCGTGTCAGAAGCCGCGCGTGGGCAAGGGCTCGTTTAGCTACGCTGCCCTCCCTTACGGTCGGGCTTCTGACACCAGGAATTAGCGGAACAGATGACTACCAAAAGAAGACTACAAAGAAAAAAGCTGCTGCAAAAAAGCCGGCAAGAAGACCACGCCAAGGCCTTCAGGCTTTTGGATGGTCAAGCAGGAACCCGAAACTTATTCGTGGGACGATTTCGTGCGCGATGGCAAACCGATTGGACCGGAGTGCGCAACTTTCAGGCACGAAACAACCTCAGGAACATGAAGGTTGGCGACCGCGTGCTGTTTTATCATTCCGGCACCGGCAAGTGCGTCGTTGGCATCGCTGAAGTGGCGAAAGCTGGCGTATCCTGATCCCACCGCGGACGATCCGCAATGGGTCGCCGTGGATCTTGAAACCGGTGAAGCCTTTGAAGGCCGTCAGTGCCTCTGGCGGCAATCCGGTACAATCCGAAACTGAGCAATCTGCCATTGATTCGACAATCGCAACTGTCAGTCATGCCGCTGACCAAAGATGAATTTGACGTGATTGTGAAGATGGGAACCGGGAAGACCGACGAGAGCGGCAGCGACTGGTTACCTGACGATGACATTTGCAAGCCGACGTCCGGGCTGCGTTTCTTGCGTCCGACCAGTAAACCTGTCTACCGGTCTGGCTCAGCTGTTCTAAGCTCGGCGAATGAACTTTGCGGCCAGCCAGCCAACCGGAATCAGAATCGCCAGGTGAATCCAGTCGTATCCGCCGGTGGTCACGCCGCCGTAGTGATTACTGATCATCAGAAAGACAACCGGCACGACCATGAAAGTGTTCTGCTTTGAACGAAGTTTGGCCTGCGCGGCGAGTTTCTCATCCGGCTTGCTGACCGGCCTTGATGGCTTCGATCATTTTTCGCTGCGCCGGCAGGATGCGCATCCAGACGTTGGCGGCCATGATGGTCCCGAACATTGCCCCCATGTGAATGTAGACGGCCCGGCCGCTGAGCACCCGGCTTAGGCCAAAGGCAGTGGCGACGATCAAGACGTAAGCAATCGCCGCGAACAGCCACTCGTTCCGTCCCAGAGGCGAAATCATCAGCAGGTCGTAAATCAGCCAGCCAAATACCAGCACGCCGATGCCGACTCCGATCGGCCGCGCCAATGCTGATCTCTGAGACGTCGCGATCGACCAGCGCGCCGCCGCCGAGATAATAGACGATGATGAGCAGCGCAAAACCGCTCAGCCAGGTCGTGCCGGCTTCCCACTTGAACCAGTGCAGTTTGCGCGAAAGCTCGTCCGGAATCTTGCGCTTTTCGACCAGATAGAAACCGCCGCTGTGCACCATCCAAATCTGCGCGGTCTTTGCCGGTATTGGCCAGTGGCTTTCTCTTCTTCGGTCATGCGCGCGTCGAGCCAGGTGAAGTAATAGCGTGGTGCCGACCCACATGATGCCCGCAAAGACGTGCACCCAGCGCGCGATGAAATTGAGCCATTCGCTAATGGTTGGATTGATCATATTTGAGTGGCACAGACTTCAGTCTGTGAATTCTTTAGCGATCACAGACTAAAGTCTGTGCCACTAGCTTCCGCGATACGTTGAATACCCGAACGGACTAAGTAAGAGCGGCACGTGATAATGCTGCGCCGCGTCAGCCAATCGGAAAATGATGGTGACTTGCGGATAAAAACTTTCGCTTTGATTGTTGGCGAAGTATGTTTCCGGTATCGAAGATGAGTCGATACACGCCGGGCGCAATCGTTGCCTCAGTCAGAAACCAGATCAGAGATCCGGCCGTCCGCGTTCGTGGTGCCCTTGACCAATCAGCGTCCAGCCCCCAGCTGCTTCAATTTCCAGCGTTACGGGAACGCCTTGCCGCCGGCCGTCCGCGCGAAGTGTCGAGCACGTGGGTAGTGATTCCGCTCATTGATTAAGCAGTTTCTCCAATCTCAGGCGCGTAATCTTACTCTGTTCCTGCGGCCGCCGCGCGTAATTCGGTTTCGGCGTCGTTGCGGATCCGTTCATTGATGATTGCCAGCATCTCTTCAGAGGATTGCCGCTGGCGCAAACGATAAAGATAAAGCCAAATCGGTCTTCGTACTCCCGATTTCTTTCCGCCAGTTCACTAATCGTACCGGCTGAGGCCTGCGCCACGCCCGACTGTTCCTGCGCCGACCACTTTTGCGCTTCAGCCGATTGAGCCTGCGGCTGCTTTCTTTTCGCCGATCTTCGGATGAGCGCGAAAAGCCTCCAACCAGTCAGCTTCGTTCAGAGACCACCAGATTCGATCGGCCTCTGGCCAGCGATTTCGTCGAGAGCTCTGAAACGGTCGCGCCGCGGTCATGTCGCCTGTGCCCAACGTGGCGAGCCACAGCATTTCAGGAACTCGGCATGCCGCAGCGTCGGCCGGTAAGTCGTTTAGTCGATCAAGCGATTGATTCATCGACGTCATTGAAGCCCGACCGTCAGTGAGGCAACTGAACAGGATGAGCCTCCTCACGATCGGGCTTCTGACATCACTCAATCGTTCCGTAAACTCTCAGCCGGCTGACCCCGCCGTCCGGAAAAATGTTGAATCGCACGTGCGAAGCGCATGCCGACATCCATCAATTCATCAAAGAAATGACGAGTGTGCGCCTGCAATTTCGTGCGCGCCAGCACGGGCTTCCAGACAAATTCCGGATCCTGCAAACTTTCAATCGGCAAGCCGGCCGCATTGCAAGCCTCAAGCGAACAACTCTCCGGAAAATTTCCCTTGAACCAGGAGGTATCGACTTCGAGCCGGCGAATATTGACCCGGCCGCCCCGAGCCTAATGATCGTCCAATCATGACCGGGTCCGCGCCGTCGCTTGGTTTCCCAGCCGTCGCTCATGTTTACCGCTCGCCCCGGCATGATCAAATTGTGACGGTGGCCAAAGAACATGTCGCTGCAGGAAAGCACCACGCCGCCACTCTCGACCGCGGCCAGATCAATCTCGCCGCCAATTTGCTGCAGGCGATTCCAGTCAGGAATTACCTCGCCAAACACACGCAGACGCGCGACGCCACCGTCGGGATAAATCTTGAAGCGCAGGTGCGTCCAGCGTTTGTCGCTGTTGATGGAAAATGGATTGCTGCGAATCGCCGTTCAGATTTGATTGCGGCAGAATCTCGGTCCACTCGACTGAATCGCTGGTTAGTTGCTCAGTTGTCGGCAAGCCGTCAATGGCGCAGGCTTCGAGCGAGCACTGTTCCGGATAATTGCCTTTGAAGTGACTGGTATCAACCACCACGCCGCGAATTATTCCGGTCAACCCGAGCCGGATAATGCACCAGTCAAATCCGGGCGTGCGACGGCGCCGCGACTCCCAGCCGTCCATCCACTTTCCCAGGTCGGTGTATTTGCCCTCGATGAAAACAGGGGCGGAAGGCTTCAGCAGGTTCTCTTTCGGCGCAAAGAAATCGTCGTTGGCGAACAAGCACCGCGCCACCCAGACGTTCCGCCGCCAGATCGATTAGTTCAGTAAAGTCCATAAGAAGAATGTCAGAAGCCCGACCGTCAGGAGCACACACTAAGCAAAGCTGCCCTTGCGTGACGCGCGGGCTTCGGACTCAGTAAGTCAGTACCATCTGCGTAAGCGGATGGGATCAGAGATTCAGAGCCGGGCTTCTGGTTATTCCGCAACCCATCCGCTCACGCGGATGGTACTGACCTCTCTAAACGCGAGCCCGACCTTGATCGAGGGCTGTAATAGCGTGAGTTGCCCTTGCTGACGCGCCGGCTTCTGACACTAGCTTTCGCGCAAAATCGGTCGTCCACGACAGACTCGAAACAAATTCGCCGTCATCATAAACCATCTGCCCGCGAAGGAAAGTTTTTTCCACGACGCCGCGCAGCACTTCGCCCGCGTACGGTGTCAGCTTATGGCGATGGTGAATCATCGACGGCTCGACTTTGAATTCGCGATCCGGATTCCAAATGACAATGTCGGCATCAGCGCCGGGCTTCAATGAACCTTTCAAATGGCTGATGCCGACCTGCCGTGCCGGCGCGCGCGCAAAGCCACTCAATCATCTGATTCGGTCGTAAAAGCCACGCGCCGAGCCTCCGTCCAGATCACCGGCAGCCGCAGTTGCAAAGAAGAAATCCCGCCCCAGGCTTTCATGAAATCACCCTGCTCACGCAACTTCATCTCCGGCGGGCAGGGTGAATGATCCGAGACCATCGATGTCGATCGTCCCGTCGCTGCAGCGCTTGCCAAAGTTGCTCGCGATTCTGGCGCTCGCGAATCGGCGGGCAACACTTGAATTCAGTGGCGCCGTCGGGAATGTCTTCCGCGGCGAAATGAAGATAGTGCGGACAAGTCTCAACCGTAAGGGGCAAGCCGAACTTCTTTGCCGGTTCGCAGGGCCGGCAGCGCATCGGCAGACGAATGATGAACCACATGAACGCGGCAGCCGGTCTCGCGGCTCAGACGAATCATCAGGTTAACGGCTTCGTTTTCGGCCGCGCGCGGCCGCGACCGCAGAAAAGTCTCGTATGAACTGGAGCTTTCGCCTGCATCCGCATTGCAGCAAGCTGCCTCAACCGGGCCGGGAACTTCCGCGTGCACGATGAGCATTGCTCCGAGGCGCGCCAGTTCCGGCATGGCTTCACGCAGGTCGCTTTCGGCCACATTCGGAAACTCATCAACGCCGGAGTGAATCAGAAAACATTTGAAACCGACGACGCCGGCGTTCCCAAAGTTTGGATAACTCGCCGGTGTTGCCCGGCACGACGCCGCCCCAGAATCCAACAATCGACATGACAGCTTGCCGCGCGCGGCTGCCAGCTTTGATTCAAAGCCTGCGAGGTGGTCGTCGCGGGAATCGAATTCAAAGGCATATCGACAATCGTCGTTACGCCACCCGGCCGCTGCGGCCCGGGTGGCGGTTTCAAATCCTTCCCAGTCTGTGCGGCCTGGTTCGTTGACGTGTACATGAGTGTCGACCAGGCCCGGCATGACGATCGATTCAGGCGCCGCCTCGATCAATTCAGCGCCCGGCCGGCACGTCTTCGAAAATCGAAATAGCAGAGATATGGCCGCGGGTTATATGCACGGACGCCGGGCCGACTGAATGCTCAGTGACGACCCGGCGTCCGCGAATGACGAGTTCCGTCTGAGTGCATGTGATTAGGCCCAGCTGGCCGGCGGTGGCGGAGGCGATGCGAAAGTCTGCTGCAGCTGTCCGGGAATACGCGGCGATAAGCGACGGCTTGCGCAGCAAAAGCGATCGGCAGGTAAAGGTACGCGCCGACGAAACAGAGAAGCAGTCCCAGCGAACCCAAGCAGCGGCATTCGAGCAACAACAAGCCCAGCGATGCCGCCAAAGTTTGCCTTGCCTGCTTTGATACTGAGTTTGACCGCGTCGAGTCCGGACAGCTTTCGATCGGCGACCAGCGGGTAAGCAAACATGAAGAAAATCTCGACGGCAGATGCTGACCACCATGACAATGGCGACAGAAAATCATTTCGATACCGAAGAATGAACGTCATAAACCGCGACATGTCCTCAGGAGACGCCTGACCGCGGGGCATCGTCGCCATCATCGTCGCGAACATGATGAAATAAAACGGCAGCATGATGATTAGAATCGGGACAACCTTGATCGCCGTCACGATTAGATCCGGGACGAAATTGGTCGAAGCCCTTGAACAACAGGCCGAATTCAAATGGCCGGCGCCCCTGCTTTTCAAACAAGCATAAAAACAAGCCCACCATCATCGGGCCCATCAAAACGATCGGGACCGCGCCGCCCAGTCAACATGGCGACAATGGTGAGACCAAAAAGAGCCAGTACTGATCCTTGATCAGGGCCCAGCCTTCCTTGATGCATTCGATCGGGTTGGATTACGCCTACGCGAAAGTCGGATTGCTCTGGGGTCATCATTCATCCTCCATCTGTGTGCATGACCTTTACCACGGCTGCGGAACCGCATGCAATACCACTGTCCGACAAACTTCAGTTTGTCGCGACTTCGACAAGCTAAAGCTTGTCGGACATCAGATCACGGAAGTGGACTCGCGGGCACGGCAATCGTGCCGGCGTCCCTTTAGCCAGCCGGTATCCGTGATTAGCGGCTTCAGGAGTTTTCCGATTGCGTCTGCGTACATCGCCGCGCCCTTTCGGTTCGGATGCCCAACGGCAGCCAGACGGCAACGTAACAGGCGATCTTCCCGGACAGCCTTCTCTTCGGGAGTCTCATGCTCCGGCTTCTTGAGCAGGACCTTGCATAAATCGCTGCGCTGGCTTCGCCGCTCGTCATTTGTGCGCAATTCACCTTACCCAGCGTGAGCAGCACCAGGATCTTTCTCAAGGTCGATGCGTCAAAGCCCCCACAAGCGCGATCCTGTTTGCGGCGAATGAATGCTCGGGTCGGAAAGCCGCGTCGGCAAACATCACTCGCTGGTGCGAACCCCTGGCCTCCAACTCGGAATCAATCTTGCGGGCGGCGTTGGCCAACATTTGATCTGATGTTTGATACCACTCGCGCGAAATCGCAATCAGCCTCGCGCGCAGCCCTTTGTCATTCAGTCTGGCATGCGTCGGCAGGCCGGAGTGTAAAAGCGCTTGGCCAGCGCCCTCATGAAAAGGTCGTTGGCCGTGAATTCCGAGATGATCGGGTAATAGCCGAAGATCACCACGTGGGCAGACGGAAAGGCGAGCGTGATCCTGGTTCAGCAGAGCCTCAACCGGCGGGCCACACTTCGCCTGGGCGAATTCGCGAATGCTGTCCGGAGTGTTGGCGGCATTCAGCAATCGTCGCGAATCCACATCGTTGATGCAGCCATTGACCAGAACCAGATCGACTTGTGACGGGTCGGCCAGAGATCGGAGCGCATTCTCAATTTGATGCATTGATCGTTGGCTCGGCCCGGCTAATCTCGCCGTCCAGTGTGTAGTTCGTTGCGGGGATCAGCGCCGGGCCCGGTCAACTCGCCGATCACGGCCCCGGAATGTGCTTCAACCTGGGCGCGCAACTGGCCGGCCGCTGTTCAACTCCAGCCATTTCTTTATCAGGAACCAGGCCTTGTGTTCATCCTTCAGCCCCTGGCCCCAGGAAATCGAGTCGCCGAGGACCAGCATGATTAACTACCGGTTCAGATCTGACGGGCGCAGTTGCCGGCGGCGTCTGTCCGTAGGATGTAAGCGAAAGCAGGATGACCGCCGCGAGGGCGGCGAGCCTGGAAAGCTTCGCTGAGGGAGCGATAACTCTCATGTGGTGAAGATGGATTGTAACTCAGGGTCGGGTCGGCGACTAATTTAGAACGGATGAGGTCAGTGGCAGTTTGCTTCCCTCTCCTTTGGGAGAGGGTCGGAGAGGGCTAAGTACGGCAGCCCGAATAATTCGTCGGGCTTTAGCCCGTTATCGACGACGAGCCTCAAGTCAATTCCGCTACGGCGTTGAGGCTGCGAAGAATTCCTGAACGGATTGCGGGCTGAAGCCCGCAGCAACGTTGTGGTTGCAGTTTGCGCTCAAGCCCTCACCCCAACCCTCTCCCAAAGTGAGAGGGAGTCAATTGCGACAGAAAATCCTGAAGCAGGTTCAAAGAAACGCGCAGCCGGTAGTTCTTCGTTGAGCGCATATCGTCGATCGGCGCGATTTCAGCAGCCAGGGCTTGTAAAGCGATCTGCGATCGCTTCATTCGTGAGCAGCTTATTCTCGAGGGCCTGCTCGGTTCGGTGGCAACGAATAGGAATCGGCGCCACACTGCCGAGCGCTATTCTCACTTGTTCAATTCGATTCTCGATTGTTTGAGCGACGGCCAGCAAAGCAGACCTTCGAAATAGCCTGTGCCTTTCGCGTGCCGACTTTGCGATAGTAATGCTTCAGTGATCCAGTGTTGCGCGGCAAGCGAATCGCGCGCAGCAGTTCATCAGGCCGCGATGTCCATCTGCTTGTATCCGGTATGGAATTTTGAATATTGAGTTCTGCTGCGATCCTTCGCTTCGAAACGAACTCCAGCTCCGCATCATAAGCCAGCAGGGCCGGTGGCGAATCGGCCGCAGGCGATGCGTTAACGATGTTTCCGCCGAGCGTCCCGCGATTCTGAATCGCGATGCCGCCGGTTTCCTTCGCGGCCTGGCAAAGCATCGGGAAACTCAGCGCGCAGGACCGGCGTTCTCCTGGACCTCGGTATAGGTTGTCAGCGCGCCCAGCGTCACGAAATCATCGCTGACTTCGATTCCGCGCAGCTCTTTGAGATTCCAGATATTGACGTAGTTCTGATGCGGCAGTTTCCGGCTTCGAGCAGCACCATGAGGTCAGTGCCGCCGGCGAACGGTTTCCAGGTTCCATTGTCCTGGGCCAGAGCATCGAGCGCTTCGCCCAGCGACGCCGGTGAGACTATTTGATAGGAAGGAACGTAAGCTCTCATTTCGATTTCGTGGTCTTATTTTGTCTGGTTTGATTCGTCTCACTGATATGAGCCTTGCGGGGCGTGATCTTGGCGGTTGCGAGCTCGAGGCAAAGCCGCCGCAATTCAGACACCAGCTTCAGGCGCGCCGTTACCGATGCCGCCGACATATCAATTTCTCGCACTACCGATGTCCTCCTGCAACATAGCTATATCGTCGAGGTCACGGCCGCTGCTTCTTAAAGCGCTTTAGCGTCAATCAGACCTTCACGAGAGACAACGGATATTTTCCCATCCTCCAGATCAGCTTCCACGCGCGAGTCCCAAATTTCGCGAATTGCCGACGTCACCAGCAGCATATCTAACGTTAAGACGTGCCTGGTTGTCGGGTGAATTTTCGACACTCTTCTGATTTCTACTGCGCCGTCAGCAAACGAGAGGTCAAGACCCCGAATTGTGTACCCTAATTCATTTGCGACCTGTAACGCCGAGTCGAGTGAGTCTGACAGGATTAGCAGATCAATATCGATTGTCGCTCGCGGATGATCATAAACAGCCATCGCCAGCCCGCCACAAAGCGCGTACTCAATCTGATGACGGTCGAGCGTGCTCGTTACCTTCCTGAGTTCTTCGTAGAGATCAAACATGCTCTTACTTCCGACACGCTCTTACGCACCGACTCAAAGATCTTCATGTACCCGGTGCAGCGACAGAGATTCCCGGCCAGGCCGTTGCGAATCTCAGCTTCAGTCGGGAGTCGGATTCTTTCCAGCAAACCAACCGCGCGCCATCACCATGCCCGGCGTGCAGATGCCGCACTGCGCGCCACCGCATTCGATGAACGCCTGCTGCACGTCGTGCAATTGGTCATCGCTGAGCGCAATGCCTTCGATTGTCTTAATTGCATGCGCCTTCAACCTGTGCGACCGGGACCGAGGCAGCTGTTTACGATCTGTCCGTCAATCATGACGCTGCACGCGCCGCACTCGCCTTCGCCGCAACCTTCTTTGGTTCCGGTCAGGCACCGCCTGCTCGCGCAGGACGTCGAGGAGACGTTCCATGGGATAGGCCTCGAGCGTGCGCGGCTCTGTTGTTGATGGCACAGCCTATCTTTATTTTTACAGGCATCGACTCGTCTAAGAGTGACGTCAGAGTGGGATTTCGAAAGTGCCGTCGGGATAACGGCGAAAGCACCAAAACCTGCGCCACCGTCCGAGGCAATCCGATTCAACGCCTGGCGCAAGGTCACGCCGCTCAAATCAAAGGACAACTTCTCGTCCCTTGGTTTGCTCTGAAGGAGATATGGCGGGCGCATCTTCAGATTCATCGATGAGGCCAGGGCGCGCACCTCCGGAAGACCCAGCAAACGATTAAGAGCCAGGTCGCGGTTAACGTCCTTCACCCGGAAGCTTTGGATCGGGGTATCTAACAGACTGGAACCCCCGCCACCGGGAAACACCTCGATGCATTCATCTCTTTCGCGCCATTGATATCGCGGCCTCGGCTTTTACGATGCCGTCGAGTATCTCGTGAAATGAACATCACGCAGGTCGAGGTTGATTAGGGAGTCAACCTTTTCCGGATCAGTCTCCAACCCAATCGTGACATCGTAATCAATCGGCGATGTTGGCCAGAATCGATCGCACATTCGAACGTTGTTAAAATAAACCAATCTGGCTTGCTCTGACCTGGTTGGTTTGCGCGCCTCCGCTGATTGGCAGCAGCCGCGATCGCGAGAATGCCGGCCAGCGCTGTTGTCCTCAAGCCCATAAGAGTGCCTGCTGCGAGCCCAGGGCATACCACGTTGAGCGACGTGAAATGTCGTCACCGAATTGGTAGTAGTGCAGTTTGCCTCCCTCTCCCTTTTGGGTTGAGGGTCATGGGGAGGGAAGGGACCTAAGCTACGCGAACATCAAGATGTCTTCCACCCTTCTCCCTCTTGGGAGAAGGGCCGTGGGGATGAGGGCCCGGGCTGTTACCTGATACCAAGTTGTCTCCGGACCAGACACTCCGCCCCAGCCCTCTCCCCAAAGGAGAGGGAGTCAAACCTTACGACTACTTCGAATTAGCTGCGGCGAGACGCGCAACCAGGTTGTTGTTGTGGTCAATGGCGTGACCAGCCAGTCGAGTGCTTCTTTCGATTTGCCCAACGAGACGGTCGACGGGGGATTGACGCCCATTTTTCGCGATGAGGATTTTGTGAGGGCGTCCATTAACAAAAATGTCGACCGCGCGAAATCAGCTTTTTCTTACCACGAGGGCGAACATCTCGAAGACGCGACGATCCGCAACGCGCGGTCCTGGCCCTTCACTGGTTGCACCGAAAGCGAATAGATCGGCTTGGTGCCCAGAATCCGCGCCGCATGCCCCAGGAGATCAACATTGCGGTCCAGCAAATCGCGACTGAGTCATATAGTGGCGATAGTCTGGCGCGATGCCGAGTTCTTCGAGCGGCCGGCCCTTTCGTGTGCCCGACTCGGATGCTGCGGCGCATCGCAGTCGCCAGGTCAGAGTTTCGCGGCAAAGGCTTGAACAGGGACATTGAAGTCTTGCCCACGGCATTCATTAGATCTTCATACAGCCAAACGTTGGCGCCGCCGCGCCCGGTGTTGTCACTCGTGCCGAGGATCTCGCCAATCTCTGATTGTCCTGAAAGCCGGCGGCAAACATGCTCAGTAGTGCTGTAGGACAGACGCGTCAGTGATGAGAATCACGGGCCCGTAATAAACCTGGTCCGATGTTGTTGCATTGCTCCTAGAACTAACCGGAAACCCGAGCGAGTACGTCGCCCCGGTGACTACGGCTTCGGCAATCGAATCGGCCCATTGCCGGTAGACAGGATCGCGCCGGCAAATCTCCAGGTTAAGTGGACGAGTTAATGAATTCAAACAGTTCAGGCTCTACCTGCCGCGGTGTGAATAGCTGAAGCAGCCGTTCGCCGGCGCGAATTCTCCCGCCGCCATTTCCCCGCACGTCGATAATCCGAGGCCCCTGCTGGGGAAATCCGTCAGAAGTGATTGCTGTTTGAATTCCGTGACGAATTCATCTTGAATTCTGCCTCAAAGCTGAACAGTCTGATGTAAGCAAACTCCTTCGTCCGCCAATCTTTCGACCTCAGCATAAAAGTTATCTTCAAAACGCCGCCGCCCACAGGGATATCCTGCGGTACAAGAATCTCTTCTGAGTTGATTTATTTTCGTCTTCTTGATGTCGATGGCGGCGGCTTCTTTTCACAGTCCGCTTCGGCGGCGGCAGTTGCCGCATCTGAGTTGTAAACCAGCCACTCCAGCTTTGCTCTGAAGCACTCTCCCGCCGGCGTCTGATACGTGATGTGTCAGCATGCACTCTTCGTCCGGCGGCGGCGAAGTCACCAGCGGCCCAGGATAGTCAGGTTATCCAGACCCCGGGCAAAGCGCGCTCCAGGTTGTTGCCCGCCTGGCTTTCGCCGTTACGTTCGACGGCTCGTTTGATCTGGCACGCCCATTCCAATAGAGCACCTCAACACCCGTGTAAGCTTTGCCCACCCCGCTTCATCCGGCTGATAAAGTCATCGATGACCCGCGTCACCAGGAACTTGTCGACCAGCTTCTTACCCGTTTTCGAAGCATTGTTCAATCAGCAGAGGAAGAAACGCGGTGTAGGCTCTTAAATGGATCCGGCAAGAGATACAAGGTATGTAAATCGCGCAGCGACGCGAACAGTTCGAGCATCCGCTGGTGGAACTGCATGCCGCTCTCCAGCTTGCTGTCTTTGTTTCGAGACGAAATTTCAGCAGCTTCAGCCGTTGGATTGATCGACGGCGGCATCGCCTGGCTTCAGCGGAAGATGGACGTAGTTCATCCTCGAGCAGCAGCGGCGATTGATTGACGATTACGCAGCCGCTCCTTCGCGCGACAAGCCACGCTCTGTAGATGAAAATATTTTGAACAGCGCGATCCCCCATGGGGATCTACTTGCTGTTCTTCGTGTTAAGCTAGTACCATTCCTTGAGCAGCTGCAAAGCGACTACTGTTTGTAAGCTCAAGAATCTCTCTGTAGCAGGAGAGTGCTTAGAGAAATATGCTGGAAAAGTGTAACCTATGTCGGTGAACTAAGTGTTACCTATATAAATCCCGGATTGGACCCCTCGCCTCTGTAGGGAAAGAGCTTCCTGTGTGAATAATCTCCGAAGATTTTAAAGCATTACATGTTTAGCACTACCCAAATCGTGTTTGACGACCAAGAACAAGTGCAAAAAATAGAATTATTTTGAGGTTAATATGAGTATTGGCGGAGTATATCGTTCGGCCCCCGCTGTGTTCAAAAGAATCGTCTCAAGCCTACAAATGGAATGATGTGAGAGCCCTTCAGGATCTTACTCACATATCTGCGGATCACCTCTGTTTGATTCTCCCGTTTCTGTTGAAGTTTTTCCCAAAAAGATCGTCAATTTGAGCTAAAAGCAACTGTTCAGATCAAAAAGAAGGAGGAACCCAGAAAAGATTTCTCAGACCACAATGAATAGAATGCATTTTCTAAAAATATTTTTATCATGTCATCTTGTTCCGGCATATTTTTGCGAGGCGCCTTTTACTGTTCCTACCTTCCATCTGGGGCGAGGGGTGTCTTCCCATCTCCGCTTAACCTGAAGGTATGCAATACTTGCCCAACGCCCATTCAGTTTTTTCTTAAAAGAAAAGGCAGTGGGTCAGATTGAATTATCAGGAATACTGTCGTTCCAGGTATAACAAAAATAGCTGCTCGCAGAGACATCCCTTCTGGGACAAAAAAGGTTGCTTTCTATTGATATCAAGAATGGAGCATTCAGCCTTCCGCACAGAAAAGAACAAAAAAGATCGCAACGAACAGAAAATGAATGAATTGACAGCAGATATAGGCAAAATGGATTTAGACGAAGGGAAAATAATTTATTTTTTCTCCACTTGAGTTGTTGCAAAGGGCCTGTTCGACAAACATCTCTCTCCATAGACGCATTCGCATCCCGATTTTTTTGCCGCGGCTAAAAGGGGTGTCTCTCTCGGCTTCGTAGACAACGTCCATCACCGTTGTGGAAGGACGGATGGAGGAACTTCTCCTGATGTAGGGGAATTGTGTTCACCAAAACGTCGTAAGGGCAATTGGCAATGCCTCCATCCCGTATCCGATACAACCAAATGCAGCTCCGAGTTGCTTGGCCCTGGTCTCTGTCCGATTGAAGATGGAAACGACGGCGCCCCGTTTTTGGCTTTCATAGGCGATGGCGCGGGCAGAGCCGCCAGCGCCGAGAAGCGCGAGGTACTGACTTTGCAGTGCCTTTCAAGGGCATTGAGCGCCCCTTAGGCCGTCGGTATTGGCGCCAATGGCTTTTGATTGCGAAAAAATAACCGTATTCGATATGCCAATGGCTTGAGCCGTCGGCTGATCCATTTGAGCCAACACGCCTCTTTCAATGGAATCGTCACTAAGTCCTCAAAAGGGAGCTTCCGGATAAGCTGAAAACGGAGGGACCCCTTCCCTTTTAAGCGGATGTTGACGTAGATTGCATTCGCCCAACGGCCGCAAACTGCCGGTTGTGAAAGAGATGCCCCGACTTTGCTCTACGGGATCGCCGATGAGCTGTGCATAAATCGCTGCATCGCGGTTGAGCTTCCGGTAATGAAACACCTCGTGCAATGTCTTCAGACTGTAGCGCGATGGAGAGGCAAATGTTCTTCAAGTCCTGCATAATTGAGGAGGCTCCCACGATGGGAGCGGAAGGCGCGATGGCTTCCCGTACTCTCCCATAGAGATGACCGAAAGGGGTATCTTCGCATTGCGAGCAAAAATCAAAGCCGGAGCTGATCCGCTGTGGATTGAAAGGGTAAGCGCCATTTTGTAGATAGCAAAATGGGGGTTCTTCATCTTTGCAAAAGGGCGTCCAAATCAGGCGTCTTTGAAGTCGTGATGGGAACCGATGAGTTGAACATTGGGGAATTTGCGGGCGAGCCGCTCAATGAATATGGGATCGGTGTCAGCCTCTATATCGCAATAAGTGGGGCTGCAGACCAGGAGAGCTTTTCGATTTGCGCGAGGCGCTTCTTTCAACAACGGCGCGCACCCCCTTGCTCTTTTTCGGAATGTAAAATACAAGGAACTCCGTTTTCGGATTTGGAGAGAGATCGTCAGCAGTCGAGCCGCAGCTCGATGATCTCGCGAGGGAACCCACTTCTTTCAATACCGTCTTTCAGATCCGTTATACTAGCGACAAGCACCCCCACTTATACCCACATACGGTCAATTTACACACTATACCGCTCGTGATTCGAAAATCGGTTCTGATGCTCCTACCCAAGAACGAAGCGTTCTTCGGGGACCCCACGGCGGCGGTCAAGTAGCCACTAAATTTGAGCCCGCCTGCACCCCACCCCCAACGATGATGCATCGTCGGGACCCCGGCGCCCAACTTTATTCGCTGCTGTAACGGCCTACCCAAAAATGATGCATTTTGGGGGCTCGGCGTCTGGCTTGCGCCTCTGAAGAAATTTCTAGGGCGCCTCCTTGCCATTTCCCCGATTTTTGAATCACCTTGCGTGCTAACTCTTTATAATAAATATGTTGCATTTTTAAATAATATTTATGAATAATATAGTTACTTTCATGTTATAATATTTATTTAAATAATTGGTAACTAAAATGTCTATTAAAATAAATCTGGTATTAGGCAACGAGACTGTGAAGGCAGCCGTTGAACAAATCGCAGACAGCAATACGTAACTGAACGAAGTATTAC
>ERZ1370068.10317-contig-9027_pt1 | contig 30234 bp, 39 predicted proteins | sample MGYA00561227_ERZ1370068 | MGnify/ENA primary metagenome ERZ1370068 (study PRJEB38410, sample SAMEA6850437) | metagenome | study: Metagenomic assessment of the ecological functions of the soil: analysis of the soil microbiota associated with the...
TTGTACTTCGTTCAGTTACGTATTGCTCTGGTTGCCGGAGGCGGCGGCGTGCGGCTCGCCCTCGACGTTGAGGACCTCGAAGCCGAGCGCCTCGAGATAGGCGCGCAGCTGCGTGTTGTTCCACTCGGGGTAGGGCGTGGCCACCGAGACCTTGCGCGCGCCGAAGAAGCGCAGCGCCTCGACCACCGACGGGCTGGTGGCCACCGCCGGCACGCCGGCCGCGCTTCCGGATGATGTCGAGCATCTCGCGATCCCAGCCCGGGCCGCGATAGAAGCTGCCCGTCGTGCAGCCGTAGGCGACGACGTCCACGCTGGCGGTGGCCAGGTAGCGCGCGCCGGACTCGACCTCGGCGTTCATCCGGTCCATGCCGGACGCGCCCATCGCATCGTTGGTCAGCCACAGGCGCTGGCCGTGGATCGTGACGTCGCGCGGGCTCACCAGCTGGAAGTCGGCCTCGAAGCTCGTGTTCGTCGAGGGAACCATCACGCCGATCCGCTTGCGCACGCTCATGACTGAGTCCTCCTGGCCAGCTCGTAGCCTTGATCGATGAGGCGCACGACGCGCAGGCAGTCGTGCACGCTGATGGGCGGCGCCGCACCGCGGCGGAAGTGGTCGACGATGTCGTGCACGACGGTCGGATAGAGCGGCGCCGCCGGCGGCACGGCGGTGACCTCTTCGCCCGAGGCGGTGATGACCCGCAGCGTGTCGTCGTGGTGCCAGATGAGGATGGCGTCGCGCCCGGCGATCTTGAACTCGCTGTCGCTGCCGTCGTACGGCACGGTGTTGCCGACCTCGATGGTCCCCAGCACCCCGCTGGTGGTCTCGCAGCTGCACGGAGGCGTAGTCCTCCACGCGCTGCCCGAGTGCCCGCGCGCTCAGCTGGGCCGCGGTGACCTGCGCGTCCTCGCCGGTCAGCTGCAGGAACAGATCGAGCACGTGGAGCCGAGATTGCGGAGGCAGCCGCCGCCGGCCAGCGCGGGGTCGAGCATCCACGGCGCGTCCCAGGCCGGATAGCGCGCGGACGTCGGCCGGTTCAGGCGGAAGTAGAGGTGTGACAGCGGACCGAAGCGGCCTTCGGCCAGCATCGTGCCGGGCGCGGACGGTGAACGGCGAGTAGCGCTGCGGCAGCGGCACCGCGACGAAGGCCTTCTTGGCCGCCGCCTTCTCGGCGATGCCGGCCACCTCGGCCGCGCTCACACCCATGGGCTTTTCCATCATGAAGGCGACGCCCTGATCGAGCAGGTGGTGCGCGGTCTCCGCCATGCGATTGTGCTGGCCGAGCGCGACCACGAAGTCGGGCTTCGTCTTCGCCAGCATCTCCCGATAGTCGGTGAAGACCGGCGGCTTGCCGACCTCGGCGGCGCGCCGGGCCGCGACGGCGGCGTCGGGGTCGTGGAGGCCGACGAGCTGGACGTCCGGCATCGCGGCGAGGATGCGCAGGTAGGCGGCGTCCCAGAGCGAGTGCCAGTGACTGACTCGATGGCCGCGACGCGCATCAGCTCACCTGACCAGCGAGATCGCTCGCGCGATCTTTGAAGCCGCTCTCACCACGTGAACCCGTACCGCGTCCGCGACCTCGTTCAGAGATACTGCTCGTCGGACATCGCGCGCCCGCCGGCCACGTACTCCTCGTCGGTCGTGCCGCTGGCGGCCCGCGACCAGCAGCTTGGCGTCCTCGCCCACCAGCCAGCGCAGGCGCGGGCGTGGAGGTGGTGGCCGCCTCGTAGATGACGCGGGCGGCATCGGCGGGCTGCGCCGCCGTGGCCATCTGCTTCTGGTAGAAGCAGCAGCAGGCGCCGGACGTGATCGAAGTACGGCGAGGCCGGATCGGCCCAGCGCTTGGCCTTGCTGAAGATGGGCGTGACGACGACGCCGGGCTCGACGATGGCCACGCGGATGCCGGAAGCGCTGGACTTCCTGGGCGAGCGCCTCGCTCATCGCCTCCAGCGCGTGCTTGACCGCCGAGTAGTGCCCGTGGCCCGCGACGGCCAGGCGCCCGGCGATCGACGACGACGTTGACGATGGCGCCGGCGCGGCGCTCGCGCATGCCGGGCAGCACGGCCTGGGTCACGCGCAGCACGCCGAAGTAGTTCGTCTCGAACAGCGTCTTCACCCAGTCGACCGGCACGTCCTCGATCGGCCCGCCGCCGCCGATGCCGGCGTTGTTGACGAGCACGTCGACGCGCCCGGACTTGTCGAGGACCTCGGCCACGCCGCGCTGGACGGACGCCCGCGTCGTCCACGTCGAGCGCGACGATCCGCACGGGCAGGCGTTCCTTGTCGATCGCCGCGCGGAGCTCGGTGGCGGCGGCTGGATTGCGGACGCCGGCCCAGACGTCGTGGCCCTGGCGGCCGAAGTGCAGGGCGGTGGCCAGGCCGATGCCGGTGCTGGTGCCGGTGATCAGAGCGACAGCCATGGCGCGCCTCCTCAGGTACTCCGGGAGACTACACCGAGCAGGGTGATACCATCTAGCGGATGAGCGACGAGGCGAAACCCAGCAACTTCATTCGCGACATCATTCTCGAGCACAACCGGTCGGGCCGCTTCGGCGGCAAGGTGATCACGCGCTTTCCGCCCGAGCCCAACGGCTACCTCCACATCGGCCACGCCAAGGCGATCTCGCTCGATTTCGGCATGGCCCGGGAGTTCGGCGGCCACTGCAACCTGCGCTTCGACGACACCAACCCCGACCAAGGAGAGCCAGGAGTACGTCGACGCGATCACGCGCGACATCCGCTGGCTCGGCTTCGACTGGGGCGACGCACCTCTATCACGCCAGCGACTACTTCGAGCAGCTCTACCAGTGGGCCGAGCAGCTCATCCAGGCGGGCAAGGCCTACGTGGACGACCTCACCGGCGAGCAGATCCGCGAGTACCGCGGCACGCTGACCGAGCCCGGCCGCGCCGTCGCCGTTCCGCGACCGCTCCGGCCGACGAGAACCTGGACCTGTTCCGCGCGCATGCGGGCGGGCGAGTTCGCCGACGGCGCCAAGACGCTGCGCGCCAAGATCGACATGGCCGCGCCGAACATCAACCTGCGCGACCCGGTCATGTACCGGATCCGCAAGGCCACGCACCAGCGCACCGGCGACGCGTGGTGCATCTACCCGCTCTACGACTGGGCGCACGGCCAGTCGGACTCGCATCGAGGGCGTGACGCACTCGATGTGCTCGCTGGAGTACGAGGACCACCGGCCGCTCTACGACTGGTACCTCGACGCGCTCGGCATCTTCCATCCCGCAGCAGATCGAGTTCGCGCGCCTGAACCTGAGCCACACGATCATGAGCAAGCGCAAGCTGCTCCAGCTGGTGGAGAGCGGCCAGGTGCGCGGCTGGGACGATCCCCGCATGCCGACGCTGGCCGGCCTGCGCCGCCGCGGCTACACGCCGGAGTCGATCCGCGATTTCGCCGAGCGGGTCGGCGTCACCAAGGCCGCCAACCTCGTGGAGCTGGCGTACCTCGAGCACTGCCTGCGCGAGGATCTCAACAAGCGCGCCGAGCGCCGGCTGGCCGTGCTGCGGCCGCTGAAGCTGATCGTGCAGAACTACCCGGCCGGCCAGGTCGAGGAGTTCGAGGCGGTCAACAACCCCGAGGATCCGGCGGCCGGCACGCGCAAGGTGCCGTTCTCGCGCGAGCTCTACATCGAGCAGGACGACTTCCGCGACCCGGCGCCGCCCGAAGTACTTCCGCCTGTCGCCCGGCGCCGAGGTGCGCCTGCGCTACGCCTACATCGTGAAGTGCACCGACGTCACGCGCGATGCCTCCGGCCAGGTGACCGAGGTGCGCTGCGCCTACGACCCGGATTCACGCGGGGGCGACAGCAAGGGCCGCAAGGTGAAGGGGACCATCCACTGGGTGTCGGCCGCCCACGCCGTCGACGCCGAGGTGCGCCTGTACGACACGCTCTTCACCGTGCCCAAGCCCGACGACGCCGAGGACTACGCCAGCGTGCTGAACCCGACCTCGCTGGAGGTCCTGACCGGCGCGCAAGGTGGAGCCGGCACTGGCCGGCGTGCCGCCGGAGACGCACGTGCAGTTCGAGCGCACCGGCTACTTCGTGGCCGACTGGCGCGACCACACCGCCGCGCGCCCTGTCTTCAATCGCGCGGTCGGGCTGCGCGACACGTGGGCAAAGATCGAGAGCAAGGGGTAGGGCTCGAGCCTCAGGACGCCGTCCGCGCCTATCGGCGCTGGTCGGGGATCTTGATGGATAGCTGACGCAGGCGCTCCTGAGTCTGCGGGCTCAGCATGGCGACCAGGCCGGCCGGATCGGACTTACCGCGGTCCAGCATCTCGGACATCTTCGTGATATCGCCACCCGCCGCCTGCGTCAGCTCACTGAAGACATCGAGCGCGAGGGCGTAGAACTCCCTGGGTCAGCGCATCGGAGCCGGTCAGCGATCGGATCTGCTGGATCGATCGGCACCGCCTGTGGGTTCCCCGCGATGGCGGCGGAGCGCTGCGTGGGATCGAGCAGCGTCTTGAGCGTCGTCGCGAGCGCCTCGGCGGCGATGGGATCGAGCGCCTGAGCGCTAAGCTGGGGCGCTGAGGCTTGTGTGAGAAGCAGCGCGAGGACGGTGGCTGCGAGCTGGACGCGCTTCATCTTCGCTATCGTAGCAGGGGCGCCCGTAGATCCGATGAACCTTCGCGCGTCTCGGCCGAAGCCACGCTTAGGATACACTCAATCGGCATGACCACCGAGCCCACCGCGTCCTTCCACACCCTCACGCCCGACCGGGTGCTCGACGCCGGTCGAGGTGGGCGGCCTGCGCTGCACCGGCCGCTGCCTGCCGCTGCGCGCCTTCGAGAACCGCGTGTACGAGGTCGAGCTGGAGGACGAGCGCCGCCTCGTCGTGAAGTTCTATCGCCCCGGCCGCTGGTCGCGCGAGACGATCCTCGACGAGCATCGCTTCCTGGCGGATCTGGTCGCCTCCGAGGTGCCCGCGGTGGCGCCGATGGATCTCGGCAACGGCCAGACGCTGAACGAGGCGAACGGCATCTTCTACGCCGCGTTCCCCAGGGTGCGCGGCCGCTCGCTCGACGAGCTCGACGCCGAGAACCGCCGCCGCATCGGCCGGACCATCGGCCGCATGCATGCCGTCGGCGCCGCGCGTCCGCGCCAGCATCGCCCGAAGCTGAGCGTGCAGCACTACATCCACGAGCCGCTCGAGTTCGTGCTCAAGGGCAGCTTCATGCCGGAGAACCTCGGGCCCGCGCTACCGCGACGTCGCCCTGCGCATCGCCGACGCCGTCGCCAAGCCGCTGGCGGCGGCCCGCACCCAGCGCGTCCACGGCGACCTGCACTGGGGCAACATCCTCTGGACACCGGATCCGCTGCTGGTGGACTTCGACGACTGTGTGATGGGGCCGCCGATCCAGGACATCTGGCTGCTGGCGCGCGGCGAAGGCGAGGAAGCGCGCAAGGCCCGCGAGGACCTGATCGAGGGCTACGAGCTCTTCCGCGAGTTCGACCGCTCGACGCTGCCGCTGATCGAGCCGCTGCGCGCCATGCGCATCATCTACATGTCGGGCTGGATCGCGCAAGCGCTGGGACGATCCGTCGTTCCCCCACGCCTTCCCGAACTTCAAGGACGTGCGGTACTGGATGCAGGAGTACGAGGTGCTGGTCGGGATCGCAGAGACAATCGCCGGTCTCGGCTAGCGCTGCTGACTCAGAACATCGCCAGCGGATTCGCCGGCGAGCCCGTCCCGCCCATCACCGGCAGCGGCGACACGATCAGCATGAACTCGTCGCGCCCTTCCTCCTGACACGCCTGCGCCAGCGGCTCGAGCAGCGCGTTGTCCACCAGCGCGCAGCCGTAGGCGAACAGGCAGCGCGTGCACGGCCCACGGGATGTCGTAGCCGATCGGCAGCGCGTCGAGCATGTCCCACACCAGCACGCTCACGTCGTGATCGCGCAGGAACGGCAGGCAGGAGACGTGGAGACCCGGACGGATGAGCGTGCCGACGGGCCGAACGACCTTGCTGTACGGCTTCTCGGGATCCTGCGCCTGCCACGCCTCGCGGCCGGAGTAGACGGCGACGGCGTCGCCGGGCTCGAGCTTCACGCCACGCTTCGTCAGGATATCGTCCAGCTCCCAGCCGTGCACCGGACGGTCCTCGGTGACGAACTTGGTGCCGCGGTGGCGCGGGACGTCGAGCAGGACGCAGCGGGTGATGATGCCGTGCTGCCAGTGCTCGATGGCGCCGAAGCGGGCGCCGTCGAAGCCGATCTCCTTCTTGGGATCGCGGCCGTTCCACATCGCGTCGTCGTCCCAGGTGTGGCAGAGCGCGTCGATGTGGGTGGAGGCGACGCCGTGGTAGAAGATGCCGTAGTAGTCCGGCCGCGAAGCCGCCCTTGCCGCGCGGCAGCGTCTTCATGTAGTGGTGCGCGGGCAGCGCGTTGTTCGGGCCGGGCTCCTTGGGGAACGGGCGGCTGAGCGAGAGGCTGCGGCCGCTCTTCACCAGGCGGGCGGCGGCGGCGCGCTTGGCCGGCGTGACCAGGTTCATCACGCCCTGCTGATCGTCCTTGCCCCAGCGGCCCCAGTTGCGGCGCTCGCGGATCCAGCTCATCACTTCCTTCTCGGTCGGTAGGGGCTTCTCGGGCATCGTCGCCTCCGGGTGTGGGTGAGTGCGCCGGTATAGTACCAGTGACCCGACGCTCGCGAAGGGCCCGCCGTATAATGCCGTAGCGTGTCGAGGGGCTCGTGTCGCTCGTCTATCTCGCGCAGGTTCCTGCTGACCGGCCTGGTCGCCGCTTCGCTGTGGCCCCGGCTCGCGGTCGGCGCGGGGCCGGTCGTCGTCGAGGACTGGAGTAGCCAGCCGCTGGGGGCGCACGGCGTGCCGCAGGGCTGGAAGAGCTACGAAACGCCGGGCGGCCATCCCCGGTATGACTTCACCATCGTCGAGGACGGCGGCCACCGCGCGCTGGAGCTGAAGAGCGAGGATGAGCACTCCACGATCGCCAAGGAGCTCGACGTCGATCTCGCCGCGACGCCGGTACTCGAGTGGGCCTGGCGGGTCATCTCGCACCCGGCCGGGGCCGATCTGACCAAGCGCGCGACGTCCGGATGCGACCGGCCACATCTTCATCGTGTGGCCGAGATTCCCCGCCATGCTCCGGTCACGGCTGATCGGCTACATCTGGGATCCCGTGATTCCGGCGGGCTCGATCGTCAAGAGCCAGAAGACGGGCGCCGTGAGCTTCGTGGTGGCGCGCTCGGGACCGCAGGGGCTGCGGCGAGTGGTCCATCGAGCGGCACGACGTGGCGGCCGACTACCGGCGCGTCTACGGCGAAGCGCCGCCGAAGCCGGGCGCCGTCGCGCTGTCCATCGACACCAACGACACGCGCGCCAGCGCCGCCGCGCGCTTCGGCCGCATCGCGCTGGTGTCGCGGTGAGCTCGGTGGAACGTCCGTTCCCCATCGTCAGGCACCCTCTGCCGGAGCAGCGGACGCCGGTGCTGGTGAGCGTGCCCCACTACGGCACGCAGCCGCTGCCCCACATCACCCGCGACGACTACGGCGAGCCGCGGTTCGAGACCTTCGCCTACGGGTTCGCCGATACCTTCGTCGGGCGATCTCTACGCCGACCTGCACGAGCACGGCGCCACCGTGCTGGCCACGCCGTTCTCGCGCATGTTCGTCGACGTCAACCGCCGCCGCGACGACTTCGAGCATCTCGACGGCGAGGTGCGCTCGCGCCGCGGCGTCGTGCGCACCCACACCATGCGCGACGTCTCCATCTTCGCCCGCCCGCTCGGCGCTCGCCGATCTCGAAGCGCGGCTGCAGAGCGCTCTACGATCCCTACTACGCGGCGCTCGAGCACCTGCTCGGCGAGATCCGCCAGCGCTACGGCTACGCGCTGCTCCTCGACGGCCACACCGGCAGCCCGCGCCGCATGAAGGACCACCAGGTGATCATCGGCACGCGCCACGACGCGACGTGCGCGCCGCGAGCTGGTCGAGATCGGTCGCGACGATCTTCACGCGTCACGGCTTCGAGGTGCACCGGGACATCAGCGGCTACACCGGCGGCAACATCGTGGCGACGTACGGGCAGCCGGAGACCCGGCGTGTGCACGCGCTCCAGCTGGAGATCAACGCGTCGCTGCTGATGACGACCAGCCGCGAGGAGTTCATCGCCCACATCACGCGCGGCGGCATCCCGGCCAAGGACGAGGCGAACATCGCGCGGGTGCGCTGCTGTCTGCAGGAGGTCCTGGCCTCGCTGCCACCCGCGCTCGCGGCCATGCATGAATCAGCATGACCTCGCGACCTGATCTTTCAGGTCGAGCATCTCTCCCTCGCGTACCCGGGGCGCCGGGGACAGGCGGCGGCCACGATCCTCAGCGATGTGACCGTGGACATCGAGCGGGGTGGCGCGCTGACGCTCGTCGGGCCGTCCGGCTCCGGCAAGTCCTCGCTCCTGCGCTGTCTGAACCGGCTCGAGGAGCCCACCGGCGGCACGGTGCGCTTCGACGGCCGCGCGATCACCGACTGGGATCCGCGCGAGCTCCGGCGCCGGGCGGCGCTCGTGTTACAGACCCCGGTCATGTTCGAGGGCACGGTGCGCGACAACCTCGGCATCCGGGCCGCGGGCGTGTCGCTCGATCTCTCCGAGAGCCGGCTGCGCGAGACGCTGGCCGAGGTGGGCCTGGACGCGGGGCTGCTCGACCGCGAGGCCGCCACGCTGTCCGGCGGCGAGAAGCAGCGCGTGACGATCGCACGGGCCCTGCTGCGTGAGCCGCAGGCGCTGCTCCTCGACGAGCCCACCTCCGCGCTCGATCCTCCGAACGCCACGCTGGTCGTCGAGACCGTGTGCCGGCTACGCGAGGGACGCGCCGGCTGACGATTGCCGTGGTCACGCATTCGCCGGAGCTGGTCCGCCAGCTCGGCGGCGCGCTCCTCTACCTGGTCAAGGGCCAGGTGCAGTCCTACGAGCGTCTGGACGGCGGTGCGAACGGCGCGATCGGGGACCAGCGCCTGCAGGCCTTCCTCGCCGGCGGTCATCCATCATGACGGGCGGCGCCGGCATCATCGATCTCTCGTTCTGGCAGCTGGGTCTCGCGCTGCTCCTGGTCGGTGTCCTCGTCGTGGTCTCGGCCCGCCAGAGGCTGGGGCTCGAGCGCGACTTCGCCATCGGCGCCCTGCGCACGCTGGTCCAGCTTTACCTCGTCGGCCTCATCCTGGCCGCCGTGTTCTCGGCCGCCCGGTGGTACTGGGTGCTGCTGATCCTGGTCGTGATGGCGGCCATCGCCACGCACGCGGCCGTCTCGCGCCTGGCGAAGCCGATTCCCGGGATCTTCTGGATTGCTGCGACCGCGCTGACCGTCTCGACAGCTGCGACGCTGACCTACGTGATCGGCGTCGTCGTCCGCCCGCACCCCTGGTGGGAGCCGCAATACCTCATCCCGATCGCGGGCATGATCCTCGGCAACTCGATGACCAGCGCCGCGCTGGCCGGGCGAGCGCCTGCAGGGGCGACCTCGCTGCGCGCCGCGACGAGGTGGAGGCGCGCCTTGGCCTCGGCTTCTCCGGTCGCGAGGCGGTCCAGCCGCTGGTCCGCGCCTCGCTGCGGGCGGCGATGATCCCCACCGTGAACGGCATGATGACGGTCGGGCTCGTCCAGCTCCCGGGCATGATGACGGGCCAGATCCTGGCCGGCTCGTCGCCGCTGGTGGCGATCCGCTACCAGATCGTCGTCGTCTTCATGCTGGGCGTGGCCACCGCGCTCGGCTCGCTGATGTTCGTGCGGCTGGCCGTCAGCCGCTATCTCACGCCCGCGCACCAGCTCCGGCGATACTGCTGTAGCGCAGGCTCGCTCCCGAGCCGGTGCTTGCTGCCTGGGTGAGCGCCATGGGCCCGCGGCAGTCCCGTGCGCGCCAGCATATCGACGTCGCGGCATTCTCGCGGGCGAGGAGGGGGCGCATGGCGCGTGCTGCGGAAGTCGACGTCGCTGGATGGGCCGAGGCGGTCGAAGCCTACTTCGAGCGCGGTTGGACCGACGGTCTGCCCGTCGTCCCCGCCACCCGGAGGCGATCCGGCCCTTCCTCGCCGCTGCCGGGCTCGAGCCCGGGGACGTCGTGCTCACCGAGGCGACGCGCCGGCGCTCGATCAGCGCCGAGAAGGTCGCGATCAACGCGGTGATGGCCGGGTGCCGGCCGGAGTACATGCCGGTGCTCCTCGCGGCGCTCGAGGCCATGGCCGATCCGGCGTTCACGCTGCACGGCGCCATCACCAGCACCGGCGGGTCGGCGACGCTGGTGGTCGTCAACGGTCCGATCCGGCAGCGCCTGGGTTTCAACGCCGGCGGCAACGTCTTCGGTCCCGGCTGGCGGGCCGAACGCCACGCTGCGGACGCGCCATCCGGCTCATCACGCTCAACTGTCTGGGCGCTCAGCCCGGCCTGCTCGATCGCTCGACGCAGGGGCATCCGGGCAAGTACTCGTACTGCATCGCCGAGCTCGAGGAAGCCAATCCCTGGGAGCCCCTGCACGTGACGCGGGGACTGCCGCGCGAGGCGAGCGCGGTGACCGTCTTCGCGGCCGAGGGCCCCCACAACGTGCTGAGCCACTACGGCGAGACCGCCGAGGCCGTCGTGGTCGCGCTCGCCGATGCGATGGCGGGGCTCGGCAGCTTCAGCCCGGGCGAATCCTTCATCGTGCTGGCGCCCGAGCACGTCCAGATCCTGGCGCGCGACGGCTGGAACAAGCCGCGCCTGCGTGAGGCGCTCTACGCGCGCGCCGCCGCACGCGCGCCGATCTCAAGCGGGGCGGCAAACTGGCCGGCGCCGTGGAGCCCGACGACGAGACGCGATGGGAGCATCGCGGGCGCGGCCCGGAAGACATCCACCTCGTGGTCGCCGGCGGCGGTGCCGGTGGGCACTCGGCCTTCATTCCGTCCTGGAGCCGCGATCGCAACTCGCTGTCGGTGACCCGAGCGATCCGAGACCCTCACCAACGGAGCCATACCCCATGACCCTCAAGATTCTCGATCCGATGGTCGCCGCCGACGAGGGCGACCGACGTCGCGGTCGCCAAGCGCGTCGGCGGCCTGGACGGCAAGGTGCTGGGCTTGCTGCACAACGGCAAGGTCAACGGCGATCGCCTGCTCGACCTCGTGCGCGAGCAGCTCGCCGCGCGCTACCAGCTGCGGGACATCGTGGTGGTCAGCAAGCCGAGCGCGAGCCGCGTGGCCGACCCGGCGGTGCTCGACCGGCTGGCGCGGGAGTGTGACGCCGTCGTCACCGCGATCGGAGACTGAGGGTCCTGCAGCACGTGCAGTTTGCACGACGGGATCGAGTTGGACCGGCGGGGCGTGCCGGCGGCGGTGATCTGCACCGAGGAGTTCGTGGCCAGCTAGCAAGGCGCAGGCCGCGATCTGTGGCAATCCGCTCTACGAGTTCGCGGTGGTCGCGCACCCCATCGGGAGCCTGACGCTGGCGGAGCTGAGGGCGCGAGCGGCGGTGGCGCTGCCCCGGGTGATCGCGATTCTCACGGGCGCGGCGTGAGGGTGGGATCCAGCCAGACGTCCTGCAGCCGGCCCCAGCCGTAGAGCGAGTGGTGCGGGACGAGGTTCTTCACGTACGGCCACATGGTGAAGTAGTCGAGCCGCCAGCACGAGGATCGGGCTCACGGCGGCGTCCGCCAGCTTGCGCTGGATTGTCTGCACCAGCACCAGGCGCTTGGCTCGATCCAGCTCCTGTGACTGCTGCTCGATGAGCTTCGTGATCTCGGGATCGCAGTAGCCGTTGTAGGCCCGCGGCGAGCCACAGGCGTAGTGCTCGTAGAAGGTGGCGTCCGGGTCGTCGGGCTCCATCGAGGTGCGATCGGCGCCGAAGAGGAATTCGCGCCGGATCTTCTGTGGCTCCCACAGCGTCGTCTCGACCTGCTTCACGGTCACCTCGACGCCCGCGCCGCTTGAGCTCGGTGGCGAGAAACGACGCCAGATCGAGGAAGGCCGGCAAGCCGCGCGTCTGCAGCTCGAGCTTCAGCGGATTGCTGGCGCTGAATCCGGCCTCGGCCAGGAGCGCGCGGGCCTTGGCTCTTTCCTCGGCCGGGCGCGCCGGAGCCGGGCAGGGCGCGCACCTCGCCCTCGAGCAGCCCCACACGCCGAGCGGCTTGGGGCCATGGCCCCGCCGGTGGCCGCGCCGCCCTGGTAGACGGCCTCGATCAGCGCGCGGCGATCGATGGCGCGGTCCAGCGCCTTGCGGACCTTGAGATTGTCGAACGGCGGCTCGCGTCGTGTTGATGAGCAGGTGATCGACGACGGCGCGTGCCCACCGGCGTGACGACTGAGGCTCGGCACCGCGCGCTTGAGCTGATCGGCCATGGTCTTCGAGGTGTCGCCCGGGAACGGCCACGTCCACGCGCCGCGTCTGCAGCGCCGCGGTGGCGGTGCTCCGTTCTGCGGATGACCTGGTACCGCAGCCCGTCCAGGTACGGTCGCCCCTTCACGAAGTAGTCCGGGTTCTTCACGTACTCGACGAACTCGCCCGCGGCGCCACTCCTTCAGCTTGAAGGGCCCGGTGCCGACGCAGCCGGTGCGATAGCTCGCCGGCGGGGACGTGCGCGGCGTAGATCGGCGTGAAGCCGGAGGCGAGCATCAGGAGCAGCGAGGGCTGCGGCCGCTTCAGCCGGAAGATCACCGTCCGCGGATCGATGGCGTCGACCGAAGCCTCGACGTTGGCCCACCAGTCGCGCCGCGGATTGAGCCGGAGCTTCGCGGGGCGTCCGGGCGCCTCGCGGAGCATGTCGAAGGTGTACGTCACGTCCTCGGGCGGTGAACGGCCGGCCGTCGTGCCACTTCACGTCCGCCCGCAGGAAGAAGACCAGGTTGCGGTAGCTGTCCTGCCACGACCACTTCTCGGCCAGCTCGCCGATGACGCTCTCGGCGGTGTGCGTCGTCTTCAGCGGATCGAAGAGCACGAGATTGCTCAGGCACGGCATGGCCGGCCACATCGTCGAGATCGTGGGGCTCTCGTGGATCGCGAAGCCCTGCGGCAGATCCTCGCGCAACCGCAGATTGAGCAAGCCCCCGCGGTGGGGGTCTGCGCCGGTGCGGGCGATGCCGAGACGATCAGCACGAGCGCGGCCAGGGGCCAGTCGCTTCACGGGTCCCCTCCCTGTCTAAAAGCTGGAACAGCCGTCGTCGGGCAGCGGGATCTGGTACGGGCAGATCTTCGAGAAGAACCGGTCGACGTCTTCGGTGCGCAGCCGGCGCCCGAGCGGCTCGGCGAGCGTCGACGGGCAGAAGGCCGCGCGGCCGCTCAGCTCGCCGAGCTTGCGGTAGCTCTCGAACTGGCTCTCGTCGTACCACTGATCCGCCGTCGACTGCTGCGGGAACTCGCGGTTCTCCAGCTTGTACTGGCGGACGTCGCCGCTGTCGGCCGGAAGCACGATCGGCTTGATCCACACCAGCCGCCCGATCGCCTGGGGCCCGCTCACGTTCTTCCAGCCGAGCCGGCGCAGGTGACCGGCGTCGTAGCGGATTCGCCCGCACACCACGTGGACCGTCACCGCCGCGTTGTCGGGCGGATGGAACACGCGGGTGTCGAGCACGATCTCGGCGCGGAAGTCGATGCGGCAGCGCCGGATGGCCTCGCCCACGTCGGCGAAGCACGCCTCGGGGTCGGCGCCGTTGTCGACCAGGACGATGTAGCGGCAGCCGCGCTCGATGAGCGAGTAGAGCCCGGTGTTATCGAAGTGGCCGCCGTCGGTCAGGTAGCAGTACGAGCCGAGGTCGTTCGTCTGCGACAGCGACTCGCGGAGCAAGTAGTACGGCCAGAGCCGCGTCTGCGACAGCGGCCACGAGCCGTGGCTCGGGGTCGGCACCCAGAGGCCCAGGCGCACGTTGAGGGCGCCGAGCAGGAGCGCCAGCGCCGCGCTGGGCGTGGCCGAGCCCATGTTCGGGCTCACGGCGGCGCCCGAGGTCGCCACCGCGGCGCCGAGCGTGAGCGCGCCGCGCATGTAGGTCTCGGTGGGACGGAACCCGTACGGAGCGAGCCGCAATAGCGCGGCGCCATCACGAAGCTGGCCGCCGAGCGCTGGGCGGTGACCAGGTCGCGGCCGCCGACGAGATTGAGCGTGGTGTTCACCAGGTGATAGGGCCCGCCCAGCTTGCTGTTGTTCCGCAGCGAGGCCAGCGCCACGTCGTCGCTCGGATCCGGCTCGGCGATGTCGTGGCTCCGGCGCGCCGCTCCTTGTTCGAGGCGCCGAGATACGCGCGGACCAGGCGCACCTTGTAGAAGGTGTGCAGCGACAGCGCGTTGGGATCGGCCATCCAGCCCAGCGCGAGAATCCAGCCCGACAGGGCGCCGAGCAGGGCGAAGCCGCTGTGCAGTGCGGTCTCCCGGTTGCCGTCCGGGCCACTGGCCCACACGTCGTCGAAGCCCGGCAAGTGGATGCACATCCAGACCACGACCAGGGCCACCGTGGCGCCCAGGAGACCGCGCACGCGGGCACTGGCCTGCTTGAGCGTGAGCAAGCCGGCGCCCACCGCCAGCGCGAGCACCATGCCCCCACCCGCACGGCGAGCGGGACCTCGTAGTGCCAGCGCGCTGGCAGGGAGGTCGAGAAGCCGAGCGTCGACACGATGAGTGCTGCGGCCAGCAGGTAGATCACCGGCAGCCGCGTGCCCTCGGTCATGAGCTGCTTGTTCTCCCACCAGGCCAGGAACACCGCGAGCGCGAGTCCGGCCCAGGCCGCGGCGGACAGCGGTGGGAGGCGGTCGGGCATGGTGATGATGCGGTAGGTCACCGTGTGCATCAGGACGGCCGCCAGCCCGGCCAGCAGCACGAGCGCGATCGTCGGTGAGACGGCCAGGACGAGGCGGCTCACGAATGACGGCCAGGCCACGTCGGCCTTGTCGCGGCCGCCTGTCGGCGCCGAGACGAGTGCGGTGTAGACGGTGCTGACCGTGCCGGTGGCAGCGCCCAGCGCGGTGATCCACTCCTTCCAGCCGTCGAGGTTGCCGGCGAGGAGATTGCCGAGGGGAACGATGAGGAACTCGTGGGAGAAGCCGGCGAAGGCCAGGATGAAGGCGCAGGCGGCGAATGCGGTGAGCAGCGTGGCGTGCCAGGTGGTGGCACGGCTGCTCTTGACCTGGCGGGTCACCGGGGCACCTTCCTCGGCGTCGGTCCGGATGTTGCGGGCGATGCCCACCGCGGCGACCAGGGTGAGCACGCCGAGCAGGATGTCCCATCGGTGAGTGACCAGGAAGCTGCCACCCGGCCGCGACCAGTGCGCAGGGTCGAGCAGGCTCGGATCGTACACGACGATCGCCGACCCCACGAGGGCCACCAGCGCACCCAGCGTGGCGGCGTGGGTGATCGGCGAGCCCGCGTTGTTGTAGTGCATCCAGAGGCCAGTCACCCACATCATCAGCACGAACAGAGCGAGCAGCGGACGCGCGGCCACGTACACGCGCTCCCACAGCACGGTGGTGTAGATCAGCGCGTCGTCGAAGCGGTGCAGATCGACGTCGGAGAGCGGGTGCGTCACGCTGGCGTGGACGAACTCGGCCGCGACCTGGTCGTCGAACGGCTGCAGCACGAAGTAGAGCTGGCCGATCAGCACGATGCCGCACAGGATCGGCAGCAGCACCAGCCAGGTGAGCGTCAGGTTGCGCGAGAACACGGCGGCCGCCCGCCAGGAGTCGCCGCTCAGCAGACCCTTGCGGGGCGTGAGGTAGTTCGCGAAGAGGCGCAGGTGGTGGATCGGGTCCCAGCCGGCGAAGCGGGCGCCGTCCGGCAGATCCTCTCCGGGTGTGAGATCCGGCGCGCGCTCGCGCTCACGCTGCTCGCGGGGCGGGAAGAAGACGTCGGGCGGCACGGGCTGCCCCTCGGGCGGTGGCGGCTGGCGCTGCAGCCACGCGCTCCACCACGAGCCGGAGAACCCGCCGCCCGACACCGTCGACAGGTAGTCGACCGTGCGGAGCGCACCGAGATCCTGCATGGCCTGCAGCACGCCCAGCGAGAACGTGGCGCTGCGAATGCCACCGCCCGAGCGCGAGCCCCACGTACGTCTCGCGATCGTCGTCCGTCGCCGGGCCGTCGTAGCGTCGCGCCCGGCTCTCGGCAATCTCCTCGCGCTCGGCGGCCAGCACCTGCTCGAAGGTGTCCGGCTCATCGCTCTCGCCGCGGCCGGTGACGAGCTCGACGAGGAATTTGCGGGCCCGCTGGACGGTCTCGCCCTTCGGGAGCATTCGACGGGTACGGTATCATGACCGGTGCCTTCTTCTGGTCCAACGCGCGGCGCAAGACGTCGCTGGTGCGGTATCCTTAGCTGGGCAAGGAGGAGGTCATGATCCACCGCATCGCGATGATCCCCGGCGATGGCATCGGCAAGGAGGTCGTCCCCGCCGCCGCGCGGTCCTCGACGCCGCCGGCCAGCGCTTCGGGTTCGAGCTGGAGTGGTCGACGTTCGACTGGTCGTGCGAGCGCTACACCACGCACGGGCCGGATGATGCCGGAGGACGGGCTCGACCAGCTCCGCAAGTTCTCCGCGATCTTCCTCGGGGCGGTAGGCTTCCCCGGCGTGCCCGATCACGTCTCGCTGTGGGGGCTACTGATTCCGATCCGCCGCGGTTTCCAGCAGTACGTCAACCTGCGCCCGGTGCGCCTGCTGCGCGGGGTCAAATCGCCGCTGGCCGGCCGCACCTCCGCCGACATCGACATGCTCATCGTGCGCGAGAACAACGAGGGCGAGTACTCGTCGATCGGCGGGCGGCTCTACGAGGGCACCGAGCAGGAGCTGGTGGTGCAGCAGGCGGTGTTCACGCGCGCGCGGCACCGACCGGATTCATTCGCTACGCCTTCGAGCAGGCGCGCAAGCGGCCCAAGCGGCACGTGACCTCGGCGACCAAGTCCAACGGGATCATCCACAGCATGCCGTACTGGGACGAGCGCTTTGCCGCCATGGCCAGCGAGACTATCCGGACATCAAGACCGTCGCAGTACCACATCGACATCCTGACCGCCCACTTCGTCCAGCATCCCGACTGGTTCGACGTGGTGGTGGGCTCCAACCTCTTCGGCGACATCCTGTCCGATCTCGGTCCGGCCATCGCCGGCTCGATCGGGCTGGCGCCGGGCGGCAACATCAACCCCGAGAAGGAGTTCCCCTCGATGTTCGAGCCGGTGCACGGCTCGGCGCCCGACATCGCGGGCAAGGGCGTCGCCAATCCCGATCGCGCCAGATCTGGACGGGCGCGATGATGCTGGAGCACCTCGGCTACCCGACTGCCGCGCACGCCATCGTGGTGGCGATCGAGCAGGTGGTGGAGCAGGGCAAGACGCTGACGCGTGATCTCGGCGGCCGCGCCGCGACCACCGAGGCTGACCGAGGCGCGTCGCGGCCGATCCTCGCCTAACGCCTAGCTCTTCGGGAAGTCGTAGAGCGTCGGCCGGGTTCTCCACCAGGATGCGAGTGCGCGTCTTCTCGTCGGGCACCCAGTCGATGAGGAGATCGAACAGCACCGCGTCGTCCGGCAGCTGCTTGGACTGCTCGGTCGGATGCGGCCAGTCGCTGCCCCACACGCACCGCTCGGGCATCGCCTTGGCGTACGCGCGCGCCACCGCGCTCGAGTCGGCGTAGGTCGGCGGCCCCACCTTGGTATCGGCGTAGGCGCCCGACAGCTTCACCCACGTGCGGCCCTTGTCCATCAGCGCCCGCACCTTGCCGTAGAGCGGATCGTTGACGCCGGCGGGCTGCGGGATGTGGGCCAGATGGTCGAAGACGATCGGCGAGGGCACGCGCTCGAGAATCGGCATGACCTCCATGATCTTGACCGCCGGAGGCGTTGATCTGGATGTGCCAGCCGAGGTCGTTGACCCGCTTGGACAGCGGCTCCATCATCTCCGGCGTCGTCGCGCCCGCCTGGGCCAGGTTGAAGCGGATGCCGCGCACGCCGAGCGCGTGCAGTCGCTTGAGCTCCTCGGTGGTGACGGTGTCGTCGACGACCGCGACCATCCGCGCGGTCGGCCCGAACGGCGGCCAGCGCTTCGAGGTGGGCGCGGTTGTCGGTCCCGTAGGTGGACGGCTGCACCAGCACGTTGCGCGTCGTCCCGATGCGCTTCTGCAGCGCGCGATAGTCCTCCACCGTCGCGTCGGCCGGCCTCAGCGTCGCCTTCGGATCGACGGGATACTTGGCGTTGTAGACGTGGTGGTGACAGTCGGTGGCGTTGGCCGGCGCCTTCAGCTTAGGCGCCTCCGTGCCGGCCGACCACTTCACGCTCTGGGCGGACGCCGACCGCGGATAACCGCCGAGGATGCCCGGCTGCGGCGGTGAGGGACAGCGTGGTCAGGACGTCGCGGCGGCTCCAGTCCGTCGGACATCGTCTCACTCTCCTTACTAGCCTTTCGGGAGGCCCGAGCACACGCTCGCCGAGGATGTTGCGCTGGATCTCGCTCGTCCCGGCCGAGATCGTGTACTGGCGCGCCGCGACCAGCCGGTTGAACCAGCGCGGCGCGTCGGGCACCAGCTCGGAGCCTTCGTTCACGAGCGCGTGCATGCCGAGCAGCTCGCCGGCGGCGTCCGCGATGCGCACGCCCAGCTCCGAGCCGGAGAGCTTGAGGATCGAGCCCTCGGGCCCCGGCGCCTCGCCGCGGATCTGGCGGGTGAGCGCGCGGAAGCGCGTGTACTTCATCGCCTCGCAGTCGATGTAGAGCTGCGAGCAGGCGCTGGCGGATGCGCGGATCGTCCCACGCCGTGCCGCCGTCCAGCGGCAGCCGCCGCGCGACCGCGATCAGCGCGCAGCACCTGGCCGATCGGGTTGCGCGCGCCCGACGAGTGGCGCTCGTACATCAGCGTGGTGGTCGAGACCTTCCAGCCCTGGTTGATCGGCCCGAGCAGCTGCGTCTTCGGCACCACCACGTCGGTGAAGAACACCTCGTTGAAGTGGTGGTGCCCGGTCGGCCAGCACCAGCGGCCGCACGCTGACGCCGGGCGATTTCAGATCGACCAGCAGGCAGGAGATGCCGTTGTGCTTGGGCGCGTCGGGATCGGTGCGCACGAGCAGGATGATCGAGTCGCGCGTACTGCGCGCCCGAGGTCCACACCTTCTGGCCGTTGACCAGATAGTGATCGCCGCGGTCTTCCGCGCGGGTGCGCAGGCTGGCCAGGTCGGAGCCGGCGCCCGGCTCGGAGAAGCCCTGAGCCCAGATCTCGTCGGCGTTGAGGATCTTCGGCAGGTACTGACGCTTCTGCGCGTCGGTGCCCCAGTGGATGATGGTCGGGCCGACCAGGTTGAGGCCCATGCCCGGCAGCACCGGCGCGCGCGCCGCCGAGTACTCCTCGTCCCAGATCACGCGCTCGATGATCGAGGCGCCGCGCCCGCCGTACTCCTGCGGCCACGCGATCCCGACCCAGCCCGCCTGCGTGCATCGTCTTCTGCCAGGCCACGCGGCGCTCGAACATCTCGCGGGTGGACGCCACCCGGTCGTCGGCGGGATCGTCCACGCAGAGATCGGGCGGCAGGTTCCTCTCAGCCAGGCGCGGAATTCCTTCCGGAAGCTCTCTTGCTCGGGCGCGTATTCGAAATCCATGGCGTCTCCAGAGTCCTTCGGCAGCGAGGCTAGTGGTCGCTCGCCCGCGCTGTCAAGCGCTTGGCCTACAATACCCGGGCGGTGAGTCCCATCTCCGAGGTGATGCGATGAAAGCCAGGCTGAACGGGATCGAGATCGAGTATCAGGACAGCGGGCGCGGGCCCGCGGTGCTGCTGGGGCACGGCTACTCGGCGACCGGGCGCATGTGGGACGGCCAGCGCGCCGCGCTCGGCGACCGCTGGCGGATCATCAGCTGGGACATGCGCGGCCACGGCCAGACCGAGAGCCCGGACGATCCGCGCCAGTACACGCGCGGCGCTGACCGTCGCCGACATGCGCGCGGTGCTCCAGCACTGCGGCGAGCCGCAGCGCGGTCATCGGCGGGCTCTCGCTGGGCGGCTACGTCTCGCTGGCCTTCTATCTGGCGCACCCGGAGATGGTGCGCGCGCTGGTCATCTGCGACTCCGGGCCGGGCTACCGCAACGCCGAGGCGCGCGCCGCCTGGAACAAGCGTGCCCACGAGCGCGCGGCCGAGCTGGAGAGCAAGGGACTGGACGTCCTGGCCGGTCGCAGCCGCGAGATGCGCGAGGCGATGGGGCACCACGCGTCCGCCCAGGGGCTGGCGCACGCCGCGCGCGGATGCTGGCGCAGGAAGGCTCGGAGGTGATCGACGGGCTCGGGACGATCAAGCGTGCCGACGCTGGTCATCGTCGGCGATCAGGACCAGCCGTTCCTCGGCCCGATGCGAGTACATGGCCAAGAAGATCCCCGGCGCGCGGCTCGGAGGTCATTCCCGGCGCCGGCCACTCGTCGAACCTGGATCAGCCGGCGATCTTCAACCGCGTGCTGGCCGACTTCCTCGCGAGCCTGTAGCGCGGCTGGAGTCAGGCCTTGCGCGCGAGGGCCGCCACCATGGGTGAAGGCCCAGAACGCGTCGGGGTGCGCGGCCCACGCGCGCGAACGCGGCAGCCATCGCCTCGAGGTCGGCGCGCGTGGCGAAGCCGTACTCGACCATGCGCCCGCCCATCGGCGAGGTCAGCAGGCGCTCGGCGTAGGACACACCCCAGTCCGTCGTCTCCTCCGGCGTCGAGTAGCACCACACCGCCGCGGTGACCTCCACGTCGGTCGACCGCCGCGGCGTTGAAGAGCGCGCGGAGCTGGCGCGCCCATCGCGAGGCTCGCCGCCGTTCTTGTACCAGGTCTTGAAGTGGACCTCGATGAACCGATCGATCCACGGATCGACCGGGCCAGTAGGGAGACCGTGCCCCAGTCGACGTCGCGGATGCCGACGAGACCGCCGGGGTGGAGCACGCGCAGCATCTCGCGGAGCGCGGCGGCGGGCTCGCGCAGATGCTGGCTGACCTGGTGCGCATAGACCGCGTCGAACGACCGATCGGGGAAGGGCAGCTCGTACATCGCTGCCCTCCGCGTAGCGTGAGGTTCGGTCAGGCCGCGCGCGGCCGCCGTCCTCGGCGGGCGGCGGCCAGCGTCTCGCGCGGAGAGATCGAGACCGACGACCTCGCCGGGGGCCAGCTCGCTGGGCGAGGCCCCGGCGTGATGCTGCCCGGCCCGCAGCCGACGTCGAGCAGGCGCATGCCTGCGCGCAGCGCGGGCAGCAGGAAGGCCGCGGCCTCCTCGGCGGTGCGGCGGCCGTGCTGGGCCACGGTGGCCGGCGCATGGCCGTGCGTGTACGTCTCGTGCCGGAGCGGCTCGCTGGCCACGGAGCGGCGCGAGGCTCAGGCGCGATAGACGGGCTTGTCGCCCGTGATCGTCACGCGATGGCCGTGGCGGCGCTGCGGGTAGTAGTCCCACATCGCGTGGTGCTGGACGCAGCGGTTGTCCCAGAACGCCACCGAGTTCACCTGCCAGCGGAAGCGGCAGTGGAACTCCGGCGTCTCCACGTGGCGGTAGAGGAACTGCAGCAGCGCGTCGCTCTCCGCGCCGCTTGAGCTGGACGATGCGCGTGGTGAAGCCGCCGTTGACGAAGAGCGCCTTGCGCCCGGAGACGGGATGCGTGCGCACGACCGGGTGCTCGGCCTTGGGAACGACCTGCCGCGTCGTCGTTCACGCCGTAGCGGCCGCGGTAGACGTGCTCGCCCTCGTGCATGGCGGTGAGCGGCCTCCAGCAAGCGCTTCATCGGCTCCGACAGCGCGTCGTAGGCGGCGTACATGCTGGCGAACAGCGTGTCGCCGCCCACCGGCGGCAGCTCGTGCATGTAGAGGATGCTGCCCATCGGCGGCTCGGGGTCGCAGGAGACGTCGGAGTGCCAGTTCTCGCCGGCCACGTGCTTGGACGTTCTCGTCGGCGTGGATGACGAGGATCTCCGGATGCCCTCGAGCAGCGTCCGGGGCGCGGCCGGATGGACGTGCAGCTCGCCGAACAGCCGGCCGAACGTCCTTCTGCTGCTCGGGCGTGAGGTGCTGGTCGCGGAAGAAGATGACGCCGTTGTCGATCAGCGCGGCGTGGATCTCCTTGAAGGTGCGCTCGTCGAGCGGGCTGGGAGAGGTCGCACGCCACGGATCTCGGCGCCGGCGTGGGGGTGAGCTTCTCAACCTGGATCGAGGCGTAGTCGTCATGACCACTCCTCCTGGCACGCGGACAGCAAACGGCTCGTGCGGGTGAGTGAGCAGGCTAGTCGCGGGAGCGACGGGAAGTCAAGCGGCGGAGAGCGAGTCGACGATCGAGCGGGCCAGCGGGCAGGTCGGGATCGCGCGCGCCCATCATCGAGGACCGTGTCGCCGGGCGCGCCACGGCGCCTGCACCCAGAGGCGCGCCGCCTCGTGGCCGGCGGCGAAGCCGCAGCGCAGTCGCGGCGGGCAGGTCCTCCGACCAGCCGCTGGCTGGAGATGTCGCGCGTCACGGTGCCCGCCGGCGTAGAAGATCTCCGCGTAGCAGAAGCGGTCTTCCGGCCGCAGGATGCTCCGGCAGCATGGCCTGTGAGCTCGGGGCGCAGGAAGCGCGCCGGACCGCAGCCGTGCGGCTGGAACAGCGCGACGACCCGGCCAGTCCGCGCCTGCGCCGTGGTGAGCGCCGCCCGCAGCTTCTCGGCGTTGTGCGCGTAGTCGTCCACCACACGGATGCCCGAGGGCGTGGTGCCGACCACCTCGAAGCGACGCGCCACGCCCGGGGAAGCGCGCGAGGCTCGCGGCGATGGCGTGCGGATCGAGGCCCAGCTCGAACCCGACCACGGCGGCCGCGGCGGCGTTCTCGAAGGTTGTGGCTGGCCCGGCTGCGGGACGTCGAGGTGCAGCTCCGCCGCCGGCAGAGCGGAAGAATCTCCTGCGCGCGCTCGGGTCCCAGGCTGCGAACCTCGAGCACGGCGTCCGGCGTCGGGGCGCCAGACCGTACGAGAACGCCTTGAAGCGCCGCCCGAGCGCGGCGGCCTCCGGCGCAGCCGGCGTTGACCAGCAGCCGCTGGCAGTTGGCCCCGAACGAGGCGAACTGCGCACGCAGCGAGGCGAGCTCGGCGTGATCGCGGCTGACGTTGTGGACCAGGCCGATCGGTCGGGGAGTAGCCGACCAGCGTGCCGTCCGACTCGCAGGCCTCGACGACCACGGGCCCATCGGCCGGGCCGAGGGTGAAGCAGCCGTTGTTGCCCTCGCCCACCAGCGCCGCGCCGCCCAGGACCGTCGCCGTGACCGGCTCTCGCGCAGCAGCCACGCCACCATCCCGGTGATCGGTGCTCTTGCCGCTGGTCCCGGCGATGGCCACCCCGGGCTCCCCGGCGTTGACGATCTCGGCCAGCAGCGCCGGCCGGGAGTACCAGCTCGAGGCTCAGGCGGGTGGCCGCCCGCATCTCCGGCGTGTCCGGCTCCACGGCCGTGGAGTAGACGAACCGGTCGATGGCCTCGGTCACGGCCTTGCCGTCGTGGGGGTAGAGCTCGATGCCCATGCCGCGCAGGCGATCGGCCAGGTCGCGGTTCTTGCCGGCGTCGATCGACCGGTCGGAGCCCTGGACCTCGTGGCCGCGCTCCCGCATCAGCCGGGCGAGCGGGTTCATGCCGGCGCCGGCGATGCCCGAGAAGTGGTAGCGCGGAGCGGGAGCCATCGAGGCGTTGAGACCCAGCATGCTGCTGGCTTCTGCACCGGGAGTGCCAGAGCGCGGCGCACGATCGTCCATAGTGGTAGCGCGAGTTTAGGAGTGAGCCACGCCCGCGGCGAAAGCGATTTCTGTATTCCTGTCACTCCACACTGTCCGTCGTATGACGGGACGGCACGCGGGGCTGCGGGGACGGTGTGGGGTATGATCCCCGCACGGAGGCTGTCCATGAGCAAAGCCGAGACGGTCCGAGGGCGCGCCGTGGTCGTCCAGCCGGAGCAGGGCGCCTCGTACTGGCAGCCGGTCCCCGCCAACGGCCACGCCGATCCCAAGCTGACCCCGGCGACGACCGGGTTCGAGGCCGCTGGCCATGGGCTACCAGACCATCGCCCCGGGAGGCCGGGTGCGCGAGCACTCGCACGGCGACCAGATCGAGCTGCAGATCTGCTTCCGCGGCCGGGGCCGGGTGGTCGTGGACGGCGTCAGCCATCCGCTGACGGCCGGCACCGCGTGCTTCCTGGGCTACGACGTCAAGCACGAGATCGTGAACGACAGCGCCGAGGACCTGGTGATGATGTGGGTGATCACGCCGCCCGGGCTGGAGGACTTCTTCAAGGCGATCGGCCGGCCCCGCGCAGGCGGGTGATCCGGCGCCGGCGCCGTTCGCGCGGCCGGCCGACGTGGTCGCGGTCGAGCGGGCCATGGGGATGAACGACACCCGGGCCAACGGCTAGCCGACCATGCCGAAGGTCTCGATCGGCGACGCCGAGATCTACTACGAGGAGTCCGGTCAGGGCGAGCCGCTTGCTGCTGGTGCCCGGCCTGTCCGGGCAGGGATCGTTCTGGGCCCCCAGGTCGCGGACTTCGCGCGCGACTTCCGGGTCGTCATCCACGATCACCGGGGCGACGGGCCAGAGCACCCACTCGCGCATCAGTACTCCGTCGAGCAGATGGCCGGCGACGTCATCAAGCTGATGGATGCGCCTCGGCATCGACGCCGCGCACTTCGTCGGCCACTCCACCGGCGGGGCCATCGGACAGGTCGCTGGCGATCGAGCATCCGCGGCGGCTCAAGAGCCTCGTGCTGTCCGCCGACGTGGGCCGGGCCCGACCCGTACTTCCGCCGCGTGTTCGAGTCGCGCAAGGAGCGTGCTGCAGACGCTCGGGCCTCGAGGCGTACCTGCAGGCCTCCGCGCTCATGCTCGATGCCGCCCGCGTGGATCAGCGCCAACGATCGGGCGCTGCACCGAGCAGCACCGCGCCGCGCTGGCGGCGCCCGCGCCCATGGAGAGTCGATGACCAGCCGCATCGACGCCATCGTGCCGTCACGATCGCCGCGCGCGGCTGGGCGAGATCCGCCTGCCCACGCTGGTGGTCGTCCGCGCAGGACGACATGATCACGCCGCGCTTCTACTCCGACGAGCTCGCCAGCCGGGTGCCGGGCGCCAAGCTGGTCGTGCTCGACGGCGGCGGTCACTTCGCGCCCGTCGCCGCTGCCGGACGCCTACAACCGGGCCGTCGGTGGCTTCCTGCGTTCCCTGCTGCTTCCGCCCAAAGGAGGGCCTCGATGACCCGCCTGAGCCGACGAGAACTCCTCGCCGCCTCCGCTGCCGTGGCCGTCACCGGCATCGAGGGCATCGTGGCCGCGCGCCGCGCGCCCTGCCTACGCGCAGGGCACGCGCCTGCACCTGCTGCAGTGGTCGCACTTCGTCCCCGCCGCCGACGTGCTGTTCGAGACGCAGGCCAAGGAGTTCGGCAAGCAGGCGGGCGTGGAGGTCGCGATCGAGCGGATCAACCAGAACGATCATGCAGACGCGCGCCACCGCCGCGATCCAGAGCGGGGCGGCGCCGGACATCATCATCCTCGCCAACAACCACGCGCATCTCTACGAGGCGTCGCTGGTCGACGTGAGCGACGTGGCCGAGGAGATCGGGCGCAAGCAGGGCGGCTGGTACGACTACGCGCAAGGTGAACACGTTCGCCAGCGGGCACTGGATCGGCGTGCCGCAGTTCGTCATCTCGTGGGCCATCACCTACCGCGAGGACTGGCTGAAGGAAGCCGGCTTCGAGTACCCGAAGACGTGGGACGACTTCCGCAAGGTCGGCCGCGCCATGAAGGCCAAGGGCAAGCCGTTCGGCCAGGCCTTCGGGCACAGCATCAACGACCCGAACAACTGGTGCTATCCGATGGTGTGGATGTGGGCGGCGCCGAGGTGCGACACGGACGGCCGCTCGGTGGTGCTGAACAGCAAGAACACGCGTCGAGGTCGTGAAGTTCAACAACATGCTGTGGAAGGAAGTGCTTCGACGAGGGCGGCCTCGGCCTGGGACGACAGCAACAACAACCGCGCGTTCCTCTCCAGCGAGATCTCGCTCACCGGCAACGCGCCCAGCATCTACGTGGCCGCCCGGCAGAAGTTCCCCGACGTCTACAAGGGCACCAACCACGGCCACTATCCGCCCGGCCCGGCCGGTCGCTTACTACTGGCTGCCGGCGTGGAACTCGGTCGTGATGAAGTACTCGCAAGAACCAGAAGGTCGCCAAGGACTTCATCCGCTTCTACATGGACCGCCCGCGGTTCGATCCCTACTTCGAGACGCATGGACACGTTCGGGATCCCCGGCACGCAGGCGTATCGCGACAACCCGCTGTGGAAGAAGGATCCCAAGACCGCGGTGTTCCGGAGACACTGCCGGCGGCGCGGCAGGTGGGCCACGCCGGGCCGCCCGGCCGCAAGGCCACCGAGGTGCTGTCGCAAGTACATCATCGTCGACATGTTCGCCAAGGCCATCCAGGGCATGAAGCCGGAAGACGCGGTGGCGTGGGCGAGCCGGAGAGCTGAAGAAAGTCTATGACGCCTGAGGAACTGAAAGAGCGCGCTGAAGCGCCAGCTGGCGCCGCGCCGTGCGAAGTGGCAGAAGCCGGCCGCGCGTGGTGCGGGCGCTCGGGCTGCGCCGCGGGCAGGTGATCGCCGAGGTCGGCTCCGGTCCCCGGCTACTTCACGCCGCGGCTGGCGCGCGCGCCGTCGGCCCATCCGGGCCACGTCTACGCGCTCGATCCGGAGCCGGCGGTGCTCGACGTGATGCGCAAGCGCATCAAGCAGGCGGGCGTGCGCAACGTCACGCCGGTGCTGAGCCGAGACGACGACCCGCTGCTGCCGAACGGCCGCTGCGATCTGGCCGTCATCATCAGCACGTCTACCACCGATGCACGGGGGCCGCGGCGTTCCTGCGCGCGCCTCGTCTCGCGACCTCGCTGCGGCGGCACGCGTGATCAACGTGGACTGGGACGAGAAATCGGAGTTCGGGCCGCCGCCTCAAGCGCCGCGTGCCGCGAGGCGCGCGGTTCCGTGCGCGACGCGCAGAGCGCGCCGGACCTGAAGCTGATCGGCGAGCGCACGTTCCTGCCGCACCAGTACTTCCTGGTGCTGCGCCGCGCGCGCCTGGAGGAGACGACGCTGACCAAGGTCTTTCTCGACTACGACCAGGTCGGCGCTCGATCGCGCCTACGATCAGCCGGCGTGGGCGCCGAACATGCTAGGAGGTCCTGCAGCGCCGTGCGGCCGCCAGCGACGCCGTGCGCGTCGCGGCTGGGCCGCCGCGCCGTCTGGCCTACGGCCCCAGCGAGATCGAGCGCGTCGACGTCTATCCGACGCTCACGCCCGCACGCACCGGTCATGATCTTTCTCCCACGGCGGCGCTTGGCGGGGCGGCGACGCGCGCAGCCAGGCCTTCGCGGCGGAGACCTTCGTGTCGGGCCGGCGCCCACTGGGTGGTGCCGGACTTACGCGACGGTGATGGACGTCGGGCTCGAGGGGATGGTCGCGCAGGTGCGGCGCGCCGTGGCCTGGGTCGCGCAGAACGCGGCGAGCTTTGGCGGCGACGCCGCCCGCATCTACGTGCGGCGGCCACTCCTCGGGCGGGCACCTGGCGGGCAACGTGCTCGTCACCGACTGGGCGAAGGACTTCGGCCTGCCGGCCGACCTCGTGAAGGGCGGGCTCTGCACCAGCGGGATGTACGACCTGAAGGCGGTGCGACTGTCAGCCCGCTCGTCCTACGTGAAGTTCGACGACCGCATCGAGCACGAGCTCAGTCCGCTGCGCCACCTCGACCGGCTCACGCGCGCTCGGTGGTGGCGCTGGCCTACGCGTCGAACGACTCGCCGGAGTTCCAGCGGCAGTCACGCGAGTTCGCCGCCGCGCTGGAGCGCATCGGGCGACTTCGCCGACTCGTGGTGGGCGAGGGCCACAACCACTTCGAGCTTCCCGAGACAGCTCGCCAGCCCTGACAGCCCGCTGGGTCGCGCCGCGCTCGAGCTGATGGAGCTCGTGCTAGCGCAGATCGACGTGAGGGACGGCTCAGGCTCAGGCCGAGGCGCTTGCGCTCCTCTTCTTTCAGCACGCGGCGCAGGATCTTGCCCGAGGCGGTCTTGGGGATCGCGTCCGACCAGCGCGACCTCGTGGAGCGTCTTGTAGCCGGCCAGCCGCCCGCGCGCCCACGCCAGCAGCGCATCCGCAGTGAGCGCGGGGTCCTTCCGGACAACGAATGCCTTGGGACCTCGCCGGCTTCCGGATCGGGCTTGCCGATGACCGCGCAGTCGGCGACGCCCGGATGCTCGAATAGCAGCGCCTCGATCTCGGCCGGCGCGATGCCGAAGCCCTTGTACTTGATCATCTCCTTCTTGCGATCGGTGATGGTCAGGTAGCCCTGGTCGTCGATGCGGCCGATGTCGCCCGTGTAGAGCCAGCCGTTGCGGAGCGCCGCCGCCGTCGACTCTGGCGCGTTCCAGTAGCCGAGCATCACCTGCGGCCGCGACGATGACCTCGCCGACTTCACCCACCGGGAGCTCGCGTCGCCGGTTCGCAGGTCGACGATCTTCTGCTCGGTGTCGTTGCACGGCAGGCCGCCCGTAGTCGATGGTGAGCAGCGTGTCGTCGTGCACGGGTTGAGGTGCGTCACCGGCCCGGCCTCGGTGAGGCCGTAGCTCCTTGCACCGACCTTCACGCCGGTCAGCTGCGTGAAGCGCCGGGCCAGCTCGGGCGGTGGTCGGTGCGGCGCCGACCATGACCATCCGCACGCTGCTCCAGTCGAGCTGGCCGATGTCCGGCCGGTTGGCCATGGCCAGCAGCACCGGCGGCACGGCGAAGACGATCGTGATGCGCCGCTCGACGATGAGCCGCAGTGTCTCGGCCATGTCGAAGCGCGTCCATGGCGACGACCATGCACGCCGCCGTGCACCGCGCCGCCCATCAGCATCAATCCGTAGATGTGATAGAAGGGCAGGAAGATCAGGAACCGATCGGCGTCGGTCGCGCGGATCGACGAGTTGAACTGGATGTTGTTGCTCAGGAACACCTTGTGGCTCAGCAGCACGCCCTTCGGCAGCCCCGTCGTGCCGCTGGAGTAGGGGGCAGCACGAGCAGCTCGTCACCGCCGGCGCACCTTCCCCGTCGGCTCCGTCGCCGGTGCGGCGGCGATCGACGGAGCGGAAGCGCAGCGTCGGCGCCGCCGTCACCGGGCCCGACCACGATCACGCGCTTGAGCCGCGGCACCTCGCCCCGGACCGACGCACCAGCGCAGCAGATCTTGCTGGACCACCACCGCCACGGCCTCGGCGTCAGCGAGCTGGTAGGCGACCTCCCGTTCCTTGTACGAGAGGATTCATCGGGCTGGAGACGGCGCCGATCTTGGCCAGCGCGAAGAACGCGATGACGTACTCCGGGCGGTTGGTCATGAACAGGCACACGCGATCGCCCGGCGCCGATGCCGATGCCGCGCGAGGGCATTGCCGAAGGTGTTCACCAGCCCCTCGAGCTCGCGGAAACGTGATACTCACGTCGTGGAAGGCGATGGCCTCCCGCTCCGGATGAGGGCGACGGGCGGTCGAGCAGGGCCCCGTACGGGATCTCGGGGTACGCGAGTCGGGGGCGATAGAGCTCCGGCCCAGACGGTCGGCGCAGTCGGGTAACCTCCGCGGCGTGCTGGTGAAGTCGCGCCACGCGGGAGCGTCGCGACGTCCTGAGAGCCGAGGAGCGCGCGGCCGCGAGCCAGTCCCTCAGCCCGGCCGAGCGCGTGCGCCGCCTCGCTCTCCGCCTGGGCGCCCCGCGACCCTCGCGCCGTTTCGACTCGCCTTCAGGATCCGCCTCTGCTGCAGCCGGCCAGAGGCCGGATCGTTCAGCCCGGCGGCGCCGACAGCAGGGCCGCCGCACGTCGCGCTGTGCCCAGGAGCTGATCGGCTTGAGCCTCCTCGCCAGCGTGGCGGCCGTCCCCGCGCGGAACGGGAGATCCTGCCTCGCGATGGTCGGTGGTCGGCCGCGATGGCCAGGTTCACGGTGCTGCCCGCGCAGACCCGTGACCTGCCGGATCTGCTCACTCGCAGACGCCCGACCTGCTCGTGCCGGCGACGTGCGGCCGCCTCGAGCGGCAGCGGATCACTGCGCCGATGATTCGAACATGGCGCGACGCGGACGACCGCTGGCCGGGGTCGTCCGGTTCGCGGAAGGCGGTGCCGCGGTCGCCGATGCGTGGTCGTCGGTCGCGCGGGATGGCAGGCCGCGATCGTGGAGCGCGCGGTCTCGGCGCGCGATCGAGGGCGTCGTAACGTGCCCGTGGAGCAATACGTAACTGAAACGCTGGCTAC
>ERZ1370068.6646-contig-5616_pt1 | contig 30232 bp, 49 predicted proteins | sample MGYA00561227_ERZ1370068 | MGnify/ENA primary metagenome ERZ1370068 (study PRJEB38410, sample SAMEA6850437) | metagenome | study: Metagenomic assessment of the ecological functions of the soil: analysis of the soil microbiota associated with the...
GGTGTCAGATTGATTCAATCGTTTAGGGTGTGCGCGAAGAGTGCGACGATGGTCTTATTAAGTTCAACTCCTGCACATCTACGCTCTGCGTGCGGTCGTTCACGGCCGGGCGGTGTTCACTGCTGATTATTACGTCAGCAATCCCGATGCCTACCTTGGAAGGAAGTGACGCTATCCGTGTCCTCACTAAATCCACGCAATGAACAGCCGCTCCTTGAAGCCGTAGCCACGCTCGCCACTTGCGGCGATTTACATCATCCCAAGCTTCATCCGACCCGCTTCACTGATCATGTTCTGATTCCACGGCGGATCCCAGACGAGCTGAACATCGGCTTCATCGACGCCGTCGATCGTCAGGATTTTGCTCTGTGCATCATGCGCGATCGCGGGTCCCATGCCACAGCCCGGCGCGGTCAATGTCATCTTCACGTCGACGCGTACCACGCCATCTTCTTTCTTCATCAGCTTGCAATCGTAAACTAATCCGAGGATCAACCAATGTTCACCGGAATTTCCGGGTCATAACATTGGCGCAACTGGTTCCAGACATCTTCCTCGGAAACTTCGCCGTCTTTTGCGCCATCGGTCGATCGCACCGGTTGCGCTTCGCTCTTTTCAAACCAAGTGCATCGCCGTCTTTCTCCGCCACTCGGGACAACCCAAAATTCGTCGCGACGGTGTAACTGCCGCCAAGTGATTGCGTAATCACGCCAGGCGTTCCGCCGGGATTGTGATCTTCGTCCCCGCCGGTATTTGAATCGCCTCAATGTCGCGACTGGTGCTGAATTCAGTGTTCTCGTATAAGCGTCTTCCTAATTGTGCTCGGGTTTGCTCGGCTGGCGCAAAATTGTCGTCTGATGCGGCGCGGATGAAATCCGGGTAGCGCCGCATCTCGCGTGTTGGTTTCGGCCCGTCTCGCCAAGAACGATCTTAACAAGGAAGTCCGACACGAGACGCGTGCGCTACCCGGAGATCAAAGCGCGCGGGCGCTCCAGCAGCTTCGATCACGCTGCTTGAGCAATCGGCCCGCGCCGCCGCCGTCGATGCTGCGATGATCAAAGCTCAAGCGTGATTTGTGCTTCGGTGACGGGAACGAATTCGTGTTTTGAGTCGTCCCAGCGATGGTGCTTTTTGCCGGCGCCCGAGACCAGAAGCATGGTTTGATCGGGGAGAGGAATAGGCGTGCCCCATTCCACTCCAAATGTTCCGAAATTCGAGACCGCGGCGATGCCGCCGGCCTGCATGTCCGGCGAGATCCGTCGCTGACGGCCAAGTGCGACAAGTTCCGTCATACTTCGTCGTCAGATTCTGCAGAGTGACGTTTTGTCGGCGCCGCGCAGGATCGGAACGATGATTCCATCCTGCGGCTTCAATTGCCAGGCCAATGTCGATGCTGTTCGATTGCACGAACGTGATGCCGATGAATTTTGCCGCCGCTGCCCGGATTTTCCGCAAGCGCTAGCGCGAGTGCGCGCGCAACTGCGTACAGGCGCGGGACCGGGCTTCGGGATCGCGTTGATTGTCGATCCTGTTAGGACAGGGTCGAGATTTACCGACGAACCGATCGTCGCAAAGCGGCCGCGACCAACTTCGTCGCATCGCATCTGCGACGCCAGCGCGGATTGCCGAGGCGTCGCTGCGCTGTTTGCGATTCAATTTGGCGCAAGATAATTTTCGAGGTCTTTGATGGTGACCCGATTGCCGGTGCCGGTTCCCGCGATTCCTGCGAGATCGGCATTCGTTAATTGTAACTCCGCCATTCGCGCACGAACGCGTGGCGACAAGAATCCTGCGCCCTTCGGCGGCAGCGGGAACGGGCAGACCACCACTGGGCGCTGCGCCTTGTGTGCTGATCCGCGCAGTGCGAACCGCGCTTTCATCGATCTGGAAATGTGCGCGGTTTGCGCCTTTTGCTTTTCGTCATCGCGCCGGGAATTTCCGCTGCCACCTGGCCGCTGCGGCTCGAGGCGGCGCCTGCTTTGCGAATCGCGCCGCGTCCTGCTTCGCTCGCCTCAACGTATCCGAGCACCGCGCCGACCGGATAAGTCTCCTTCACCTGCGCGTCGATCTTTGCAATCTTGCCGGCGCACGGCGTCGTCACGCCCATGACCGCTTTGTTGGTTTCGACTTCGATGATCTCCTGGTCGGCGACGACCTTTGTCGCCCGGCTTCACCTTGATCGCGACGATCGTGGCTTCGGCGATCGATTCGCCGAGCTGCGGCATGATGATTGGAACTTGCGGCATAAATTATTCTCGAAGCAGCTGACGCGCTCTTCGCGGCGATCATCTTTGCGTTCGGGCGATGCGTCGACCAGAGATTTGGATGATAAGGAATCGGCGTGTCTTTCGGCGTTGATCCGCGCCGGCGCGGCATCGAGCAGATGAAAGCCTTCGGCCGGTCACGCGCGCGATCACTTCCGCCGTCGCGCCGCCCCATGGAAACGATTCGCCGACGCACAGCAAGCCGGCCGGTGCGCGCGACCGACGCGAGCACGGTGTCGGTATCGAGCGGCTTCACCGATGCGCAGATCGACCACTTCGATCTCGAATCCTTCGGCGCCGAATTGCTCCGCGACAGCGAGCGCTTCGTGCACCATCGCGCTGTAGCTCACGATGCTGAGATCGCGTCCGGCCCGAGCGATCCGCGCTTTGCCGATCGGCAATTCCTTCCTGTCGGCAGATGCGTCGGCCTTGAGATGGTAATAAAGATACTTGTGTTCGCAGTAGACGACCGGGTCATCGATGGCGACCGCGTCAATCAACATCGTGTAAGCGTCTTCCACCGTCGCCGGCGTCATGACAACGAGCCCGGGATAATGCGCGTAAAGTCGATTCCATTGATTGACTGTGGAACGGACCGCTGCCTTTCGTTCCGCCTGACGGCAGACGAACCGTGATCGGGCACCGGTATATTGGTGCGCCAGTAATGCGTGCCGGCATTGTTGAGGATCTGGTTGAGCGCGATGCTGGAGAAATCGGCGAACTGCATTTCGACAATCGGCCGCATGCCCTCCATCGCCGCGCCGATGGCCGTGCCCACCATCGCGTCCTCGCTGATCGGCGTGTTCAGGACGCGCCCGGGAAATTCTTTCGCCAGACCTTTCGTCGCTTTGAACGCGCCGCCGAATGTTGCCGCCGACGTCCTGCCCGTAGATGAAGACGCGTTTGTCATCGCGCAGGAGTTTCGCCTGCGCCTCGCGGATCGCTTCGAGATAAGTGATGCTCATGATGAGGATGACGAAGACCGGATGACGAAGCTCGAAACAATGTCGAATGACGAACCATTGAGTCCGACGCCCGATGCTAAGTTCGTCATTTGACGGATTCGACTGTCTGGATTTCGTCATTCGAGCTTCGTCATTCATCTATCCTCGGGATGATCGACCAGTTCGCGTGTCGACAACGCGCACCAATCTTCTTCTTCACCCTTCGGCGCCGGTTCTTTTTGAGCAGTGGCGATTGCTTCGTCCACCTGCGGCGGCGTCTTTGCGCCAGCTTGCCAGTGTTGCGGCAGTCGACAAGCTCCTCAGATCGATGATGAATTCCTGCGCGCGTTGCACGCAATCGTGCGCGAATGGCTCGCGCGTTGATTTCCTCCGGAACATAACTGGCATCGTCGTGTTCGCCGTGGCCGGCCAGGCGCAGGACGGAAGCGACGACCGAGCTGCGGCGGACGTCCGGCGCGCGCACGTTTCACCGCGCTGCCGATTACGCTCGAGGCATTGCGCTGAGATCGGTGCCGTCAATGCCGTAGCCTTCGAAACCGTAACCGCATGGCGCGATCGACCAGGCTCGCGCAGGCGAACTCGCGGTCGTTTGGCGTAGAATAGGCGTAATGATTATTTGTCGCGACCACGACCAGCGGCACATGTTCGACCGCGGCGATGTTCAGGCCTTCATGCGCTGGCGCCGGTTTGCATTCCGCCTTCGCCAATGTCGTTAGGCCAATGAAGTCTTTCTCGCCCCTGCACTCGCTTCGCCATGAGCGATCCGACAGTGACCGGAAACCATCGCGCCGAGATGGCTGATCATGGCGAGCTGTCCCTCCCGCGGTCTGCCACGGTGAATGTTGCCGTCGCGGCCGCGCATCGGTCCGGTGCGAGTCCCAAGATACGTGCGTGCGACATCGACCAGCGGTTCGCCGAAGGCGGAGCGTCCAGCCTGGTCGCGAATGAGCGGGGCAAAGACGTCGCCCTTTTGCAAAAACATACCGCAGGCAACGCTGACGGCTTCCTGGCCTTTGCCGACGTAAACGCCACCAGTAATGCAGGCCGCCGCGATAGATGACTGGCGAGTTTTTCCTCAAACGTGCGCGCCAGAAGCATCCAGCGAAACGCCTCGAGGTATCGCTCGTGGACTGGCGCTTCGGTTGGGGCTTTTTCGTTCTTGGGTCGCGCCGTCTGCAGCATCGAACGATTGTAGCCAACATCGACCGCCGGTGCGCAAAAAATTTTCGCGATCGTGGGTGGGCCTCCATAGCTGCGTCATCCTGAGCGAAGTCGAGGGGTCCCGCGGCAGCTCAGAGGCAATGTACCGGGATCCCTCGACTGGCGCTCGGGATGACGAGAGATTGGGAGCGCGTCCTATCGTGCGGCGAGTGACCTGACCTCGAATCTTCCTCGGCCATCGCAAAATGCCGCTGGGTCGTTTCTCGACGGTGGCGCTTGCGCGTTTGCCTCGGCCTTTCTCGGCGGGGTCAGCTTCATTCCGACCAGTTTGCTCACTCCGCGCTCCTCCATTGTTACGCCGTAAAGAATATCAGCTTTGGCAATGGTGCGTTTGTTGTGAGTGATGATGATGAATTGACTCTGCGAGACGAAGCGTTCCAGCACCTTGATAAACCGATTGATGTTGGATTCATCGAGCGGCGCATCCATTTCGTCGAGGACACAAAACGGACTCGGTCGCACCATATAAATCGCGAACAGAAGCGCGACCGCGGTCATGGTCCGTTCGCCGCCGCTCAATAGCGAGAATGCTTTGCAATTGTTTGCCGGGCGGTTTGGCGATGATTTCGATGCCACAATTGAGCGCATCGTTCTCGTCCATTAACTGCAGATCGGCGCGGCCCCCGCCGAAAAGCTCGGCAAACATCTCCCGGAAATTCGCTCCGGACTTGCGAGAACGTCTCCGCGAAAAGTTCCTTTGTGGTTGCATTGATCCGCGCGATCACATCGAGCAGCTCGCGCCGCGAATTGGTCAGGTCGTTGTTCTGCGCTTCGAGAAAACGATAACGCTCTTCCAGTTCGTCGTATTCTGGACGGCCTCGAGATTAACTGGCCCCATGTTTTCCAGCTGACGCGTGAGATCCGCGACGAGATTCTCGACATCGGGCGTTGTAGCCGGTTCCGCCGGCGGTGTTTCTTCGTCTGGGCCGCGGCTGACGACCGCGGCTACAGAGTCCTTTGCGAAGCGTTTGAATTGCGCGTGCAGAACTTTCTCATGGGCCGGTTCGTCCGGCTGGAAGGCGCGGAGATCAAGCCGATAACGCTCCATCACGTGTTCGGCCAAATGCTCGATCTGAAGCTGCAACTGCGTTTGCCGGACCGAATGTGTCCCGCGTTTCTCCTGCAGTTCGCTGAGGCGGTCGCGGAGGCTGCGCAGCCCGGCTTCATCGGAGTTAATGTTTTCCAACCGGTTGGTGCGCTCTGTTACCAGTTTCCCAATCTCAGCTTCCACGCCGCCTGCATTCCCGGGTTTGTTGTTCGATCGCGTTCCGGGCAGACCCATCTTCCGCGGCCTGCGTGACCAGACGAGCTTCATAATTCTCAATGTCCGCGCCTCGCGTCGAGATCCAGTTCCGTCAGTTCAGTTTGACGGGCCCAGCATAGAGCGCGCCGCTGCGCCAGCAAATTTTGATGTTTTTGCTCATGAGTTGCGGCGGTGATTCGCAAGCTCGGCCAACCGGGCCGTGGCATCTTCCTCTTCCTGCAATGCTTTGTTTCGCTGCGTTTCCACGAGCGAGATGTCGCTTCGAGCCTCGGTGATTCTTTTTTCAAGTTGTGCGGTCTGTGCCTCGAGACTCCGAATCTGCTCGTCGGCCGCGACGACTTGGCGTTCGAGAGTCGAGCAATCGGATTTAAGTGACTCCAGTTCTCGCTCGGCCGAATACTCTTCGCGCTCCAACTCGAAATTTTGGAGGCTGAGGCGGTTTGGGCAAATTGAGCCTCCTGATGCGAGACAACTGCCTTTTCGAGGATGACGGTAGCCGCGGTAATTTGGGACTCGAGCGAGCCGCGTTTTGCTCAACGCTCGTCTGCTCGCGTCTTAGTTTCGTTAGCTCTGTTGCAATTGCTTCGATCCGCGCCTTGCGCTCCAGCAAGGAGTCTGTCCGAACTTTCCCGCTGCCTCCAAAGAGAACTCCCTCACGCGGAGATGAACTCCGCCGCTCAAAGTTGCAGCTGCGATTTCTGGATCTTTCCTGATCGCGATCAACGCGTCATCGAGATTTTGAATAGCGCGACGTGGTCAAGCAAGCGTCGCACAAGGGGGCCAGGGCCTCCGGCGCCTGCACCTTGTTCGCAGCCCAGTCCACTGCCGACGGCGGCAAATCTTTCGTCGGGCGATCACGGTGTTCCATACCTCCAAGAACAAGAGCCGCCTGACCCAACTGATGTTGGTTCAGATGCGAAATGATTTCGGCCGCCCGCCCGGCGTCTCGCAAAATAAGGGCATGCAAGTTTCGTCCCAACGCAGCTTCGATCGCAGGAACCAGCTCATACGGGACATTGAGCTGTGCCGCGAGGGCGCCGCCAAATTCAAATTCCTTGTTCTTTAATAGAGCCTGCGAGCCCTGTGTCAGGCCTTCGCCTTCTTCGTTGAGTTGGCGCAAGACTTCGTGACGCGATTCGTTTTCGGCAATGGTGCGATCAATCGCTGCTAGTTTTTTCCTCGAGATCGGCCAGCGCGCTTCGGCTTTCACGCAAGACGTCTTCCCTGCGAGCGCACCCGCGCGAAAAGTTGCTCCGCTGTTTGTCGTTCGGTTTCGGTGGTGGCGCGCGCGTTCGCAATCTGCGCGTTTAATTGTTTGTGATGGGCCTCCGCTGCCGCGATCCTGGTCCGAGCCGTTTCGGAGTCGCGCTTTGGTTGTATCGCGCCGCTCGCGCAAATCACGCGAATCTTCTGTAATCGCGGACAGTCGGAGCTCGTCTTTTGACAAACTCATTTGTGTGTCGCGGAGCTTTTGATCGCACACGCGGAAAGCTTCGCGCTGTCTGGCGACGTTTTCGGTCAGTTGCTTCAGTTCTTGGTTCCTTTGTTCGAGTAGTCGCGCAGTTTCCTCTACCAGGGCATTGGCAGATTCGATTTCTGCATTCTGGTCCCGCAATTTTGATTCTGCCGATTCAATCTTCACGCCGGCTTCGTTCGATCCATTGGCGCAACTCCAAACCATGTTTTCATTGAACTCGATCCGGTGCCGATGCGACGCGATCTCGTTTTCCAATTGCTGTAACTTACTGCGCCCGTCCGCGATGTTTTCATCGGCTGCGTCGAGTTCGCGGCGCGCCTCGGCAAGATTTCGCTTCGCGCGCTCATTGATCTCGTTGCGGGTCGACTGTTCGGTTTCTGAGATGCGCGCTATCTCGGCCGAGCAGTCGCCCAGTTCACCCTCGAGGCTCTGCAATTTTCGATGTGAGAAATGGGTGTCGAGCACCTTTAAGTCCGCGTGCAATGCTTGATAGCGCCGCGCCTTGCCCGCCTGCCGTTGCAGGCGAACCGATCTGACGCTTCACTTCTTTGATGATGTCGCCGATGCGCAACAGATTCGCTTCGGTCGCTTCGAGTTTGCGCAACGCTTCCGTTTTTGCGTCTTTGTATTTCGTGATCCCGGCCGCTTCCTCGAAAACGACTGCGGCGATCTTCGGGTCGCGAACTCAGGATCAGGTCGATCTTGCCCTGCTCCATCATGGAATAGGCGCTGCGGCCAACGCCGGTATCGGCGAACAAGACTGTGGATGTCCTTTAGGCGACACAAGGTCTTGTTCAGGAAATATTCGGAGTTGCCGTCGCGATAAATGCGTCTGGTTACACGCACGTCGTGCCAATCGACCCCGAGTTCCTGAGAACACTCGGTGAAGTTGAGCGAGACTTCGGCGAAGCCGAGCGGCTTGCGCGATGTCGGCGCCGTTGAAAGATGACGTCAGCCATCTCGCCGCCGCGCAGCGACTCTGGCGGATTGCTCGCCCAAGACCCAGCGGACGGCGTCGCAGCACGTTGGATTTGCCGCAGCCGTTGGGACCGACGATGGCGGTGACGCCTTCGTGGAAATTAAAGATCGTTTTATCGGCGAACGACTTAAAGCCGAAGAGCTCGAGCGATTGAAGATGCATTGATGGCCGTTGCCGGTTGTGGAGAATATAGCGTAGCTGGGAGAGAAACAAGCCGAATCTACACAATCCGGCGGGTAGTCGGCTGGCCCGACCACAACATTTAGCGGTCGGGGGCTTCGGTCAGCCGAAATGTTGAAGCGATCAAGTAAAAAACGGTGGCCACCACTCAGAACGATTCCCGTGATTGTAAATTCGCGCGCACGGTAGCGTGCGCCAGGATCCAGATGATAGTGACGATGGCGAGCGCGGGCACAATTTTCATGCCGGGAAAGTTAAAAGGCAGACCGTCGGCGCGGACGTCGCGTTGCACCAAAAACCAGCAGGCGGCGCAGCAGAGCAAGATACATCAGGAGGACGGCAACGTTGGAAAGGACGGCCAGTTTTTCGAACGTTCCGGTCACGGACAGCGCAAAGGCGAGCGCGGCGTAAGTGATGATGGCGACGTCCGGTGAGCGATAACGCGGATGCACGTGCGCAAACCAGGCCGGCAACGCGCCGTCGCGGCCGAAGGCGAAGATCATTCGCGGTGAACTGAGGATGTCGCTGGTGACGAAACCGAACGCCGAGATGGTCGCGCCCGCCAGGAGAATGGTGCGGCCGATGTGGCCGAGAAAGGTCGCGGCCGCTTCGGCGAGCGGCGCGTCCTTGTGATTCGCAAGATCGGCCCCGAGCGTTCCCTGGGCCACGAGCTGGATCAGAATGTAAATGATCGTGGTGGTGACGAGCGCGAGATAAGCCGAGCGCGGAACCGTGCGCGCCGGATTTTTCACCTCGCCGCTCGGGATCAACGCCACTTCGATCCCGACAAAAGCGAAGATTAACAAAACGACGGCGTCGCCCAACGGCTTTGCTCCCGGGCCAGCCGGTGCAGGTGAGGTTCGGCGGATGAATGAAAAAGATTCCAACGCCAATGAACAACAGCAGCGGAAGAAGTTTCGCGACCGTGATTACCGTGACCGCGCCAGCACCTTCGCGCACGCCGCGGATGTTGATGAACACCAGCACACCATAAACGGCAAACATCACGACGATGCGCATCACTGGCCCGCCAAGAAACGGGACAACGAGAGCAACCGAGTTTGCCAGCACATTGACAACGCCCGCGACCGCGCCCAGTGCAGTTAGAAAATAAAGGACGCCGGCGAGAAACCCAATGTATTGACCAAACGCCACTTCGACGTATGCATATAATCCGCCGGTCAAGGACACACGACTTCCCGCGATTGCGAAACAAGTGACGAACAGAACCATCGCGATCGCGCAGCATACAAATGCGAGCGGCGCCGCGGATCCCAGCCCCTGCGCAACTGTGGCGGGCATTACAAAAATTCCCGCACCGATTGTCGAGCTCACGATATTCGCGGTCAGCGATGGAATGCCGATCCCGCGGACGAGTTGCTCATCGGTGTGCTTCGCCTGCTCAGTTATTGTTGCCGCTTCGTCAGCCATGTCGCGAATGGTGTTGTATTCGCCTGCGCGAGACAAGAACGACTGAGGCGGGCCAGGAGAGAAAAGAAATGCCTAGCTGAAATGTGGATTCGGCTTCAGCCACGACGCGTCCGGCTTCAATCCCTTTGCCCGGGCTGCATTGTAAATCGAAAGAAGTTGGTCCACCGCCGCGTGGAGAACTTCGCCTTCATGTCCTTCGTCGTCCGCGGTTCCTGCGGCCGGTGCATCCACTCCGCTGACGGAGATCTCATGACTTCGTCGGACGACGATTTTGGCCGAATGAATCGGGCGATAGAGGCGAATAGTGATTTCGCCGGGAATATCCCGTAACGAGAACCGAAATTCAGAGAGGAAAATCAATGGCTCTCGAATGGCCGGATCAGTTAGCGCTTCTTCACGACTCCAACTCATAAAGCGTGGACGCGAATGTTAGGGAATCGATCAATGATTCAACGACAATTCTTCATGATGCGGCGTTTGCGGTCACCTGTAGCCGGCATCGGTAGATGTCGCGCGCCGGGATCACCGGTCCCGGCTGCAATGAGGGCGAGCTCTGCGAGCCGTTCTCGCTTCTCCCCCATTTGGCATCGGGACGTTCGGCGTTGAGTGTTAGGTGTCGGCGTTACCCGCCGGCACCCAGGACCTTACCGAGCTCGGCTTGCGCGGCGCGAAGTTCCGGAGGCGCGCTGCGATGGCGTCCTCCAGTGCGGCGCCGGCGATTGTCGAGCAACTGATGAATACGCCGGGTCTCGAGCATGTTCCTGATGCGCAGGAGCACTTCAATGTGATCCAACGGTTTGTTCAGGAAATCGGTCGCGCCAAGATTCAGGGCCCGAAGTTTGGTTTCCTCATTCACATCGGCGGTGAGGACAATGATTGGAAGAAAAACTTCCGGTCCGATTGCCGGAGAGCGCTTCCAGAACGGTAAAGCCATCCATATGGGGCATGAAGAGATCGAGCAGGATCAAGTCCGGATCGAATTCGCTGCAAAGCTCGACCACCTCGCGGGAATCGGTCGTTGATTTAACGTGAACGTAACTCTGGTCACTCAGCATATCCTCGAGGAGCGCGACGTTGGCGGGCTCGTCATCGACGATGAGAATCCTCATTTTCGCGTAGGCGGCGAAGTCGGCATTCCATGTGGTAGTATTCATTTGGGCGAGTCAGCTTTCTTTATTAATTCATTGTCTTTTCCGTTCGGTTTTGGATCAGCGTCTTGGAGTCGGTCGATGGCCAGGCCGATTCTTCGATGACTCGAGAAAATCTGGCGACGTCAAGTGGTTTGGTCAGGTAATCACGCGCGCCCGCCGTCATGAATTGTTGAATCTGGCGCGCGGTCGCGTCGGCACTGAGAACGATCACCGGAATCTTTCGTGTTGCTTCCTCGACCTGTAATTGCGAAAAAGACATCCCATCCGTCCAGGTCCGGCAGGTGCACGTCCAGCAGGATGAGATCGGGCGAATGTTTGCGCGCCAAATCCAGCCCGAGCCGGCCCTGCATTGCGCTGAGAAGTTCAACTTGCGGTTGCTGGCGTAGAATTTCCTGAACGAGGTTGAGATTGGAAAGATTGTCCTCGATGTAAAGGATGGTGCGCTTGCCTTGAGCACTGTTCAGCACCGGCACCGGTTCGTCGTTATCGGTTTCAGGCACTTGAATCGAGGGCGGCTCAGCGCGGGGAAGATCGACCCAGAAAGCTACTGCCGCGTCCCATCTGGCTACTCGCCCCGATGCCGCCTCCCATCGCGTGCATGATGCGTGCAGAAAGTGCAAGGCCGAGGCCAGTTCCCTCGACCGACGATTGCTCCGCGCCCAATCGGTCGAAGGGCGTAAATAGCCGAGACAATTTTTCGCTGGCGATGCCCGAACCCATGTCGGCGACAACAATCCGCATCGTGCCTTCGCCGGAGAGATCGGTAGGAGATTGTAACTTTGCCGGTTTTCGGACTGTATTTGACAGCGTTCGGAGAACAGATTGAGAGCAGAACCTCAGCTTGAATCGTTGGAGATCTGCCTGGACATACACCGGCGGATCAACACGACCCGGCGCAATGAATTCAATGCCGCGTTCCGCTGCCAGCGGTCGGATGAGATCGAGTGCTTCATCCAGCACATCGGCGAGACAGACCGGTTCGAGAGAAAGCTGCATCGCCCCGGCTTCGATCCGGCTGATGTCCGAGGATTTCGTTGATCAAATTGAGAAGGTGGCGGCCGGCACCCGATGATGTGACCAGCACGAGTTCGCATCGGCCCGGCTGGGCTTTGTCTTTCAATGAGCTGGCCAAAGCCTAGAATTGCGTTTAGCGGGGTGCGCAACTCTCGTGGCTCATGCGCGGAGAAACTCGCTTTTCGCTCTGTTCAGCCCGTTCCGCCTCTTCTTTGGCCTCGTCCAACTCGCGCGTCGACTCGCTTGCGATCGGTCGTATCACGGATCGCCGCCATCGCCAGGGTTCCCTCGTCGGTCTCGAGCGGGCTGAGGCTAATCTCCAGTGGAAATTCCTTGCCATCCTTACGCTTTCCGGCCAGCTCAAGCCCGGCTCCCATCGGCTGGGCGCGCGGATTCTTGAAAAAGTCGGTTCGATGGCCCGGATGCGTGCCCCGGAACGCGTTCCGGAACCAGGATCTCGATGTCTTTCCCGAGTAATTCCTCGCGCTGATAGCCGAAGATTTTCTCCGCCTGCGAATTCACCAGCGCATGATCGAGCCGTCACATTTACGATGATGATGGCATCCGGCGCGGATTCCAGGAGAGCCTTGAATTTTTGATCCGCCTTGCTGCGCTCGGTGATGTCCTGGGAGGTCCCGACAATCCGGACGATTTTGTCCGGTCTTATCGAGCACAGTTCGACCAAGCGTATGCAAAGTCGGGTTTCGCCATTCGGCAGAATAATGCGCACTTCTATGCCGGAGGTTTCATTGCCGGCGGCCAGTTTCTCAGCCACTTGCGCGCTCGCTTGCGATCCTCCTGGTGAACGGACGCCATGAAACGCTCGTAACTGGGTAGGAATTCGTCCGGGGCAAATCCAAACAACCGATATTGTTCTTCCGACCAAGACCTGGCGCGTGGCGACGTCCCATTCCCAGCTTCCGACATGAGCAACCCGTTGTGCTTCGCTCAACCGCGATTCGCTGAACTTGAGGGCGTCCTCGGCTTGTTTGCGCCGTGTAGATGTCTCTGCAGAATTCGGTGTAAAATTGCCCTTGGTTGGTTTTCCAGCTCGAAAGAGTCAACTCAACCGGAAATTCCGCGCCGTCTTTTCTAAGGCCCTCGAGTTCCACCCTTTTGCCTACACCACGCGTTTCCCCGGCCGCTTTGAGGCGGGCTATCGTGTCGCGGTGCAAGCCATGATACCGCTGCGGGATAATGGTGGTGAGCGGTTTGCCAAGGCGCCTCAGTTTCTGTGTAGCCGAAAATTGCAGCGGCGCTGGGATTCCAGAAAACGATACTGCCACTGCCATCCGCCGAGACAATCGCGTCTCCGATGGAGTGGGTGACCGAGCGAAGTTTCGCTTCCGAAATACGCAGGCCGCTCTCGGCAACGCTGCGTTCAGCGATCTCGCGATGTAGCATTGCGTTGGCCGAAACCAGCTCCCGGGTTCGTTCCGCAACCAGGACTTCATCACGCTGGCGATGTCCGGTCACGACGGAGTAGGAACGCGCCGAGCAACCCGGTGAAGGAACGAAACCAACTGCAGAACACTCCACGATTGCCACGAGCGGTGCGCGAGCAAAGTATTCAGATGAGAGCGAACATTCCAGGGACCATTTGCGCTGACCATCTCCAAACTGGTTTTCCTTTGCAACGCCGCCGGCTTTACGCGCTCGACCGAATTCTGAAAGAGCTGTCTGCTGCGTCGAGGTGGCGCTGCCATCGAGCAACTGCAATTGCAAGCCTTCTTCGTTAGCTCCGCGAAGCGATCTGGGCGATGACGTCGCGTGATTCGAAAAGGAAGCGACATATCCTTCCAACCGTTGCTGTCGCTCTTCTACCGTATCGTGAGAGAGACCGTTGGTGTAGATCGGCATGTAGACGACAACCGCCGGCACCGTTCCGTTTTCGTAAATGAATCTGGTCTGTTTGGTCGCACGAGCTTGCGCCTTTGTCTCTCGACCATTCGAAGGCTTCGCGTCGGATTGGATCTGGGGGGCGATGTTGAATCCTAACGCTTTCTCATTTCCAAATACCGGCTCGATGTAACGGATCACGATGTACTCATCACGGGGGCGGCCGGAATCGGTTTTAGCTGTGCATCGCGCTCCGTTAGCTGAAAATTGGTCAGTCCGTCGCGGTAGGGCCGTCTCCAATGAAAGCTCGCACCTTGGCCTTTGGCACGCGTGCATCCCATGATAGCGACTGGATCCCGGGATGATCGGCGATGTCTCTCGCGACGAAAGAATGAAAACTGTCCTGGCTAACAGAAGGCGAGCTGGCGAAGAAATTCTTGCACCGATCTGAGCACATCGAGATGGCTGTCAAAATCGCTTTGCAATTTTTGGGTGCAGGCTTTCGACACGCTGATCGAATTCCATCCTTACCCGCCCTTGTATCCCATCGATTGGTCTCGAAAAACAATGCCACCACCACCGCAAGAGTGAAGGTCATCGGTATCGTGATCGAAAGTTTGCGGCGCCAATCCGCGGCCTCCTGGGTCCAGATCAAAACCAACGGGGCAAAGATCAGGGTCCCGATCGCATCCCCGACATACCAGGTGGCCCAGTTGGTTAAATAATCAGCCGAATGAACAACGCGGGCGATCCAGCAGCGCCGTTACCCCGATCGTAGCGGCAATGACACTAAGTTGCCGTTGAGACCAGGGAAAAGCGGACGACTTCTTTCTCCGTGGCCGCAGGCAGTTGGCGTCCCTACAATACCAGCGGACCAGGAACGCACCTGCATAGGCTTGCAGCGCGGCGCCGCCACCGATAAACAGCGGCATCGCGACAGATTTCACGGTCGCGCCGAAGGTCGCCGTATCGAGCGAAGTCCAAGAATTTACGAGAAACGATCCAATGATAATACCCGGCCAGGCGCGGTTGCCGAACAAAGAGGAGGCAGCCGAGGGCAAGACTCGGCCGCTGGCCCGACCGCCGTCGCGCATGCCCGAGGTGGAACCGCCAGAAGGAGCGCTAACTGCCAGCAATGAAGTAGATGGGCAGCGGTGACCAGAATACTACCGAGCCATCTGATGGTGGAGAAATCGGTCCGGCGGTGCGGGGCCAGAATGGGATTGCTCGGTGATGCGACCGGGTGACATCGGGTCGTCTGCGGCGCAGGAGGATATGCCAGAGGCCCAGGCTTTTCGTTGCTTAACGATCAGCCGGATTTGCTCGCTAAATCAGTAGCCTGCAGCCTGGCCGTCTTTGCGTGATTCGCTCGCGCCGACGTAAACGCGCTGGCCATCGTGCATTTCCACTTTGATGGCTTGATAACCGCCGTAGCCGCCGACGTCGAAGCGCACGTCGTGACCGCGCTTTTCGCAACTCGCGGACGGTTTCGTACGGAATGCCGCTTTCGACTTCGACGTATCCGCCTGACTCCGTCATCTTTTCGCCGGTCGGTTCGTTGTCGCCTTCGTGTTGCCAGCGCGATGCGTCGCCGGCTTCCTGCACGTTCAAGCCGAAATCGATCTGGTTGGTCAGCACTTGGACGTGACCCTGCGGTTGCATGCCGCCGCCCATGACGCCGAACGCTTCCCACGGTTTGCCGTCTTTCATCACGAACCCGGGAATGATGGTGTGAAATGGACGTTTGCCTGGCGCGTAAACGTTCGCGTGGCTCCGGCTCCATCGAGAAAAGTTCGCCGCGATCTTGAAACATGAAGCCGAGCCCCGGCACGACGATGCCGCTGCCCATCCCGCGATAATTGCTCTGAATAAGGCGAAACCATGTTGCCTTCGCTATCGGCGGTGCAGAGATAAATCGTGTCGCCCTGATCCAATACGTGTCCCCGCCTTGAACTCTAGCGCCGCATTTGGATTTCCCGGCTCCGACTGTTTTCGCAGCGCGATTCGGATCGATCAGCTTCGCGTCGCTCGGCTGCGTAACTTGCTTCGAAAGCAGACCGGCTAGCGGAATTTTCGCGAACGCAGGATCGGCATAAAATTTCGCGCGATCCGCCCACGCAATCTTCTTCGCTTCGATCATCGTGTGCAGTGTCTCGGGTGAATTGCGGCCCATCGCGCGCAGATCGAACCCTTCGAGAATGTTCAAGATTTGCAGCGTGGCGATGCCCTGACCGTTCGGCGGCAGCTCGAAGACATCGTAGCCGCGATAATTCGTCGGAAACCGGCATCGACCCATGTCGACGTATGCTTCTCGAAATCGGCTTTGCGCAGAAAACCGCCATTCGCCTGCATGAACTTGTCGATCTTGTCCGCGATCTCGCCTCTGTAAAAAGCGTCCCGGCCTTTCTCGCCGATCAATCGCAACGTCTTCGCCAGCGCTGGATTCTTGAAGATGTCGCCTTTCGCGGGCGTGCGGCCTTTGCCATCGAGCGTGTATACGTTTCGAGAAACGCGCCGGGCAAACCCTTATAAAGTCGCGGACCGAAGCGCCCAGTAATACGCGATCAGGTCCGGTGACCGGGAAACCTTCCTCGGCGTAACGAACCGCCGGCGCGAGATCGTCACTCGAGTTTCAGTTTGCCGAATTTCTTGTGCAGCTCCGCCCACGCGTCCACGCGTCCCGCGGCACGTTGATCGGCAACATGCCGTGCGGAGGAATCGTTTCGCGATGCAGTTTCGCGAGCTCGGCTTTCATTTGATCGTAACTCATGCCGAGCGGCGAACGTCCGCTGCCATTGATCCCATAGAGTTTGTTCTCTTTCGCGCTGTAAACGATGGCGAAACAGGTCGCCGCCGATCGCCATTGGAGACCGGCTCCATCAATCCGAGCGTGGCGTTTGCGGCGATCGCCGCGTCGACCGCACTACCGCCGCGCTTTCAAGATATCGAGTCCGACCTGCGTTGCTGCTGGCACGCTCGTGCAAACCATTCCATGCCGCCCCAAGACTTCCGAGCGTGTGGCAAATGGCTTCACCGGTTATGCGATCAATCTGGGCGAGCGCTGAGCCGCAGAGCGCAACCAAGAGGAAGCAACACAGCTCTGAAACGAAATGATTCAACCATATCGCTATGCTAGCACCAACATCTGGCATCGGCTTCTCTGTGAGCCGCGACAAGCGCCGATGTTCCGCGGCGCTCGGGATGACAAGTGCGGCATCGTCGCCTAACGCCACCAAATATGCGTGCAAGTCATCTTGAAGATTTTTATCAATTCCTCCGCTTTCCCAGTGTCTCGACCGACGATCAATACGCCGAAAAGTAACGGAGTGTGGGCATTGGCTGGTGGGAAAACTCACCAAGATAGGGTTGTCCGCGAAACTTTGCCCAACGCCTGGTCATCCGGTGGTTTGGGCTCAAAACGAACACAAACCCGGCCGTCGCACCGTCTTGATCTATGGCCATTACGATGTGCAGCCGCCTGATCCCGTCCGGCTTTGGAGATTCGCCCCTTTCGAACCAGTTTGAAAAATGGTTACGTCCGCTGCTCGCGGCGCGACGGATAATAAAGGCCAGATTCTTTCCCACATCCTCGGCGTGCAGGAACAACTCGAGGCGAACCGCGATCTTCCGGTCAATTTACATTTCGTCATCGAAGGCGAAGAGGAAACCGGCAGCGCCAATCTTGGAAACTTCCTCTCGCAAAATCGCGATGCGCTGAAGCCTGAGGTCGTGGTCGTTTCCGATACGGGAATGATTGCCGCGGGCGTTCCAACCATGAGTTACGGATTGCGCGGGGTCACGCGCGCTGGAATTGAAAGTTACCGGTCCGAAGGATAGACTTACATTCCGGAATTTATGGCGGCGGCGTCCGAATCCGCTCACGGCGATGGCGCCGATTGCTCGCCACTTTACATGACGCCAACGGGGCGCGTCGCCATTCCTGGTTTTTACGACGATGTGTTGCCGCTGGAAAATTGGGAGCGGGAAATGTGGCGCAAGCTTCCGCTGAACGTGGATGAAGAAATCGTGAAAGAGACCGGTGTGCCGGAATTGTTTGGCGAAGGATTTTCGACGCTGGAACGCATTTGGGCGCGACCGACGGCGGAGATCAACGGCTTCGGGGGCGGCTGCCAGGGGCAGGGGACCAAGACGGTGATCGGGCGCGAGGCCATGGCGAAGCTTACCTTCCGTCTCGTTCCGAATCAGGATGGTGACAAGATCAACGCCTTGGCGCAGGAACATTTGCAAAGAGTTGTCCGGCTGGCGTGAAACTCGACATGACGGCTGGCCATGCCGGGCCCTGGTATCTGACCGATCACGCACTCAATACGGGGTTGCAGCCCAGCACGCCCTAAAGAGAGCGGTTCGAGCGCGATCCGGTGCTGATTCGCGAAGGCGGCAGCATACCGATCGTGTCGGATTTCCGTGACATCCTCGGCGCGGAAGCGCTTGCTGTTGGGACTCGCACTGCCCGACTGTCGCGCGCACTCGCCCAACGAGAATTTCCCGCTGGAAAACCTCGACGCTGGAATTCGCATTAACAAAGCGGTGCTGCAAGAACTTTGCGGCGTAGGTTGTCGTCGCGACGTTCATCATCCCGAGCGGAGCGTAGCGAAGCCGAAGGAATCCCGTTGCGAAACCTTAAAGCTAGCATTGCTGGATTTCTCGCTTTCACTCGAAATGACGACCGGCATTAACTTGCGTCAATGGTAATCCGAGCCTTCATCGCGTCGGTATTGTTCGCTTTCGTTAGCGCTTACTGCGCGCTCCGCCGAAGAAACCGTTGGCGAGAAGATCAAAAGATTCTTTCCACGGCGACGCCAACTCCCACTCCGCACAAAAGAAAAAATCGTCGACAACAAAAAGAATCCGCGGCACCCTCGCCGAGTGCTTCGGCAAAAAGAATCCGGTTCTCCATCGCCGAGTGCCACCCCGTCGGCGAAACGAAAAAGAAATCTTCGCCCACGCCCGAGCCAAGCGAGACTCCGTCGCCAACTGAGATGCCTCTCCTTCATCGACTCCAACCGCAACGCCGGAAAAAGACAAAACGAGGCGCTCCGAACGCGACCTTGCTCCCGGAAGCGATTAGCGGCTTCGAAAACTATCCGCCGAAGTGCAGCGACTGCTCACTTCGGCGCTTGAACTGACCACCCGCAATCTCGATTACGAATACGGCTCAGCCGATCCGGCGCAATGGTGGAATGGACTGTTCGGGCTTTGTTTATTTCGTGCTCAAACAAAATGGGATCGACGACGTCCCGCGCGATTCCAGTGAGCAACTACATCTGGCTGAGACGAACGGGCAAATTCGAGCCGGTTGTGAGTCAAGGGAGGATTCATTCGAATTTGATAATTTGAAACCGGGCGATCTGCTGTTCTGGACTGGCACCTATTCCATTCAGCGCGACCCGCCGATTACGCACGCGATGATTTACCTGGGACGGGAGAAAAAACCGGCATGCGCGTAATGGTGGGTGCCAGCGACGGTCGCACTTACCAGAGCCAACAACGCTTCGGGGTAAGCGTGTTCGACTTTAAAATGCCCCGTGCGGACAATGGCGAAATTGAGAATGGCAAAACCCGTCCGCGATTCGTAGGCTACGCGCACATTCCGGGATTGTAGAGCGGAAAGGAGCGCGAGACAGCTCGGTGAAGGGCCTCTACTTAGCCTTTGCATACCGTAGTCGGATCCGGAATTCCCGCTTCGCGAAAACCCTTCGCCCGCAACAAACACGAATCGCATTCCGCCACAGGCGCTCGCCGTCCGGGACCGGATCATAACAACTTGTAGTTAACGGGAATTGGACGCCGAGCTTCACACCTTTGGCGATAATTTGTGCCTTTGTCAGGTCGATCAACGGTGCGCGAATGCGGTAACGCTTTCCTTCGATTCCGGTTTTCGTCGCGAGTCGCGCCAGCTTTTCGAACTGAAGGATAAATTCCGGCCGGCAGTCAGGATAGCCGCTGTAATCGAGCGCATTAACCCCGATGAAAATGTCTTGTGCATTGATCACCTCGGCCCAGGCCAAAGCGCAGCTCAAAAAGATGGTGTTTCGCGCTGGCACATACGTAATCGGAATTCCGCTAGAAATCTCGTTTTCGCTGCGATTTTTGGGAACATCGATCGCAGCAGTCAGGGCCGAAGCCGCCAATTGCGCGCAAATCAATCTCGATTACCCGGTGCTCTTTCACGCCGAGCGACTTCGCGATCCGCTGAGCGGAGGTAACTTCAATCTGGTGTCGTTGGCCGTAGCGGAAGGAGAGAGCAAAAAGTTCGTAACCTTCTTCTTTGGCAATCGCTGAAAGTGGTCGCCGAGTCGACACCCCCGCTCAGCAAAACTACCGCACGTTTCACTGACGCGAGTGACGAACCTGCGAGCCATCCCTCCAGCCCAGCCGCGGGCTTCGAAGCGTCCGGAAAACGCGCAATATGCTACTCAGGGCAATCCCGCCGCGGGCGGAGAATGAGGCCGTAATGTTTGCTTCACGGGGCGAGCAGGCGCGAACAGAAGTCGTCGAGGATACGATTCGTAACTGCCTTCATTGAAAGCGCGCTCATTGCGATATGACGCTAGATAAAATTTTAGCGACTTGCTTTCGATGCACCGTTTGTCGGGATGTAATCGATCTCAATCCGGGCAAAGTCGGCCTGGCCCGTGACCGGACAGAGTGAAGTAAAATCCGATGTTTCAAAATGAATCCGATAATTTCGTTTTGCGGGATTCGGAACGTTTCCAGCGTCGCTTCGGAGGGCGACGCGGGCACGCGCGCTTCGCTCGGCCGAGGAGAGTTAAACGTGCCGATTTCGCTTTTTGCCACGTGCGATTATCGTGCGAAATCAATGGCGTTCAATCCCGTGACGCTCGCATGACAGAAACGCAAGTCGGTATTGCCAATCCCGCCGTAATTGACCTCGTTCGCGGTCGACCAGAAAGCGGCGACGTGCTGCATGGTAATGAACGAATCGCGCCCATGGACGGGCGGCGACGAGCAGCTCCACGAATTGCAGGAGAAATTTAACACCTATGCGTCATTTGTTCTGGATGGCGAAATGGCGGAAGCGCATCCGGAACTTAAGGGCAGGTCAGCGCGAATCGAATTGCGTTGCCGCCAATTACCGAGTGACGAAGCGCTGGCGCTGTTGCAGGCGATCCACGACCAACTCGAGCTGCAAGCTATCAAGGTCGAAGTCGTCGTGGTATCTGGGATCGAGGAACAGCATTTTCCAGATCGCCGACAGTAATGCGGCCGACACGGCCGCCTCTACACCGCGTCTCATTTCACTCGGCAGGATGCCGATGCAAATTAATACTTCAAAAACGAAGTCACGGGAGTGGGCTCGAGCTTCTTGCGCCCGTGCAAACTCGAGCTCGATCAGGAAGATTGCCTCGATTAAATCGCCGCCGACTTTCGTGATCAATGTCACGGCGGAAGCGCTGGTGCCGCCGGTGGCGAGCAGATCATCGATCAACACAATTTTCTCTCCGCGCTCAATCGCGTCGATATGCAACTCCATTTCCGCTTCGCCATCGCTCGCAGCGGAGTATCGCGCGCTTTCGGTCCGATACGGCAGCCGGCCTTTCTTGCGCAACGGGACGAAACCGATCCCGAGAGCATATGCGACAGCCGAACCAAAGAAAAAGCCACGGGCGTCAATCCCACGATTTTGTCGATTTTTTCCCCGCGGCACTGCTGGAGGAAAACTTCGATCGATTCACGGAACCACGCCCCGTCTTTCAAGATCGGCGTGATGTCTTTGAAGATGATTCCGGGCTTGAAATCGGAACATCGCGCACCGCGGTGCGCAATTTGAAAGGGTGTCTTCTGCCATCGCCGGGGCGATGCTAGCGCCTTACCAATAAAGGTCAACGCCTTGCGGAGGTGGGTTGCGAAGCCGGAGCGTGCTTTTACTCTGCTAACACCATGGACCGACAGCTCCTGATTTACGCCACGCGCTTTGCTATTTCGCCGCGATCATCAGGACCGTTGTTTCGCTGCGAGCGCGCGTGTTCCGACGGAGCCGCGTGGTTTTCCTATCCATCGCGCTCGGATTCCTATTGCAAACTGCGCGTTCCTGTCCATCCGCGGACACACCCTCGGTAGTTGTCCGATTACGAACCTGTTCGAAGTGCTGGTTTTCCTGGCTTGGTCGATTGCCCTTATTTATATGCTCATTGGGACGGCTTATCGGCTGTCGCTGATGGGCGCGTTTACCGCGCCTCTTGTTTTTCTTCTCCAAATTACCGCTTTGGTCCTGCCGATCGACACACCGCGCGCTTCTCGGGTGTCTCCAAATCCGTGGTTGGAATTTCACGCCTCGATTTCGATAATCGCCTACGGGGCGTTTGCGCTGGCCTGCGTCGCCGGTGCGATGTATCTTGTCCAGGAACGGCAACTCAAGACTCACCAGTTGCGCTCGATTTTTTATCATCTCCCGCCGTTGCCCAACCTGTTTTCAGCGATGACGCGCCTGCTTTGTTCGGGTTTATTCTCTACAGCGCGGGGTTGATCAGCGGATTTTTCGTGAGCGAGCCGCTGCCCTGGACGAAAATTGCCCTGGCGATTGCGATTTGGGTTTTAGCGGTGCGATTCTGCGGAGCCGGTAGTTTCACGGTGGGTGGCACCGCGGCGTGTCGCCACCCTCTGCATGGTTGCGTTCGTGGTCGCACTGTCGCCTCTTGTGAGCATTGAATTTGTCGGTCATCGCGCATGAACCTTTTTTGTTTTGGCCTGAATCATCGAACTGCGCCCATTGAAGCGCGCGAACGTTTCGGGTCATGCTCGAACGGAAGCGCTCGCTGCGCGATCGGGGCTGCCACGAGGTGTTGCTGCTGACCACCCGCAATCGGGTGGAGATTTACGCCGCGGCGGATCGAAGCATTCTGAGCGAACATCTCGCGCAATCTTTGCAGAATCGATGGCGGATCGAGTTCCAAAAGACGGATTTGGGCGCATTTTATCGAATGGAAAGCGCGGAGTGCGCCCGTCATCTCTTTCGCGTCGCCTCAGGGCTCGATTCCCATGGTTGTGGGTGAGACCGAGATCCTCGGACACGCCAAGCGCGCTTATGAAAATGCGCGCGAGCGAGGAGCGCCGGACCCCTTGTTGCATCGACTTTGTCAGCGTGCCTTTCGAGTGGCGAAACAGGTGCGTTCAAAGCACGCAGGTCACCCGTGGGGCCAGTGTCAGGTGGGATCGGTAGCGGTGGATTTGGCGGGAAAAATTTTTGGCGATTTGCGAGGTCGCAAGGTTTGGTATTGGGGTCTGGAGAAACCAGCGAGAAAAACGTTGCGTGCGCTCGCTTCCGGGGCGTTTCAGATTTACGCGTGAGCAATCGCACACCAGCGCGCGCGGAAGAACTGGCGAATCAGATGGAAGGAATTGCGGTGCCCTTCGCAACCGAAGCTCGAGCAGTGTCGCGAGATCGATATTCTTAGTTTCTTCAACCTGGCGGCGGAGACGCACCCTGCTTACCCCGCCGCTGCTGACGCCGATTTTGCGCGGTCGAGCCGATCGTCCACTTTCATTATCGATGTTGCAGTGCCACGCGATGTGCTCCGGAAGTCAACGAATTCAGACGGCGTTTACCTGTACGACATAGATTGCTCGTTGCAGAGAGATCGGCGGTGAATCGCTCGAGCTTCGCCGGCAAACAGCTGCTTGCAGCGGAAGCCATCATCGACGAGCACGTGGCGGATTTCCAAAAGATTACCTGGCGCTGGCCGACACTGGAACGCTGACCAACTAAGCGACTGTCCAACGGGCGTGAGCGGAACGTTGCGGACGTTGGAATCATAGCGCACGCTGCTCTGTACTCGCTGGGAACAATTGTCGGCGTTGGATCACGGCGCCGCCACTTCAAAGGTTTGTGCTTGGGAGTCGGGAAGTGATCTGGCTCGGCGCAGACGCGAATGGCGGAATGCGCCTTGCGCAAAAATGGGCGATTGAAGTCCAAATCGAAATCGTTCGGACCAGAGCGACGAAAGGCCCGAGCCGGACTGGCGTTTTCAATCTCAGTAGCAGGAAGGCGGGACGTAAGGGAATTTTCACGGCTGAGTTAGGACGCGCGCTAGTCGAGAAAGGGATCGATGTCGCTGTTCACAGCGCAAAAGATATCCTGAGCGAAATGGATGGCGCGCTGATGATTGCGGCTGTTTTGCCACGTGCCGGTGTCGAAGATTTGTTGTTGAGAAAGTGCCCCCGCCTTTGCGCCGCTCGCAATCATCGCGACAGGAAGCGTGCGGCGACAACGGCAGACGCGCGCCATGAATCCCAGGCGCAAATCGTCCCGTTGCGAGGAAATGTGCCAACTCGTCTGCGAAAATTTATCGAAAGCGACTGGGACGCCATCATTTTGGCCCGTGCCGCACCGGAACGACTGGGATTTGCACCTCCGGAATTTGAATTCGAAGGTCGCAGAATTTTGCGGAGAATTTACGCCCACTGAAACTTTCTACCCGCAGGCGGCCGAGGGCATCATCGCCCTGCAAACGCGGGAAGCGGATTTTCCGGTGCGTCAGATTGTAGGTCGTCTATTGATGATCGTGACACGCACTTGTGTTTACGGGCCGAGCGCGAATTCCTGCGATTGTTGCAGGGTGATTGCGATTCGCCCGTAGGCGTGCACGCTCGGTTTGTGAATGGAGAGCTGGAGTTGCGCACGCAAGTCTCGGCGATGGAGCGGCCCCAAAATCGCGCGATGGGGCGGGGAGCGACCCGGAGAAATTAGCACTGAATGCTTTTGAGAAGCTCGGTATGAGCATGACGCCATAACTAAGAAAAGGGAAATGTTTCCTGGTCGGGGCCGGACCAGGCGATCCAGGTTTGGCGACTCTACGCGGCAAGGAGTTACTGGAGCAGGCTGACGTCATCGTTTACGACGCGCTCGTCAATCCCGAGATGCTGGGGTGGGCGCGCCCAGACGCCGAAATCATTTTTGCCGGAAAGCGACCCGGCGAAACAACGCTTTCGCGGACGAAATCAACGCATTGCTGATCGAGAAAAACGCGGCTCGGCAAAATGGCCGTCGCCTCAAGGGTGGCGATCCTCTTTGGTTTTGGCCGGGGCGGGGAAGAAGCCGAAGCGTTGGTGGCGGCGGGAATCGATTTTGAAGTTGTGCCCAGGTATTACATCGGCGATTGCGGCGCCGGCCTACGCCGGAATTCCCGTCACTCATCGCGCCCAAAATTCGCACGTAACATTTTTTACGGGACACGAAGACCCGGCGAAAAGTGAAAGCGCGCTCGACTTCGATGCGCTGGCGGAAACTGGGTGGGACGCAGGTGATGCTGATGGGCATGAATAAATTGGCTGCGGTCACCAGAGAAATGCTCGCGCACGGCACGCGCCAAATCTTCCAGTTGCTCTCATCCGTCTGGGCACGTCCGGACAGCAGCGAACCATTGTCGGCACGCTTGAAAACATCGCGGAGCGGGCAGGTGCGGCCGGTTTAGAAGCGCCTGCGGTTGCGATTTTCGGCGATGTCGTGGAGCTGCGAAAAATTTAAACTGGTTCGAGAAGGCCCGCTCTTTGGGAAGCGGATCGTGGTGACGCGAGCGCGAAAGCAAGCTGGCAAACTGAGCTCTCAGTTGCGTGAGCTCGGGGCGGATGTAATCGAGCTGCCGACAATTCGAATCGAACCACCGAGCAATCTTCGTGAATTCGCCGAACTGGTGCAGGACGCGCATTCCTATGACTGGATCGTTTTCACGAGCGTGAATGGGGTCGACGCCTCTTCGGAAATTTTCTGTCAAACTTTGCGATGACGCCGCGGGAAATTGGCGGAGGGAAAATTGCGGCGATTGACCGAGCAACACGCCCAGCGGGTGAAGGAGTTTCATTTCCATGTCGACCCGTAGCCGGCGAATTCGTGGCCGAAGAAGTAATCAAAGAATTCCAGAAGGCCGGCGGCGTTGAAAACCGAGGATTTGATTGCTCGCGCGGAGAAGGCGCGGGACTTGCTCCCCAAGCAACTGAGCGGCATGGGTGCTATTCGTAGACGAAGCATTTGCTTACCAAACAATTCCGGAAATGCATGACGTAACCGGCGCCCGCAATCGTTTGTCTAGCGAAGGAGCCGATCTTATCACTCTTCACCAGCTCATCCACCGTGGAAAATTTTTCTCGATTTAAAACTGCCCCTGGCCAGAGGAGATGAAAGTGGCCAGCATTGGACCGATTACGTCGGCGACGGCACGCGCGCGCGGTTTAAGCGTAGTATGTGGAAGCGACGCGGCACGACCTTGCGGGATTGATCGAGGCAATTCAGAAATTTTACGGCGCTTGATTTATGCCCAGGTGACTCCACCAGCACGATGCAGGGGCCGAGCGCCGGCGGCGGCAACACTGGCGCAAGGAACAAGGGACCCACTGCGATTTTCGCACTGCTGCTGCGCGAATTCCGCCTCGTTAAGCGAGACCGTCCACGAAAGCCTGGAATCGGCATTGACAACGTCGAGTCGAAAACATCGCGTCGATCATGCTTACCAGCACACGCGACCGAGGCCTTGGCACCACTTCTCAAAAGATCGAGGAGAGGCCTCGAGTCCATCCGGGCGCAAAGCGAATCAGCGAACCAGCGCCTGTTCGACTCTCCTGCACGAAGAGCTGCTGAAGTGGTCGCGGACAATCTCCTCTACGAATCACTGCAAAAGCCATTCTGGTTCCGTGACCTCATCGGAGTCTTCGACGACCTCACTACCCTCTCTACCCCGGCCTAAAACGGCATCGGAAGAGGCGGAAATCGGAGCGATTGAAGCGCGTGGCAAGAAGAATCTCGGCAAATGCCATTCATGCCTTGGTCGAGGTGTTTCATCCGCTTGGAAGTGATCGAGGGTGGAGTCCAAGGAATTCGTCGATCTGGCCATACACCGGGTAGTTACTTTGCAGGACAACGAGCCGCAAGGAAGACGACGGGCGGATCAAGAATCGGGTCAAACGCGCGGTTTATCTGGCAGCGTGTTTTGCGGCCTGGAAGGTAATCGCCTTGCGTTTCAGTGAACTCGATCCCGTCTCAATCTCATTGGCGCCGCTCGTTACTCACATGGCCCCCAGCAATCTTGCCGAGGACGCGGCACGAAAGTTGCACCAAACGGGTGCGGGTGAACCTGCCCAAACGTCTTTGCTCCAAATGAACCAACGCAAAGCAGTCGGCGACCATATCGGCACCACCTTCTCGAAGCGGTGGCCAGCATCGACGCACTTGCGGTAAACCTCAAATCATCCGAGCACGAAGGCGAGCGCATAACGCCCTCCGTCATTCTGTTCGATGGCTCAAATGTGATCGTGGGCACCACCGCGAAAATAATGCCGTGAAGCTGGGCAAGGAAGTCGTGAGGTTATCCCGGCTGAGATGGGCAAGCCGGAAGGGAGCAATTTTCATTAACAAATTCGGTGGCAAAGTTTATTCGACGGAGGAACGAGCGCTCTCATTTCCAGCTCAGCTTAGACACTGAAAATATGCTCAAGCAGCCCGATCGCCGGGCGGCATTAATTACGGTGCCGGCTTACTTCAACGCAATGCGGAACAATTCGCTGCCGTCACTGCCGGTCAGCTCGCCAGCTTCAACGTTCTCACAAATTATCAGCGTGACGGCTGGCGCTTCTTCTGGTCTCGACGATTGAACGAAGACCAAACGTTTTCCAGTGATTCGACCTTGGCGGCGGTTCACGACGTCACGATCATCGCCGCATCCAGGACGGCACATCAATATCGATTACAGCAGCGGCGATCACCGGCTGGGCGGCAAGGACTGGGATGACCAGTATGATAAATCACATGGCGTTTGACCGCCGAGCGTGGCGAAAATCCACTTTGCTCAGATGCCAAAGTTGCCAGGATCTGCGCGCGTTGTCAGCCAAAATCGCTTTCAGCATTACAGGCGCGGTTGTGCATCATGTCACAACGGCAAAGGCGTCAGTTGGAGATCGTAACCGCCGCGAATTCGAAACGCCGTGATCAGCGCCAGGTCAGAAATTGCGAAACCATTTGCGAAATGGTGATCACGGGAAGCCAGCGCTGACGTGGGACGGCATCGACAAAGGTGCTCGTGGGTAAGCATGACTCAATATGCCGTGGTGCGGACGCTGGTCTCGCAACTGACCAAAAGCCCCAGTGATTGATGATGTAAGCCCCAGACGACTGTGGCCGGGCGCATCATCAGGCGATTCTGTCCTTGCTTGAGGAAGAGAAGGTTTCCGGTGAACAAGTGTTTACCGACCGATACGCGCGACAGTTTGCCGGCCGCGGGGAGCGGTCTGATTCAGGTGCCGGCGCATCACCTCCCACCCTCGGTGTTGTGTTACGGCTGAAGTGCACCTGGAGGTAGCGTTTTCAATGATCCGCAGATGACGCGAATTCCGGCGCGGGCGCGCAATTCATTCGGTGCGCCATGTCAGCATGCAGCGCGCCGCGGTGTCCGGTGGTGGAAGGCGAGAAACGCGCGTTGCCGGGCGAATGCGCCCTGGAATTTGTGACGTGGAGCTTCCAGCGTTTTGCCGAAGGGTTTATGATCGAACTGACTACGAAGATATAAATGCCAGCAGTTCTGGAGTTTCGGTCGAAGCCAGTGGTAACCGCGCCAAGGTTTCAATCGAACAGGAAATACCGGTCTGGCGCCGAACGAAGTGCTGAGAGCTGCGGCCAATGGGATCTCTGCGGTTGCCCTGATGGTGAAATGCAGTTATTGTTTCCCACCCCCTTTCCCGACGGTCCTGATGCGGATGGTTGGAGCAAGTATAAGTCTGCCAACTTCATCAGAGCGTCTCCCTTGTCTTGCGACTCTCAAAGCAGAATCCGACCAATTCACGAGCTGATCGAAGAGCATTGCCGTGAGCTGTTGCAGTACGGTGGCAGAAAGAAGCTTCGCCGAGAGAATCGGCCGAGCAATCCCGTTGCTCGGCTCACCTTCGTGCCGGCTTCGCTCAGATGAGTCCCTCCAAATACCCTGACTGAAGCGCGCGTTGAACTGCTCTGATCCGCAGAGCGGCGCCGGTGCCAGTCGATGCGGTTCTGGCCGTGAAAAGAACAACAGAGCGATCGCGTGGAATTCCCAACGAGTTTTTCTGCGTCCCTCCATAGCGGACGGCGGGCTTCGGGCCAGATGGAGGGAGAAGCCGCGCCGATAAGTTTCGGTGCCGACCACGTGGCTGCCGTCCGAGAGAAGAGAAGTCACTTCAGTTTGCATTGATGGAAATAATAGCAGAGATTCTGGCGCCAAGCGGATCGTCCCCGAGCCACGGAAGTGCAAGAAGCTGGGAACGCGGTGGCGGCGGCTCACCGTGCGACGCCAAAGTCAGAATTCCTCCGTGGTCTGTTGGTCTCTGAGAAAGGCCTGGACAGCGACTTCGATGACGGACGATCGGCGCGATGTCGCTGGATCGGGGTTCATCGCGGAGAACCCGGGCTCGATCCGGGTGACGCCTGCGAACGTCGGTGGACGACTCATTCGCCGAACTAGATCGTAAACAGACTGCCGAGATCACAGCCAAAGGAAATGGCGGGAAACCGGCACCGCAGCAGCTGACCGGGAACAGCGCTGCCAGCCGTCGCTGCCAGTGCGTCCAATGTCTGCACTGCAGCGCTGCGCCAAAGGTCGAAGTTGTCAAAGAGCCGTCTCCGGTCGGCGGTGCCGCGGGGACCTGTGGTTAACGTCTGAGCAGGAGCGGAAGCGCTACTGGAAACTATCGCCAATTTACTTCGGTGGGCAGATGTTGCGACCATCCGGAATTGTCAGCGGGCAATCCGTTTCGGCGCGCCCCTGGCGGGCAAACTACCCCGCATTTCGTGCTACCGTCGCCCGGTTTTATAGCCGTCGCTGGTTCCGTTACCGTATCGCCACGGGGCCTTCGTCCACCCACAAAAATGGCGCGCTGCGCCGCCGGCGGCGATCCTTGCAGTCGTTTGCAGTTAACGGCCTCGACGTGATCAAATTTTGCCATTGAAGCGGCAGAGCACGAGAAATATCGGTGCCGACAGAAGCGGAATAGGGTATTACGCGAGGGACTGACGGACGGCGTGAACATCGACGGGGGCGGTTTCGATCGTGCGGCGATCTCGCAGATTTCGCCGACAAGAACACCTCCTTTTTGCCTGGAGCGATCACCAGGTGGGCGACAGTATCCAGAAGTTCGCCGGTTGGGTTCATTTCCCCATCAGCGCCAGTGGTGGTTTCGGAGATCCGAGGACATGGCGAAGTAATCTCCAGAATGGTGTGGCGGCACCGGCTCGCCACAAATCGACCTCAAGATGGAATCCCACGGACCGCGACAATGGTGCGAAACAGGTTTATCGCGGCGGAAGTTGTAGTCGCGTTTTGCCAGTTTGCGGAGGATAGCGGCGGGCGCAAACCTGCATGGCTTCTTCGCGATCTTGGCTTCAGGATCGTGTGCGAGTGCGAGTGAGCGCGTCGCGTTAAGTTGTTAAAAGCGTTACAACGCTTAATACGTA
>ERZ1370068.1179-contig-11076_pt1 | contig 30227 bp, 57 predicted proteins | sample MGYA00561227_ERZ1370068 | MGnify/ENA primary metagenome ERZ1370068 (study PRJEB38410, sample SAMEA6850437) | metagenome | study: Metagenomic assessment of the ecological functions of the soil: analysis of the soil microbiota associated with the...
GCTACGTACGCTGCTACCTTCCGTTTCTCATTCGGTCGCGGCGCGGCGACGTGTTGGTACGCCGGGACGGTAGCGCATCGAGCCGATGTTTCTGCTGAAGCCATCGGTGAGGATTCCGGCGCGTCCGTATATCCGCCCCACGTCCGCGAAGTGGTTTCCCATCATCCTGGGAGATGTCAGGCGGGAAGTCGCGCAGATGGCGCGGGAGTTGGGGGCAGCCAATGCCTAGCTCCTACATCCCGCAGCCGTTGCCGTTGCCTGGCCCATACGAGCCGGTTGCGGAGTTGATTGCGCAAGACCTGATGCAGACGATGCGCGACATAAAGCCAGTAATGGTTTGGTACACGATGCGCGATGTCGTCCGCTGGCTGACGGGGCCGTTCAACGCCGCAGAATCTGCCCGGTGTGGCGATTTACGAGTTGGACGAATCGTCGCTCATCAACCAGTACAACGTCGAAGAACGCATGATGACGGTGGTGGCGGAAGCGTGGTTGCAGGCCACGCAGAATGGCTCGATGGTCGCGACATGATGCGGATGCGTTCCGACCTGTACCGAGCGGTTACACCGCGACCCGACGCGCGGGGGCCATGCGGTGGACACCGCGTTGAACCGCGTGCAGCCGTTCATCGCGGACGTGGATATATGAGTATCTGCGGCGTGCAACTGTACTTCGATATCCATTACCGGCACCAGTGGGGCAACCCGTCCGAGTTTCTGGCATGAAGCGAAGCTGGGCATGACGAAGTGTCGCTGGGGCATAGATGTCGGGCGCTACGAAGGGAATTCCTACGGCTATTCCTGTCGAACACGCGCCTGATGGAAGCCGCCGAGAAGCGTGGAATGCTCAACCGGCGCGCGGACATCATTGTGTCGCTGTGTCGCCCGGAGTTTTCCAACGCCAGCCCGACAAGATCAACGTCCTGTTCACGATGTACGAGGTGAGACATTGCCGCCCGGAATGACCATCCCGATGAATCGCGCCGACGCCATCATTGTCCCGAGTCAGTGGTGCGCCGATGTCCTTCGCCGGTACACGCAACTGCCGATTTACGTGGTGCCCCTTGGCGTCGATACCACGGAGTACATCGGGTCAAGCGCCCGCGTCCCTACAACAAGCCGTTCCGCTGGTTGTGGGTCGGGGCCGACAATCTGCGCAAGGGTTGGGTTGCTGTCGTGGAAACATGGCGGCGCTCACTTCCTGCCGCGTTGGGATACCGAGTTGTACCTGAAGACCACGATTACCAAAGAGGATATCCGGTCAGCCATTCTGAAGGAAGAACTGGATTGTGCGGTTGGTGGTCAAGGTGTCATGCGGCAGATGGGTCCCAACATCACGATGGACAGCCGCAAATATCTCCCAACGCGATGATGAAGCTCTACGCGGCAGCGGACGGTTTCCTCTTTCCAACCCATATGGGCGAGGGGATTCGGGCACCTTGCTGGAAGCAATGGCTGCGCTTGACCCTGTTCGACCGCGGTGCTCAGAATCCGCGTCGCGGAATGGTGCCAGTCGCTCGACATGCTTCGGAATCTTCCGCTATGATGAAGTGGAGAGTGGACGCTGCGTGGGTGGCCAAACCGGAGTTGTCGCACGCGACGATGGCGATCGAGCCGATTTGCACGACGTTACGGCGCGGCAAATGGACTGGATGATGAAACATCACCGGAAGATCACCGAGACGGGTATGCGCGCGTACCGGCGTGCGCAAGGCTTTACGTGGGATGAATCCGCGCGGAGTTGGAGCGGATCACTTGAAACAATAGCCATGGACCGCCCGGCGACGGCGGCGGAAGGGAAGGTGAACGTATGCTAACACGCAGGACGCTGATCCTGGCGAAGAATGAAGCCGCGCGCTGGGCGGCGGGATTGATTCGACACCAACGGCCTGCGTTGAATTCGCTGTTGGTGTCCAACTGCGACGGTTACGCCGCAAGCGGAAATGCTGGAACGTGACCTGTATCTGTCGACGCTGTCTCAATTGGGTACCGTGACGGGTATCTATTGGGGGCAGATGACGTTCGATACCGAGTTGCGCGGCAGTGGGTCGATTCCTACTGCTGCCGCACAGCGTTGCGCGAGGACCCTCTGTTCTGGCGTGCGGGCTGTCGGCATCGTACTCTGCGGGCGCGTCTGCGGTCTACAAGCCGATCAGCAGTTTCCCGACCAGTATTGGAACCGCCACAACGTGCACGCTCTACGCCTACCTGGACGGGTTGCTGCATATCGTCACCGGCTGCATGGGCAACATGGCGTTGAATGCGCAGGTCGGACAGTACGGCAAGTACACCTGGACCATGCAGGTGCCGTGGGCGTGATCGACCTACAGCCCGCGACTATCACCGATGATGGTATCCGCGACGCGACCTTCCCTGCCTCGCCGGTCTATCAGGGGATTCTCGCTCAAACCGCCCAGCACTGCTGGGGGCGAATACCAACCTGCAAGGAAGCCAGGTGCGTGCAGGCGTTGACGTTCAACATGAACAACAACGTGGTCCGACGTGACTGCATGGGTGCTCCGTCTGGTGTTGCCGGGTTTATGATAACGAGTCGGAAGCCCGGTGGCACCGTGAATCCGAATCCAATACCCCGAGCATCGGGGACGGTCCCCAACAACGACGTGTGGGGCAAGTGGAGAAACAACGTCGGTGGCCTATCTGCGTTCAACGCCGGAGTACTGGTCGGCAACCAGATTTCGTGAACATGCCGAATTCGCAGCCACCCAAGTAAGGGTACGGTGATCGCAATGGCATTCGCACATTTGAGATCGCACTACTGCTGCGAATGCCTAACTCCGATACTGGCGATGACGAAGTGCAAATCCAGTACAGTGAGGGGCATGATGGAAGACGACAAGAGCAAGCAGCCTGAGCCACCGCAGCCGCAGCACACACACGAGAAGCTAAGCTGCCTGCAACGTCCGAGGAATGGCAGAAGCAGCAAGAGGAAGAAGCCGCAGCGATCAAGCCTGCGGAGAAGCCTGCCGACAAAAGAAGGACGACAACGCATGAGACTCGCACTGCTGGGTCTGTTGTTCCTGATGGTGTGGCTGCTGTCACCAGGCAGCCGCCCGGAGCCGAATCAACTTCCGCGCCCCCGCCCCGTGGAAGCAGCGGCGCGGCGGATAACCGCGCGCACGAGCGCGCCTTGACCAGGGTACGCATCCCAGTGTGGTAGACGCGGTCAATGGCAATCGCAATCAACCCGGATGATGAGCGGGGTCTACATTCTGAAGGAAGACCGCGCGCTCCCAAAAGGACGAACAGACGTTGTTCTTCCTGCGGACGTTGACGGCGCGGGATTACTACGGACTGAAGGATGGCGCGATGGAAGTCCGCGCCCCGATCCGCAATGCGATGGAAACTCGCACCGTGTTTCACAGCGGCACGCAAGAGAGCAGGAAATCATGCTCAAGGGTCTGATCCGGTGGGAGAACCTGAAGGATGGGCACGGCAATGTGCTGTCCTACCCGGACGGGAACGACAGCAACGCCAAGCTGAAGGCCATGTCGTACCTGCGAACCCAACTGGCGCAAAGGAGATTTCTGAAGTCATCCTCGCGGACTCCGATGTGACGGGAACAAGACGGAGGCTTCGCTTCGCAGCCTGGGTCGCCACAAGTTCGGGACGGCACACGCTGCGGAGAGCCAGACCGATGCGACTGCCGACTGAATCCTGAAGTCCCCGCTTCGCCTGGGACGGAGAAGATTGCTTCGGTTGTCCGTATGAGCGTGTATTGCCGCAGCGGCGGTTCGGCTACGTCCGCCTATTCGCCACTACAAGTCGGGTTACTTGTGGTCGGTGGGCGGATTAGCCGATCGGCCGCATACGTATGCTGCGGTGCATGGAGATTATCAACAGTGAGATCAACAGAATCGAGATCGAGCGCAACGAAGAACGGACGCAGAATCTAGGCAAGAAGTAATGTCTGGCGCAGCAGGATCAACGGTTCTCACGCATCGTCATTCAGGCGCGCGATGAAGCGTCGAAGGTGATGCAGTCGTTCAAGGGGACGATGCTGCAAGCCAGTGTGGCAATTGCGCAAGCTGGATTCGCCATGGCGGCGAATTACGGGAAGATCGCGGATGGGATTGTCGACGCCATCAACAAGATGCGCGGCGCAATGCTGCAATGGGTGTCATCGGGCGGTGCGCAGAATTTCGGTGCGTCGATAGGGAGGGACCTCGCGCTCATTGGCAGATCATTTGCTGCCCTACCAGGCTTAATTGGCCTGGCGGGGCGGGCATTCACCTTCACCGTCACCGGCATGAATCAGGGTATCGAGTTGCTGATGAAGGGTGTGGGGCTGCTCAAATCGGTGTGGGAACATACGTTCGGTGGTGTGGTCGAGACTGCTGGTAGCCTGGTTGCCGTGAGTCGGCAACTAGGCATCACCGTCGAGCAGGTACAAGACCTGCAACAAGTGGCGCGGGAAACCGGGGCCAACTTCGAAGCGTTGCAGCAGATTTTCACTCGTACGTCGCGCGCACTCGTGCAGGCGAATGATGAAAACTCGCGTGCCGGGACTATCTGTTCCAGGGGTTGAAGCTCACCAGGGAGGAATTCGAGAGGCTGAAGGCAGCGTCCCACCTGCAGCAGATGGTGCAGTTGACGGAAGCGTTCTTGAAGTTTGGCCAGAACGCGCAGCGCTAACGCCGACATGACGGCGATATTCGGACAGCAGTGGCGGCAAACCATCGTGATGATGGCTGCGTGGAGCCAGCACACTGAAGGAAGCTGTGGACCGGTTGAATGAGCAGGGGCGCGTCACTGACGAGCTAGCACAGAAGGCCAACGCACATTCCAGAGTGCGTGGGCTGGTGTGGAAGGCGTCTTCTCGGATTCACCATCAAGCTGTTTGGTGATCCGGAGCTATTCCAGTTGATGATTTTCGCGTTGGGGAGATACGCCGGAATCTGTTGCTGGTATCCGATCGCGCTTGTCACGGCATTCAAGCCGCAGATCAGGGAGCTAATCATCCGCGCCGCACAGAAGCGGTGAAGCTGAATTTACCGATTACCTTGGCATCGAAGGAAGGCACGGAGGAATTCAAGAGGCGCATTGGTGAAGTCATCACCTGGCTGGGTAAGCTGGAAGACTGCCATCGAGGGGTTATCGGCTACTGGAACACGATTGACAAGACGACTGGTATCTATGCGCTTCTCGGCCTCGCAGCCCAGGCTTGCTATGCCAGCCATCGGGCCGAAAGCCGGTGTGATGTTGGGCATCGCGGCGGATGTCGCGTCGAAGTCGTTTTGGGAAAACTACGCAAAGAAGTTGGTTCGATTCTGCGGATGCCGTTCGTCAAGCGGTCCAGGCATGGTCGGGGCGGCAGAGAAGGAGCGCAGGCGACTGCATGAGCAAGGGATAAATGTCGCCATTGCGCCCATCACTGGATGTGGGGGATGCGGCTTAACACGCGCGGAAGCGAATGTGCCGGTGCCCCCGCTGATAGACCGCCGCCGCAGCCGCAGCCGCATCGGCGGCACTCAAAGAGGGGCGGATGCAATCGAACGTGGCACGACCCCTACGTGAATCTGGGTAAGGCGATCAAGAACGTTGACGAGCAGTACAAAGTCATCGTCAAGACCATCAGGATGTGGCGGTTGAAATCGACAAGGGGACGATCACTACCGAGAATGTAGTGAATTGGCACTCCGCGTCCCTGGAAGCCAGCCGTCGATGCGATCCGCGACCTGGCGCGGGAAGACCCGGCGAATGCGGAGCTAATCCCACCGCGCAGGCGGCGATCAAGCACGCGCAGGAGTGGATTGTTTGGTACGACAACTTCATCGCGCCACAAAAAGCAGAAGTGAAGCACGCATGGAGGATGTGGCGGAAGCGCACAAGAAGGTGGTCGATTCCCTGAATGACAGCAGGGAGGCAGCCGAGAATGCCACCACGGCTGTCGGCAAGTACCGGGCAGGAAATCATCGACGCTGGCGAAGTCGGGGCACGCATTGGTCCAAGACCACGGAGGAAGATCGGAAGGCACTCACGGAGGCGAGCGCGAAAGCGGCAGGAGCGGAAGCATGGCGTGATGCACAGGAAGCCATCAGGATATGTGGGCGGCGAGTACGGGCGCGGGAAGATCACGCTAGAGGAAGCGATTTCCAAGACTGAGCAACTCCGAAGCTCATCGACAAGATGCAGGCAGCGTCGGAGTTGGGTGATCCGCTGGCCGCGAATCAGGCGCAGTGGGCGGCAGCGAAGCAGCGCGGATTACCGCAGCGGCGAAGGTGTTTGACGAACAAGAAGAAGATGTTGAAGGACCAGGAGAAGTCGTACTTCGACCTGTTCGGTTCGATTACCGATGGCTTCCAGAAGGTGATCGACGGATTGGTGGCGGGTACGTTGGACATGAAGGGTGTGTTCGAGTCGTTGAAGACTTCCATTGTCGGGTCGTTCACGGCGGCGTTTGCCGAGGGTCTGAAGTCGAAGTTGGGTTTCGACAAATCGTTCAAGCTCAACATCGTCGGGCTGGGCAAAGAAGTGTACGGCATGATCGGCGGCTTGTTTGGTGGTGGACCTGAAGGCAGTGGATTTTTCAGCGGCCTGTTGTCGGGCGTTGACAAATACACTGGCGGCATTTTCAGTGGGATTGGGAGCAAGCTCGGGGGTTTCGGTGTTGCTGGGACCGCTGCCGGTGGCCCTGTGGGCGGAACGCCGATTGGTGGTGCGTCCGGATATCTCGGACTTGGTGGCACAGCGGGGTTGCTCCTTGGTGCCGGGACCTATGCAGGACTCAGCGGACAAAACAATTATGCCGGGATGCTGAGCGGAGCCGCTGGATTAGGGTACGGTGCGCAAGCGTTGTTCGCCAGTCCCTACGGGGCAGGGGCAACCAATTACCTGGCGCAACATGCGCCGCAACTGTTGAAGCTGGGCGGCTTGTTTGGTGCGCGGGCCACACCCATCCCTGGTGCGGTCGGATTCTCTCCGGACGTACCGGGGGCGCATCCGGTGCGGTACCGGGGGACCGGGCTGCAAGCGGGCGGCACGTTCGGCACCATTGCGGGTGTGATCGGCGTGGTGACGAGCTTGGCGTCGGCGGCGTTGGGCGTGTACGGGGCGATCAAGGCCGACACGGCGCACGCAGCAAGGCTGCCGCATCCGCGAGCGCGGCGGCAGGGTCGCGGGCGCGGTCGCGGGCGGCGCGACCTTGGCGACGACGGCGGCAACGGCGACCACAGCGGCGACGCTCTTTGGCTCCGCCACGGCAGCGTCCGTGGTGCCGGTGGTCGGCTGGGTTGTCGCGGCGGTGCTCGCCATTGTTGCCGGTGTCCTGTACGCCACGCAGCCGGGACCCAACTACAATAAGATGTTGCGCGACAGTACCGCAAAAGCGCTGGAAGACGAATTCAAGCAGCCAGGCGCATTCGAAGCTGGTGGTGCACACATTCTGCGCGGGAAGGCGAAGGCAGCCTACGAAGGGTTGGATGAAGGGCAGCAGACGTTGCTGGAAGCTGGTGGACGTGGTGTGGCCAAGGCGATGCGCGAGGAATTCGGGTCCGTAGGGTACGACGATGCCATCAAGTGGGTGCAGGGGATTACCACGGAAGGCATTTCCAAGATGATGGCGGCAGGCAAAGACTTCGATACCCTGATGAAGCAGTTGTTCCACGACTGGCAGGATTTGGGCGGCGCACTGACATCGGTGCTGGTATCGACCTTCAAGAAGGGACTCAGTGTATTCCGCGAAGGCAAGTCCGTTGATACGTATGCCGAAGCCGTCAAGGGCTTGATGAACGTCTATTCGGAAGAATTCCCGCTTGCCATCGACAAAACCAAGGTGGCGATGGAAACGGTGTCGGAATTTGGTATTGCCACCATAGCGCGGTTGAAGCGGGAAGCGTTGCAGGACGTGGCAACAGAAGCGATCATCCGAGGGACACCAACGGCAGGGCCGATTACCCCTGGTTTCTTGCGCAGCAATCGGAAGAAGAAAATCCTGCGACAGCAGAAGGGCAGAAGAAGCGACAAGCGGCAGCAGAGACGGCGGAGACGGCTGTCGATGAATTCATTGCGGGCATCCAGCGCACGCAACTCGGCGTTGAAGGAAGCCGGTGCGGGTGCACCACTGCGATCCGCCATGGCTGACTTCGAAACCGCAAAGGGCGGCATCGAGGCACTTGGTGCAGTGGGTGCCAAAGGTCTTCGCGGAGCAATACCCGAAAGCCATTGATGCCGCGATTCAAGCGGTGCAAGCGTGGGGCACGGCGATAGGGCAGACCATCGACCAGTTGCGTGCCGCGCGCAAGCAAATGCTGGACGATATTCGTGCCTATTGGGCGGAACAAGATCAACTGCGGGGTGCGGCGAATATCGTTGATGCACACCAACGCGGCGAAGACCTCTACAAGACCGTCAAGCCACCAGACTTCTCTGGCATGGAAAGCGCCGAAATCACGGCGGCGGCGAAGAAGTTTGTGGATGGGTTGTATGAGCAGGCGGTTGCCGGTGGTCCGATGGAGGTGAGGGAAACCGCTGCGCGCTACACGCAGTGGATCGCGGATGCAGAGCAAGTGTGGGCCGATGTCGTGACGGCGGGCGGTTCTGCGCAGGCGCAGATTACTGCGGTGCAGGACATCATGTCGTTGCTGCGTGAATCGGCGGCAGCACAGATCAGTGATATCCGCGAACAGGCAGACGCGGACATCGCAGTATTGCAGGGGTATGCCGATGCGCTGACGGATCAGTCGAAAGCGGAATCCGAATTGATCGAGAAGAACAACGACCGCATCAAGGCGCTCGACAAGGAAATCGGGATTCTCAATACGCAGATAAGCGCCGTGTCGGCGCTTGCCAACATGGTCGATGCCATCAAGGATGCGATTGGTGGCACGAAGCTCGCGGGCGCGTCCAAGGGTGTCGGGCAGATTGTGGAGTTGCAGCGGCAGACCGTCGAGGCAATGGCCGATTTCCACAAGGCGCAGTCCGATTTCACGAAGGCATACGCGAAGTACGAGAAGGCCACGGACGCCAACCGCAACAAGCTCGCGTTGGACCTACAGGCTGCAGGCAAGAGCGCGCGACTGCTGCACAGCGCGCTCTAGGGCTGAGCCAGAATTTGATGCAGGCAGCGAGTGGTGTCTTCGCGGTGGGCACCGGGGAGTACCTGTCGATTCAGTCGCAAAGTGTTGGCCTATCAGCGGCAACGTTGCTGAAGGCCGCGAAAGATGCGGAAGCCGCACAGAAAGCCCTGGCAGAGAAAGCAGCGAAGAAGCAGGACGAGCGCGACCAGTTGCAGAAGGACAACGAAGTACACCAGACGAACATCGAGGGTACAGCAAGACCATTGCTGACATCCAGGCGAAAATCAGGGATCGACAAGACCTGGCCGCGAAAGCGATTGCTGAAGCTGAACAAGAAGCTGGCCGCCGACCTGGCCAAGTGGTTCCCGGTCATGCACAAGGCGCAGCTAGACGTGATGAATCAACTGCTGTACGGAGTTGAAGAACCAGGGGTTGACCGATGACGAAATCAATCGTGCGCTGAACGATCCGGCGTTCGCAAGTCTGCTGATACAACAGCAGCAATTGGAGAAGTTGGACGATATTCATAAATGCACCATTGATGTGGTGAACGCCGTGCTGGGCGTGAATCCCGACAACCCTGGAGAAGAAGAAGTCCAAGAAGGGGAAGGGATACGCGCAAGGTGGGGAATTCATCACGACCGGGCCAACGCCGATTATCGTGGGGGAGGGTTTCCATCGGGAGCACGTCAAGATCACACCGCTGAATGGGACGACTGCCAGCGGCGAGGGAATTATCTTCAACGTCACGATCAACATGAACAGTAGTAGCGGGGCGTGGGCGATGGCGCGCGGTTCGCGCGCTCGGCAGCCGATGCCCTGGAAGCGGAGATGCGTGTGCGGTTGCCGCGTATCCTCGAAAAGAAGATTGCGTGATGCCGTCACCGATGTTCCCGCTCGTGCTCTACAAGCATCGCGGCAAAGCCGCCGATCAGATATTGTCACTGATGAGTGGAATCAAGTCGGTCTGGAAGTGCGAGGCATTGGAGAAGACCCTGAACGAAGCGCTGGGTAATCCCGCGAATGAGCCTGGAGACAATGTGGTTTCGCCCCCGTGGAGCTCTCACTGTGTCCGCACTCACTTGGGAAAGCAAACGCAGAAGGGTCGGCTGATTGATGCCGACGATGCCGGTGACATTCAGATACGCACCAACTGGAAGAACATTTCTCCCTATCGCTAAAGACGACGTGGCATATGCCGGTTGGATGATGCGGCTCGGTGGTGTGGTCGATGAGTTTTCCATTTGGCGTGCGGATACCGCCATTCCGTCTGTTGCATCCGCGCTCGTGAAGGTCAACACCGCTGGGAAGCTGACCGCGAAGGGCAAGTCCAAGCCGGTGGCGCGGCAACGCCCGCTGCCGAGGGTTGGTCGGCGTTGAATCTCGGGAACGCCTCAACCAATCCGGGGTACGTGGCGTTCCACATTCAGGATGGGACGCGGCGGGGATACGTCGGCTGGAAAGAACGCGACAACGACCCACCTACAAATCGCTGCTGATGTCGGGTGTGCGGGCTGGGAATTCGTTGTCCCGGCAAGTGACGATGGAGTCAAGATCACGAATGCGACGCAGCCGTCGCTGTTCTTCGATACGCCCGCACGCGCGGGAATCTGGTTCGGCAACACAGCCAACACGGGACGGTGGTTCCTGGGGCATGAAGCCTCTGGCGGCGCGGGCATGGGCCTGCGCATGTACAACGCTGGAGCCGGTGGCGACGTATTCAAGTTTCTCTACAATGGTGATTTGTTTGCCGCGAAATACTGGCAAGGCATGGCGAATTACTGTTGGTTGGGCGGCACCGCGCAGAACACCGTGGTCGCGTGAGGTTGCGCTTACGTTTAGCTCCGTGATTTCCAATCCCGGCAACCTGACCATTCTCAGCAGTCAGCAGATTGTCGCTCCTGCTAATACGATTGTTGCGCTCGGTGTGAGCATGTGGATTCAGGCCGGAACGCAGATCGTGTATATCAGCCAGTGGGACCCTGGAGCGTCGGTTTGGCGACATCGAGCGAGCATGAGCGGAACGCCGGGAGTTATCTGCGGCTACAATGTCACTGCCGTATTGGATACCAGGTACGGTACCCACCTCGCAGTATTCGTGAATGATAACACCGCTAGGTCCGGGGCATCATTGCGAACAACACGGGTCCGTATTTTTGGGCTATCGTGTTGGGGAGGGTCTGATGATTTCGTACGTGTGCGAAGTGTGTGGAGTCGCCACGCCACCGTCGCGGGATGGCAACGTCGCCAACAACATGGTGGGTTGTGAATGCGACGGTCACGCAACCGCCTCCGGTCAACAAGCCGCTTGACCCACCGACACAGTAGTGTTCGCGTGGAGCATCGCTGCCCGGAGCACCCGTTCGGTGAGATTCCAATTGGAGAAGTGCCATGACGCCATTTGTGGAGTTGTGCATCAAGAAGCGTGATCGAAATCCGGTCGCAGTTGCAGGAGACGGTAATCGCCGTCGAACAGATGAAGGGCGCATTATCAATCCTGGCGCAAATCATCGAGGAAGCGGAGCACCTGGAAGTCCCGATTCCGGAAGCACAGCAGGAGAACGGACTAGATCGGACCTGACCCATGGCATCGCCCCTTTTCCCAACGTTGACCTACAGGGCATCGTGGGCTCGCGGCTGACCAACACCTGACGCAAGAGGAATGGAACCAAGTCGGGGTTGAGGTTCAGGCGCTAGAGGATTTCCATGAGATATTCATGGCCACGAGCACGGTGGGGCATGAAATTGACGGTTGGGGCAGCGGGGACGTTTTCCGTGGGCGGGTTCATGCTCCCACGCTCGGTGCTTGATGCACGGATGCCGAATGCCCGGTGGTATGCATCGGCGTACTTTTTCATTAGCGCGCCGACTGGTGTTGGTCCAACGGTGAGTCTGCTCTACACGAAGGACGATTTTTCTGATGTGGTGCTGGGCACGCTGGCGCTCACGGCTGGATCGCAAGCCACGAATGTCAAGCGCTCGATTGAGCCGGTCGAGATTACCCAATACAAGGACGCAGAAACGGTCCTGTGTGTGCGACTCAAGTGGGTGCTCACGGGGACGAATCCCCTGGTGGTGCCGGGTCCTGCGACCATAGTGCTGACCGGAAAGCGGCGCACTGCCAATGACCAATAAGCCGCTGGTCAGACCATCATTGCGATGGCTGATTGAGTTGCACCTTGAGGGGAGCTTTCCGCTCTACCTGACCAATGATCCGTTGACCACGGCACGTCTTGGTGCGGGTCCGGAGTTGGTTTCGACCGTTGATGTTGCGCCTGCGGTCGCGCCGCCAGGCTTGGGCTGGCAAGAGGAAATCACGCAGGAAGCGCCGGTCATTTGGTTCAAGCTGTCGGAGGAATCGAATGCACCCAATGCCGTGAATGCTGGATCGGCTGGCGGCAATGCCGTGCAGGTTGTCGCCGCTAATGAAGTCGAAGTGCGGAGTCCGGTGTTGGCATCGCCGGATGCCAAGCTGTACGACACCATTTACGGTAGCACGCAGTGTGGCGTTGACGTTGGTGTGGGCTCGTACGTCCGCACGATCACGCTCGCAATTCGCGGACAGGGTGTGCGGTTTGTGCGGACGTTCTTGGCGCAGTCCGCTACCAACGAACCATCGGTGCCCGTCCCCTTTACGGTTCCACCTGGCGATCCTGTTGATTGCCACGTTCCACTCTACCGATGGCAACAACGTCACGCGGATCACGGATGGCGGCAACACCTGGCTCCCCTGTCCCTGGGTTGGCCACGATGGATGTGTGGTATTGCCTGGTTGGCAACGGGCTCACGGCAGGCAATTTCATCACGGTCGTGTGGCAAGCCACGCCGTCGATTAACAGTCAGCTACTCATCGACCAATTCACGGGCGGCATCGACGGCACGGTCAACGGTTGGTTCCGCCCTGATCGCGTTGTCCAAAGCTCCGCAGCAGCGGAAACCGCATCGAGCGCGAGCGGTCTGTTCATGGGCGGCAGTGTCACACCCATCAACTATCCGGCGCTCATATACTTCACGGTTGGCACGAACGTGAATACCATTCCGTATACGGGCGGTTGGTCGCCCGGACATGGTGGCGACGGGGACCATATATGCCGGAACGGGATTCGGGCCACCGAAAGTGGGTGCCGCGTATCGCATGATGAAGAAGTCGGGGACCTACCCGACTGGTGTGCGGCGGATTACCACGACGGCAGTCAGTCCGACCAATGGCTTCACGATGATGTGCTGGATGAAGTGTGAGCCAGCGGAAGTGGTGCGGCATATCTTCCGCGCCAACTTTGCTTGCCTCACGGTACGCTTCGATCATGGTCGATGAGTTGGGCTTGTTGGAGTTTGCCTTCATCGACACCGATCAACGTGACGACCGGTGTTTTCATTGCCGATGACTTCTGGCACTTCGTGGTCGCGGTGATTGACCATCCCGCTGCTGGTGATTTGCGTGTGTCGCTGTACGTGGACGGTGTTGCGGTTGGCACGAAAGTCTATCCGCTGTTTAGCGTGGCGACGCCATCGAATGTGGAGTTTGGTCCGTCTAGCGTGGCGCTCGATGAGCCGATTATCACGCTTGCCCCGATCACGTTGGATCGTGTCGTGGAGTTGTACCTGGCCGGTCTGCGCGAAGGGTCGCTGCGCCCGCAAGTCGAGACGCCGATTGCCGCCATTGCCGCCGATCATCCGCGCGCCTGGTACCGGCTGAATGATGGGCCGGATGCCAAGGGCTTCGCGGATTCGCGGGGGCTCACTCCCACCGACGACTGGATTACCAAAGTCGGCACGATGACGCCGACGATGTGGTATCGCCTGGATGAAGCAGCCGGTGCCATCAGCTACGCCAACAGTGGATCGCTGACTGGTGCGGATTTAGTAAACATATCTGGAGCCAGTAACGTCATCAATGGTGCTCTGCTATTCGATGGTAACACTGGACGGTCTTATCCAGGTACTGGTGAATTCGCACAGAAGGCTGGCCTCACCGGTCGGACCTATACCGAGAAGCTCACGATTGCGTTCTGGGTTGACATTTCGTCCATGACGACACCCGTTGCAACGCTATCCATTCTGCAAATCGTGGATGCCGCCAAGCATGTGTCGGTCATGTGGCCGATCTGCTTCCGCGCTGTCGCTGGGCATTCGTGTAATCGACGGGACGCATACCGGGTCGATTACCACTGTGAGTATCGAGGCAGACAACCATTGGCACTTGCTCGCCTTCACCCTGGAGAATCTCCCGGCTACGTCGCAAGTGTTTGCTCACATCGTACTATGACGGCACGCAGTTTGCGCAGAACACCTACGCCTACACGAAGTGGACACCATCCTCTACGAGCATCACGTTGTCGCCCGACAAGAGCATCAAGCTCGATGAGTTGCTGATATGGGACGGGGAAGTCGTTGATGCGGCAGCGATCCGGGCGCTCTACGTCGCGGGGATGGGCTCCGGACGCTCGTTGCTGCCGTCGATTGCCGGTCCTGTGGGCGGCGTGCAGGTAGATGGGCGCGCTCGTGGGGGACAGTGATCCGGCGCACCGGGTTGAAGGCGCGTTGTTTCAGTCGCCGCCTGATACGACCATCACCAGTGGTGAGCGCATTTATCATTTGCGGGACGGGTACACGGTAGAGACGTGGATTCGCAAGTCGAGTGCGCCTGTGCTGGTGCAGATTTCTGCGGTGCATCCGATTGATGCATACCCGGTGCTGGAATTCACGGCGACGGGCGCGCGTGGCGTGTTCGGTGCAGTGAGCAATGCGCCGATCAATGTGTATGACGGGGAGTGGCATCACGTTGCCATGTGCTTCCGGCCTGTCGGTGCGTCCGCGAAGTTGGAGTTGTTTGTCGATGGTGTCCTGAAGGACTCCGACTTGGTGAGCGGCGTGGCGAGCGATTCGGAGGCGTGGTACACGTACACGCTCAGCCTGGGGACTGGTGGCTCAGCCTATACCGCCGCAGTGACGGCAGATGCGCCGAAGCTCTGGTGGAAGCTGAATGAAGCGTCGGGTGCGACGACGTTTGCGAACACCGGGACCTTAACAGAGTAACACGCTGGGCCATTCGGGCTCCGGGGATGTGCAGGATACCGGCAACAACATCCTCGATACTGGCAACTTCGCGCGCAAATTTCCTGGGACGTTCCGGGGCGGCGCAACTCCTTGCTGGCCTGACGCTCACGTCAATCTCGACGGCGTACACGATCACTGCCTGGTTGAAGCCAGGTGCGATCACCACTCCGACCAGCGGCATTGCGTATGAGCTAACCACCGCGACTGCGCCGAAGACCAGCGATCTCGTTGAAGTGGAACACCACGGTTGCATCGGGCCGATGTGTCGAAGTCACGTTCACTGACAACGTGAATGGGGCGCGCAGCGATATCTACGGGCTAGGGGGCGTTGCGGGGGACTGGCATTTTGTCGCGGTGACGTACGTCTACACTGCCGGGATGATTACCATTACCACGTATCTCGACGGGTACTTCGCGGGCACGAAGGTCTACACGGCACAGTTGCCGACGCAGGCATTCAGTGTGGTCACGATCACTGGCGGGCAAGAATAGCGTCATTGATGAGCCAAACTACTACGAGAAACGGCTGAGCAGCGAGCGCATCGAAGCGCAGTTTAAGGCGGCATCGGGACGCAGTGTTGAGTTGGATGAAGTCGCGTTCTTCTCGCCTGTGTTGTCTCCGCAGCGCGTGGCTGCCCATGCAAGGGCTGGACGTTGGATCACGGAGCGGCTGTATAAGTCGCGTGTGCGCGAGGTGCGCAACTCCAATTCGCGTCGCCTACTGAGACGGGCGGCATCGTTGCCGCGCCGCAAATCTCGATGAGCATTACCAAACACCGATGGGTATTGGGACCAATGGTACGGCAAGGAAGTGCGCGGCAAGTCTCGTGCATGTGCACCTACTCGACGGAGAACACGCAGGAGATACAGGAGTTTCTGTTCACGGGCGAAATCTCGGTGTGGAATTATGCGCGGGGATTTGTCGAGATAATCTGCGAGTCGATTGCAGCGCAGAAGCTCGCATCGGCGGTGCCGGGATTGTTCTTGCCGCCGATGACCACCGAAGGTAGTCCGCTGACCAACAGCGGGACTGCGAGTGAGCCAGCCAGAGCGGTGGCGTTGGGGATGGGCGCTGCGGTGGCCTTGCCGGGGATGCTGGCGAAGCAGCAGGGTAACAACAACCTGGACCCGCCCGAGTGGGATTATGTGTTCGGGCGCGGCAATCTTGGCTTCTCCGGTATCAGTGTGAACGGCACGCGCTCTGATGATCGCACAATTTGGGTCTACAAGGCGCGGTTTATCAGCCTGGTGGAATCTACTGCACGGCGATGCGTTTTGGGGGAAGCTCTACAACGGCAACGTATGGGATGGCGCGAACATTGTCGTCGCTGATGTGCAGCGCTCGTATCCCGATTGGGATGATTTCGTGCTGTATGAGTGGAAGTGGCTGCTCGACTTCCGAGACGACGTGCATGAGTTGGCGGCGGTGCCGCCGCCTACGGCCACGTCAATCCGCTGACCACGGGTGCCTTGACGACGGGACCGACCGGGCTGGGGACTTGGTGGCGTCAACCTGACTGGCAAGGATGGCGACTTCCTTGAATCGAGCGTGGGTGTGTCGATTCCCTACGATCCATTCACCGTCGAAGTATGGGTGAAGCCGAATGCCACCGGGCATGTGGGCACGTATCCGCATTGCTGGTGAGTCCCAATGCCGCCACGGCGCAAACCGCCTGGCGGATCATGTATGATGTAGCGAATAAGCGGCTGGTGTGGGACCAGATGGATGCGAGTTTCTGGAGTATCATCGGGCTTGTTTCGATTCCCGACAATAGTGGACGCAGGCTGTCTTCGTCCGTGTGAAAATGCCGGATGGGTCGATTGTGCTGAAGGTCTACAAGAACGGCAAGCTCGACTCGATCAACGTAGCGAAGCCAATGACGTATTCGAGTACGCAGTTTGGGTATCGTTTCTTTGACTATCCAGGAACGGGCGAGCGCATCGGTTCAGTGGCGTGTTCGGCTGGTGTCGGATTTCCACTTGCGAACGTGACGCGCGCTACGTGCAGAAAGCCTGTTGGTTCATGCGCCGAAACTTCGTCGAGTTTCTGCGCGGAAATGCTGAAGTGGATGTGGGGATTTCGTCAACGATCAGAGCTTCATCGAGGCGGCGAAGATCGTTAACGACATCCCCTCCAACGCCGGGTTGCTCTGCTGCGATGGTTGGATCACGCAAGCCGTGGATGCGCGGACAGTCATCGTTGCGCTGTCGCGGATGCGAGACTTCCGCTTGATGCGCGACCGCACGGGCGCGATTACCGTTGACGTGGTGCAGCCTGGTGCGGTGCGGCAGATGACACTTCGCGGCAGGACCGCCCAACAACAACATCGTGAGTGTGGACCGGCTGGTGAAATTCTCGCTGAGTGAAGCGATCAGCGGGATGCCGATGATGTATCGCCAAGCACGCGACGCCAATGGACAGTTGACCGGCTGCAATGGGCGCGCGTGGGCGGAAGTCTTGCCAGTCGGTCGCACGGGGGAAGTCTTCGAATTACCATTCGTGTTCTCGCATCGCTCGGCGGATATCATCCGTGACTTCACGGCAAGCGGCTGCGATTGCGCGACGGCGCGGTGACACTGACCGCTGACCACACTGCGCGGTTTCTGCACCCCGGTCGTATGGCGAAGCTCAGTCTCCCGACGCTCGTTGGCTACAACAAAGACATCGAAGTCGTTTCAAGCTCGATGCAGGGGTATCAAAACTCGATCACCGCTGTCGGGTACGATGAGACGCCATTCGTCCACCGTCGAGAATCCGGAATTGCCAAAGGACACGCAGCCGTTCGAAATGGTCACTGCCCGCCATCAAGCCGAGGCTCCGCGCAGTCGATGCCGCAAGGCCGGGATTGGGGCGCGCGGCAGGACTGTTCGCAGCGTGCCGTTCTACGTGTGGGTGCATCCGGACGAATCGTTCATGTGGGATGTCCTGATCAGGGGATGTCGAAGGCACGTTGCCCATCAACTACGTTGCCAACACCGGGACGTGGACCGTCACGGGCACCACGAGCCGGGTGGAAGCGCTGACCACGGCAGGGGATTCGAAGTACATCACGTCCACGAATGCCGCCGCGTTCCGCGTCGGGACCGCAGACCCGGTGAAGGTGATTCCCGAGATTGCCGCCGTCGTGTGGGAAGTGACGTGGAGCTACACCGTTTGCCGGTGGGCTGGCGTATCCGTGCCGCTGGCTGGTGTGGCGGAGATACTGCCAACGAATATCTACATGCAGGCTGCACTGGCGACCACACCGAATGCGTCGGGTGTCACGGTGGGGCAGCAAACGTTTTTCCCTGGGACCAGGGCGTTCGGTCCTGTGACGGTTTCGGGGTTGATGTCGTTCATCCCCACGAACGTTGCGGGCGCGTACACGCAAATGGACTACGCGACGGCGGTCGCCATCAAGTCGGGATGCGGAATGTGCTCGCAACTGGTGGCGTGCGTGTCGATCAGATCGTGAAGTACATTTACCCGAAGATCCGACCACCACAACTACTTTGGGTTTGTGCGGCTGTGGCGGAGTCAGACGCAGGCAATCCCTGCTGCGACCAGTACCCCGTACAGACGCTGCCGCAGCTATATGGGATTGCTGATGGTGGCGACGCCGATCCGTGGCCCGCGAACGGCGTCGTGGTTCTACTACGTGCGCGTGTACGACATCCTGAGTCGTGAAATCGGCGCGTTCGGTCCACTGCCGGTATTGGTGGACCCCGCCAAGAACATTGACGTGCAAGACGACCCATTAGCCCCACCGTAAGAGAGCTAGCATGGCGTTCTGCAATACGCGACCTATGCGGATATGGTGATTCCAGCAGCGTCGCGGCATCGAGTGAGTTGCCAGGATTCCCGCCCGAGAATGTCGCGGTCCTGGGGAAGCCATTTCGCTCGTGGCGTTCGTCGATCACAACGGTGGGTGAGCTGCATCGAGGTTGACCTTCCGACCGCGAAGCTGTTGGTGGGTGTGTTCGTGGATCAGGTGCTGGCGGGCGAGCTCACGTTCAGGGGCAAGCGACGTTGGTATCAGCGGAAGTGCAGCATGGGATTATCAATCCGATGCCTGCCGATATTCGCATCAACCGGCGCAAGCAGATGCTTTCTGTATGGCTCGCCAACATCGCTGCAAGTCCTGCGGAATCTACCCCGAGACGCCAGCGTGACGGACGATCCGAATGTGGCCACATTCGAGATGGGCAGCATCGTGCCGGTCACAGCCTGGCGCACGTTCCCCGATCACTTCGAAGCGCCGATGACGTGGAAGCGGATGCAGTCGGTGACGCAGGTGGGCTTGCTGGGCGGCGGAATGCAGCAGCAGGCAGAAGGCGCGCCTGCAGATGACCATAGGCAACACCAATTTCCTGTACCCATCCGCTGGCCACCTTCCTGGCGCAACTCAACGCGCCGCCAGGTGAGCCGATTATCATTGCCGAAGAACAGCGCGTGGTATCGGTGGACCCGATCGCTCGTGTACTTCCGATGTCGCGGCTGGGCCAGGGGGACATCGGGCGATCCGGTGTCGCAGCGGATTTCGACGTATGGTTCGGGGCTCGTGTACGAAGAATTGATTTGATGCGCCGGTACAAGCATGGCTCGTTGCTCTCTCCGACCCCGAATCCGTTTCGGCTGACCTACCCGCTGAACGTCGAGGGGCATCGGGGACCTATTACCAACACAGGCGAACACCCCGATATGACTCCCGTTGCACGGCTGGCGCAAGCTCGCGTGTCGGTGCTGGAGATGCCTGCGCGATGCCGGTATCTGCGCCAACGTGCTGTACGATGTCGCCGCGCACCGCCCCGATGAGTCCCCAAGTGGTACGCGCGCCGCAAGCACTGGCGGCAGCGGAGCCAGGAAGCGGTGGAGTACCTGTTAGGCTCGACCGGTCGGCGTCATTTCAATCGACCTGGCGTGTGAGCTTGCCGGAATCGACCAACGGGCACTCCATGATCGGGTCATCCGGTACGTGCAAGCTGGCCTGATTCAAGCGCCAGACGCCGCTCAGGGCCTTCGCCCGGTTGGACCAGGCGCGCACCTTGGTCGCCGCGAGCTTGGCCTTACGCTGCCATGCGCTGACCTTCCCCGCGCCGCGTCGAGCTTCCGCCGCAACTGCACCGGGCGCGCGGGCTTCTCCTTCTTCGCCCGCATGTCGATGGGGAAGCGCGGCATCGAGCGCGTCGCCCCAGGGGTATTACAAGCCAGCCCGCCAGCGCTTGTGCCCGTACCGTAGCGCGGGTGCCGCATGTCGGCGTGGCGTAGCCCCGGCATTCCGCCATTTCGTGCCGCGAGTTGCACACCCACGTAGTCGCGCTCGATGCGTGACGCTCGCCTGTGCACGTTCACGCAGGAACGAGTTGTAGCGCAATCCCACCTTGCTGGATTCCACTGCTTCAGGTGTTTCGTTTCGACGCGACGCCCGAAGCGATCCGCCCGGTTGCCATGCTGGCGCTTGTAGTGGAAGTGGATGACGATGAGCTTGCGCTGCTCAGGATTCAACTCATCTGTGCGACGCGCATGGCCACAGCCTTCAGTTGCTTGGTGTTGTACTGCGTGTGGTTTACTATTTTCATCGCCTCACCTTCCTGGCACTCAGCCCATTCGTCGTGAATTCCCTGGTGGGGATGCGGCGGCGATGGATGACCCGCCGTCGAGGTTCAGCCACTTCGTGCCCCGGTCCCGTACCGAGAAGCAGACTTCGCCCGGTCGGCGAAGCCGCCGCACACGGACACACCCACCAGCCTCACCACTGCGCGCGGTCTTGTAGACTTCGCGCATCGGGTCGGGCTGGAGCCATTGAATGCGTCGTGCGTATCCAGTCATGTCGCCTTCCTTTGTTCTTCTCATCGTGTCCCTACTCTATACCATGCCCCTGGCTTTGTCAACTCCCCCACGTAATGTAAGGGGAAAGCTGGGGGCTTGACAAACCGGGATCGTGCTTATATTAGTAGTGAAGGAGAACGAATGGCCAACACAGCAAAGCATGACTGCCGCGTGTGCAGGTGGAGACGGATGGCTGGCATCGCTGCCGGAAGGAGCAGAGCGAGTGTCCCTACTGCAGGGGAAGGGGCGGGTCGTACCGCAACCGCTGCCGCGTGTGAAGAAGGGCTGAAGCTTGACAAAGCCAGCGGGGTGCAGTAGAATGCCCCGGTATCAGAAAGGAGGCTGCCTATGACGTGTTGAGTCGGTCGTGCGAAACCTGAGTAGGGGGAGAATCCCAAGCTCCCCCTGCCAGGGTGTTGACTGCTGAACCTGTGAACGGGGCTGCGCGCGGTAGGTGTCAATCGGCGCTACGGATATCGCGGCAGACTGCGCCCCTGTTGCACCCTCGCAACGCAGGCGAGGGTGTTGAGTGGATGACAGACAGGACTCCATGGGTTCAGCCGTGAGCACCTTGATGAAACCAACACCAGACGCAATCGTGCACGCACTGGCGGAACACGCCAGGCCAATCATCCGCGAAGACTATCGCGTGGACTCGTGCATTGTCTCGACGCTCGTTGGCATCGAGGCACTGCGCTATTTCGGCTATCCCCGCTGTGCCGCAGTCGGTGAAGGTGCGCGCGTTCAACCGGGCGATGGCAGATCACATTATCAAAGGTGAAGTCGATGACGAGCGGGACCTGTGCCTACTGGACGCCGATAGATGGATCGTGGGGTGTTCGGTGTCGGCTACGGCAACGGCCCGCTGGATCGCCCCGGCTGGGATGGGCACTTGGTGATCCGCTGCGACAAGTTTCAAGCTCCGGTGATGATCGGCTTGAGCATCGACCAGAGTGAACCGCCCGCAGCACAACATTATTACCAAACCGTTCTGCGCCTTTGCTGCCGAAGGGCTGGCCGACGCCACCGGACGACATGGCACTGATCGAGTTTGAGCAAGCGGTGCTGCACTACACCGTGCACACCAATGAGAGCTACCAGGACTCGAAAGACTGGAAGCTCGTGGATCGAGCGCGCCCCGTCATAGGCCGGGTGATCGGAAGCTGAAGGAAGTGCTTGACAAAGCCGGTGAGCCGATGTAGGTTGAGCCTGAATCCATCGTAAAGGAGACGAACAAAGATGGCATATACAGTAACAAACTACCCGAGCAAGAAGGCACTGAAGGACGCCGCGAACATCCGCAAGAGCGCGTCAGTCTATCAGCCTGGACCGTTCGGGCCGGACGTGAAGGATGGGCGGTGCTACATCGAGGGACCGCCACTACCCGCAACCGCACAAGTTTTACGCCAACTGCGATGTGAAGGGCGGCGTGATCGTGCCGGGGACGGTGAAGTAATGACGGCACGAAGCGAACGACTTTCGCGGATATCTGCGCAACTGCACCAACGATCAAGTGATGGCGGTGCTCGACAAAGGAAGCGCGAAGCAGGACGCCCAGGTGGGTGTTGGCGGCGATGGAAGCCGAGAAGCGTGGGCTCTACCTGGAGGGACACCAGCGATGACTGACTTTCTGTATCGTTTCGGCATCGGCTGAGGGACTCGTCACGGGGACATACTTGGCGCAGCAGTTGTTCCCACCTTGCGCTGCATGTGCTGGGAGTCGGTCATGGCTCTGACCTGGAATTCTTTAACTACCAGAAGCTCACCGACGACCTGGCCCGCATGAGACGCATCCAGTGGGGCAGTGCAATGATGGCTGCGCGCGATGTGACGGTACTCACCTTCCCATTCGACCTGGGCATCGAAGCGCTGAATGATACCGGCAGCGGTGTGCATGTCCACTGCATAAGGGTGTGGTGTTCGTGGCCGACGCCTACGTAGGGCGCGAAGTACGACAGTGAGGGTAGTAAATGACGGTGATGGATGTGGTGTGGCAGATCATTGCTGGGCTGGTCGGCATCGGTATCGGCGCGCTGATTCTCGCCTGGATATGGAGGGATGACGTGTAATGGCAGTCTACACCGTCAAGAGCTACGGCAAAGCGGCAGCCTGACCATCGCTGCCCGGTGTGCGGTGTGTATTATCATTGCCACCGATATATCGGCATGTCGCCGTGCCCCTTACCCCATGAAGTGCAGTGCGGCGGTTGCGGCATGAAACTGCACGCGATGGCGATGCAGATACATGCCGACGAGCTTGCGAAGATTCTGATACCGGCAGCGGCGGGAAGATGGCGGCGAAGATTCGCAAGACGCCTGGCATCCTGAAGCCGAAAACCAAGCAGCAGCGGAGGAAAAAGAAATGAATGATGTGACTGCTGAGACGAACGGTACCGCCATGCTCGAAAGAGCTACTGCGGCGCAACCATGAGCTATACACACTCCTGCAAGAGATTCGCCCCCATCGTGATAACGCGACAGTCGAGGAAGGTGGCACCTACGAAGGGCGCTTCAACCTGACGGATCGCCTTGATGGTGTGCTCGACACGCTTGAAGTTGCATGAAGCACGCATCGAAAGCGCCCGCGTCCCGGTACTGTCACTGGTGTCACGAGCCGGTCCTGACGGCGCGCGAGTCTCTGTTTATGAATGTGGACGGGGAGAAGTGTCTGTTCCACAAGGAGCTATGCCTGGGGCATTGGCGGCGAGCTATTGCAGCGCGGGCGCGTGGCAGCGGAGAAGGAGCGGCGTGCGATCCAGAAGCATGATGAGCGGCAAGCCAAGATGCAGCGCATCCGCAAGCGGGCGGAAGTGATTTCCAATCCGCATAGCGCAGCAAGAAGTGCGGCAATTCCGCACGCGCGAGCCGCAACTCAGTGACGTGAGTCTGCGCGACCTACTGGTCGAGGTAGCCAACAGGATCGCGACACGACTTGACGGCATCGAGCAATCAGGGCTCCGACTTCAGACGCTCGTGGACCAGCTACTACGCGGGGGCGAGCTTGACAAAGCCCCACCTGACTCATGTAGGTTGGCGAAGACCGAAACACTAGCCGGAAGGATATGAATGAAATGGCTATAGGAAAGAAGCGCGACCTGGCGGAAGTTGCCCGATGAAATGGGGCGTATTTCGCTTGGGTTTCTCAAAGTAAGTCGAATCCCGATGGCGAGCGCACGAAGTGCGTATCGGCCATGACAACGTGCTGTATTGTACGTGCTACGGATGGCGACGACTGCGGAGAGACGAAGGCGACGGCAAGGAAGTTGCCGTCCGATCATGCCCCCATACGCGCAGCATCGAAGCGGGCTGGCGGCGTATGAATGGTGGTCGCCCGCTGCCGACGCGAACAACCGACAAGTCGATGATCGAGGGTGCGGAGCGTGTGCCCCGCAACATCGTGCTCGATGAAGGAGACGAAGAATGAGCGAGATTGTGCGGAAGGGCTTGCTCCCCGATGACCGTGATCGTGGAGCACAACGGCGACAGGTTTTACAACGTCTGCTTCAAGCAGAAGGGTCTGACCGGGGAAGATCGGCCTGATTATCGGGAACGTCTACGTACCGAAATTCGAAGCTCGACGGTGATGAGCTAGAGTTGAAGTGACCGTGGAAGTCGTGAAAAGGAAGGGTGATGGCGGGAAACGAGTTAGAGACGTATGCCGGTCTGCTGAACATTCGGAGGCAAGGTTGGTGAATTCGAAATCCGGCACCATGGTGGAACCGGCAGGCAAGGCTGATGCCGTGCACGGCTTCCCGGACTTCGATGTACGGAGGCCACAAGGCGCGAAGTCGGTGGTGTATGACCATCCGACGACCTGGCACGAGTTGCTGGAAGACGGGGTCGCTGGACCAGCGACTGCCCGTCGAGCAATACCAGCAGCGGCAGTCGCTCCAGGGCTTCCGGGGGCAAGGTGCTGGTTGGTGGGTTGGGAGCTGGGCATCGTGGTGCAGATGTTGAAGCGGCTGCGCAGCGTGACCGGAAATCACGGTGATCGAGAAGTCGAAGGAGAGTGTTGGAGTTGGTCGCACCGTATGTGAGTGACAAGCGTGGGCTTTCACGCACCGACCTGCACGAGTTTCTGCCGCAGTGCGCGACCGTCGAGCGCACGTTTCATCATGCCTTCTTCGATATCTGGACCAGCGACGGGGAAGGCGAATTCTACGAGACGATCATTCCGTTCAGCGGCTGGCATCGAGGGAGTGGTGACGGGCAAGGTGCGGTGCTGGAATGAAGATGCTCATGCGGGGACAGGTGCAGAACGGCTTGTTTACCAAGTTGCAGTTGATGCACTACGACACGCTGTCCGAGGGTGTCGTCGTGCTCCCCGATGGCAGAGCCGGTGGCGAAGCTCGCCACGCTGAGCAACGGTGAGCCGGTACACACTCGACTGGTTGGCGTCAACGCAGGATCACGAGTGGGCATGATCAGGTCGCACCGTTCTACAGGACGGTGCTCGATGCTAAACCTGACCCCTGACCGACAAGTTTACGCTCACGCGCGGTTGGGTTTCCTCGCCTGGTGTTGGGCGTCGTCTACACGGTGCTCGGATTAGATCGAGCGCTGGGAGAAGGCCGGTCCCTGGAAGTGGGAATTCTGCCGAGACGTGCTGCAAACAACTGGAGGAACAGGCGGCGTGATGCTCATTGCCATCCATCTGGGGGGCGTTCGTGGCCACGGCGGTTTACCTGATGCTGGGCGCGCTCCCCCGAGCACCGGACGGCCGGTGATCTGGTGAAGACCGCGATGGTCCTGTGCGTGATTCTCGCGGTCTTCTACCTGTCCCCTTGACAAAGCCGGGGGCGTGTGTACTTTGTGCGGTATGCAGGCTATGACGATTGGAAGTGCGATCCGGGTCCCTGGCCGGATGCGGACCAGGGCGGCGATGAGCCAGACTACGAAGGAGACGAAAGGGAACGATATGAAAGACGAAACCGAAGACATCCGACGCGAGGGCACTGGTGGACATCAACACGGGTGCGAGCGACCGGGCCATGCGCTGGAAGCAGAGCATGGCGCGGTCCACGACACCGGACCAGATGCGCGAGCACTTCAAGTGGTGGGCTTCCTGGCTCCCTACGTGGTGGTGCTGCGGCGTAGCGACGGCGGTGAAGGGCACGCTGGCCTTCCCGGCATAACCCCGCGACTCTACTTCAACTTCGTGGAGCACATGAGAGTAGACTCCGATGGCTCTGTGGGATTCCGGCGATTTCACCATGCCAGGTTGGAAGGATGGACCATCGGTCATATCCACGTCGAAATTCCATGATCGTGTCGTGGATGACTACCTGGCGTTGGTGAGAGTGGACACAACGAGACGCCGAGAAGATCAACGAGCGCACCGGGTTTGTCCCGAATCAGCCGATATGCGGAGTGTGCAGTCGCGGTTCCAGCTCTCGCGCGCATCGGATGCTGCGCGAACACCTGCAGCGGTACGCACTTTCAGTGCAGCCTGACTGTTCGCGTGCCCGCTGGATCAAACGTGAAGCGGACCTGTACCACTGGACAGAGCAACTCTGCCGGTGTGGAGTGGAGGCCGAGCGAGTACCAAGACATCTGCGCATGCGGCAGGCTGGCGAAAGACCCGACGATCAGCCTGGAGGAACGCCTCCAGTACATCAAGGCGTGCCGGAAGGCATCGCAGGCAATCGGTGTCCCGAATCCGCGCCCGTTCGACACCATTGGCTAGTATGGGCTCGATGGTGTCGCTGGCGTCGCGCTTACACGCCGTGCAGGACTCCTTCATGGTGAAGTCGGGCACCACGATTATCAAGGCACCGTCGATTGTCGGCATCCCGATTGTGATGACTACTGCGCCGAAGTGAATACGTGCACGGTCAACTATCGCGGCGATCGGCGTGAATCACTGCTCATCATTCCACTGTGGCAAGATGAAGTGTGGCTGAGTCCTGAGTTGGGACACCCGTGGTTGTTGAACGCACTGGTGGCTTGTCAGCGTGAAACTGCTGACCCCGGTTTTGGCAGCCTCGATCTCTCACACGCGGTTTCAAACGACTCTTCTCGAGTCGCTGACGCAGCTGGTGCAGGGCGTTAGCCAAAGATGGCGTTCGTCGGCGCGCGTCCGCGTGGTTCAGCGTGAAGGGCAGATCGCGCGGCGCTGCACAGGGGTCGGCCAGGCAGCGCCGCCGGCGATCGCCATCGCGGCATTGAAATTCCGGTTTTGCCCTGGCGCTTGCGGATGGGCCTGGCATGCTCGTGTTGGGCCTCATCGATTACTTCTACCAGCAGCAGGCTGGAGAAAAACTGCATGACCAAGCAGGAGATCAAGGACGGTGAAGCCATGGACGGCGATCGATGATCAAGCAGCGGCGGCGGCAGGCGCAAATGAAACTCGCCGTACGGCGGCTCGGCCTGGACGTGCCGAGCAGACGTGGTGGTGACGAGCCGACCAGTGCGCGTAGCGCTGCGGTTACGACGAGGCCACGATGGCGGCCCCGAAGCTGGTCCTGCCGGGCGCGATTTTCCACGGCCCTGCGGATCACGCCAGATCATGACCCAGCACGGCGTCCCGATCGTGCGGCGTCACGCGCTGGCACGCGGGCTTTACGCGACGGTCGAGGTTGGGGATGAGATCCGCCGATCTACTACCGGGCACGGTAAAGCGGAACTGCTGGCATACGTGTATCGGCTGGCCGGACCGCCAGGAATACAGAATGGCCAATGGCTAATGGCCAAGACAGGACACGCGATCACCGTACTTCTTGAATTGGCCATTGGCCATTCGCCATTCGGTATTTATGATTGAAAACAACCCCATCATCGCCCAGCCTTCATCATCGCCACCGCGGTCTGCTGTTCCCCATTGCCGCCGCGGCGCTTTGATGTTCGTCATTCTGATTCCGCTGCCAACTGCCCTGCACTCGACGTTCTGCTGATCACCAACGTCCTGCTCAGCACGATCGTGCTGGTAACCGTGATATCTCGAAGACCCCGCTGGAGTTCTCCAGCTTTCCGCCGCCACTATTGGCCTTGGCCTTCTTGTTTCAGCTGGTGTGCAATGCCTGGCGACCACGCGCTTCAATGCTGCCGGCTTGGTCAGGCCGGGACCGCCGCGGCCGGGCGTCGTCGAAGCGTTCATCTCTTCGTTGCCGAATTCGCTCGCGGTCAGCATGATCATCTTTCGCGATCACTCGTGATTCAGTTCGTGGTGATCACCAAGGCGCGCCAGGCGCATCGCCGAAGTGGCGCGCGCGCTTCACCCTCGACGCCATGCCCGGCAAGCAGATGGCGATCGACGCCGACCTGAACGCCGGGCTGATCGACGAGACCGAGGCCCGCAAGCGGCCGCGCAGGAGATCTGCACAGGAGGCCGACTTCTACGGCGCCATGGACGGTGCAGTCGAAATTCGTCCGCGGCGACGCGATCGCTGGCATTCATCATCACCTTCGTCAACATCCTCGGCGGGTTGTACGTCGGCATGGTCGAGCACAAGCATGGCCGCGTCGTCGAGATCGCTGCAGCGTCTTCACGAAGCTGACGATCGGCGACGGCCTGGTTCGCAGGTGCCGGCGTTCATTAACCAAAGCGTCAGACCAGCATCTTCTGGTCGCGCAGCACCGCCCGAACGAACATGGGCGGGGGTGCTCAGGCAGCTTCTGGCTAAGCCGATCGCTCTCGCGCTATGGCCTCCCGCGTTCTGATGGCACTTACCTTGACACCGCTTCCAAAGATCCCCTGGTGTCACTGGCGTGGCATCGCGACGCTCGCGTACTTCATAAAACGCAGAGGATCGCGGCAGGCCGCCCGCAAGCTCAGCGACGAAGGGTGAAATCTGGCCAAGGCCGATCAGCCAATCGAATCCAAATCTGGCGGTCGACGCCCTGGAGCTTCAGATCGGCCTGGGGCTGGAAAGTGCGGCTCATTGGATCGCCTTCGCGGCAGCGACCCATAGCGGGATCTCGCCGGCAAAGAGCGTCAGTAGTTCCATGCGCGATTGGAATCCGCGCCGCTGGGCGCGCTGAGCTTCTCGGAACGATCGAGGTAGGCCCTGGCTTTGCACCAAATCGCCTGCGGGACAAATAAGCGAGGCTGACGACCGTGGAGGGACCCAGCCAAGAGGCTCGAGCTCGCAGGCGCGCAGAGCGTGCTGCAACGCGCCGTCGATCCGGCCGACCTTCACTAACATCTGCGCGTATTGGTTGTGCGTCTCCGCTTCGCCCGGACTGAGTTTGAGCGCGCGGGCATACTCGCGTTCCGCGGCGAAGCCAGTCGCGCCGGTCGCGCAACACGTCGGCCAGCGCGGAATGCGCCAGTGGCGTTCGAATCATCGAGCGCGAGCGCCTTGCGCGCGGCTTCCTCGCGCAGCTTTCAGCGGATCAGCGATGTCGCTTGATGATAATAAGAGGACAAGGCGCGCGCCTGGGCGAGCGCGGCCCATCCGCTGGCAAATCCCGGGTCTCGATCTACGGCCGCAGTCAGGAGTTCGATGGCGCGGCGCAGATTCTCCGGGCTGCGCTGGGCAAGTAAGGCGCGGGCCTGCAAGAATCTGTCGTAAACCTCCATGTCTTTTGGTTTGCCGCTGCGGGCTGATCGGCTCGCATCCAAACCCAGCGGCGTCGAGAGAGCATCGGCAATCGCGCGCGCGATCTCGTCCTGAATGGCAAAGACGTCGTCCAGCTTGCGATCGAAGGTCTGCGACCAGAGATGAAAACCGCCGCGGCAGTGCGAATGAGCTGAGAGGTGATCCGCAACCGGCCGCCCGATTTGCGGACACTGCCCTCCAGAACATGCGCGACCCCTGACGCTCGGTCCCGATTTGGCGTAGATCGGTGTTCTTGCCTTTAAAGGCGAACGACGAGGTGCGGCCGGGAACTGCGCAACGCGCTGATCTGGCGCGAGCCGATTGAGGATTTCTTCCGTCAGGCCATCGACGAAATACTCGTTCTCCTTGTCGCTGCTCATGTTCACGAAAGGCAGGACGGCGATCGATTTCGACGGGATGGGCGGGAGGCCGCGCTGCAGTGGCTTATCGGCTGTCGCCTCCAGAGCGGACGGTCAACGGGCGCGCCCGCAAGCTGGAAGCGAAAGCCGGACGGCAGCGACGGCGATGATCGCAATCAGGCCGGCAAGTTTACGGCGGCTCCATTGCGGAATGACTTCATCAGGCGCGATGTCCTCGGTCCGCTTCATCCCTTGCGGCGTCATCTCGAACGCCCACGCGATCACCAGCGCGACCGGAAACCGAGGAGCACCAGGAGGACGATCGCGGTCGTGATTCCATCAGGCAGATGAAGCGCGGGGACGATCGTCGCCGAGACTTGCATCACCAGCCAGCCCACGACCGCGTAGGCGACAGCAATGCAGCAACTG
>ERZ1370068.4282-contig-3363_pt1 | contig 30227 bp, 41 predicted proteins | sample MGYA00561227_ERZ1370068 | MGnify/ENA primary metagenome ERZ1370068 (study PRJEB38410, sample SAMEA6850437) | metagenome | study: Metagenomic assessment of the ecological functions of the soil: analysis of the soil microbiota associated with the...
CCAGTTACGTAATAAGCCGTGAGCAATGGTCTGTCAAATTGCTGTGGCCGGCGTGATCCTGAATCTGTGCGCCTTGCGCCGACTCATACGATGGAGCAACGCCCATAAGAACAAAAACGACAGTAATAAGCGAGTATCCGATTAGCTTTGTGAACCTTCCTGTCATTAAGATCTCCTACAACTATGTTGTTTGAGGGTCATGACCACCGTCCTGCGCATTGATGCCGCACGCAGAGACTGGAGTAAGAGTAATGATCGGAAGACACGAAGTCATAAACGTGAGGTAAATGCGCAGTAACATTTCGGCAACGTCGATTTGTTGAGGAGTGCCTGTTCACAGGCTGACATTGGTGTGGACATGCCCTTTTGAATTGCCTATCCTTCGAGGGATTCAAGCACGTATGACCAACCAAGAATGTGTGGAGGGAGCCTATGGATGACATGCTGACGAGGCTCGTTAACGGACTATGACGACGCGGGATGATCTCTCGCGTCGAAGACTGCTGCGAACTCTCGGAGTGACGGCCGTTGGCGCGCCGCTGGCTGCCGCGTCGAGCGCCTCCGCCTTTGGCCAGGGCAGGGTGTCGTGACGGATATGCGCAGGGAGGCTCGCCCTCTCTTACTAAGGAAGCCGCTATCGCGCCCATCAAGCCGATCTTCGCGTCAACTGGCTGGAAGACGGTTGCACTGGAAAACATTGTTTTCGACGTCCTCGACGCTATAAGAAGGAAGCGGCGTTCTACATTGCACGATGATGGGATGGAAAACTGCGAACCGATGACAGGCAAGCAAGCCATCATGGATATGGGCGAGTGGGGCTCCTGCATCTTCAGACAGGCTCCTGCCTCGGCATTCCCTCCACCCGCTCAGGAATGCCGGCGCTCGCGGTGAGTTGCTGCTGCTGGTGGTGGCGGACGCGGTGGAGCGCGGCGGCGGTGCGCCTGTTACGGGCCACCGTCGAAGGCTTCGGCTTTGTGATTGAGCCATGGAACGCGAAGACCGTCGAAGCGGAACTGAAGAAACGTGGCATGGTGCACGGTCGCGCCGACAACGACGGAAAGGGTTTGAAAGCTTCCGCGTCAAGGACCCGGACGGATGGGACCTCCAGATCTGCAATCGGCGCCGGACTCGCGAAAGCTCGCAAGACGGGCCCCGACGGCAAAGTTGTCGCAGCCGGTGCCATTCGAGGCAACGAATTGGAAAACGGTTTGGCTCGATCACCTCTCGTTCGGTGCTGTGACCAATTACAAGCAAAGCGCGTTTCCTATTACACGAACTTGCTGGGCTGGAAGGAATCGTACGACGAAGGCAGTCCAGAACGGAACTCAGCGATCCGGCGACATTGGTGACGCCATTGTCCGCGGCGGCAACCCCAACGACCCCGAACCTTGGACGAGGCGGTCGCGGCGGCGGCGCGGATGTGGCAGAAGGCGGGAGGACGTGGCGCGAGAATCGATCACATTTCATTCGGCATTTCTCCGTGGGATGTGGACGGCGTCAGAGCCGAACTCGAGTAGCTATGGGCGCGAGCTCAATGTGTCCGTCGACACGTCCGGTGCGCATCTGGACCTGATGGCAAGATGGTGTCCGACGACATTCATAATGCCGCATTCCAGAGCTAATACACGCGCACACCGAACGGGTACAACCTGCAGATCAGCTGGATGACCAAGGACAAAAGCGCCTGGCTCTCGGCCATGGCCGTCAAGCCAAAGACACCTTCCAAATAGCGAACCGACGGTGAGGGTCAGAATGCTTTCAAGTTCGACCTCTCACCTGAAGAGATACACCATGGGGTTCTGACCTCGACAAATCCCGTGATGGGCTGGTGACCACGGCGACCGATCAAACGAAATGTGACATCCGGAATCCGTGCCGATGGAAAGGTCGCTGCCCCTCGCTTCATCGCTCTCCAACGCCAGAAGAGAAATCGATGCGGCCGGCATGCTCGTCCTCCCCGGCGGGCATCGGCAGCCATTGCCACATCGAGCAGATGTCGTCCATGTGGCATCATGAACGCGGACGACTTCTATTCGGGCACCGTGTCCGCCGCCTTCGGTGGAACGACAACGGTCATACCTTTCGCGGCCCAACATCGCGGGCAGTCGCTGAAGAATAAGTCGGATGACTACCATCCAGCTCGCAACCCCGAAGGCTGTCATCGATCACGCGTTCCACATGATCATCTCGGATCCCACGCCCTCAAGTAATGACGACGGAATTGCCGGAGCTGATCGAACGTGGATATCAGTCGTTCAAGGTCTTCATGACCTACGATCTGCTCAAGCCTGGACGACTATCAGATTCTCGATGTGCTCGCTCTGCGCGCGACGACGTGGAGCGGCTGCACGATGGTCCACGCCGAAAATCACGACATGATCCGCTGGCTGGCGGATCGTTTAATCGACGGCGGACACACGGCGCCGAAATTTCACGCGCGTCGGCGCACGCCAAGCTCGCCGAAGAAGAAGCGACCAGTCGCGTCATTTATCTTTCCGAGTTGCTCGACGTCCCCGATCTTCATCGTTCACGTCTCGGCTCCCGGCGCATTGGACGGTCATTCGGGCGGCGCAGTACCAGCGTGGACTGAAGGTGTTTGCGGAGACCTGTCCGCAGTACTTGTTTCTTACGGCTGACGATCTCGATAAGGATGCGATGGAAGGCGCCAAGTTCTGCTGCAGCCCGCCGCCGAGGGATCAGGCGTCGCAGGAAGCGATGTGGAGGGGCACTGCGAACGGCACTTTTCAGGTCGTATCGTCGGACCATGCGCCGTTTCGGTTCGATAAATCGGGCAAACTCATCTTCACGGCGCCGACGCGCCATTCAAAAAAGATTCCGAATGGAATTCCCGGTCTTGAGGTCCGATGCCGCTGTTGTTTTCGGAAGGCGTGCAAACAGGCCGGATCGATATCCATAGGTTTATCGATGTTACCGCTACTCGATCCGGCGAAGCTGTTCGGACTGTTTCCGCAGAAAGGAACAATTGCGCCCGGCTCCGACGCGGATCTGGCGATCTGGGATCCCAACAAGGACGTAGCGATCCGACGGGAGAATCTCCACGACAACGTCGGCTACACGCCTTACGAAGGACGCAAACTGAAAGGCTGGCCCATAACCGTTATCAGCCGCGGCCGCGTTGTCAGTTCAGGACGGACAGCTTCACGCTGAACGCGGCAGCGGGCGTTTTCTAGTCGCGTGGGCGGCTCGACGCCGCAGTTTCTCTTGGGCCGGGCCTCCGACGCGATTACCCTTGCTCGGCGGTTCGGTGCGAATGACGTAATATAAGGCGCATCATGTCCAGACATCCAAGCGCTGCCGCGGCGCAACTCGGACCGATCCACCGAGCCGACACGCGAGAGGCCGTTGTGAAACGCCTGATCGCACTTCTACGCGAGGCAGCGTCGTCGGGGCTGTAAACCTCGTCGTGTTTTCCCGAGCTCGCCCTGACGACGTTCTTTCCGCGTTACTACATGGAGGATGCCGCCGAGATCGATTCGTACTTCGAATCGTCGATGCCGAATCCAGCGGTGCAGCCGCTGTTCGATGAAGCTCGGAAACTGAACGTCGGTTTCCACCTTGGTTATGCGGAGCTCACGAACGAGGAGGGGAAACAGCGACGGTTCAACACGGCGATTCTGGTTACGCCCGACCGGAACAATCGTCGGGAAGTACCGGAAGATCCATTTACCCGGGCATGCCGATCACAGGCCGCACCTGCCGTTTCAGCATCTTGGAGAAGCGCTATTTTGAGGTCGGCAACGGCGGCTTCAAGGTCTATCGCGCTTTCAACGGCATCATCGGTATGTGCATTTGCAACGATCGACGCTGGCCGGAGACGTTTCGAGTGATGGGACTGCAGGGCGTGGACATGGTGGTCCTCGGCTTCAATACCCCCGATACGAATATCTATCATCCTGAACCGGTGCACCGACGGATGTTCCATCACATGCTGTCGCTTCAGGCCGGCGCATATCAGAACGCCACCTGGGTTGTCGCTTCGGCCAAGGCGGGGAAGGAAGATGGATTTGGTCTGATCGGAGGATCCGCGATCGTCGCGCCGACGGGCGAGATTGCTGGCGCAGTCGATCAGTGAAGACGACGAACTGATTATGTTTAACTGGTGATCTGATGCGGGCTGCAATCTGAAAAACAGCACGTTCAACTTCGCGAAGCACCGCCGGATCGAACATTACAAGCTGATCACGGAACAAACCGGAGTGGTCTACCCACCTGAGGAATAATTCCGACTTCAGAGGCTATTGCGAACGCGATGCGTGGAGCAAAACGGAATCCCCTTCTTCGCGAAGAAGGGGTGGACGCGACCTAAAGAAAACGCCGCGAAGCATCCTTTAAGGAGCGGACGGGGTAGTTGTTTCAAGCAACCGCTTATTCATCCCGAACGGTTTTGATAATCGGTGGCTTGAAACAACCTACCCCGTCTGCGCTGATTAAGGAACGGGGATATTTTCTTTAGGGCGCAGCCACCCCCTTCTTCGCGAAGAAGGGGATTCCGTTTCGCTCCACCCGACACGCCTGGCAACAGCCCCCGCTAAAGCCGGGGCTGGCAGACTGTCGCCGCTACGCGGCTTCTTCGGCGCACAACAGTGGTGGAGTGTGAAGATAGCGAGTCGCGGCACGCTTCGAGTCGATGCTTTTGAAATGCGTTCGACCCGTTCGTGCGTCTGACCCAGCGCCGCGGCGATTTCGTGAGCGGGAACGCCGTGGTTCTTGCCCCATAGGCACAGGTCCATGTCTCGAAGCGGCACGGAAAAGTAAACTCCTCCTGCGATTGTTCCATCGAATACGTGTCCGTGGTGGGCGGACGCCGTCGAACTTCTTCCGGGATCTGGAAGTACTCCGCGAGCTGATACACCTGTGTCTTATAAAGGTGCGCGATAGGTTTCAAGTCCGCAGCGCCGTCGCCATTTTTGACGAAGAATCCCTGATCGTACTCGAGCAGGTTTGGCGTGCCGATATACGCATAGTTCAACCGATCGGCATGGTAATACGCCATCATCGAGCGGACGCGTTGTTTGAAATTGGTCGCCGCGACAATTCCGCGGTACGCCTCGAGCGAGAGCCTGACCTTCTTTGTCTCTCCTGAAGGGGACTGCACGACTGCCGAGGAAGACCGCGTATGGGCTGGAATCCTCGGCGGAGGGAAGGACGATCTTCGAACGATACTCCGACGTGTACTCCGGAATCATCGATCGAATGGCTTCGTCTCGACGCCTATAACATCCCGCAGCTTCCAGCATCGGCGTGATGTCTTCAACAATGGCCTGAATCCCAAGCCAGTCCGCGATCATCTTTCCGAGCCGCAGGCTGTCGGCTGAACAGTCCGTTTCCGGCATCAACAGTCCGACAACCTTATTCGCTCCAACGGCCCGGACACACAACGCAGCCGTGACGCTGCTGTCGATGCCGCCAGAAAGTCCAAGTACCGCACCCTTCCGGCGCAGATCGGCAATTTGCCGGCGAATTAAAGAGGTCAGCCGCTCGACTTCACGAGCGGCGTCCAGACTTAATACATTTTCGAAAAACTGTCTTCATTCCTGATCTCAACTTAAGGTGAGTTCTCTTTTGCAATCTTTCCAGCAGGAGGGCGCGGCAGGGTTTTACGGATCTCAACCAAACGCGGAACAGCAAAGTCTTCGAGGTTCTGCGCGCAGTGCCGCAGGATCTCCCGTTCAGACAATTTGTATCCTTCTTGAGGCACGACGATCGCCTTGATCGCGCTTCCGAGAATGCTGTCGGAACTGCGACCACCGCGGCCTCTGCCACGCCGTTAAATGAGTAGAGGACTTCCTCGACTTCTTTCGGACTCACTTTTTCGCCGCGAGTCTTGATGATGTCGTCCTTCCTGCCGACGAAATACAGATAGCCTTCATCATCGGTCCGGAAGAGATCGCCCGAGTACAGCACTCGTTCCCACGGGAATTCGCCAGGCCGCAGCACGCGGTCCGTCCTCTTCCGGCATTCGCCAGTATCCTTTCATGACGTTCGATCCGCGAATGACGAGCTCGCCGACGATGCCCGGACCCACACGGCGGCCGTGCTCGTCCACGATATATATCCTCGTTCGGCATACCCTTACCGACCGATAGCGGCCGAATGTCGATCTGGTCGGGCGGAAGATACGACACGCGTTTGCATTCCGTCAGTCCGTACATCGAAAACAGTGTTACCCATGGCAAGGTCCGGCGCAGTTGGCTGATGTGGTTTCCTGGAAGCGCCGCGCCTGCATTTGTGATGTAGCGAAGTCGCGACAAGTCCCAGCGGCTGAGATCCATTTGAAGAAGAATGGATGAGATCGTCGGGACGATGGGAAATCCGGTAACGCGTTCCTTCACGATCCGGTCCAGCACGGCAGCCGGATAGGTGAATGCTTTCTCCAGCACGAGTGTCGCGTGCCGACCTTGAACGTCATCAGAATCTGACCCAGGCCGTAGGTGAACGCGAGCGGAAGCACGTTCAGAATGATGTCGTCCGGCGTGTTTCCAGGTACGTCGTGATCGATGTCGCCGTGGATACCCACGTGTTGTGGTGCGTCAACATCACTCCCTTCGGTTTGCCTGTCGAACCGGATGTGTAGACGAGCGCAGCCAGATCCATGTCGATGCCGCATTTCTGCAGCGGCTCCGCGGAGCCGCGCTCGTCCAAAATGTTCTCCGGCGTCAGAACTACGGCGGGAATATCGCGACCTGCATTCCGAAGCGAATTCAGTCGCGCCGAATCCGTGATCAGTGCCGCGGTTGTGCAATCGTTAACGATATAGTGAGCTTGTCGGGCGTTGTGCCCGAGTTGAGAACGACGAACGTGGCACCCGCCTTCAAGCGCAGCGAAAATGGAAATTACGCATTCGATCGAGTTCTCCAGCCAGATGACGACGCGATCTAATCGTTTGACGCCTTGTTCGGCAAGCATGCGTGCCACGCGATTGCATTGAGAGTCAATTGCGTTATACGTCCACCGTTGTTCGCCAACGATGACTGCCGTTTTGTCGGGTAAGGAATGCGCGCTCTTTTCGAGAAATTCTTCTAATTGCATGTGTGAACGTCCGTCCTGGTTTTTCTTTCGATGAATCGGGTCAGGGCATTGATGCTGTCCAGGTTCTCCGGCACTAGTTCGCTGTCCTCGATGGTGATCGCATACTTCTGTTCAAGAAATGCGATCAATTCGAGAACGCCCGATGAATCGATCAATCCTTTCTCAATCAGAGAATCGTCCGGCGATAACTGAAAGTCATCGAGCCCGAACATGAAGTTCTCCTGATGAATTTACGCAATTCGTGTTGCATTGTAGGACTCCTGTCGATCGATCAATTGATGAACAACTAACTGTGTCGAAAGAATTCCTAAGAAGGCCATGGTTGTCCCCAATCCCAATTGCATGGCCCCGTCGGAATTTGCCAATCAGATTCTGTACTGCTATCGGATTGAAGATCCCGCTTCTCCGGACGTGTTCGGGATGGAGCAGTTCGTCTGACATACTCCAGGCCCGGCGCCTTTGAAAAACTAGTTGCTTCGGGGGCGCGATAGGGCTGCTTGTGTCTTTTGCGAATGGACTCTGGGGATCAGTCCCCGAGCGCACTGCTTCAGAATGTACTTTTCGTTCAGAACCTTCATTTTCAGGGGTACCGGGCAACGAGTTCGCCAGCCGCACCACTCGCGAATCCAGAAACGGAAATCGCCCTTCCACACCATGCGCCATGGCCATGCGGTCGCCTTGAGCAGACAGGATGTATCCCGGCATGAGCAGCGACGACTCCAGATACTGTGCCTCGGCGAAATGCATCCCACCCAAGGAAGCTCACAGGTAATGACTGTTCGAGTTTCGACAGTGCTGAATTCGGCTGCAATTCGGCTTTAATCGCGTCGGAAAAGAATGCCTTCAGCTTTGAAGTCAGTCCCCAACGCGGTAAGTGCGAGAAGAAGGGATCCGCCGCCTCCTCCGCCGAAACGCGGAAGAAAGACTTCAGGTATGCCGGAGACTGCAGTTGCAGGTTCGGCAGATACGGATAAAGCCTCTCGAGCAGTTTTGGCCGGCGCGTCGAGTCAGGGCGCGATGCCCAATACGCGCGGAATCTTGGCTTCCTTGAAAATGTCATAGCCGCCGAACATTTCGTCCGAACCTTCCCCAGTCAACACCACTTTGTAATTGTTATCGCGAACGAGCTTCGCCAGAAGATAGAGCGGAGCCGGTGCTGTTCTAAGGATCGGCCGCTCTGCGTGCCAGATGGTTTCTGGGAAAACCTGCCCGATCATCTGGGGCGAGCAGCGAATTTCGTGACGTTCGAGTCCGAGCGATCGACTGAGCTCTTCCTGATATATCCCTTCATCGAATTCCGGATCATCGAAACTGATCGAAAACGCCTTCAAATGGCCGCTGGTGATTCGCCGAACCAGCAGCAGTGATGGATCGCCGAATCCAGACCGCCGCTGACATACGCCCCGACAGGAACGTTGGCGCGAAGCCGTAGACGAACCGCATCTTCCAGCAAAGCCATGAGTCGTTCGCTCGGCTTCATCCTCGCCGATTGGTTCTTCGGCGTAGTCGGGTTGCCAGTATCGATAAGTTTGCAATTCGCCATTCTGCAAAGTCATGGATGAACCGGGCGGCAGTTCATGCACGTTGCGGAAGATAGTGGCCGGCGGCAGCGACGACCAGAATGTGAAGATATGGTCCAGCGCTTGAGGATTCAGTTGCCGCGAGATCTCCGGAATGGCCAGCAGCGCTTTTATTTCGGACGCGAACGCGAACGATCCATCTCGCATGGAATAGAAGAGCGGCCTGACGCCGAGGCGATCGCGGCGAGAAAGAAACAGCTTACGCTGCCGGACATCCCAGATCGCGAAGGCCCACTGCCCTTCAAAATCTTCGACGCAACGTTCGCCTTCAGCAGGTATTGCTGAGCGGATGACTTCCGCATCTGAGTTTGTTGAGAAGCGAACTCCTTTGCGGACGAGTTCACTTCCAACTCGAGATAATTGAAAATCTCGCCATTGAATGTGATCCAAAGCCCGCCGTTGTCGGCTGACATCGGCTGATGGCCTCCGGTCAAATCGATGATACTCAGCCGGGGCGTGCGCCAGGCCGACGCCGCCTTCCGTGTGTATGCCAACGTCGTCCGGACCGCGGTGCCGGATCGATTGGATCATGCGATTGAGGATACGGGGTTCCGGGCCCCGACCGTGGCAGGTCCCAAATACCCGCTATGCCGCACATGTCTACGCCTCCGCGGGATGCAAATCACAAAAGCGCATCCACCATTCGCCTTCAAGTCTGGACAGGAACGCATCGCCGCGATGGATCGCATTCAGCAATCGTTGGTTCCGCGATTGAATGATCACGCCGCTGGACCAGGCGAAGCTGCAACGTGCGGCGGCCAGAGCGTGCACAAAGGCAGGCTCGAGCCGACCGGAAACCGCGACAGCGCCCTTTTGGTGCGCACAATAAAAACATCCGGTCAGGCACACGGCCGATGTGGCGCGGCTCTCCCGCCGAGCTGCAGCACCTGCGCGATTCCTCCACGTCTGACGTAATACACGTACCACCCCAGAATCTCGCCGGCAGCACCTCTTCACGACTGTGCTTTGAAGATTTCCGTGCTTTTGCTGCTCGGCAGCTTTGCTGAGCAGCCATCGGAATGAACTCAAGTCGTATTCGGGCTGCAGAGCACGGCGGGCTGAGAACTCTCGAATGCAGTCGAGGATCACGGCGGCATCCACGCCTTCTTCTGCCCGCGTCTGCACGGGTTTGAATACGCCATATGGCGATTGCGTGACAACTTCGACGCGGCCAAGTCCAGGACGCGACACAACGGCCGGACGGCGCGGGAAAGAAAACCGGATAACCGTCGGCGCTCCCATAGTTGGGCGGCGTAATCCGGCCGGCCGTAGCACTCGGGTCCACTCGGCGGAATACAACAGGGCGGCACTTCCACCCCCTGCCTCCCACATCTTCAGCGCCCGTTGGTTTGCACCATCGGAGAAAGCACAGATCCTGCGGGCCGTTGAAAAATGCCGCAATAGCGAGACGGAGGCGAGCGGAAGGGGTTTGTCCGGATCGATCATGAGCTGCGATGCAACCGCGACCGTCAGGCTCTCCGTGGAATCGCATTCGGCGGGGAAGAACTCCGATGAAACCGACGATAGCCCCTCGCGGTCCTCGCAAACGAGAGACGACAGATGATTCGCGCGCCACGGATTCTGCAGAAACACTTCCTCGAGATAGTGTTCGAGACCCGGAGGTTCAGAGTGAGCCTGCGCCGGCGAAAACACCTTCAGCCAGAGACGAGACACTTGTCTGACGTCCCTGCCGGTGAAATTCCTGACACTGATCATCGGATCCGGTTCGTATCTCACCGTTGCGTTTAAAAGCAATTAGTGTGGCAGTTTTGACTTGCCGACTATGCTTTTCTGAAGTGCAAGAAATTGTGGTACTTGGCTGCTGCTCAGGACGCCGTGAACGCGATTGAAATGTGTGTTTGTGGTGTATGCAGTGGAATGTCGGGTTTACTCCGACTAGCGGAATTCCTATCGCGATCCGCGGTCAAAGTAGCCACGGATTTCACGCGGATTACGCGGATTTAGAACGCAAAGGATTTTTACCAGGTCCTGTCCTGTCGCGTAATCCGTGTAATCCGTGAAATCCGTGGCTACTCTTTTCCGTTGGGCAAAGCCGCCTCTACGGGGCCATTAGCTGTCCGATCGCCATCGCGACGGCAGCATGCGTGCGGCTCGATAACCGGAACGGCGCAGCGCGGGCTTCCAGCCTTTGCCGGTAGCGGGCCATTCCGGCACATCCCATAATCAGAACGTCGCATGCGTGCCTCGCCGCGCAGGCGCGCGCCGGCCGAGGTCATCCGTTCGAGCACGTGAGACTCCTCGCCCAGACCCTGGATGCCAACCCCGATCGCAATGTCGCCGCCAAGCCGTTCCAACACTCCCATCGCGCGCGGATAAGACGACGATGGCGGACCACAGCATTATCGAGAATGGAGATGATCTCCGAATCGATCGCCACGCGTCAGTGCCGTTGCGGATCGAAGACTCTGCGATTCCGGAAAACGGGCTTTGAAGTCACCTCGCGAGCGGCGTGCAGTCCCGGGTCGCTGAAACAAGCGACGACGAATGCGCTCTCGCTTCCGCGTCCCTGGATCGGATCAGCCGGCAGAGCGGCACGATGACGGAATCGGACGTCTCCTGCGATTCAATTCCGGGTGGCCCTTCCTTTAATGTGATGCATTCGATCGGCGGTCCACCCGGCATTCGCAGCGGGGCGATTGAACGTGTCGATCCCGACTGTCACCGCTTCGGTTGAACTCGGATTGATGACGACAATCGGCCTCATTGCGACGACGGAAATCTCTGCGACAGCCAATCGCGCACTTGTTCGGGATGAAAGTCGAACGGGCCGATGCCGCCTTTGTAGACGATCGTTCCATCGGTGTCGATAATGTACAGCCGCTCAGGCCAGCCGCCATATATCTGGTCTGCGGTATCTCGCCATGGTGTCGATCACGATTGGGATGGGATAGGAAAACCTGGCAACAAAATCCTTAACGATGGCCACTCGGTCCGACAAAGACTCGCGGCCGCCGGTAACAGACGTCTTGTTGTATGTTGGCGTCCATCTGCCACTCGTCTTCCGGGTGCTCTCGCGAATATAAATGGTAAGGAATTCCGCGTTTTCTTTGAACCGCTCGTACATTTCAGCAAGGTAACCTACCTTGGTACGGAAGGGGCGGTCAGGTATAGCTGCCGAATATAAGCACCAGCGGCCGCGGGCCACGATCTTTTCACGTAAATGCAGACGGGCGGCGCCGTCCGTCGAGATCAGTTCCACATCGGGTGCTTTGTCACCGACTTTAACCTCGCCCTGACCCATTCGCGGAATTGCGTAACGCAACATGCCGTACGCGTCTCGCACACTTCCCATTCTTGTAACTGGAGCCCTCGCGAACGCGAGGCCGGCCAGCACAATGACGGCGATGGCTGCTCTGATAATCCACTTACGCACGGCAGACAGTATATTTCAGTTATGAGCCGTCGCACAGCGGCGCCAAAATCCGCGGCATGCGAACACGATATTCCCTGCCGTTTGTAATTGCGCTGGATACTTCGCGGGATGGCTGCATGGGCAGCAGCCGACGTTCGATCTTCTGCTGAAGAACGGCCGAATCGTCGACGGCACCGGCAGCCCCTGGTTTCGCGGCGACGTCGCCATTCGCGGGGATTCCATCGTGATGATTGCTCCGCACATCGACGGCAACGCAGCCCGAGTTGTGGATGTTGCCGGTAACGCCGGCTGCGCCCGGTTTCATCGACATCCACACGCACGCAAGTCGCGGCATTTTTGAGGTGCCCACCGCGCCTAATTACGTTCGGCAGGGAGTGACCACGATCATGGAAGGGCCGGATGGTTCGTCTCCCGGTGCCGCTTGCTCCATTTCTCGACAGGCCTCGCCGGGCTCTAAGAAATCGGTCAACATTGGCAGTTTCCATTGACAGGGATCTGTTCGCACGGCGGTGATCGGCAACAACAACCGGAAAGCGACGCCGGAAGAGATCACGAAGATGCAGGCGCTCGTCGAGCAGGGAATGAAAGACGGCGCGTTTGGGCTTAGCACCGGATTGTTTTACGTGCCGGGTACCTTTTCATCGACGGCAGGAAGTCATTGAACTCGCGAAGGTTGCCGGCAAATACGGCGGCATGCATGAGTCGCACCAGCGCGACGACGCAGCACGGCTCCTCGACAGCGTAAAGAGAGACCATCGCGATCGGAGAGGCCGGCAATCTGCCGACCCAGATCAGCCATCAAAAGCGTCATCGGCGCGCCGAACTTTGGAAAGAGCGAGGACGCCCTGAAACTCATCGAAGATGCGCGGGCGCGAGGCGTGGACGTGACCAGCGATCAATATCCTTACACCGCGTCGAGCACGAGCATTCAGGCCGCGCTATTACCGCGCATGGGCACTCGAAGGCGATCGGCAAGCGGTGCTGGCGAAGCTTGAGAATCCTCTCGCAGCGAGCGGAGATCGGCGGCCGAAACGGTAATGATGCTCCGCGACGAACGCGGTGGCGGTGATCCGAAGAATGTCCAGCTTGCCAATTGTGGCTTCGACGCGTCGCTTGCAGGGGAAAACGCTGGCTGACGTCGATGCGCCAGCGCGGCATGCAGATGAATCTCGATAACGCCGCAGAAGCCACGTTCTGATCGTCGAGCAGGAGGTTGTCAGGGAATTTTCACGCGATGGCCGAGCGCGATCTTGAGCCATCCTACGCCATCCGACCACGTCGATCGCGTCTGATGGTGAAGTGCCGATCTTCGGCCGTGCGAATCCGCATCCACGCAGCTACGGCACGTTCGCTAGAGTCCTCGGTCTGTATGTGCGCGAAAAACACACACTCAGTCTTGAAGACGCGATACGAAAGATGACTTCTTTTCCGGCACAACGCCTGAATCTCGGAGATCGCGGCGTCTTAAAGGGTCGGCATGAAGGCCGACATCGCGGTCTTCGATCCCGCCAGAGTCCGCGATACGGCGACATTCGAGAATCCGCATCAGTATGCCGGAAGGCTTTTCTCAAGTCATTGTGAACGGCCAGGTGGTCTTCGAGAACGGCGCGATGACTGAAACGCGGCCCGGTCGTGTGTTGTACGGTCCCGGAAAACGCTAAGCTACAAACTCATTAAAAAGCCAACGGACTGCTATACTTGCGCGCAATCGCACCCGGGAGAGATCCGTGTATATGAGAGCATTTGTCGCTTGGTCGTTGATATTTGTGTTTGTCGTGGTGTCGCCCTTCGCGGCGCTCGCCCAGAGTCCACAACGGAAACGGCACGGACTGACGTAGCCGTCGTCAAACCCAACTACGAACTGGCGTCGCGATGGACGCAACAGAAGATAGGCAAACTCGTCTTCGACACTGCCGTTACGCCGCATTGGCTGGAAACCGGTGACCGCTTCTGGTACTCGTACGAAACCAACAAAGGAAAGTCGTACTTCATCGTCGATCCGGCGCGGAAAACCAAAACACCTCTGTTCGACAACGCGAAAATGGCGGCGACGGTTGAGCCTGTTGACCCGCATGCCGTACGACGCGCAACACATTCCGATCAAGGACATGAAGATGGTGAAGAAAGACACCGTCCTTCAGTTTGCGCTCGACGTGCCGAAGGAAGCCGACATTCCCAACTACAAGGCGCCCGATGCCAAAGACGACAAGGACGAGTGCGAATAGCAAAAACAAAGACGCTGTATTTCGAGCATGACCTCGCCACGGCCAAGACCGTTCTCCCTCGACAACTTCGAGCCACCCAAGAAGCCACGTTGGGCGTTCGGTTTCGCCGGACGAGGAAGACGGTGGTCTTCGCCAAGAATCAACAACCTTTACATGATGGATGCCGCCAACTACGAAAAGGCGCGCAAGAAGGCCGATGATTCTTCGATCGTCGAAACGTCAGCTGACGACAGACGGAGTGCAGGATTTCGGCTATGCGCGGCGCATTAGCGACGAAGACAAGCGCGATCTCAAGATCTCCGATAAAGATCTCGGCGACAAGAGAAGTTGAATAAGCTTCGGCTTCCCGCGATCACAACTGTACTGGTCGAAGGATTCGCGGCCCGGATTTCGACCGTCCGGCAGGATCAACGAAAAGTCGCCGATCTGTTCGTTATCAATTCGCTCTCGAATCCGCGGCCGACGCTCGAAAGCTACAAGTACGTGATGCCGGGTGAGGAAAACGCGCCCCAGGCTGAGCTGTCGGCGATCACGCTCGAAACCAAGGGAAAGGTTGGTCGTCAAGTCGGACAGCTTCAAGGACCAGCTTCTGGGTGTTTCGTCTGAGGAAATCACCAACGTCAATCGCGAAAGAAAAGACTGAACCTGAGTGGCTCAGCAACAACTCCGAGCAGGTTTTATTTCACTCGTTTCAGCCGCGATCGGCGTCGCCGCTCGACATCTGCGAAGCGAACGCGAATTCCGGAGAAGTTCGAGTCCTGATCGAAGAACGGTTGAACACGTATATCGAGAACAAACCACTACGGATCATTAATAATGGCCGGGAACTGATTCACTGGTCGAGCGAGGCGGCTGGGGTCATTATTATCTGTATGTGATGCGAATGGAAATCTGAAGAACCAGATTACTTCCGGCGAATACGTCACCGACACGGTTGTCGGCGTCGATGAGAAGCCGCGTACTCTACTTCACCGCCAACGGACGCGAAAAAGGCGAAGATCCTTATTACTCTACCTCTACCGGGTGAACCTCGACGAGCACTGGCTTGAAGCTTCTCAATCCCGGCAATGCGTCGCATGCGGTCAGCATGTCCGACTCGAACAAATACTTCGTCGACAATGCATCGAGTAGTAAACAACGCCCCGGAATCAGTGCTGTACGATGAACATCGGCAACAAGGCGTCCGGTCTCGAGACGACGGACACCTCGGCGGCGCTTCTGGAAGCGGGCTTTCAGTATTCCAGAACACGTTCCAGGTCAAAGCGGACGACGGCATCACCGATCTCTATGGCGTGATGTACAAACCGTTCGACTTTGATGCCAAGAAGAAATATCCCATCATCGCGTTTGTTTCATCCCGGCCCGCAGACCGAAAGCGTGACGAAGACATTCACACCGAAAAACGAGCGGATCGCGCTTGCTCAGGTCGGATTCATCGTGTATCGAGGTTGGAAATCGCGGCGGCAACCCGCAGCGATCGAAGTGGTATCACAATTACGGCTGCGGCAACTTACGCGACTACGGGCTCGCCGATAAAGAAGGCGCGCCATTGAACAGCTCGGCCCGCCGGCATCCGTTCATCGACATCGACAAGGTCGGTATTTACTGGACATTCCGGCGGCGGATTACATGTCGACTGCCGCCTTGCTGGTCTTATCCGGATTTCTTCAAAGTGGCCGTCTCTTCTTCCGGGAATCACGAGAACAATGTTTACAACCGGAACTGGAGCGAGAACCAACCACGGCGTCAAAGAGCTGACCGACAAGGAGGGCAATGTCACATTCAGTACAGCATCGATAAGAACTCCGACATTGCGAAGAACCTCAGCGCCACTTGCTGATCACGACCGGAGACATCGACGACAACGTGCACCCGGCCAACACGCTTCGTCTCGCCGGATGCGCTGGTCAAAAGCCAACAAGCGTTTCGACCTGTTTGTGTTCCCCGGCAAGCGTCACGCGTATGGCGACGTCGGCGATTACTTCTTCTGGATGAAAGTAGATTACTTCTCGACGATCTGCTGGGCGATCAGCCGGCGGCGCCGATGATGATCGAGCTGCAGAAGGAAAAGGGAACAGAGCGGAGACAAGAAGGTCGGAAGGAGGAGCGGGAATCAGACAAATTCCTAAAGCTCCCTCCTGGAACAGGACCCCGTCCGAGTAATCCCGAGGAAGATGTGTCGGCCAGCAAATTTCCCCTCCTGGACAGGAGGGTGGCTGCGCCATAAAGAAAAAGGCCGCCTTCCTTGCTGGCGCAGACGGGGTGGTAGATCAAGCACCGAAGCAATAAGGAGCGCTACGCGAGCATTAACTTATCTACCACCCCGCCGCTCGCGATCAAAGACAATCGCTCGCGTCTTCCCCTCCTGTCCAGGAGGGAAACTTGCTCGCCGATACACTCTTCGCGATTACTCGGACGGGTGGTCGCTCACCCAAACCCGATCACACATCTGTCGATCGTGCTACGAGATGATTGTCTGGTGGAGCGACCACCCCGCCGCTCGCGTCGTTCCCCTCCTGTGCCGGGAGGAACTAGATACTCACCGCATGAAAATCAACCGCTATCGCAATCTCGTTCACCATCGCCGGGCTTTGTGTGGCCGGCGCGCAGCAACGCCGTGGCATGACGGCTCCGCCGGATCACGTGGTCACGCAGGCGCTGATGGACAGCTGGAAAACGGAGCTGTCCAACTGGGGCCGTTGGGGCAAGGGACGATGAGAAGGGGAACGCTGAATCTCATCACACCGGCAAAACGCCGTCGGGCTGCAGCTCTTGTGAAGGACGGATTGTGTTGTGAGCCTCGCCGCGATGCCGCGACCGAGCGCGACATCGACGAGCGGCAACCCGTACGAACATGCGATGGTGAGCGTTCGCGATGCCGCCTCGACGGATCGCATCGCGGTCTCGTTCCATGGTTACGCGCACACGCATCTCGATGGCCTCGCGCACCATTTCCTCAACGGCAAGATGTACAACGGTTTTCTGCCGCGGACCGAACACGTCACCATGGAAGGCGGCGCCACCAAGGCTCGATCCACAACATCAAAGAAGGAATCTTCACTCGCGGCATCCTGGTCGATCTCCGCGGCTGAAAGGAGTGCCGTATCTCGAGCCAGGCACCTATCTACGGCGGAGGATCTTGAAGCGTGGGAGAAGAAGGCCGGCATTAGAATTTCAGCCGGAGACGCCAGTGTTCATCCGCACAGGCCGATGGGTGCGCCGCGCCCAGGTCGGACCGTGGAACGTCGGGCAAGCGCAGCCGGACTCGACGCCTCGGTTATTCCCTGGCTGCGGCGGCGCGACATCGCGGTGGCTGGCAGCGAAAGCAGCGTTAAGCGTGTTGCCGTTTCCGCCGACGAGGCCAGATTACCAATCCGGACGACTATCTGCCGGTTCATAACTGTCCTGGTCGCGCTGGGCATGCCGCTTTTGATGACTGCCAGCTGACGATCTCGCGGCAGCGGCCGCGCGCAATCGTTGGGAATTTCTGCTCACCGCCGCCCCATTACCGATGGTGAAGGGGACGGGCTCGCCGATCAATCCGACGGCGTTGTTTTGAAAGTAGTTATGAGTAATGAGTTATGAGTTCTGAGTACTCAAAACTCATAACTCAAAACTCATAACCACACAGCCAACTTCTAAAGCGATTTACGTGTCTAAGCTCCGACCGGTCACGGAGGAGACTTTCAAAAATGATGCAGCTCGTTGACTCGCTCGTGCGGACATCCGATAACGCTCCAGTCGTTACGGCTGGCTCCGGTATTCGGCGCTCGTTACCGTCGCTTCACTGGCTCTCGGCATTGGCGCGAACACGGCAATTTTCAGGTTGTTGAATGCGGTGATGCTGAAATCGCTGCCGGTTCAAAGACCCGCAGCAGTTGGTAAAAGCTGAGCGACGCGCGCGGAGAACGTGCGTGGACGAATCCGATTTGGGAACGATTCGCGATCGCAGACGGCTTTCGACGGCATTTTTGCCTGGGCCAATCAGCGCTTCAATCTTTCTTCAGCCGGTGAGACGCGTTTTTGTGGAGTGGCATTTACGCCAGCGGCAGCATGTTCGACGTTCTTGGGTGGGGGGCGATCGCGAGGCCGGACCCTTCACCCCGAACGACGATCATCGCGGCTGCAGGCCGACGGTCAGTGGCCGTCGTCAGCTATGGTTTCTCGCAAAAGCGAGTTTGGATCGCCAGGCGCATCGGAAAAAGCGTGTCGATCGACGGACACCTTTTCAACGTTATTCGGCGTTACCGGGCCAGCGTTTTTGGCGTGGAGGTCGGCCGGAATTCGACATCGTGACCCCGATCTGCTCGGAAGGCATCATTCGAAGGCGCGGCTCCAGCCTGGATCAACGCTCCAGTTGGTGGCTCACGGTTATGGGTCGTCTCAAACCGGGATCATCGATTCAACAAGCCGAGGCCGCAATGAAGGCGCTTCGAGCCTGCTGTTCGGAGAGGCCACAACGCCCGACAACTGGCCACCGGAGTTCTTGAAGGACTATCTCAGCCGGCCGTTCACGATACTGGCGGCGGCCCTAACGGGCGGTCGGGCATTCGAATCCGATATTCGCAGGCCCTCTATGTGCTGATGGCGGTCGTCGGACTGGTGCTGCCTGTTGCATGCGCGAATATCGCGGAAACCTTCTGCTGGCGCGCTCGACCGCGCGAAGCAAAGAAATCGCCGTAGGATTTTCGATGGAGGCGTCGCGAACGCGGCTGTTGCGGCAATTGCTTGTCGAAAGCGTCGTGCTCGCGCTCACGGGAGCAGTAGCCGGCATCCTGGTGGCGCAGATCGCTAGCCGGATCCTCGTGGCACAACTCGCAACTGCGACGACTCAGCCATTCCTGGATCTGACGCTGGATTGGCGCGTCAGTGGATTCACGACTGCCGTGGGATTGCTTACCGGAGTTTTATTCGGCGTCTTTCCAGCAGTTCGCGCGACTCGCCGATCTCCCGCCGAAACTCTTCGAGAAATGTCAGGAGCGTTGTCGCCGGCGAAGAAGGCAGTGTCGGGGCCAGCCGTTGGCTGGTCGCGGTCCAGGTCGGTTTGTCGCTGGTGCTGCTGATCGGCGCGGCGCTGTTCATTCGAAGTTACTCGACACTGCTCCAGATGAAACCGGGCTTCAGCACGTCGAACGTCTTGATTGTGAACGTGGACATCCGTCGCGCGGTTTCGCCCGGGCAGCGGTTGCCGATTAATCGAACGGATGCTGGAGACAGTTCGAAATCTTCCTTCCGTCCAGAAGGCGGCCGTCGCCGCATTGACGCCGATTTCTGGCAGCACCTGGAACACCATGGTTCAAGTGGGACGATTCACGCCGGCGAAACCGCGGCGATGATGCAATGTTTCTGAACTACGTGACACCGGACTATTTGTCATCGATGTCCACGCAGATCATTGGCGGTCGCGATTTCAACACAGCTGACACGGCAACTTCGCCGAAAGTTGCAATCATCAACGAAACTGCGGCCAAGAAGTTCTATCCCGGAAAGAATCCGATCGGGCTGACTTACAGGACTCGAGCGCCCGGGACGGAGTGGTACCCCGTGGAAATCATCGGCATCGCACAGGACGCGAAGTACCGGAACTTGCGCGACGCCGTTCCGCACCGACCGCGTATCTCCGTTTCCACAGAACGTACCTGCCGGTTTGGGCGCCGCGTTTGTAGTGGGAAGACCGCCGCCGGTTTCGCGGGTATCCACCTGCGATCACCAATGCACTTCGCGGGGATCAATAAGGGACATCACCTCTCACGCACCGGACGTTTGATTCGCGGGTTCAGGACTCGCTCGTCCAGGAGCGCCTGATGGCGACGCTATCGGCGTTATTCGGCGTGCTCGCGTTGACCGTCGCGGCCGTGGGTCTCGCAGGCCTGGTTTCATATTCGGTCAATCGGCGTCGTTCCAGGAAGATCGGCATTCGCGCGGCACTCAGCGCCAGCCCGGGTTCGCTGCGGTCTGGTTGGTGCTGAGCGGACGTGGCGGTTTTGACGGGACTCCGGATTGGTGATCGGCGCCGTGGTGAGCATGGCGACGGGCCGGTACGTCGCTACCATGTTGTACGGGCTGACGCCGGGCGATCCGACGACTCTCGCCATCGCAGCGATCACGTTGGTAGCTGTGTCCGTCGTTGCCGGGTACATTCCGGCGCGGAGGAGCGCTCGAATCGATCCGATGGAATGCCTGCGTTCGGAGTGAGCTTCCGGCACTCTGGAAAAATGTCCATGATGGCGCTGTCCCTAGACCGCCGGGCGTTCGATTAAACCATCAGATACGATGTCCTTTAGCCTTTCCGGAAGGCGTTTGGCAAAACTCGCGGTGCCATGGAGACGCCGGAAGGTGTTGGGGATGCGTGTGCGGCAATCGATCCACCTCTGTCTCGTCGTCTTCGTTGTGCGTCGTCGCCGGTTCTTTTCTTTACGGTGAGATACCCGAAATACTCGCAACGCACGGGTCTCCAAACCGTCGTTCCGACGGCTGCGCCGTCTCAATCGCTCGAAGCAACTCATTCCGGACGGCCGACAGCAGCCTCGAAAACAAACACATCGAACAGGCGCTGATCTCGTATCGCAAGGCCATGTCGCTGGCGCCGGACTCTGTTCAGGCTCAGCTTCAGGCTTCGCCCTCGGTGAACTGAAAGCCGGACGCGAGCCGGTCGCCGCCCAGGAATATGAACGGGCGCTGCGGCTCGATCGCCAGAATCCAGTCGCGCTGCTTCAGTTAGGGACGTATTTACTCGCACCAGCTGCGACGCACGTCGGGCCCGGTCAGAAACGAAATTCAAGGAATACCTGGTCGTCAAGCCCAGGGACGCCGAAGCGCAACTTCAGCTGGCGCGAGTCTTCGTCTGGCAACACAAAGCGAAGGAGGCTGCGGAGGTGTACTCACTTACCCGTTGTCTCCGCTCTGATGACGCCGCAGGATTTCAAGAATACGCCTTCGCGCTGGTGCGTGCCGGGCGGGAGAGAAGAAGGTGAGGCGCTGCTGCGTAAGCTGACTGTCCAGCGCCCTACCGATTCCGAAATCCAGGAACAGCTGGCCTCGATCTACGCGTCCCGGAAGAAGACTGGGACTCCGCGCTTCCCATTTTATGAATCATTGCTGCAGCGCGATCCGAATAACGCGCACTGGAATCTCATCACGGCGGCGGACTGCTGGCGAACGCGGGTATGCAGCCGCTCTCCGGACCACTCGAAAGAGCAGCCGTGGATGCCGCTCAGAATGGCGGAGCCGGCCTTGCGATGGCGCGCGCCTGGAAGGGCAGCGGGAATCCTCAAGAAGTCCGCTCAGGAATTCGCTCGGGTTCTTCCGCAATACGATAACGATGCGGTGATCGTGCGCGAATACGCGGATCTCTTGCTGAGAAGCGTGACTATCGCGGCGCGGAGAAGTCGTACAAAGACGCAATGAAGCTAGGGCTGCGCGACCGAAGCTGATTCTCGGTCTTGCCGGCGCGTTGCAGGGCACCGGGAAGAGCCGTGAAGCGCTGCCGCTGTTGCGGGAAGCGTTTGCAGCGCAGCCTACCGATCGGCTGGGACTCGAACTCGCACGGACGCTGCGGAAGTTGGGATATTCGAAAGGAAGCGCTCGGAAGTGCTGGCGCAAGGTCGAACCGGCCCAGAATTAGCCGCGTAAACGCGCGGGCTGGCGTAACCACGCTTTGAAGCTGTGAATGAAGGAGGTTGGTTGCTCAGCAGGTGGTCTCAGGTTGAGGGAAGCTGTATTCCCCTCCTTCGCGAAGGAGGGTGGACGCGACACTAAAGAAAATGCTGCGAAGCATCCTTTGAGAGCGGACAGGGTGGTTGTTTCAAGCTACCGCTTATTCATCCCGAACGGTTTTGATAATCGGTGGCTTGAAACAACCACCCCGTCTGCGCAGTTAAGGAACGGGGCCATTTTCTTTATGGCGCAGCCACCCCTCCTTCGCGAAGGAGGGAATACGATCGGCGCTAACCCATTTCACACGTTACCTAATTTGCCCAAGAGGTGACATCATACGCATCTGGATTGCAGTACTCATAATTCTTACGTGCACTATCTTCGCAACCGCCTCGGTCCCAAACACCCGGTAGTCAAAAGCCCGCGTAACCCAACAGGAGATCGATCAACTGAAGCAGCAGATCCTGAACGAGGACCGATCGACGGCTGAAGGCCATTACCGAGTTTCACCACGAGTCCGGCGATCTCAACAACCGCCTCGATCAATTCCGCTACGGCGGCAGGCTCAATCTGCGCTTGAACTCATCAGGCGGTGTGCGTACCTGACCGCGACGCGAACAAAATACATGCCGCTTATTTCACCTACGAACAGTGGGGGACAAACATCACCGGCGGCATCATGGCCAAAATCTCGGCTGCTGCCGATTTGCAGCATCGAGGGCGGCGCCACTCGCTTCAGCATCCGATACAACCACATTCAACGGATCGGCCACGCTCCGCTTCAGCCCGACCGATCTGACGAACTTCTACGCAGTCGCGAGCCGGCAGCAACGTCGATGAATCGCTGCTGTCCGTTACCGGCCTGCGTGCAGTGACCGGTCCATTTGCCGGCCAGCTGGTCGGTCGTGTCATGGACAACCGCGCCGTCTTCGGAGGCTCCGCGCGACTTCCCGCGAACTTTGATGTTTCGGTGAAGCGCGGCATCGGGAATCGGAGAGGGTCTCAATGTGCCGTCAAACTTCTTCGGCACGGTTGGCGGCGGTGTCGGCTACACGATCCTTTCGACTGGCGGCGAGGATCCGCTCAGCCACTTGCGCGCCGCATACGGAAATCCAATTACGTCGGATTCCGGGACAACCGATTCGGCTTTGGCGGCGCAGTCGCTTGTGAGCCGCACGAACACACACAGTATCCTGTGTCACGCATCGGCAGCGATGGCATATCGCGATCACCGTCAGGCGGAGGTCCAGGCGTCGGCGGATACTTCAGCCCGCGCAATTTTGTGAGCGGTGTGTTTCGAGGCGAGGCGCAAGGTGGTTCCGAATCGACGATCAGCTACCGCGTTACCGGACATTCATCGGTTCTCAGGCCTTCACCGGGCACGACGCGCCATCTTGCGAACGGGTTTTCAGGCACGGTCACGTTCGCACTGACGGATCGTTTTCTCTTCCGGTGACGTTCATGGCCGACAACTACGGACCGTTCACGCAGCAGTCGCGCTGTACGCCCGGCTCGTCGTCCGCTTCTGAAGGCCGGCATGAACTGGAACGGTTGAGCATTTCATCCAAACGAGTACTTCGGCAGTGGCTGATCCGGGATCGGCCTGCTGCTCGTGATCGGCCTGCCGTTTCTTTGCACTCGGCGATCGTCGTTCCTCTATCGCCGGCTGAACAAGTCCGCGCTCTGCGATGGCGCTTGATCGCGCTCGGCATCTGGTCGCGACCTTCAGTGGTGTGCTGCGGCCGCTCATCATTTTCCTGAGCTGCTTTGCGTCGATGCGGTACTTCTACTGGCGCATCGCTTCGACGATCAATGCGGACACGTTCGCCGGATGGAACCGTCTCGATATTGCTGCTTGCGGCGAAATCTCACGGCCTGCTGATTTTATTTCTCGGTTATTTTCAAACGATCGGAAGTGCAAAAGCCGGCGCTTTCAGCGTTCCCTCTACTTTCCCGTCGGTGGACGTTTTCATCCCCACGTATAACGAGCCCATCGATGTCGTCCGCCGGACGCTGATCGGGCCCTCACGATCGAGTATCCCTGACAAAACCGTTTACGTCCTCGATGATGGGACACCGCCCTGAAATTCGCGCAATGACCGAACATCTCGGCGCTGTGGCGTATATCTCGCGTCCCGGTAACGTCGGCGCCGAGGCCGGGCAATCTGAATCACGCGTTGCAGCATACCGCACGGAGGAAGTTAATCGCAACGTTCGATGCCGACCATGCGCCGGTTCGCGGTTTTCTAAATAACGACCGGTCGGGTTTTTCAGAGGATACCGCGGGTCGCGCTGGTCCAAAGCGGCGCAGAGCATTTTTCAATCCGGATCCGTTCGAGAAGAACTCTGGGCTGACATGGACGAGATCCCTCCAGAACAGCGGTTTTTCACAACGTCATCCAGCCATGGAAGCGATTTCTGGAATTCGGCGTTTTTTTGCGGCTCATGTGCTGTGTTGAGACGAAGTGCCGCTGCGAGAAGCATCAGGTGGATTCAAGACGGAGACCGTCGCCGAAGACGCGCACACCTCGCTGGTGCTGCATTCATTCGGCTACGCATCGGTTTATTTGCCGACTCCTCTTGCTGCGGGACTCGCCACGGAAAGTTATCGCGGGTACGTACAGCAGAAATGCGATGGGCGCGAGGGAATGGCGCAAATCCATGCCGGATCGACCTGTCCGTTGTTCAACGCGGGCTCACGCATTCCGCAGCGTGTGAGACTACTTCAACGCGATGCTGCACTTCTTTCTCTCGGAATACCGCGGCTCATCGCTGATTCTTGCGCCGCTGAGCTTCCTCCTGTTCGGCATTCATCCGTTGAAGGCGGATGTTGCGGCGGTCGTGGCATACGCATCCTTCCTCATGTCGCGCTTTCGATGATCGCGAATTCCATCATCAGCAAGAACTACCGGTCACTCGTTTTACGCCGCTGTGTATGAAGTCTCAATCGCTCCATATGCGGCTGCGGTGACGCTGCTGGCGCTGATTAATCCGCGGTTGGGAGAAATTCAATGTCACGGAAAAAGGTACGGAATCAGGCTGCGGCGCGGCTTCGATTACGAGACGTCCATACCGACGCTCGTGCTGTTGGGGATTTCGGTTCTGCGGATTGATGATCGCGTTTCCCGATTCGTCTTCTGCTATACGGTTCACACGGCTCGTCGCCGGCTGAACTCGATGCGATTCTTATTAACAGCAATTTGGGCGCGGCGGCGAACTTCGTGACTTTACTGGCTGCGGCGTGCGTTGGCTTCGAGCGGCCTCAGCGCCGCGTGGCTCACCAGGGTTGCCCGCGAGTTCAGGTGTATGTTGCTCGCAGGCTCCGACGCGATCGTCGGAACTTCCGTCGATCTGAGCAGAGTCGGGAGTGCGGATCCTGACCGATGAAGTATCCGAAATCCCCGAAGAAGTCGACCATCATCATCAAGAGTTCGTTCGGTATCGACGTCCGGGTGACAGGAAGACAGGTGCGTCGGTATCCGCGCGGCGGTCACGTTGCGAAACGGCGTTTGCAGTTCGTGAATGTCGATTCGGACGCCTACCGCCGGATCGTCCAATTAATGTTCAGCGGTGACCAAAGCTGGACCGGCCAGGAGTATCCGGAGAGACGGTGTCCTGCGATCGTTCTGGTCACTGGTGACGACATACTGCGCGCGTGTTCCGGAGCTCAGTATGAATAGGATCGCGTTGTCGCTGACGTTGCTGATATCCACTGTCCTGGTGCGAGTTTCTTTGGCTGCGCGGAAGGCAAGACCGAGCCACCAGCCGAGCAGAGCGCTCCAGCTGCGAGCGCGGTTCCACCCGTTCTGAAGAGAGTTGGGACGCTTACGTCGCCAAGATTCATTCAGAAGGACGGTCTGAGTGATCGACTACAAAGCGTCAGGGATCACGACGTCCGAGGAGCTGGGCTTACGCGATGCTGCGCGCCGTGTGGGTCGGAGATCGGACATCATTCGACAAGATTCCTGTGGGCGAAGAACGAATCCTCAATTCCGAATTCGAAACGACAGCGCTTGTGGGCCTGGAAATGGGGTCAGGATACGGACAAACAGTGGCGCGTTCTCGATAGGGCGTTCGCCACCGATGCGGATCAGGACGCTGCTTTGGCGCTTGATTCTCGCTTCCATTGCCTGGAAGAACCGAAGTTATGCGGAACATGCGCACCTGATGCTGCGCGATCTCTGGTCGCAGGCGACCGTGGAAGCCGGCGGGCATCGGTATCTGCTCGCCGGTGATAGTCTGTGCCAGCGCAATGTAATGCCGGATCAACCGTCCTGTTACGCGCCACTACGCGTATCGCATCTTCGGTAACTTCGACAAGTCGCGGCCGTGGAACAGTCTCCGTCGATTCCTCATGCAACACTACTCCAAACCGTGTCCGGTTTTGCTGATACGAAGCTGCCGGCGGACTGGGTTCAGTTGCATCGCGACACCGGTCAGATTCGGCCCGGCACATTGAAGGACAGCAAAGTTTTCCTACGACGCTTTTCGCGTCTACTGGCGCGTGGCGCTCGACCGCGATCTGTTTCAGGGAAACGCGCGCCGCTGCCTACCTCGATCAGACGCTGTCGTGGCTTTCGACCGCGTGGGCGAAGGATCACAAACTCGCGGCCTCTATTTCAAAGACAGGTAAACCGCTGGTCGATTATGAATCGCTGGAAATGCTGTCGGGTTTGGCTCCGCCTTGAAGGACCAATCGATGTTCAAGCGGAGTTGAATCCACATTATTCAAACGGCGTCTGGGCGGACAAGGACAGCTACCACCTCCAAAACTGGGCCTGGTTCGGCACGGCCCTGTATCGCGGCTATCTGGGTCCCTCGAACTGCGTGCGCTCGCGATAGGCAACGCTTCGCAGGTGCGGTTAGCAATCTGCCATCAGCGATTTCCAACATTCGTTCTATAAATAGCATCGGCCGAATTCGGCCGGCGCTACTGCTATCGATGAAGGATCGTGTTATCGAAGCGATGTTGAAACATGTCGATCGCGCTGTGGGCTGATTGCTAAGCCGCCGCTTATGGCGCAGAACGCCGCGGTGCCACCGGTGGGCAAGACGTCCTTGCGGTTCTTGTACTGGATGAGGATCAGACGCAGCGCGATGAACAGTAAAACGCTGGCCAGCGCAAGAATCACGGGGTAGCGCGACCCAGTTTTCCCTGAGCCACACCTGGAGATGCGTCAGGTAGGAATACTCTTCAATCCTCTGCGTCGGATTGACGGTGAAATAAGCCAGCCTGTCGGGATACACATACGCGGTGTCGCCGTGAAGATCGTTGCAAGCGTCCCTCGGCGAAAACGGTACGAACCGCCGATCGCAACCTGCCGATGGTGAAGTCGCCAGCAGCTTCCAGTACGTACTTCTGCGAATTCCACGGCGAGATGCTTTCCTGCACCATTGCGCTAGCGCCCCGAGCCGCATTACTCCGAGGGCAATTTACGCCGACTTCGAGGCTAACCAGATTGGACAGAAGTCTTTTCGTCCGCCCTCAGTTCGGATGCCCGGCAGACCTGAACACAGCAGACGGTCGGAAGGTTGGAAGCCGTCCGAGCCTGCTTGCCAGGTCAACAATGCAGGGATCAGCTTCCTCTCCGCCTCTTGTCCGGCAGCGGGATCACGGATGTCGGAAGGTCCGATCTCAACCCCAGCGGGAAGAAGCCTGACCCGGAGCAGTCCGAGATCAGGAACCTTTGCGGTGTAATCGCGAGGCAGGTCGAACTCGCTGCTGGGGAAGAAGCCAAAATCCGGGTTCAACCGATTCGCGTTTATGGATCCCCTGCCAGTTGACATTCAGTACGTTGTGTTGGCGCAGCAGAGTTCGAGAATTCGCAGATCGGCGATTCAAACCGGACTCGGCCGCCAGTTCGGATGCATCGACCGGACTTTGATCTGCGAATGACGTTCAAGTGGATGTTGATGCCGGATCGCATGCCTGACTTTGTTGGACGTGAGGCCGAATTTCAAAGTTGCGGCGTGGCCGTAATTAAAGAATCTGACGTCGGGAGTCGCTGTCGAGCCGCACGGTCAGCGGATCATCCTCCGATCCAACTTTGAGCTCGCGCAGATTGCATGATCTTCTAATGTGAAATGGTTCTTGCGAGGAATGTGGTCACTTCCACTCGCACGGTTGCCGCCGCGCAACAAGCTTCGTGTCCTCTGGGAATTCTGGCGAGCGTACCTGAGGCTTGGGCTTTCTGAACCGAGCGCGTGAGCGCGCCTTCACAATGCCTTCCGGCCCTGTTGCAGTGACGATCCAGAATCGGTGTAAAGGCACTGCGCGTTTCCGGATGTGAGCGCGATCGATTCCCTTCGCCCTCTCGAATCGTCGACGGCAAAGCGGATGCCAGAGTCTTGAGCTGCGGCTGTTCCTTCGGCAGGACCGACCACCAGGGACCGCGCCCGCCGCTTCGTCGATGGAACGAACAGTGCCGGACCTCAATTGGCTGCTACGGAACGGTTCGCGAGGTGCACGTCAGGAGTGCCGTCGCTTCGATAGTTTCGGACGTCGGCCGTGTCGGATGAACCACGGAGATTCAGTTCTGGCGATGGCTGTGCGGGTCGACGAGCGGGGATGGAAGGTATTTGAGATCGAGCCGGCTTGGTTTCCTCCGAACTGGACGACGATGTAGGAATCGGGTTTGATCGTGGTCGCGACCGACGTCCGAGTCCCGGTCTGGCGGAGTACTGTTCGGCCGCAAAGACCAAGATCGTTCTCGGGGCGAAGCATCGCGGCCGGCAACGGTATGACGACGCGCTTCGGTGCGCTCGCGCGTTGGTTTCATCGAAGGCGAAGGCTTCGGAGAATGCCCGTAGTTCAGCGTGACGGAAAGGAAGCGATCGAAGCTCACCGTCCCGAAGGTCTGGCGAGTGTTCAATAATAAATAGGTGAAGCGCGCCGCCGGTCCGGTTTCCAGGTCAGATGCGCGGTTGACGGCGAACCGGCGTTGTTGAAATTCTGGTTTGTTCTTGAGTTTCAGATCGGCCCGGTGGAGTTCCCGGTCAGTGCTCTGAAGCAGGATCGAATACTGTGTCGGGCTTGGCGTCCGCCGTCGCGCTGGACTCACCTGCAGCGACCGCCGGCCGAAAAAGTTAAGAACATTCAGCATAAATCGCATTTCATTGCCTGGATACAGCTATCAGAATGAATGGGATAGGAGCCTTTTTCTGTATATTTTCCTTTGGCGACGTAATCCCCAACACTGTATGAAGGAAAGAGTGGACTTTGAAGCTAAAGAAAATGTGCGGCATCACCATACACAAGAATCAGACGGAATTAGTTGTTTCAGCTACCGATTATTCACCAGAACTGGTTTGATAATCGGTGGCGAGAACGCAGCTTACCCGTCTACATGATGGGAACAGGACCGCATTTCTCTGGGGGCTGCAAGCACGCGCTCTTCCGCGAGGAAGAAGAATGCTCTTAAGCAACCGACACGTTCGGCAGGCGCGGTCCTCAGACCGCCAGCACCGCAATCTGGCGAGTCTGACCAGAAGTTGCGGCGCTGGGCGCATAACTGCAGCTATGGCAATGCAAATTGCAGGGCCGTCGCGCGCTACGGCCATCGATAACGGATCGCCAGCTTTGACCCCCGAAGGCGAAGCTGGACGCAGCCCGAGACGCTGAAACAGCCTGGACGGCAGGCACCCCAGACAATTCACCACATGACCAGCTGTACGTGCCAACGCGGACGATCAAAGGTGGCACGTAGCATCACGGCACGCCAGAGATCAAGCCAGACGCCGAAGCTCTGGAATACGTCTCGCGACCGAATAAGTGTTGACGATCACCGTATGCGCCGACCGGCGCGAAGAATCAACGCGACTGCGGCAGAAGGCATTGGCTTGCCCATTTAGCGGCATCATCCGAAACGGTACGCCGCGCCGACGGGTTGACACGACTTGTTCAGTTGGCACGTTGGATGTCGGCGGCGTCAGGATCGCGATGGCGGCGATGGCGCCGCAGCGTAAACGCTGAAGTTCTGGGGATCGAGCGCGTGTGTAGTGAGTTGATGATGCGTCGTGCCGTCAGGCCTGCCGTATGCAGGAAGTACAGCGAATCGGATCTGGTGTCGACCCTTTCACGCATATACGCCGACGACGCCGGTGTTTCTGGGTGCCTGTCGCCTGGCCTTTCCAGAGAATCGCCGTGCCACGGCCGATCGGATCTGGCCGGGCCCCGAGCAAGGTTCGCGTGCGTCGGCCCCAGTGATCACCCGCCACACGGTTCTCCGACGATGTCCTGCTCATTGAAGTGACGCCCGACACAATGAAGCCCGGCGTTTGAAATGAAGGCTTTGTGACGACTCGCAGCAGCTCCAGCTGGCG
>ERZ1370068.2163-contig-1324_pt1 | contig 30222 bp, 45 predicted proteins | sample MGYA00561227_ERZ1370068 | MGnify/ENA primary metagenome ERZ1370068 (study PRJEB38410, sample SAMEA6850437) | metagenome | study: Metagenomic assessment of the ecological functions of the soil: analysis of the soil microbiota associated with the...
GCCACGTACGCTGAGTGCACTGACGGCAGAGCTCTCTATGACCTCGTCTCGGTGGCCGTCAGCAAAGACGGCAAGCAGGTCTACGCCGTCTCGGCCGGCAACAGCGCGGTCGCCGTCTTGAAACGGGAGGAAGTAGCCCGTCGCAGCAATCAAGGGACGCGGCTGGTATTCGCCCGCGATCGCGCGGCCGATCGCGGTGCCGAGGACCTCTCGTTGCCGCGCTCGTTCACGTGGCAGCGGGTGTCGACGTAGAGCGGCTGCTTGACGCCGGCGAAGACGTCGGTCAGTTCGGTGAAGGCGACCCTGTCCCCGCGCAGGGCCGCGCCGCCGCGCGTGCCCTACCCACCGTCGAGACGCTCGATGTCGACCTCGACCGAGAGCCGTCGCTCTCGTTCCTCGACGGCCAGAGCTGCGTGAGCGCGGCCGTGTATGGATCGCGGTGACGTTCATCCTCCGCTCGGACCTCGTCGGTCGCCATCTCCGGCCGGTTCGTTGCTCGATTGAACGCTGGCGATCTGGGTTCGCACCCCCGATGCAAACGGTCTCGGGTCGAGCTTCCCGACGAGAGACCAGTCGAGTGATCGAAGAAGGCCCGATCGAGAGAGGACGTGGGTCTCGGGTAGGTCAGGGCCCTCGGGATGCCGAAAGTCGTGCCCGCGGCGGGCACCAGGCGGGCACGAACCAGCACTCCTCAGCACCTTCGAGGCTCCAAGCGGCCGAAGAGTGCTGAGAAGTGCTGAGCGCTACTCGTCTGGGGATTTTCGATTCCCCCGCCTCCACTTGTTTTAACTGAGTTTTTCCTCGGTGTGACGGTTTCATGTGACAGGTGCCCGTCACAACCCGCAGACCTCGGCGATCCAGGAAGGGGAATGGCGGGTCTGGAGACCTACCCTCCGGGCGATCGAGCTGGAGCGCGGGATGAAGGCCAGTGGGAACGCAAGCGCGGGTCTTGATCGTCCGCGCGTGGTTCGCTCCGCTCGGACTGAACTAGCGATCTTAGGGAGGAATCCTGACGCGTTCCTTCATCGTACTCCCTCGCGGTTGAAACGAGCGTTTCAACGCGATCGCTCCCAGTCAAGCGTTCTGATGCTATGGCTGTCTGCGGAGCCATCCGCATCGAACAGGCGCCGAGTACGGAGTCGGTATCTCGACCGGCCCTCTGTGGAACGCATCGACGCTTTCCTGCCGATCCGACGCGCTGCCCAAAACGGGAATCGTGAGAAAACTCGCTTGCCCGGTTCCGTAGTACACGGTGTGAACTCCGCGGTTCTCAGAGCTGCGCTCGGTGGCCACCAGATGAGGCGTGTCGTTGCCGGCGATCGTAAGACGCAGGCGATGCCCCGGCCTGAAGACCAGTCGGTGGCCCAGATCTCGACGTTTACCACATGCGTGACACCTGGGCACGGTTGGCCTCCTCGATTCGGGCGTGTGGAAGTGGAACGGCTCCACGGGGTCGCCATTGGGAGCAAAGATGGTCCGCTTTCGATCAAGCGCGCTCTGCGACTCGCGAGGAGAGAGCCTTGGGTGATGGGAACGGAGGTTCCATCTGGCGCGACATCGGACAAGCGAGCCACCCAGATCGGGTCGATTGCCGTACTGGACCCGTGAAGTGTGAGCGCGAGCGGCCCGTTCAAATGGAGCGCGCTGTCGAAGGGGTCGGTCGTATACGTGAAGGCGGTCCGCTCTTCAGGACGTTGGTCCAGATTGCATGGACTGGTGGGGGACCGCACCGGCAGTGAACTGGATCAGTGATCGGGAACACTCCCGGCATTGGGATCACTTAGGCCGGTGTCACTTCCTCGCATGGGAACCGACTCAGAGAGGCTGCCATCGTTGAGCGAGGTCGCCGGAGCCGCTGACCCTTCCATCGAGGTAGAGACGTTCGTAGCGAACGCCTTCCGGTGGCCACTGTCGAGTAGCTCGACCATTCGTCAACGCCTTGGTTCCAAAAGAATGACGGGCCCGAGCCTCTCGATGCCGTTGCGGATGTCCTTTAGCCAACGGTCGAACCAGGCGATCTCGAAATCGTCGATGGTCTCTGTTCCAGTGGGTCCGATCGTTTTGGGGAACGTGTAGTGAACCCATGGACCGACCACGACGAGCTTTCGGCCTGGCGACATGCGTAGATCGCGATACTGGCGAAGGGTCGAGCGAAAGAAGATATCCTCCCAGCCGGTATACACCAAGGTCGGAGCGTTGAACCGGGTAACGTCTACCGCTCGGTCCTTCCAGAGCTCGTTGTCCCAGTTCAACTCGCCGCTCTCCATGCCTGTTCTCGGACGTCTTCCCGAAAGGAGCCTTCAAACTCGCTGCCCCGAGTTGGCCAACCGGTTCCACAGCACCGAACTGTACGACCAGACGCCGCCCGCGGCAAAGAACTCGCGGTAGACATCCGTAGGCGAGCCGCCGTTGAAGATCGCTTTTAGCGACGGAGGACGGACTTCGGCGGTATGCGTCGCAGATGCGCCCATGTACGAGAAACCGGTGACGCCGACAGAGCCGCTTGACCATTGTTGTCTGGCGGCCCATTCGACGACGAGGTAACCATCGCGTGCCTCGCGATCATCCAGTACAATGAACGTCCCTTCGGAAGCCCCAGTTCCTCTCACGTCGACGAGCACATGAACATAGCCGTGCCGCGCGTAGCGGCTCGGCTCATCAGGGCCGCTGAAGAGGTCCTTATTGTAGCAGGTCTGCTCGACGACGACGGGAAGCGTCCTGGTGCCTGGCTGCCATCGGCCAACGCGGGAAGAGTCAGGTTGGCACGGAGGACTGTTCCATCATCCATCGGGATCTCAACGTCCTGCATGAAAGTCTGGGCCGAATAGGACTCTGAGGGCGCGATGAATCCCGTCCAGGGCGAACCGTGTGAGGTCGCCAAGAGTAAGGTCAGCAGCGTGAGGGTGGTCAGTCCGCTGACCTGCACCGCAATCCTTTCATCTGGACTCTCCTATGGGCCGCCCGAGGGCGCCCCTTCACTCGCGCCGGAGCCGAGCGTCCCTGGCACATGTGACAAGTTGGTAGACAATGCGGTGGTGGCCAGCGTTCTCAACGGACATTTCCCAGATGGACGTGGTCCATCCACGTGCCGACGCCCGCGTAGCGCGTTCGTGATTTCGAAAGCAAGGGCTTCTTCGGGGTTTGTTCGGTTCTGAGCGGGCTCTGCCTGGGCTTGAGGGCCCGCGGCGGGTTCCGCAGGCCAGCGCGAACGGATTCCGGCGGACTTCGGCAGCCAAAGGACCCACTCCGAGCGCATCTCGACCCTCTGCTCTTCTCCATCGCGCCGGTCGCGCGTCAGCACGGAACCGCGTCCGGCGACCGCAGCCGCGCGATCCGGTCGAGGATGCGGCGGAACAGCTCGCGAGGCACCGCGACCTCCGCCATCTGGAAGATCGCGTAGCGCCCATCCGAGACGGCCTTGCGCCGCTTCGCAGCCATGGAGCCTTCCTCGTCAGCCGCCGTCCGCCAGCCACGGCGGCCTGGCGGGTCGTCATCTCGGAACCTCCCGCGTGACGGTACCACGCCGGATCTGCTCGCGATCCGCGCACCGAGCCTGTAGACTGCTCGCGGCGATGGAGGGTCCCCGAGTGTTCCAGCCGAAGCTCCCCGCGAGCGTGGACGAGATCCGCTTCGACGAGCCGCTGTTCTGGAGCCTGCCGATCGAGGAGCGCGAGGGCGCGTTCCTGCTGATGCGCCGCGACCGGCCGATGTGCGTTTCACAAGGAGTTCGAGCCGCCGCCGGAATTTCCGCTGCCGCGCGGCCCCGGCTACTGGTCGGTGACGCGGCACGCGGACGTGGTGACGGCGAGCCGCCGCTCCGACCTCTTCTGCTCCGGCAAGGGCGTGAACATCCCCGACCTGCCCGTGGAGATGAACGAGTTCTTCGGCTCGATGATCGCGCATGGACGACCCGCGCCACGCGCGGCTGCGCAGCATCGTGTCGCGCGGCTTCACGCCGCGCGCGCTCGCGCGCCTGCAGCACGACGTCGAGCGCCGCGCGCGGGAGCTCGTCGACGCCGTGATCGACCAGGGCGAGTGCGACTTCGTCGCGAAGATCGCCGCGCCGCTGCCGCTCGGGATCATCTGCGACATGATGGGCATCCCCGCGAGCCAGACGCAGTTCGTCTTCGACCAGACGAACATCATCCTGGGCCTGGGCGATCCCGAGTACGTGGCGCAGGGCACGAGCCCGATCTTCGCCGCGCTCACCGCCGGGCGCGCGCTCGTCGAGCTGATGAACGAGATCGGCGCGGAGCGCCGCCGCAATCCGACGGAAGACCTCACCAGCCAGCTCCTGAACGCGCAGGTCGAGGGCGAGGCGCTCACCGATCAGGAGCTCGCGTCGTTCTTCGTGCTGCTGGTCGCGGCCGGGAACGAGACCACGCGCAACGCGATCAGCCACGGCATGAAGGCGCTCTCGGACCATCCCGCGGAGCGGCGCAAGTGGGCGGCGGACTTCGAGGGCGTAGCGCCGACGCGCGGTCGAGGAGATCGTGCGCTGGGCGAGCCCGGTGATCCACTTCCGGCGTACCGCCACGCGCGACTCGGAGCTGGGCGGGCAGAAGCTGCGCGAGGGCGAGAAGATCGTGCTCTGGTACAACTCGGCGAACCGCGACGAGCTGGCGTTCGTGGAGCCGTACCGCTTCGACGTGACGCGCACGCCGAACGAGCACGTGGGCTTCGGCGGGCCCGGCGCGCACCACTGCCTGGGCGCGAACCTGGCGCGGCGCGAGATCACCGTGGTGTTCCGCGAGCTCTTCCGGCGTCTGCCCGACCTCGAGATCAGCGGCGAGCCCGAGATGCTGCATGTCGAACTTCATCCACGGCATCAAGCGCATGCCGTGCCGGTTCACGCCGGGTGGGAAGCGCTGAGCGGGAAGCTTCGCGGAGGTCGTTTGAAGGCGCTGTTCGCTCACGGTCATCGGCGACCGCCCGGTGTGATAGGATCCGCCATCGATCTCGAACAGGCCCGCGTCGCGTACGAGCGCGACGGTTAGTGGATCTCGCCCACCTTGTTCACGGCGGACGAGGTCGCCCGGTTCCGCGACGCAACTGCTCGCGTGATCGATGGCGTGTACGAACGAGGGACGGCACCGACACTCTGTCTCCCGTTCGACCCCGAGCCGCACGATCTTCGCAAGATCGACAACGCGTGGTGGGCCAATGGTGTCCTCGCCGCGCTGGCCAGCGATGCTCGTCTGGCCGAGATCGCGGCTGCGCTGCTCGGTGCCGAGTCCGTGAGCGCTGTGGCAGGACCAATTGCTCTACAAGCCGCCCGGCGGACCCAGCGCGACGAACATCGGATGGCACCAGGACTGGGCGAGTTGGAACACCGTTGCATCGCGCGATGCGTTCGTCACCGCGTGGGTTGCCTTCGACGATGTCGACGACGAGAACGGCGCGATGCAGATGATCCCCGCCAGTCACACGTGGGGCCTGTTGCCGGGTGCGAGCAACTTCTTCGGCCGTGATCGCGACGCGCAACTCGCGGGCCTAGGGAGGGCCGCGTCGCCGAGCCTCGTTCGATCGTGCTGTCCGCAGGTGGCCAGGTAAGCTTCCATCATCCGCTGACGTTCCATGGCAGTGGGCCGAACACCGTCGGATCGCTTGCGGCGCTCGCTGGCGGTGCACTTCTTCGACGGCTCGGTGACCGCAGTGTCGGAGTCCGGTGGCTGGCGGCACTACAACCTCGCGCTGTTCCAAGAACGAGGGGGCCAGCTGGGTGAGCCCTATCGCTTCGACGATCTCTGCCCGCTCGTGTATCCCACGACATAGCGCTCATTCTCGAGGCACTACGATGCCTATTGCCTCCAGGTTGCCGACGGGGACAGACCGAGCCGCCTGCTAGACGATGTCGTCGGGGATCTATCCCGAGGGCACGAGCGCTGGTCTCGGCTGAGGCGCCCGCCTGCGTTCAGGCCAGCACCTCGACGCCATCGCGCCCAGTGGCCGGTGCGAGAAGCTCGCGCGCCGAGTTCTCAAGCCATGCCCGCGGCGGGCACCAGGCGGGCACGAACCAGCACTCCTCAGCAGGTCTTGAGCGTCCGGACGGCCGAAAAGTGCTGAGAAATGCTGAGCCTACTTCGTCTGGGGATTTTCGATTCCCCCGCCTCCACTGTTGCAAGCAATTCGAACCACCCTCCGAGGCCTCGTCGAGTACGTCGAGAAGCTCGAGGGCGGTCTCGGCCTGGTAGTACGGCCAGCCCACCTCCAGATCGTACGGCGGTGGGCGAGTGGCTCTGGCAGCGGTCGCCGACTGCGCTCGACGTGCATCTCGAGATTCGTCAAGTATACGGACGACAATACCGCCGATCCAACCCCGAGGCTCAGCCGTTCTCGTGTCGCATCCGTCACTCCGAAGGCAAGGATTTCTTCGGGGTTCGTTCGCTTCGGATGGGCTCTACCTGGGCTTGACGGTCCGGGCCGAGGCTCGTAGGCCACCGCGAGTGGATTCCGGCGGACTCGGGCAGCCCACGAACGCACTCCGGAGCGCATGACGACCCCGGTGCGCCCCGCGTCGTCGCGCGTCAGTATTACCCAGCGGTCGCAGGCGCGCGATCCGGTCGAGGGATGGTGGAACAGCTCGCGGGCACGGCGACCTCGGCCATCTAGCAGGATGTTGAAGTTAATCGTTTCAATCATCTGGGCATCTGGTCCTCATGATTGCGGAATCGACCGCCTTCGTTCCCCGGTTCGTTGTCGTCGCTAGCGCCGACGACCCACCAGCCTTCCAGCCTCTATGCCGGAGCGCCCGAGGGAGCAAGCGTGTCATCCGGACGAGGTTGTACGCGGCCCGACCATGTAGGCCCAGTGCCCGCTCGACCCCACGATACCCGTCCGTTCATCCTGCCGGGATCGTCTTGCCCTGCCGAAGATCTCCTCGACTCGCTTCCGGAGCCTGCTGACTCACTCCGTAGCCCGCATGACGAGTTGTCCGGCCGTCGATGCTCGATCGGCGGTTGCCGTGTTCTGGGCCACGTGCGTCACGCCAGCATCCCGGACGCTGGCGACGATGCGCACGTCGTAGCCCTTGTCCGCTCCCAGTCGGTATTCGACTCCGCAGCCGTCTCGCAGATGAGCGCCTCCGCTCGGCCGTCGCATGGGGCGATCGAGAGGTCGACGCACATCCCGTTGCGGTTCTCCATCAGACGTGCCCCGGAGAAGCAGCTTCGGGCCTCCTTCCCATGCTCTTGCGCATCGAGCCTGGGGTCCGTAGCTCCACTCGTGGGTATCGCCGCTCCTGGCGCTCACCTCGGAAGTCGACCGTCGTATTTCGATCGCCGTCCGTTTGTCCGTTCCCTTTGCGGTCTTTCGGCCGGAAGCCTTTGAGACCCAGTTTCCGGATCAGCGTCCTGTCGACCGTGAAGTGATCCGAGGAGATCAGCGGGCCGCCTGAGTCACGACGACCCTCGAAAAACCGCCGAGCTACCTCGTGCTTCGATGAGGTCGGTTCTGCTGAAAGCCGAGTGGTCGAAGGCATCCTCCTCGGATCCCCATGTCCAGAAAGAAGCGGAAGAGCAGATCGTACTGGAGCCGCTCGCAGAACTGGCGCTCGCCGCGGACACTGTAGAAGGCGCCGCGATCAGGAGGGAGCGACTTGAGCAGGGTCTCGGGCGGGATCGAGTAGCGGCCGTCGTCCGAGTACATGCGACGAAGAGCGGCGACAACCGCCTGCATTGCGGTCGGCGATCTCTTGATCCGTTGATCAGTGGTTCTTGGGGACCCGCTGCTCGGGGGTCTAAGGAGAACATGCCGCCGATTCGTCCTCTCATCGCCACCACCTCCGCTGGGGAGTTATCAAATGGCAGGTCGTTTCGTCAAGCTAAACACAACCGTTTCGGGCGTGCTTTTCAACATCCTGCTGGGGAAAGCACGGCGTAGCGGCCGTGCGAGACGACCTTCGCGCCTTCACCACCTTGTCGCTCAGGCCCGTGAGCGACCACCGCGCGACCTCGTCCGGCAGGGGCAGTGTGCGAAGGAGGTTGGCGAGGTTGTCGCCAGCGCGTGGAGCTGGATGCGCACCGCGTTGGCCCGGAAGGTCGTGGCTGGTATTTCTGCGATTCGCGGCTCGATGGCGCGTTCGGCAGAGGGGCAAGTCGCGCTGGGGCGTCATCCGTAGAGTTCAGCTCAAGCTGGACGCGGGGCTATTTCTGTCCGACCCGAGAGGGCAGGAGGAGGTTCGCTCTCCCTTTCAGGGAACCAGCCGTTGGGCAACCAATGCACGATACACAGTCTCTGCGATCAGCGCTATAGCCGTCTGGCGTACAGTGACCATCTTTCGGATAGTACAACCGCGCTGGATCCTCATTCTGCTGCATTGCTGGGAGAACGTCCACGAAAAGGACTCCGCGCGTCGCTGCCCACGCGCCAGCCTGTTGGGCAGGTATGTGCTTTCAACGGTCCAGGGACCCTTTTGCGGAATATGAACCAGAACCAGCTTGGCCCCAATGGAGTTCGCAAGATCGGCCATCCGACCGTATTCCTGCTCCATGCTCAGCCAGTCCTTTTCGGTGATAACCGTTCGGCTTATAGAGTTCGTTCCAATGCGGGCGCAGCTTGCGATCCAAGTATGTGCGCGCAGGATCAGGCGGCTCCAAATGAGAGCGGCGGTAAATCATCGCGCCCACGTCTCCCCGAGTTCCTTCGCTTCTCGAGTCCAAAGGAAGCCAGTCAGATCCCGCGCGGACCGCGTCGATCCCGAAGTATGTATCCACTACGTCGTTGGGAAGCACACCCACGATTACCAGGTCCGGCCGGTATGACAACCCATATTTCTCCAGCAACATTCGTTCGGTCGGCGGGAAATAGCGCGGAATACCCGCCTTGATCACCTCGATATTCCGGGTGGTTTCCTCTGTACGCTTGTTGAGTTTCTCCTCCAGCTTGCACAGGTAGGTCTCCTCGAAAAGAGCGCCCACGCCGTAGGTGAAACTGTCTCCGAGTCCGAGGATCCTGAATGTGCCCGGTGCCTGACCTTATCATGTTCTGTATCGCGAAAGCCCGCGCTGTTGTGCCTGTAATCGTATCTGAACTCCGTTGTTTGTCCGGTCTCGTGGTTCAAGGATTTCATCTTGTAGGGCAGATACGGGTCCGGAGCGTAACCGCCAAATACCTTCACCAGGGGTGGCGCCAGCGAAAGACTCGAATCGCGGCTTCGGCTGCAAGCAGCCCGATCAGCAAGCTGACCAGGCTCGCTGCGACAATTAGCCCGGCCCGTTTCAGCGCACGCATGGGCTAGAATTGACTGTCAGATTTTGCCGTTCACAACCAACAGCCGACCGGCGATTTCTTGCGCCATGTCCGGCTCGAGGGCGGCCTCAGTAGCGATTTTGCATAAGCGGTCTCATCGGACGTGATGAGGATGTATGAGTTGGGCTGATTCTTCTACCTGATTACGGACGCCAAGCCTGGAGCGGAGGCAATTTGGGCCGACGCGAACGCCGAGGGTATCGCCCCTGCGCGGTCCGTACAACTCCCCGCCGGGACCAAGGATCGAGCCGCGCGATGTCGCCGGTCAAGTAGCAAGACCATCCTGCCGAAATCCTGCCGGGGCGCGCGGCGCGTGCGGACGCGGACGACGCTCACGGGGCGAAAAAGCCAGCTACTGCCGTCGTCGGCGTCGTGGAGTAGGGGCCTGAGCGGGTTCGATTCCCCGCCTCCACTCTCAACGTATTGATCCCCTGGCTTTCGAGCCAGCGGGGCGCTTGGCGGGCAGGAGTTCCGCCCCGAAGACCCCAGCGACCGGCGACCCTACACTATCTCTTGGCCTCGTCACGCAGCACGGAGAGCAGGTCCGTCGCGAGCTGGGTGATCCTCTCTGGTCCGGCCGGGCCACGCTGCGAGGAGCGGCGTGCCGCGGCTCTCGAGGTTGGTCGCCGCGGCGCCGGGGTCGCCGCAAGGCGAGCGCTTCGAACTCCCACGCCCGGTAGGCGATCCGCCGAGCCGAGCCGTCCGAGTCGTCCGAGCTGGCGGCGTGCTCGAGGGCTCAGCTTGAGAGCCAACTAATCCTTGACGCGTGACGCCTGGTGGCGGCACAGGGCGGAAGCGCTCCCAGGGCAGCATAGGCACCGGTCACCAGGGTCGCGACGCCGGGGTACAGAACCCAGGGCGACACGAGGCCGAGCAGCGCGCTCAACTGGAGAAGGGTAGGGACGGTGACGGCTCGGGCTAGGACGTTGAGCCAGGCCGAGAAGGCAACCCTCTTCCCGAAGAGGCGGGCTGCGCCGCATGCGACGAAGCGCGTACCCGAGCACCGCGACGAGCTTCCAAACGAAGACGAGAACGGCCGAGGCGAAGCCGAGCAGGACCAGTCCGATGACCCGGTAATGCCGGTACCGTTCCTCGAGCCAGGTGCCGTCGAAACGCACATTTTGCCATGCCTCACTTTCTGCGGCGGTCGCAGGAACGACGGAGAAGGTCCGTTTCGGCAAATTTAGTCCCGAGCGAGCTGTCCGGGCCGATGATCACCTCCCGGCGTGTGACGAGTACCAAGGGGCGGTTCCGGTCCCGTCGGCGCGTCGAGCGGGCGTAGGGTGCCGAGCTCTCGATCGTCCCTGATGTCCACCCGCATGAGGATGCGTCGATTCGGAGCGACCACGTCGTAAGGCTGGATGACCTCCGTCAAGACACCGCTTGCGGTGAATTCGAGGACCGGTACCCGCGGCTCCAACCATGGGATGGTTTCGTCTGCGCGTGGGAACGAGCGAGACCTCACCCAGAGAACGATCAAGCACGCGCAGAGACACGCGAGCGTCAGCAGGTATCCGAACGCGCTCCGCGGTCGCGGGCGTCCACGACGCGCGGTAGAAGCGAGGATCGAAAACCGCGCGAAGGAACTGGGAGGAGGTAGCTCAACCTTCCGCTCAGGAGTCGATTCCCATCATCATTCGCTCCCTCGCTGTTCGGGAAGCATGGAGAAGGGACAGGTCCCGCATCGTTCTCCGAGCCGGCTCACTTCCTTTGTCGCCTGCCGGTCGATGGTCCAGCGGCCATCCTCCATCACGAGATCTGATCAGCCCCTCTTGGGGCTTCTCTCCCTCGCTGCTCCAGCGAGATCCGAGCCTTGCGCGCTTGCGGATCCGGCGATCCGCACGTCCGACCACCGGGCCCTGCCAAAGACGTCGAAGAACTCCGTCCAGCAGTCGCCGTCAGCTTCCCGTTCCTGCGGCAAGTCCGCCCCTGCAGGTCTGCGAGAGGTGTTTCCGGATGCGACGTCGGAGTTTGCTTCCTGGCAGCGCCGTACAACTCTTCGCAGCGTCATGCCGGGCGAACCCAGGTCCTCGTCCCGGTCGATTCGCTACACAGTGCCTGCCCGATGCATTCGACTGCACCGAGTCCTCTCTCGGCGTGTCGGCCGAAGGGTCAGGCCCCAGCGCCTCGCGGTCACACGCGCGAGGTGTCGTCGAGGGCGTCGCGACGAGCGTCTCGCCGTCGGGTGTGAACCTCACGTCGGCGATGTGGTTGATGCCATCCTGCCTGGGTTCGTCGAGGGTCAGGGAGAGCCTCTCCGCCGTCGGCGTGCCAGATGACGACGGTTCCGTCCATTCGCGCGCCCGCGATTCGCTCGCCGTCTCGGATCGAAGGCGGCCCCCTCCCCGCTGTGTCCACCGGAGGAGATCGTCTGGGGCTCGCTCGTCGTCTCGAGATCCCATTGCATCACCTCCCCTCGAAGCTGGGAGTCGTCACGAGGCGCGTTCCATCCGGGCTGAACCACGCCCAATCGAGGTTCCCGGAAGGGCGCATGGACTTCGCGAAGAACACTTCCATCCGCGGTGTTCAGGACCGACGCCGCGTTGCTCCAGCAGATCACGGCGAGCCGGTTCCCGTCCTTGCTGAAGCCCGGAACCCCCGCCCTTGCAAGGGATCGATTGGACGAGGTGGCCGGTGTCGACCTCCCGGAGATCGACGGCGTTCGAGGCTCAAGCCGTCCGCATCGGTCCAGGTCACGACCGGGTAGCGCCCATCGTCGCTCAGGGTCAGAAATGGCTTTCCACGGAGGTCGAGGGGGGAGCTCTGCGATCTTCCTTCGATCGACGAGATTCCAGATGTTTGAGTGTCCCGCCGAGCGTGGCGACCACGCGGGTTCCGGCCTTGTTCACGTCCCAAGCACGGGCCCGACCTTCATCCGCCGTCCAGAGATCAAACGCACGCGTGACGACCCCAGTCGTCGGGACCGACTCCGTGAAGCGCCCATCCGCCGATAGCGCCAACAGCCGATCGGTCGGCGTGAATCGCGCGACGACATCGCCGTCGTTCGATTGCGATCCGATCCTCCTGAGCGTCTCGCCTGTCCGCAGAACGATGAGCTCGGACGATCCGCTGATTGCAGAGGCGACCGTCCGGAAGTCGTTGTCTCGGACGGCACCCTCGACGGTCCATCGGCTGCGTTTCGGTCCGTGCATCGAGGATCGAATACGGTCGGAGATCGCGAGGATCCGGGAACCGCCGTCGTCGAACTCGAGGTACTCCGCCCGTCTTGTCGCGTTCTGGGGGCAACGTCGGAGCCGTGAAGGCGATGACGGAAGTCGATCTCGGGGTCGCCGATCGTCCATTGCCAGATCTCGTCGTACCAGGATCGCCCGAGGGCTTGTCTCCCGCGGGAGAGAACATGAGAAGGGTTTCCCCACCTGGGGCTTTGACGGAGCCGATCGGGTTTCCCGTGGCGGCATCGAGCACGCGTATCGTGCCGGAGGACTCGCTGAGTGCGATCGCGTTTCCCGCTTGAGTCGGTCGCGATCTCCTGGCGAATCCAAGCCTCCCTGCGGCGGCTGCTGCCAAAGCCGGCGACGAGACGAGACGTCGAGGAGTGAGAGGTCGCGCCAGGCGGCAACGACCACCCCGGTCACGACATCGTTTCGCGCGACGACCGCCAATCGTGGGAGTGGCGTCGCGTCGAGAGGGCCAGTTCGATGGGCAGCGTGGTCGTCTCCCACGAAAAGCGTCCTCAGCCCGCCAGCGCAGAAGGCTCGACGGATCGATGACGGTGACCTCGCGGCCATCGCGCTGACCGCCACCTCGAGCGGGGATCGCTTCAGCGTCGCTCGGATCGTTCCCGTGGCAGGATCGACGATCTCGAGCGCGACGTTGCCCTGCACAAGACCAAGCGAGATCCGTCCGCACTGAAGGTCGCCCGCAAACCGGCAATGCAGCCGTTCTCGAAGGAGAATTCCGTGCCGGGGTCGGCTCGAAGCTCGGTTCCAGCGACGACGCGGACGATTCTCGCGCCGCTCTGGCGGCTCCACAGCTCGAACTGGAGGTGCGCCGCTGGTCGCGCGCGGGAACATCACCACTCGGTCCCCGTCCGGACTGATCCATCAGAGCGAGAACTCCGGGCGGCACCGTGGCCGGCCGGGTCTGCTGCGGGCGCCCCAGAGGCGATCGCGCTCGTCCGGACCCGTTAGCACCAGCCGACCGTCCGGTCCCGAACGCTGCGCGGTAGGGCTCGAGGCTCGCGAGCAGGCGGTTCGCTCGGGCTCCAGGTGACGCCACTCCCAGCCGCGGTGCTCCTGAGGAGCGGCTTCGAGCAAACGAAGCGCTTCGTCGTCTCGACCTTTGTCAAGGCGCCTGATTGGCTTCGAGGATTCGGCGGGCGTACTCTGCACGCCGCACACTGGAACTCGTTGGCTCTGGTAGAGCAGCGTCGCAGAGCCCGGCGACGCAGAAGAACGGCGACCGACGCGATCTGCAGTCGCTGCCTGGTCCTTCTGCGTCGGAGGGCGCGGGCGGAGGCTTCCTCGGCCAGCCTGCGTTCCTCGGCCTCTCGGCGTCTACGCGGCAGGTCGCGGATGCGCTCGGCAACTTCCTGGGCGCCTGCTGAGGCGGCGCGCCGGATCGCCGTCGATCATCACCGCGATGTCGCTGCGCAGGATGGGATCGTGGACCGACCTCTCCCCAGCCCGCGGAGATGGGTCGATCTCAGGTCTCCGACGGCGAGCTCGAAGAGGATCACACCGAGCGCGTAGATGTCGCCTTGGATGGTGTGCGGCAATCCGCTCAAGCTCTCGGGCGGCGCACAGATTCGCGTACCGGCAAGTCCCTGAGGGTGGTCGGATAGATCGGGTTCGGTCATTCCCGCCGCAGTGATCTGATGCTCTGCGAGTCTTCCGGGGTCGGTGAGCACGCCAGTTCCAAAATCCGAAAGGCAGGACGGGAGTCCCGTCCTCGGCTTCGCGGATCAAGACGTTTGCAGGCTTGAGGTCCTTGTGCGGGATGCCGACGGAATGTGCGGCCGCGAGGTGCATCGGCGATCCGTGCGACGAGGTCAGGCGGATCTCCAGGGGAGCTTCTCGGCGCCGCCTTGCGCGCTGATCCATTCTCCCAGGTTGCCCTGCGCGACGAACTCGCTTTCGAGAGAGATAGGGAGGGCGCTCGAGCTCGAAGTCGTTACAGGCGAACGATGTCGGGACGCTCGCCGAGAGCCTCTCGCAGGAGCCGGAGGATGGTGAGCTCGCGCCGAAGGGAGCGCAGCCGAGCGGGGTCGAGACAGAACTTGAAGACACGGGCGTCGTGCAGCTTCGCGTGTCGAGCGAGCCAGACCTCGCCGAAGCCGCCTTCCCCGAGCTTGCGTTCGAGGCCCGCAGTGATCGCGCCGAGGCACCGGCACCCCCACACCTGGCCTCCATCCGAGGATCTCCTCGTTCTCCGTCCGGCGGCGCGCCGTCGCGGGATCGGGTGGCGACGCAGGGGGCTGACTCCTTCGATGCCGACTTCGAACAGGTCGATCGGCTCGTCCACTCCTTCGAAAAGTACTGACCATGGGCCAGCCACCGCACCCGTTCCGGATCCACGCCGAGCTCCGAAGAGCGTGGCGAGACAGGTGGATGCGCGCGTCTCGAAGACGCCGCGCGACAGGGAGGACCTGTCCAGGAAGGGCCGCCTGGAGCGCTCGCTCGCACGGTCCCGGGGTCGTCCTCGACACGATGGGGACGCGCTGACTCCGAAGGGATCGAGGCACGCCGATCTCATCGAGGTCGGGAGCGCGATGCGGGGGTGGGCCATCCCACTGGAGCTCGAGCCGGCCATCGAGATCTGGTGCTGGATGCGCAGAGCGGCGCTCGCCGCGGCACTGGCTGTTCGGAAGCGTGCAGAGAATCGACCCCGACGAAGCCGAGGGAGGTCTCCACCCGGCGTATCGCCTACGGCCGTCTCGTACGAGTCGCCGGCAAGCAGCGAGGCACTCCCCGTACTCGTCCGGCCGCAGCCGTGATTCGAGCGAAGCGGCATCCGCAATCTCGCCCATCATCGACGCAGCGAGCCAAGAGGTTGCTGCCGTCAGAGGCGATTCCCCACGAGCCGCTGGAAGCAGCCGTTCCGTGGGGTTGCCGTACAGAGACGAAGCACAGCCAGGATGGCGAGTCCGGCGCGAGCCTCCGGCGGTGGCAGCGCGCTTGGCGCAAGCTCTCCCGCAATGGGAATGCCGGTCGTCGCAAGCCGGTAGAACTCCTCGAGACCACGGCCGCATGGCGATCCGATACGTCGGTGAGGGTGCCGACGACCGCGCGCGCGCCACCTCCGAACGAAAGCTCTCCGACGATGCTCGCCGGGTCGTCCTGACGTGGGCCAGGGCAGAACGGCCAGCGGGACCGCGGGTGCCGGCGCAGCCGTTCAGGAAGACGAACGGGGAGCCGGAGAGGATGTTGGCGATCTCGCCCGCCGACAGGATCAGCTCGTCCGCGACCAGGAGCCCGACCGTGCCGTCGTCGCGGTGCTCCAGATGGCCGCAATGGTGTAGGATGTCGACGCCCTCTGCGAGGCGACGCGCGAGATCGTCGACGGCCGCCTGGCCGCCGGAGGAGGAAGCTCGTATTGCCCGTGTCCTCGAGGAAGCGGCTGAGATGCTCTCGGACGGTGGTACCTTCTGCCTGCGCCTTCTCGAGATCGCCGCGCGGGTCGGAGGCGACGACGAGGGCCTTCCAGCGGTCGCTGGTTCGGCGCCTCGGCCCTCTACCGCTTCCCGCTCTCCTGACGAGCCGTCGGCCGACGGCGGAGGCGTGAACTCGCAGAACTCTCGGCCGTCGTGGAACAGCTCGAAAGGAAAATCGTCTTCCGACAGGAAGAGCAGCACGGCGATGAGTGATCTGCTCGAGCCGTTCGCGAAGGTCGGGCGGGACCAGATTGTGGTAGAGACGTTGGCCGAGAGCTGCGGCTTGTGCGGCAAGCTCGGCGTCTCGGCTCCTCCGAGGAGGGTCGCGATCTGCTCGCGGCATTCCACCAGGGTCGGCGTCGAGACCTCGTGCTTGAACTCCTCCTGCGTCGTCGCCCTGTCCTGGCGTTTCCGAGCCGGTAGGTCAGGATGCCGCCCTTCCGATCGACCTGCAGCCACGCGAACGCGGTCATCTGAACCCCCGACACTTCACCGAATCGTACGATTCATTCGGCGCTCTCGCAGCAGGAGGCGAATCCGGTAGCGAACTTTGGCCCTGCGCTCGCGAATCTCGAGATGATAGTGCCCCGGATCGAGATTCGTCGCGACAAATCTCTCGCTCCGCACCGCGTCCCGTGCGGCGACCAATCGTGGGCCTCCGCCTTCGACGCGACGGGCTCGATCGCAACCCGGTTCCTCACCGCGCAGAACCTGTAACCCGAGGCGAGTCCGCGTCCCCGCGCGAGGCTCGATCAACAAGTCGACCCGGAGCTCGCCCTCACCAAGATCGAGCTGAAGCACGACGTTGCGGGTGGTTCTTCGATACTCTGGGACCCGCGCCTGCCCCCGCCGGCGCACCAGCCGGAAGCGGCTCGACGCCGACTGGGCACGCGAGGGTCGATACCACTCCATTCCGGATCTGAAGAACGACTCGCCGCACGAGCTCCCGGAACGTTCTCTCGACCTGCGTCGCCGTATCCAGCCACCGCGGGCGAGGGCGCCACCTCTCCCTCCGCAATCTCGGTCGACAGCTTGGGCTCGCCTTCGGCAAGGGGGCGCCGGCGGTCGCGAGTGACGCCGCGAAGGAGTGGAGATCCGCGAGCCGCTCGCGGCACGGCGTGCACCATCCGAGGTGTCGCGCGACACCGGGATGCGCCCGCTGAATCTCCACCGCGGAAGGTCCATCCACTCGGACAGCCGATCCTGAATTTCCTCGCAGCCGTAGAGCAGTCGCATGCGCGCGCATCGTCAGGAGGCAGGGTATCCGTCGTCGCGACGTGCACTCGACGGAGGGTCGTCCAGCAATCCGAGCATGATGCAACGTGCTCGAGGGCGGCCTGCCTCGTCCTCTACTGGGACCGACGTTCGGCTGGTCGACTCCGAGAAGAATCGCGATGGCATCACGGTGCGTCATTCGCGGTCCCTCTCGCGATCGTACCGAAATTCTTCGAGTCGCTCGCGCAGCCTCTTCCTCCAGCGTTTCAGCTTGGCAGCCACGGTGTCTCGACTGAGGCTAGGCCTATGGCGATCTCCCGGTCCGGAAGGCCCTCGACGAAGTGTCGATAGAAGATCGACTTGTCGGTCAGGTCAGAGCGTCCATGAAGGAAAGCGTGCGGCGCAGGATCTCACGCCGTTGCGACTGCTCCTCGGGCGGCGGCTCGTCGAGGAATCTGATCCCGTCAGGTCGGTCAAGGGCGCTTCGGGGGCCCGCCTTCGGGCACGCTGCAAATCAGCGCCACTGGTTGCGAAACGCCAAGAATAGATACGCCTCGAGCGAGCGGACGCTGGAGAACCGATCATGAGAGTGCATCTGCTCGAGCTTTCGAAAGCCGCCGGCGAGCATCTTCGCCCACGTTTCCTGGGAGGCGTCGTCTGCCAAATGGTCATCTCGGGACCACGCCTTCCAGGTGCCGTCCAGGTGGCTACGAACCTCCTCGAACCGAGGATCGGGTTGCGATGTGAGACTCGAGAGCAGGATGCGCATCACCTCCTCGAGAGAGTAGGGCAGCTCGCGAGCCATCCTACCTCCCTCGTTCTGGGTCAGGGCCTGCAAGGAGAACGAACGCCGACCGTTCGCGGTGTCACCCATCGTGTTCCAGGGGCGGCGTTGTAGTCTCGCCGGTTGACCAAGTAAAGGCGGCGTTTCGTGCCAGCGCCTCGACCGCGCGACATCGCAGCCGCTGGTCGCGTCGATTCGCGTGATCGCTCCGCTTTCTCGCAATCGCGCGCCAGAGGCTCCCGTCGCGGTGACACGAACGGCCTCGTGCGTGCGTTCCTTGGTCGAATCGAAAGCCGTGCGCTTCGGCGAATCCGGGGCCCCGCACCGCATCACGTGTGGCGGCTTCCGCGACCGAGTTGCGTCACGGCCGTCCACTGGGAGGGAGATGTCGATGCGATCTTGTCGGGCGCGGCTCGATCTTGTTTGGCGTGGCACCGAGGGCGCGTCAGAAGGCGATCCTTGCGGCGAGTCTCGTCGCGTTACTCCTCGCTGGCGAGGGCGTCGCACAGGGGGACCTGCACCGTCCCCTCGCGACGTCCGTGTCGATCACCCCCCTCGGAGCTCACGGGCGGTACTTGCGCGAGCGGTGAGCCGTCGAACTACACGCGTCCGAGGGCCGAGACCCGCGGATGAGGCGGAGGAGCTGCACGTCATCGGGGTGTACGAGGAAGGCGCGCTCGGCGGCGGACGGTCGCGTGGCCGGGCGCGAACACCCCGCGGGAATCGTGCGCGTTCACGTTCGAACCCGGCCGAAGCCGGTGGTCCTCTTCTTGAGCTCATATGAGCCGGTGCAGTGGGAGCTCTCGCTCGACGCGGGGGCTCGTCTGAGCCGCGTCTTCACCCAGGGCTACCATGAACAGACCGTCGTGGGCGCCCCGGCCAACACGACCATCGTGCAACAAGGCCCGGAAGGAGCCTGTGGCTATGCCTGTGGGTGGGAGGTCCGCCACAATTCCGGGGGCGGCAGCTTTCTCGGCATGATCGGCCACGCACGCTTGGCGACCGGCCTGAGCGAGAGTTCCTTCAGGGTTGCTACGCCGGATCGCGTTTCGAGGTCCCCCTTTCGGGACGGCGACAGCCAGCTGGATCGTCCAGGTCCACTGCCGGGCGACGAGACACTGGCGCGCGAGGAGGTCCGCTTCCCGGGCTGTGAGGCGATTCTGCGCGAACGCGATGGATATTGCCTGACGGCCTTGAGGCGGCGCGCTGGAGGTCATTGGCCTGAGCTCGGGGACGATGTGTTCGATCACACCGACCGCCGCGCCGATGGAGTCCTTCGCGGGGGCTTCCATCGCCTGGCGCGGGGAGTTCGCCTACTTCTGTGGCACGGACGGGCTCACCCGCGTTTCGCTCGTCGACGGCAGTTTCGAGACTCCGAATTTGTCGTGTGACGCCGTCACCGGACTTCCTGGACGGCATCCTGCTCATGCCGCCGCGCAGCGACCCAGAGGCGAATGGCTATCGTTGGTACGCGAGCTACGACGCAATCCTCGGCAACCAGGTGGACGCGATCTTTCCCGAGGTCCATCGGAATTCGCGTATCACGGCGCACGGTGGTCTCGTACTGAGCGCTTGGCATTCCACGGCGACGATCGATGTCGCGGACCTGTTGCGCGGCGTCGCGCGTCGTCCGATCGAGTTGCAAGGCTACGACGACTGGATTTACGGACTTGCCACGACGGCGGCTGGATGGCTCGTAATCAGCGGACCGCACCCGGAGAACTCCCTCTCGATCTTCGATGTCCGCACGGGCCGGCGCCTCCGCGACCTCCACCTCGCCCGGCCCGCGACGGGCCTCTCCTGTCTGGCCGGCAGACCAACGCCCTGCAAGTCGTGCCCCTCCCGAAGGAACCGCCTGGCCGTGCGACCAGCTGATCTATCAGCCCGGCGGATCCCGATTCCTGAACTTCAGCATACGTCGGCGCCGTTTTGCTCCGAGTACGAGAAGCTCAAGCTGTCATGGCGCATTACGATCGCAAGACCCTGTACAAACGAGGCCTGGAGCTGACTGCACCGCTACCGTAGTGGCCCAGTAGGCCCTGGGCCGCAGCGTCGCCCGGCGGGTAGTCAACGGTGTGCCCGGCGGTCGCGCCGCGGCAGGCGCAGGCGGGCACGAACCAGCACTTCTCCAGCAGGTTTCGAGGCTGAAGGCGGCCGAGAAGCTGCTGGCACTACTCGTCTGGGGATTTTCGATTCCCCCGCCTCACTTACCAGCTGCGTTGCCTCCACCCATATTTCTGGGTAGCCTCGGTCGAATGGAAGACGACGCTCGAGATCCCGGATCCCGTCATCCGACGCGCGAAGGCCCCGCGCCGCTGCGACGCGGACAGACGCTGACGCGGCTCGTCACGGAAGCCCTCACGCGAAGCTCGCCAGGCCCGCTGCCCGAACACGCAAACCATGGATGCGCCTGCGGCCGGTGCGTTCAAGAAGGACCGGGCCGAGTCGCGGCGAATCCTCCGTCGCATCGAGCAGGAGTTCGAGGTCGTGGAACCAGAGGACCACGGTGATCATCGACACCAACGCGCTTTCCGGCATTCTTCGATGCCGACCCCGGCGCCGTGCGTGGCTTCAGAGCGGGCGGACGACATCGCCGTACCGGTGATCGTGCTCGGCGAGTATCGCTTCCGGTCTGCTCGGCTCGCGGAAGCGTCGCGCGAGAGAGGACGTCCTGGAGCAGCTCATCCGGTCGGCGCGCGTGCTCGAGGTGACCGATGCGACCGCCCGGCACTACGCGGCGATCCGGCACGATCTGAGGACGGCCGGCACCCCGATCCCCGTGAACGACACGTGGATTGCCGCGCTCGCGCGGGAGCACGCGCTGCCCATCCTGAGCAACCACGCGCACTTCGACGTGGTGAGAGATGTCCGCCGCACGTCGTGGTGACCGGGAGACTCTCGCGCGAAGGCTGCTTGGCGAATGAGCGCGACTGGGTGCGCGAGGCCGCGAAGGCAGGCTCGACCGCGAGCAGCCGGCGGAAGATCCGTATCGGCACGATCGCAAAGCCGCGCACCTGGGGGCGAGGAGGATCGAATGCGTTTTCATCCTGGGGCTTCCCACCGACGAGGTGCAGCGGCGCGAAGGAGTTCGGCACGGTCGAGACCGTCGCGGAGATGGCGCGGACAGCCGAGTCGCTCGGCTACCAGGGTGTGTACGTGACCGACCACCCCGATCCCGCCCGAGGAAGTTCCTCCCCGTCAAGAGGGCGTCATGCCCTCGAGCCGCCGTGGTGCTCGCTGTGGCGGCGGGCGTCACGACCCGCCTTCGGCTGATGACCAATCCGTACATCGTCGGCTACCGCTGGACGTTCTTCACGTCAGGCGAGGATGACTCCTCCATCCCGATTTTCCAGCAATCCTAGGACATCACCCTGCCGAGATCGCGTTAGAACTCGCATGTGACGGGCCGTCGCCGGTCCGGCATGCTGTGCGGCATGCAGACACGGAACATCGGCACGCTCCGGGCCACGATCGTTGGTCTCGGATGCAACAACTTCGGTATGCGCATCGACGAATCCGGGGCGAAGGTGGTCGTCGACGCCGCCCTCGACGCCGGTATCAACTTCTTCGACACCGCGGATATCTACGGCGGCACACTGAGCGAGGAGTTCCTCGGTCGGGCGCTCGGTTCGCGTCGCGACGAGACGCGTTGATCGCGACCAAGTTCGGAGGCCCGATCGACGACGACCGCAAGGGCGGCGCGTCCGCCTCCCACATCCAGCGGGCGTGCGACGATTCGTTGAAGCGCCTCGGCACGGACCGCATCGATCTGTACCAGCTGCACTTCCCTGACACCGACGACCGCGCCGGACGAGACGCTCGGCGCGCTCGACGCGCTCGTGCGGGCCGGCAAAGTGCGCGAGATCGGTTGCAGCAACTTCTCGGCCGAAATGCTCGCCGAGGCCGAGGCGACGCAACCGTACGAAGGGACTCGCGCGCTTACGTGTCGGTGCAGAACGAGTACAGCCTGCTGCGCCGCGCACCCGAACAGAACGGCGTGCTCGAAACGTGCAGGAGCTCGAACTTGCCGTTCCTTCCGTACTTCCCGCTCGCAAGCGGCATGCTCACCGGCAAGTACCGGCGCGGCGGCACGCGTCCCCGGCCGGCACACGGCTGGCGAACATGCCGGCCGAACGGCGGGAGCAGGCATTCGCCGACAAGAACTTCGACCGGGTCGAGGCGCTCGACGCCTGGGCGCCGTGATCGCGAGCCACTCGCTGCTCGAGCTCGCGTTCGCGGCGTTGCTGGCGCGTCCCGTCGTGGCGAGGCGTGATCGCCGGGGCAACGCAAACCCGAGCAAGTCGCCGCCAACGCCGCGGGGCGTACGTGGCAGCTGAGTGATGCCGACCTCGACGAGGATCGACACGGTGATCGAGAACGCGAAGCGCCTAACTATGCGAGGCCACTTCGGCGCGGTAGGCCTCGAGTCGGCGCTTCGAGCTCGTCCGGATGCGCCAGCGCGGGGAGATTGACCGCTCTCCATCTCGTCGGGCTCGATGCCCAACCGGTCGCGCACGATCGGGCGCAGGAACTCAGGTGGGGAAGAAGCGATCGTTCGTGCACAGGATGAAATCGGGTCGGGATCGTCCGGCAATGCGGTGATCGGCAACGGCTTTTCGAACGGCGTGCCCGACTGCGGGCATCACACTGCTGAAGAGACTCGGCCTGCACGTCGGGCGGGACATCGTGAGAGGAACGTCGCGATCGGATCTTGCGACGCGAGCTCCATCGCCGATTGCGGATGGCCGACGTTGCTCCACCATTCGCCGGCCGAAACTCGCCGGGGCGCGGCACCATGCCCGCGGTGAAGACCAACAACCGCACCGGTACCTTCTCGCATACGAGCGGCGCGGTGAATCCGCCGAGCGACTGCGCGACCAACACGATGTTCGTGCGATCGCCGATCGCGTCGAACACGACGTCGGCGTACTCCTCCAAGCCGCGACCGTCGTGGTCGGAGCCGAGGTCGGGCGCGACGACGTCGTGACCGAGCGCCTGTAGAGGGCGTGACGCGGTGCCAATGCCACGAATCCGAACCCGCGCCGTGCAACAACACGTAGGGTAGCCATATGAGTTCGACTCCCGCCCCCGTGAGAACTCACCGCAACCTACGCTCGGCGCGATGCCGGACGGGGGTTGGGAGACGTGGGAGTGGGACGAAACGCTCTTCCGCGGGCACCGCGTCCCACGCTGCGTACGAGACGGGACGGTCACCGTATGCGCCGGGGTTGGCCGAGGCGATGACCCGTGAGCTCGGACTCGACGGGCACGGCCGTCTGCTCGATGTGGGGTGCGGGCCCGGCGTCGTCGCGTTGGAACTCGCGGGATGCTTCGAGGCAGTCGTGGGGCTCGACGCCGACCGTGGCATGATCGACGAAGCGGCCCGGCTCGCCGACGAGCGGGGCGTCACGAACGCGGCGTGGGTACACGAGCGCGCCGAAGCGCTCCCAGCCGTACACTTCGGCCTCCCTTCCGCCGGGAGGAAGGGCCGCTCGGGCCTCGGCAGGCGAGGCTCGCTTCGAGCCGAGACGTCGGGAGTCGGCTCCACGGCGAGGCCGAAGGTACGGCGAGCGTGGCCTGACCCGCGTGCTTGCATGGAATGGCGAGCTCCAGATGGATGTCGTTCGGCTCGAGCGCGAAGAGCGCCGCGTCCACGTCGTCCGTCACGCGACACCCGCGGTGGAGATAGAAACGAACGCTGTTCTCGGTCGGCTGTGGAGGAGACGTACAGTCGCCGCGCGCCGAGCTCTCTCGCCCGCGCCACGGCCAGCTCGAAGAGCGTCCGCCCCACGCCCGCCTGCCGGTGCGCGCTGCTCACGTGGAGGAACTTGAGCTGGAGCCGGTCCTTGTCTCTCCCGATGAAACGCCCCTCGAGCACGCATACGCCGATCAGTGTCTCGCCCTCGAACGCCCCGTAGAACGTGCCGCCGTGATCGAAGCAATCGAGCAGGATCGGGCCGTAGTGTTCCTGCTCGCCCGGGGCCAGCCGCGCACGTCGAAGTACTGGGACTCGAGCACGAGCTCTCCGTCTCGTCGTGGCGGTAGGCCTTCTCGACCACCTCCGCGCGGTCGATCGACCAGACGTCGCCGACCTCGTGCCGCTCGAGCTCCTGATCTTCACGGTGCGGGCAGGGTATGCGCGAGGGCGGCCCGTGTCACGAGTCGTCCCGGTGCTCGGCGAGGACTTCGTCGATGGTGCGTCGGGAGATTCCGGCGAGACACTGGGTTGGCGACCGCGTAGTACGTGAAATGCGAGCGCGGTGGATGAGCGCCCAGCCGCGACCTCGCGCCCAGCGTCGCGTTGTCAACGGTGAGCGCGGCGCGGGTCTGAACTGTCCGGGCAGCGCGCATCAGTGCAGCGTGCCGGCTCCGGTGCGACCGACCCGAGCGAGTGCGACGCCTACGACATTCCGGGCCAGCTCGACTGCGAGTTCTTCGTCACCTGCGACAGGGACAGCGGAGGGATTCCGTTCCCGTTGGCTCTGGCGCGATGCGGTCCGATGGCCGGGCGGCGGATCCAGTCAGCGTCGTGGCTCGAGAGACACCGCGCACGGCGGCACACTGAGCGAGGAGTTCCTCGGCCGGGCGCTCCGGTTCGCGTCGCGACGGTGCGTTGATCGCGACCAAGTTCGGAGGCCCGATCGACGACCGACCGCAAGGCGGCGCGTCCGCCTCCCCATCCAGCGGGCGTGCGACGATACGGTTGAAGCGCCTCGGCACGGACCGCATCGATCTGTACCAGCTGCACTTCCTGACACCGCGACCGCGCCGGACGAGACGCTCGGCGCGCTCGACGCGCTCGTGCGGGCCGGCAAAGTGCAGCGAGATCGGTTGCAGCAGCTTCTCGGCCGAAATGCTCGCCGAGGCCGAGTGGAGTTGAACGTGGCGCAAAACCTGCTGGCAGCTGGCGAGGAGGAAGTGCGCTTAAATACGCTGGCGCGAGAGATGCGCGACTTCGGCGGCGAGCGCATCAGGCACGACCGGCGCGTCACCCGTTGCCGGGGCCGCGGGCAGATCCGGCCTGCAAATACTACATGGACGGAACCGCAGCCTACTGCCGTGAAGAGGGTAGGTGAGCGTCATTCCGGCGAGCAGCCAGCCGGGTAGCTCCCGCCCCTCAGCGGGAGTGCGACGAATGCGTGGCGCCGCCGGGGTGAGGGGAGGGCACCTCACACGGCGGCGCGTGCGGGGTCAGGAAGGCGGCGGGCGGGGTTTGGCTGGCACGACTCCGTGCGCGCGACATGAAGTCGCCTCGGGCGCGACTTTCGATGGGCGGCGCCGTCCTGAGACCGCGGTCGCGAACGCAGTCTCGAAGCTCCGGTTCCCCTATCGGCGAGGTTGATCCTTCACGGGTTCACTTCGCCTTGAAGAAATCCCGGTGTCCTTCACGCACGGTGCTGAGCGTCGTGGAGAAGCACGCCGGCGCGTCGCTGCCGTGGATCTGTACGGTCGCGCTCGTCGAGTCCGGCCAGCGCCGCCGCGATACCCGTCGGCAGGCTCGTCTGCCCTTCGCCGAGTTGTTCGCCGCCTTCAGCAGGATCTTCGACTTCCCGGCGGCTCCGCCGAGGAGCTTCAGACTCTGCGCCCCATCCGCCGAGGCGTCGCTGTCGCCCCTGTAGACGTGGCCAAGGAGGTCCGAGGGCCTCCAGCAGTCGTTCCCAGCGCACTGCATTCCGGCTACGATCGACCTCCAGCTTCCCGGCCGGACTGCCGGCGTCGTCGTACACGCACACGGTGTACGCGGTGCCGCCTCCCATCAGCGGGTCGCCGAAGTCACTCTGCCCGAGCGCCGGGCCGTTCAGCAGCTTCGCCAGGAGCTTCTCCTTTGCCGGCGACGTTCTCCTTCACGAGGAGCGAGCCCTTGGCCCAGTGTGGAGGCACGTCGTCGCCGGCTCGCCCGGGTTCAGGCAGCCGTTGATCGGATCACAGGAGTCACAGATTGCAGGCGTCGCCGTCGTCGCATTCGTACTGGCAGGTAGACGAGCGGCAGTCGCCATCGAGCGTATTGCCGTCGTCACAGTCCTCGGGGAACTCAGAGGTGCCGTTGCCGCAGGTCGGGCCGCCCTCGTACCGCACCACCGCGAAGACAGGGCGTTCGCGGCGTCTGGACGAGTATCCGGCGACGACGATCTTCCCGTCCGGCTGCAACGCCACGGAGTAGGCTGAATCGTCGGATCCGATCGGGGTGGTGACCTTGCCCGGTGCCGCCGAAGGTCGTGTCCAACGTGCCGTCCGGGTTGTACCGCACCACCGCGAAGACCGAGGTTCGAGCCGTCGTACGTGTATCCCGGCGGCGACGATCTTCCCGTCTGCCTGCATCGCCACGGAGTTGGCCTCGGCGGTTCGCCCGATCAGCGTGGTGACCTTGCCCGTGCCGCCGAAGGTAGCTGTCCAACGTGCCGTCTGGGTTGTACCGCACCACCGCGAAATCGTCGTTGCTGCCGCCGCTAGACGAGCACCCCGCGGCGACGATCTTCCCATCCGCCTGCAACGCCACGGAGTAGGCGCGGTCGTTCACCCCGATCGTCGTGGTGACCTTGCCGGTGCCGCCGAAGGTGGTGTCCAGCGTGCCGTCCGGGTTGTACCGCACCACCGCAAAGTCGATAGTTGCTGCCGTTGTACGAGGACCCCGCGGCGACGATCTTCCCGTCCGCCTGCAACGCCACGGAGCAGGCGAGGTCGCCGGACGACCCGATCGGCGTGGTGACCTTGCCCGTGCCGGCCCCGAAAGAGCGTGTCCAGCGTGCCGTCCGGGTTGTACCGCACCACCGCGAAGACGTGCGTTCGCTGCCGTTGTAACGAGCATCCCGCGGCGACGATCTTCCCGTCTGCCTGCAACGCCAACGGAGTGGGCCCTGGCTGTCGGAACCCGACCGAGCGTGGTGACCTTGCCGGTGCCGCCGAAGGAGCTGTCCAACGTGCCGTCCGGGTTGTACCGCACCACCGCGAAGACAGGCGTTCGCGACGTTGAACGAGTATCCGGCGGCGACGATCTTCCCGTCCGCCTGCAGCGCCACGGATGTGACGGCTGTCGTAGCGCCGAGCCGATCGAGGTGGTGACCTTGCCCGGTGCCCCCGAAGGTGGCGTCCAGCGTGCCGTCGGGGTTGTACCGCGCCACCGCGAAGTCGTACTTGCTGCCGTTGTCCGAGCGCCCCGCGGCGACGATCTTCCCGTCTGCCTGCAACGCCTACGGAGGAGGCGCCGTCGCCGGACGACCCGATCGGCGTGGTGACCTTGCCTGGTGCCGCCGAACGTCAGATCCAGGTCGCCGGGGGCGGCTGAGAGCAGGTCGCGCCAGCAGCGACCGCGAGCATCATCCCTAGAATCAGGCTGACGGGGGTTCCAGCACGCAGCACGAGGGCTCCTTCTGTCCGCACCTGCTTCGGCGCGAGAACGCTGAGACGGCGCTATACGAGCCGGCTCGATGCGGTCAAGGGCCGTATTTCGAGATTGCGCCCGACGGCTCAACTCCGCCCGGCACAGGGCGAAGTTGCGCGCGGGCGTCACCCCGAGGTGTCACTGGTCAAGCCTGGACGGGACTATTCGGTCCGGACGCGACCTGGCCAGGGTATCCTCCGCGGTCCGGCCAACTCCCGGACCAAGGATCGAGCCCCCCGCGCGATGTCGACGGTCGAGTAGGGCAAGACCACATCCTGCCGAAATCCGTGCCGGCGGCGCGGCGCGTGGGGACGCGGACGACGCTCACGGGGCGAAAAAGCCAGTCTACTACCGTCGCCGCCGTCGTGGAGTAGGCGCCTGAGCGGGTTCGGATTCCCCGCCTCCCACTTTCCTTGCCGCGAGATGACTCGGGATTCTTCGTCCCGAGCATCTCCCGCGGACACTTCATGGACACTTACCGCGAAGTACCCCTCGGCGATCCGCCGCCCGTGGCCGCGATCGAGGCCGGGCATCCAACGGCGGTAGTGGTCGAAGGCATCCGCTCGGACGTGCCAGCAGACCTCGGCCACCCACCCCGGATAGGTGTCCGGAATCGCTGCCCAGGTACTCCGGAACGAGCGCCCAGGTGTCCGGAATCCGGCCCAAAGTCGACGTAGCGCGGAACGGATCAGCGCTCGAGTGCCCGGCAGCGGAGTCTCCCGAGGTAGCTGGCGCTGGCTCGGCTTGCCGCGCCTGGCAGAGACCAGGCCGGCGGCGCCGTGAGTCTTGAAGACCCGGTACAGACGGCGGATCTGACGCTCGCCAGCGCGCCCAGCAGGCTCACCCGCATGCCTCTGGTGCCACTTCCGCCGTTCGGCGGTGCGAGTCATGATCTGCAACCGGTCCAGCTCCTCGTGGCTCAATGTCACGTGCTCCGTCATGCCACCCTGTGGCCGGAAACAGACATTTCCAAGTGGAGAAACCGGACATTTGCACTTTGGACCTACAATCCGGTGTCCGATATCGGACGCGCACCGATCCGTAGTTCGTCGATACAGATCTCTTTTGCCGGGCTCGCCCCGCAGATCGTGCGAAAACTTCGGCGCGCGCCAAGCTGAAAGGAGAGCCGGTCGACAACGCCGCGGCTCTCTTTCCATACTTCGGTCTCGGCAAAAGCTCCGCGTGTCGCTCGGCCGACGCTCTACTGCTGCAACCTGCGGCAGAGCCGGTCACGCTCGACCGCCGGGCCAGCAGGTCCGCCGGAGCTGTCGACCATCGGATGATCGCCCAGGCGAGGCGCTGGCAGGCTCAGAACGCGTGGCCGCGTGTGGTGCGAGTCAGCGCAGGCTGCCGGCTGGCACGTCCCGCTCAGCTCGATGCGGCGCGTCTTCTTCGCCGAACGCTCCCGGAGTTGTTCTGTCGGACAGAATGAGCCATTCGACACGCCGAGCGAGCGCGGCGCCGTCGTGAGCAGGCCACCGCCTGGAACGAAGGTGAAAGGTCGACGTCGCGAGGCAGGCAGTCCACGCTGGTCTGATTGACGTTGCCGGACAGAAGTGCACGGTAGGTTGGGCAGCACGGACCCCGCCGACACACCGCGCCTGCGTTGCAGCGGGCACGGGTAGGAAGTCGCGAAGATGTCGCTCAGATTGATGTAGACGATGTTGTTCGTCGGTAGGACACCTCCCCGTGAGCTGGAGCCGACCGAGCCGGTCGCGCTCGCGAGCTGACCGGGATGACGCAGGCGTTGGCGGGCGTCGAGTAGAACGCGTACGGCGCTCCGGCGAAACAGCGCGGTGCCTGCGCCGCAGCGCCCAGTGAGCGTACAGGTGGGGAAGGGGCCGACCATCGGGCAGTCGGTGTCGACGCCGCAGGTTGCGCGTCATTGTCGTTCAAGCAGACCTTGACGTCGGCCGAGGTCCGCCGATGCAGTGCGCGGCGTCTCCGCCGGAGCTCGCGACCAGCGGAAAGGTGTCACCGCTGCAGCTCGTGGCGTCGAAGCGCGGTGTGTCGCCGGTCGACGGCTGTGCGGCGGGGAAGTACTCGCTGTTTACCGCCGCCGGGTAGCAGCCGGCACCGAGGTCGGCGATCTTCGTGCCGCCGGCAGCGGGTGAAGAGCCCGCCGGCGAACGGTGGCGAGGGCGGCGGCTCAAACGACATCCCGCCGCAGGAAGCGCTCCCCGCAGCCGAGGTGAAGCTGAGCTGCGCTGGGCGTCGACCGTGGTCAGCACACAGATCCGCCGGCGATCGCCGAGCTTAGGCGATGTCGCTAGGGGATCGTTCTGCAGCGTGATCTTGGTCGCGGCAGGCGGAACGGCCGGGGCTCGAGACGCCATAGCAAGTCAGGACCGCCTTGCCGTCGCGAGCAATGAGCGCCGTCGACGCCGACGGGAGCTGGGGTGGCGGCTTCCGGACGGCGAGCGACGCGGTGCCCGCGCTCGTCGGTCACGGCCAGATCTTCGGCCGGGCTCTTTCCGCGCACCCGGTAGCAGGCATAGTCGTCGAGCCGCGTCGTGTGCGGGGCATTCACCGGCGGACGGCGCACACAGCTCCCGCGGCGAACGATCAAGAACGTGGTCGCCAGAAGCGATCCGTGTAGTCATGACACGCTTCTGCGAACTTGACGCCCGCGCTGGCAGGCCCACCAGTCACCACCGGAACAGCCGGATGGGTCGGCGCGTCGTGCGCGCGCTGCGGCCGCAGGTCCACACGCGCGCATCGCCCGACCGAGGGCAAACGAAAGCGCGCCGGAGCCATCGTCGAGGCGACGCTCAGGGCGCTTTCTCGGTGCCGCGTGCGGTGAACCTGGCTCGCCACCCAGTCAGCCGACGTCCGGGGCTGCACCTACTCCGCCGCACACGCCGTAGGTGCAGCTGTCGTTCGCCGTGCACGCGTCGCCGTCGTCACGGCGTGCCGTTCTCCGCTTGTGGCGCGGGGGATTACCCTCGTGGCACTGGTCCGCAGTGGCTAGCAATACGTAGG